>JABLTR010068742.1_pt1 | contig 44767 bp, 40 predicted proteins | sample 7160071 | NCBI WGS metagenome assembly JABLTR01 (sample SAMN14651230, study PRJNA627086) | human gut metagenome | isolation source: feces | host: Homo sapiens | reverse complement strand
TAAAGCCTGGCATTTTTCTATTAAATCTTGATTTATACCTTTTTCCATAAGGATTTGGGAGTCAGCTTTGCGGTAATCTTCATTATCTGCGATACGAAGGGTATAACCTTCATCCAAAAGCTTTTTCTGAATCTCTTTAGCCTCGTCATCACTGATTACTATTTCGCCTTTGAATTCCAAAGCTTTTTGCATATTCTGCCTGTATATTCTCCAGAAGGTTTTCTTTACGCCGTCAGCAAGGCCATAATCAAAATTAACGATAGATTGTCCGCCATGCTGGTCGTTTTGATTGGACTGAATAGCAATACAAGCTAATGCGGAATAGCTGGAAATATCATTAGGTTCGCGCAATACGCCATGACCGGTAGAAAATCCGCCGGAAAAAAGTTTTATTAAATCTATTTGACAGCAGGTTGTTGTCATAGTAAGAAAATCAAGGTCATGAATATGAATATCGCCGTCAACATGTGCCTTTGCGTGTTCAGGTTTTAATATATAATTAATAAAAAATTCCTTAGCGCCTTCTGAACCATATTTTAACATAGTTCCCATAGCGGTATCAGAATTAACGTTAGCATTATCGCGTTTCATATCGCTTTGTTCGGAATCTTTAAAGGTGATTTCTTCATAAAGCTGCATGATACGGGTTTTAGAATCACGCGCACGGGTACGTTCAGCTCTATACAATATATAGTTTTTTGCACAGCGTACATGTCCGTTTTTTATAAGAGTAGCTTCTACAGTATCTTGTACCTCTTCAACAGTTGGCAAAGTAATTCCGCGGTCCATAAGATCAGATTCAACCATAGCCGCTAAAGCATTACAATATGATTCACTTTTGCTTTGTCCACTTGCATCAAAGGCTTTTTCTATTGCATTTGATATTCTGATTGTATCAAATTTTACTTTTCTTCCATCTCTTTTTATAATTTCGCTGATCATTATCCAAATTCCATTCCTTTCAAAAATTTCATATAATTAGTAAAAAATATATGTTTTATATTTGAATTTTTATATTATGTAAAACTATATATTGTATATAAAATGCGAATGCAGTAATTATTATAGCCCATATATTGATATAAGTCAATCGAAAAGCTGCGATATTTATTTTTTATATATGGAAAAAATATACTTGTTTTTTTAGAAAATTTTATCGAAAAAATAGAAAAATAAAAACGCCCCGTGAAATATTTTCAGGGACGTGATAAAAATATACAAATTATGTACATTTAATCGCTGGATTATGTGTCATATACAATTGTTTCAGGCGGCTCTAATAATACTTCAGGATGCGCCATAATACGCTGGAACAATTTAAATGTAGATCCATAATAAAATCCATCGCATATGCGTTCATCTACAACTACTCGTACATTGATAAAACGTTTTTCTTTTACCATGCCGTCTGGAGCAATTACTAATCGACGTTCTTTTCTGCCCATACTTATAAAAACAGATGTAGTACCAAATTCATATAAATGGTGATATATAGAGCTGATGCCGATTGAACCGACGTCTGTAAGGAATGCGCTTGAATGAAACGGGCTGACTTCATTTAATTTTTTAGGCATCCATCCAATTTTATCAAGGTTACGCATAAAAAATACTATAAAATGATTAACCCAGCTTGGCAAATGCAAAACTGCTTTTACAAAATTATCAGTACCATTTGTACCGTCAATTTTTGCCGATTCCATATAGGAAGCGTTAACTTTTTCAGCAACCTCAAGTAAAGTATCAGAAGGTTCAAAACGAGGCTTAATAGTAGTTTCTTCGCCGGAATCACTCATACTGCGCTTGATTGCAATAGATAAATTAATATGATTTCTGGCATAAATTTTGCTTCCGGCTACAAACCTGTTTATTCTGGGACGCTGCGAAATAGTCCGTATTATAGCAGCCATAAATACATGATAAGTTTTTATGTTTTTTTGGCCATCTTTACGGAGCTTTTGCAAAAGCTTTTCAATTGGCTCAAGATCTATTCTTTCATCAAAATAACATTGGCTGTCCACTCTGGTACGCATAATATGGGGTATTAAAGTAAAAAAAAGATCGGGTTTTCCTGTACGGATGCGCCATCCATCATATCTGTCGCCAAATTTGCGCTTGCGTTGCTGCATATTTCCGGCGCCCTCCTTTTTTTGTAAATATAATAAAAAATTATTGTGTCATTTACTTAAAATTTTAAAAATATTGCTATTATAAATATATAAAAGATCTAGAAAAATTATTCTTTAATCTAATTATATATAAAAAGATTCCATATAACAAGGGGATAAAAGGAAAATTTTACCTTGTTATATGAAATCGACTCTACTCAGACCTCTTAAAATTTCAATTAAGAGGCGGATTATATTAGATATAGATATACAAATTGAATATAAAAAACTAATTATTTAGTAAAGATCTAAAATTCAATAATAAACATAAAATATTAAAGTTCAGTTTGCTTATTATTTTGTTCTTCACTTTCATTTTTTATCATCTGCATAAACTCATCTCTTTTTTCCTGACTGATGAGCCTAAAATACATAATAAGGTTCTTTTCCTGAGGATTAAGATTCATAAAATCTGTATCACATGGAATATCAAATACTCTTGTATGATATTCAGCGTCAGGTGAAGCAACCCTTGCCCTGCTGTTATCGCCTACAAGCAAATAATCAAGCGTTACAGAATATATTTTTGCGATTTTTACTATTGCGTTTAGATCTGGATGAGTCTTACCTGTTTCATAATAGGTATAAGTAGAACGCTCTATATTTAATGCGTCCGCAACCTGTTTTTGAGTAAACCCATGTAAATTCCTAAGATAACGCAGCCTTTCTTTTAACATAATTTTTTCCAGTCCTTCCAAAAACTGCTAAATTTTATTTTTTGAATATAAATCCAATGTGATAATATTATCAAATACTTTATAACTATATTCTATTTTTTTGAATTTGTCATCACATGTGTTAGTATTTTACTTAGATGTGACAAATTTTTTCAATAAAAAGATAATTGCTCACAAAAATTATTTGAAAATTATAAATATTATATGAAAAAAATAGATGAATATAATTAATATTCTAAATGACATTATTTCCTAATACACAATATTTTAACATAATCTTTGCGCGAAAAATGTAGTAATTTTGTGTATTAAGGGATGAATGTAAAAATTTTACAGCATAACATACAAACGATTAAAAAATTATATAGTATTATTGATTAAAATGAAAACATATGTTTTTAATAGACTTTATAAAAAAATAGAATGATAAAGATTGACAAAAATTGCAAGTGGTGTTATAATAACCAAAAATAAAGCGGGATTATTTTGTCCTCACCTCACGGCTTATTTATTGCTTGGAGTGTTAATAATGTAATTTTCATTATATAGTGCTATAAAAATAACACTATATTGTTAATTGATTATTATGCGGGACAGAATATTTTCTGAATCCGCATTTTTTTGTTTTATATATTTTTTAAGTTATTGTGTATTTGGAGGTGTTTTCCCATTAGCAGCAAGGAACTTCAGATTAACGAGGAAATCAAAGACAGGGAAGTCCGTGTAATAGGTCCGGACGGAGCCCAGCTTGGAATAATGTCCTCACATGACGCGGTTGAGATAGCAATTGAAAAAAATCTCGATCTTGTTAAAATAGCGCCGGCGGCCACACCGCCTGTGTGTCGTATCATGGATTACGGGAAATATCGTTTTGAACAGGCAAAACGAGAAAAAGAAGCGAAGAAAAATCAACGTGTAGTTGAAATAAAGGAAATACGTTTATCTCTTGGCATAGATACGCATGATTTTGAAACAAAAGCAAATCATGCACAGAGATTCCTAAAAGAAGGGAATAAAGTAAAAGTTTCCATTCGTTTCCGCGGCCGTGAAATGGGCCATCCCGAAATCGGTCTGGAGATAATGAATAAATTTGCCGAGGCGTGCTCCGAAACTGGTTCGGTTGAAAAACCGCCTAAATTGGAGGGACGCAATATGCTTATGTTCCTTGCGTCCAAATCTACAAAATAAATTTTTTGATTTTATTTAGCTATATTTTGTTTTAGGAGGAACTGTTATTATGCCCAAAATTAAAACACATAGCGGCGCTAAAAAACGTTTTAAATTATCTAAAAACGGTAAAGTAATCCGCGGTCATGCTTTTAAATCCCATATTCTTAATAAAAAATCAACTAAACGTAAAAGAAATCTTAGAAAAACCGTTGTTGCCGACGTTACTAATACAGCGAATATCAAACGTTTAATCCCTTATAAATAATAGGTAAAATAGACTATAAAAACCTGGATTGATTTGATATTCAATAGTAATCATGGCGTAACATTAAAAATATTGAAGTTTAACACATAGTTTTAGTTTAACGGAGGTAACAATATGGCTCGTGTTAAGGGTGCTTTAATGACCCGTAAAAGAAGAAATAAAGTATTAAAATTTGCAAAAGGTTATTGGGGTTCAAAATCTAAACATTTTAAAATGGCTAAACAAGCTGTTATGAAATCCGGCCAGTATGCATATATCGGCCGCAAACAGAAAAAACGTGAATTCCGCCGTTTATGGATCACTCGTATTTCTGCTGGTTGCCATGCTAATGGTATAAATTATTCTACATTTATGAATGGATTAAAGAAAGCTAACATAAATCTTAATCGTAAAATGCTTTCTGAGTTGGCTATTGCTGACCCGGCGGGTTTTACAGCTATTGTTGAAAAAGCAAAAGCTGCTTTAAAATAATATGGATTGTATTTATAATGACGCTCAGGATTATAAACTTGGGCGTCATTTTTATTAATCAGCTTGGACAAAATTATATTATACGTTGCAGTTTAGTTTGATATATTAGAAAATTTCAGCTTGTATTAATTAAATTCATAAATTATATAGCAAAAATAATTTTAATAAAAGCCGGATGATTACATAGAATAAAATCCGCTGAAAAACAACAGAGAGACAGGCGAAGTAGTCATAACGGCAATTTATAAAATAAAAATTTAAGTTTTCATATAATATCAGAATTGAGAAAAGTTATATAATCCACCGGTTCAAGCGCTTTGCATGCATTATGATGCTTATAGGCTTTTATAGGGCTGTGAATTTGCTTGAAGGTTTCCACTCTTAGAGATTTTTTATGAGGATATTTAATATGATTTTACAATATGAAAATATAACGTCAAAATCTAATAATACAATAAAAGATGCGGCAAAATTAGTTAACAGCGCAAAATACCGCAAACAAACCGGAAAATTTATTATAGAAGGATTAAGGTTATGTGAAGATGCTTATTTAAGCGGCATAAAAATTGATAAAGTCTTCGTTACGAACAATTTAATGCAAAAACATATCTCAATTATAAAACAATTGGAAGAGCAATCTAATAGTTTATACATGATTAGTACAGAAATTGCATCAAAATTATGTGATACTGAACATCCACAAGGTATATTTTGTGTATGCGATATGCTTGACAAATATAAAGCGTTGGTTAAAATAGAGAATACGGGCAAATTTTTGATATTGGAAAATATTTCCGATCCATCAAATATAGGAGCTATTGCACGTACAGCAGAAGCTTTAGGTATTAATGGCATATTAATATCAGAAGGGTGTTGTGATATATATAATCCAAAGGCGCTAAGAGCGTCTATGGGCTCATTATTTCGGATACCTGTAAAGATATGCCCGGACATTATTAAAGAAGTTATAGAATTAAATGAACAAGGTATGATGACATTAGCTGCAGTACCGTCGGATAAAGCTGAGTTAATAACAAATCTTGATTTAAAACGCGGATGCGTTGTCGCGATAGGCAATGAAGGTAACGGTCTGACTGAAAAAATGAAACAGGCATGTCATAAATATGTTACAATACCTATGCGCGGCAGGGCCGAATCATTAAATGCTGCTATGGCGGCTGGTATAATAATGTGGGAAATGATGAGATAAACAAAAAACAGCCTTATATATATTTAAATATGGTAATGGTATGAATTTTAGCATTTGCGGCTATAAAAGTTTAAAGGAGATGTAGTAATATGATAGATCCGAATTTATGTTGCTGGATATGGCTGCAAACTGCATTATACCAGGGCAGTGAGAAAATACCAGTTATACATGAAAGATATGAAAGCGCTCAACGATTTTATAATTTAGGTTTTGACGGATGGAGAAAAAGCGGAATATTTTCGCCAAAAGAATTAAGCAGGTTAAGAGATATTTCTCCTAAAATAGCTTATGAAATTATTGATGTATCAAGGCGTTTAGGTTATGTTATATTAACTCCGGATATGGAAGAATATCCAAAACGATTATTAAATATACCAGATTATCCCGCTGCATTATATGTGTGGGGAAGTCTTGAGAATATAGATGATATGGTGGCAATTGCAGTAGTTGGAACAAGGACATCTACACCATATGGCGAAAAGATAGCGGCAACTTTATGTTATTCTTTAGCAAAAGCAGGAGTAATAATCGTAAGCGGCGGCGCTAATGGCATTGATTCATGTGCGACTAACGGCGCTTTATATGCTAATGGAAAATCAATAATAGTATTAGGTTGCGGTATTAATACAAATTATTTATCGCATAATGCTGATATGAGAAAAGCATGTGCAGAAAACGGCGCGGTTATATCGGAATATCCGCCGGGAACACCTGCATATGGCAGAAACTTTCCAGTTAGAAATAGGATTATGTCAGGTATTAGCCTTGGTACTGTAGTAATTGAAGCTCCAATGAAAAGCGGAGCGCTGATTACAGCAAAGGCTGCTGCAAATCAAGGCAGAGATGTATTTGCTGTACCAGGAAGTGTATTAAGTGAATATTCTAAGGGATGCAACCGGCTGATTAATGATGGAGCTAAAGCAGTTAACAGCCCAATTGATATTTTAGAGGAATATATTGGCCAATACCCTCACAGAATTACTATTGATTATGATAATGTTAAAAAAAGTATAATTCCACAGGATGAGAATATAGATAATGATAGAAGATTGAAAAATTATTTTATTAATAAACCTGCGCATATGTCAAAGGCAGCACAGCCTGAACCTGAGATAAAAACTAAAACAATGCTAAATGATATTGATAAAAACTTATCTGAAGATGAAAAAATAATATATTCTTTATTAAATAAAAAACCTGTGCATATTGATTATTTATCAGAAAAATCCGGTCTTGCTCCGTCCAGGGTATCGGCCGCTATAACAGGGCTTGAAATAAAAAGTCTGATAAAACAGCATCCAGGCAGGCATTTTAGTTTATAAATTTTGTAATAATACTCTAAAAAAATAAAAAGAAAATAACCGTATTAAAGACAAAGATACCGTTTAAGGAAAGAGGGGGGCGCCTGCGAAGCGCATCTTTTTAGATGCGCTGGGGATGCAAAATAATAGCTGATAAGGTGCAAGGTTAAAATACACACTATCAATATCGTCTTATAAATAGTATACTAATAGCTGCAATTATTTTGCATAAAACAACCATATTTCATATGGTTGTGCGCAGGCGCCCCCCTTGTTAGCTTCCTGTAATCGGTAGTTTTACTATAGACATAAAAGCAAAAATATTTAGCTTATCATGTATAATAGTGATAAGAATTATTTTTTTAGGATGTATAATTTAGATTTATATAGTTTTATAATAAAAATATTTTAAATTACATATTAATATATATTTTTAATATATTTTAATTTATATAAAATTTTTTATAAGTACATGGAGGTATTCTGTGTCAAATTTAGTAATAGTTGAATCACCATCAAAAGCAAAAACAATTAAGAAATATTTAGGTTCAAAATATGACGTTGTTGCATCAATGGGCCATGTAAGGGATTTGCCTAAAAGTAAAATGGGCGTTGATATTGAACATGGTTTTAAACCTCAATATACAGAAATAAAAGATAAAGATGAAATTATAGAAAATTTAAAAAAAGAAGCAGAAAAAAGCGATTATGTTTATTTAGCAACCGACCCTGACCGTGAAGGCGAAGCTATATCATGGCATTTAGCATATTTATTAGGATTAGACCCAAATCAGGCTAATAGGGTTACATTTAATGAAATTACCCGTACAGGTATACAAAACGGTATGGAACATCCAAGAAAAATAGATATAGATTTAGTGGATGCTCAACAGGCAAGACGTATACTTGACCGTATTGTAGGCTATAAAATAAGCCCGTTTTTATGGCGTAAAGTACGAAGGGGATTATCAGCAGGAAGAGTACAATCTGTTGCAGTACGTATGGTGGTTGACAGGGAAAATGAAATAAAAGCCTTTAAACCGCAGGAATATTGGACAATAGACGCTAAATTGCAGGCAAAGGGCAGAACAAGGCCATTTGACGCATCGCTTTATGGCGATGAAAAAGGCAAAATAAAAATAAAGAATAAAGAACAAGCCGATAGTATACTAGAAGAACTTAAAAATGAAGATTTTATAGTTAATAAGATAAAAAAAGGCGTGCGCCGCCGTTCTCCTGCGCCTCCATTTATCACGTCAACATTACAGCAGGAGGCTTCCCGCAAATTAAATTTCCAATCCCAAAGAACTATGCGCGCAGCTCAAAACCTATATGAAGGCGTTGAAGTGGGCGATATGGGCGCAGTAGGTCTTATAACATATATGAGAACCGATTCTTTGAGAATATCAGATGAAGCTAGAGAAGCCGGTAATAAGCTTATAGTCGACCGTTATGGTAAAGATTATCTTCCAGATAAACCAAGGGTATATAAATCAAGATCTGGCGCTCAGGATGCTCATGAAGCAATTCGTCCGACCATGCCAAATCTTACTCCGGAAGAAGTAAAAAGTTCTCTCACTTCCGACCAATACAGGATATATAAGCTTATATGGGAACGTTTTATCGCAAGCTTAATGGCAAATGCAGTTTATGATACCATACAAGCTGATATAAAGGCTGGAAAATATATTTTCAGAGCTTCCGGGCATACGGTAAGATTCGCTGGTTTTACCGTTTTATATGAAGAATCAACCGATGATAATACTGAAGAAGGCAGTAAAAAGCTTCCCAAATTTGAAGAAGGAGATAAACTGGGAGTAGCTGAATTAAAAGGTAATCAGCATTTTACTCAGCCTCCTCCAAGATATACAGAAGCTTCATTAATAAAAGCGTTTGAAGAAACCGGTATAGGCAGGCCGAGTACCTATTCTTCTACTATATCGACTATAGTCGCAAGGGATTATATTGAAAGAGAAGGCAAAACATTAAAACCTACTATATTGGGCGAAGTAACGACTGAACTTATGAAGGAATGTTTTCCTGATATAGTTGATGTAGAATTTACTGCGAAAATGGAACAAAAGCTTGATAATATAGAAGCCGGGAAAACTGATTGGGTGGAGACTCTTGATGATTTCTATGGAGATTTCAGCAAGACATTAAACGGAGCTGAAGAAAAAATGGAAGGAAAAAGAGTAAAAATCCCGGTGGAAGAAACCGATATTGACTGCGAATTATGCGGTAAAAAAATGGTTATAAAAACAGGCCGGTTTGGTAAATTTTTAGCCTGTTCTGGTTATCCGGAATGCAAGAATACAAAAAAGATAGTAAAAGAAACAGGAGCTTTCTGTCCAAAATGCGGCGGAAAGGTACTAAGTAAAAAATCTAAAAAAGGAGCCGTGTATTTCGGCTGCGAGCATAATCCAACCTGTGATTTTATGACGTGGGATATTCCAACTGCTGATAAATGTCCAAAATGCGGCAAGAGTTTATTCCGTAAAAAAGGACGCGGATATAAAGTTTATTGCAGCAACAGTGAATGTGATTATGAAAAGGCCGGAAAGTAAATGGAAAATATAAAAAGAGAAGGAAAATTAACAATAATCGGAGCTGGTCTTGCCGGCTGCGAAGCGGCATGGCACGCCGCAAATCATGGGATAAAAGTAACGTTATGCGAGATGAAACCACAAAAATATACTCCGGCTCACAGATCGGGTAATTTTGCTGAACTTATATGTTCAAATTCGCTAAAAGCAGAACGCATAGAAAGCGCCGGCGGCTTATTAAAAGCTGAAATGAAACGTTTAGGTTCAATATGCATAGATTCTGCATATCAATGCAGAGTACCGGCCGGCGGCGCTTTAGCTGTTGATAGGTATAGTTTTTCAAAAACAATAACTGATAAAATAAAAGCACATCCTAATATTACGGTACAAACAGGGGAAATTACTGAAATACCGGATGGAATATGCATAATAGCATCAGGACCGTTAACATCTGAAAAGCTTTCTGAGAGCATAGCAAAATTGACAAAAGCTGATTATCTTAATTTTTATGATGCTGCAGCTCCAATTGTTACTTTTGACAGCATTGATATGAATAAAGCCTTTTTTGGCAGCAGGTATGATAGGGGCGGTGATGATGATTATATCAACTGTCCGATGGATAAAGAACAGTATGAAGCATTTTATAATGAGCTTATTAATGCCGAGAGGGCTAAACTGCATGACGCCGATCAGGTATACGAAGGCTGTATGCCGGTTGAAATAATGGCTAAAAGAGGGGCGGATACATTGCGGTTCGGCCCGTTAAAGCCAGTAGGTTTAAAAGATCCTAATACAGGACATAGGCCATGGGCGGTAGTACAGCTGAGACGGGAAAATTCTACAGGCAGTATGTATAATATCGTAGGATTTCAGACTAACCTAAAGTTTGGCGAACAGAAAAGGGTGTTTTCTATGATACCGGCCCTCAAAAATGCTGAATTTGTACGGTATGGAGTTATGCATCGAAATACATTCCTTGATTCACCGAGAGTGCTTAATAAAGATTTATCATTAAAAAATGATAACAGGATATATTTTGCCGGGCAGATAACCGGAGTTGAAGGTTATATGGAATCGGCGGCTTGTGGAATAATAGCGGGTATTAACGCTGTGAGGCGTATAAACAGTAAACCGGCTATTAAATTGCCTGAGGCAACTATGATAGGTTCGTTATTAAAATATATAACAGATGAAAGCGTTACTGATTTTCAGCCTATGGGAGCTAATTTCGGTATAATGCCGCAGCTTACTGAACGGATAAAAGATAAAAAACAGCGCTATGGTAAATTAGCGGATAAAGCTCTCAAAGCTTATGAGAATATTAATTTAGATTAAATAATTAATAAATGATATTATATACATACATAAAAATTTAATAATAAAAGTGTTATTATTAATATAAACATATTTTTTGGATAAAAAACGGATGGTTTAATTTAAGCTGAAAAGTAAGGAGCTGAAAAATAAGTGACTATTATATGCGATGCTTTCGGCGGAGATAACGCGCCTTTGGAAATATTAAAAGGATGTGCTCAGGCTGTAAACGAACTGGATGTAGATATTATATTAACAGGCGATAAAAAAACAATACAGAAAGTTGCACAGGAAAATAATATTTCGCTTAATAGGATGGCAATAGAGCATACTGAGGATACAATATCAATGTGTGATGATCCCGGTGAAATATTAAAATCAAAAAATGGATGCTCTATGGCAGTAGGCTTAAAGCTGTTAAGCGAAGGAAAAGGCGATGCTTTTGTATCAGCCGGTTCTACAGGAGCATTATTAATAGGTTCAACATTTATAGTAAAACGTATTAAAGGGATAAAAAGATGTGCATTAGCGCCTATTATGCCTAATAATGAAGGCATGCATATGCTTATAGATTCCGGAGCTAATGTTGAATGCAGAGCGGAAATGCTTCAACAGTTTGGTATAATGGGTTCTATATTTATGGATAAGGTTATGAATGTAAAAAATCCGCGCGTTGGTTTATTAAACGTAGGAACTGAGGATACAAAAGGCGGGCCTATGCAAAAAGAAGCTTTTGCATTATTAAAAAACAGCGGTATAAATTTTATAGGTAACGTTGAAGCGCGCGATATACCATATGGCGGAGTGGACGTATTGGTAGCGGATGGTTTTACAGGCAATGTATTTTTAAAGCTTTATGAAGGTATGGCGGGCGCTATGCTGGTAAATTTAAAAGAAATAATGCTTAAAAATACAGTATCAAAATTAGCGGCTATGATGTTAAAACCTGGCCTTCGTGATTTTAAACGCAAAATGTCTACTGAACAATATGGCGGCGCGCCTGTAATGGGGGTTGCAAAGCCGGTATTTAAAGCTCATGGCAATAGTAATGCTACTGCATTTAAAAATGCTATACTTCGTGCAAAAGAATTTGCTTCAGAAAATGCGGTAGGTATAATTTCGCAGGCAATAGGCAATATAAAATAAGATGATGTTGAAAATTGTCGATAAAATTTTATTGACATAGGAATATTGCGTCATTATCATAATAATTATATAGTAAATCATTTATAATTTCCGGCAGACACAATATAAAAAACATATTTGGGAGAGTGTGTTTGATGGTACTAAACAAGGTAGCGGATATATTAGCAGATTTATTTGGAGTAGAAGCTAAAGATATTGAATTAACTGATTCATTGGAAGATATCGGTGCGGATATTCTTGGAATGGTTGATTTATCTTTAGCGCTTGAAAGTGAATTTGATTTGGAAATACCAGATGATGATTATGAAAAATGGGAAACTGTTGATGATGTAGTAAATTATATAGAAGAAAAAATATAATATTTTAAGTTTAGGTTTAAAATTAAGGGAGCTGTAATAAAAATTGAAACTGCTGGAAAAAGCAATCGGTTATGAATTTAAAAATATCGCTTTATTAAAAACAGCGGTAACTCATTCGTCATATGCTAATGAAGCAAAACGGCATGTGCAATATAACGAACGCCTGGAATTTTTAGGCGATTCGGTATTAAGCCTTATTGTGTCGGATTATTTGTTCCGTCATGATGCAAATTTGGCAGAAGGTGAACTTACTAAAATAAGGGCTTCGCTTGTATGTGAAAAATCATTAAGTGAATTTGCTGCAAAAATAAATTTAGGCGATTTTCTTATATTAGGAAAAGGTGAACATCAAACAGGCGGAAACAAACGTCCGTCTATATTAGCTGATGCATTTGAAGCGGTTATTGCAGCTATATATTTAGACGGCGGTATGGAAAACGCTAAAAAATTTGTATTGCGTTTTGTTGAACCAGCTCTTGCAAGCCATAAACCTAAAGCTTTCCGTGATTATAAAACCGAGCTTCAGGAAATAGTCCAGCAAAATCCAGAAGAAAAGCTTGATTATGTTTTAGTAAATGAAAGCGGGCCGGATCATAATAAACATTTTACTGTGGAAGTGCATCTTAATAGTAATATTATAGGCAGGGGAAGCGGTAAAACTAAAAAAGAAGCTGAACAGCAATCAGCAAGGGAAGCTCTTGAACTTATGGGCTGGTCTTAATATGAAACACGCTAATATTTCTATATTTGTACCCCATGCGGGATGTCCGCACCAATGTTCCTTTTGCAATCAAAAGGAGATATCGGGAACGCAAAGCCAGCCAACACCTGAATTTGTAATAGAAACTATAAAGTCAGCTCTTAATAATTCATCTCTTTCATTAGCTGACAGTGAGATTGCCTTTTTTGGCGGTAGTTTTACAGCTATAGAACGAGAATATATGATATCGCTTTTAAAGGCAGCATATCCATTTACAGGAAAGGATGGCTTTAAAGGGATACGCGTATCAACAAGGCCGGATGCTATTGATGATGAAATTATAAGTATATTAAAGCAATATAATGTTACCGCAGTGGAATTAGGCGCGCAAAGTATGGATGATAATGTTTTGCGGCTTAATATGCGCGGGCATACGTCAGTTGATGTTGATAAGGCGTCAAAATTAATAAAAAGCGCTGGAATCTCGTTAGGTTTACAAATGATGACAGGGCTTTATGGAGATACATATGAAGGCGCTGTATATACAGCAAAACGTATTATAGAATTAAAACCGGATACAGTAAGGATTTATCCAACAGTGATTATGGAAAATACTTTGTTGGGTGATTTATGGAAAAAGGGCGAATATAAAACTTTAACCTTTGAAGATACTATAAAATTATGCGCTTTATTGCTTGATATGTTTGAACAAGAAGGGATAAAGGTTATAAGGTTAGGTTTGCATGCCTCAGAAAGCCTTGAAAGCGCTATGTTAGCGGGAGCATATCATCCGGCGCTGCGCGAATTATGCGAAGGCGAACGGTATTTTAACAGGGTTGTTGAAATATTAAAAGAGCGCAGGATACATTATGGGGATATAATTATAAAAGTAAATAATAAAAATATCTCTAAGATGATAGGCCAAGCAAAAAGAAATATAAAACGGTTGAATGAATTAGGATATAACTGCAGGGTAAAGGGAGATAATACCATAACCGGCAGTGAAATATATATAGAATGTTAAGGATAATAAATTTTATCTTTTGAAAGGGTTTAATATTATTTGAAACTAAAATCACTTGAATTACAGGGCTTTAAATCATTTCCTGATAAAACCAGGCTCGATTTCGGCGAGGGTATCACCGCCGTAGTCGGGCCTAATGGCAGTGGCAAAAGTAATATAAGCGATGCTATGAGATGGGTTTTAGGCGAACAATCGACTAAATCATTGCGCGGCTCTAAAATGGAGGATGTTATTTTTGTAGGCGCATCCTCACGGCGTGCACAAGGCTATGCTGAAGTATCGCTGACATTGGATAATACAGACAGGGCTGTAAATTTTGATTCGGATGAAATATGCGTTACACGAAGGTATTATAGATCAGGAGAAAGCGAATACAGGATTAATAAAGCTGTAGTACGGCTTCGCGATATACATGAAATGTTTATGGATACCGGTCTTGGCAGGGATGGCTATTCTATAATAAGCCAGGGTAAAATAGCCGATATAGTAGCTTCAAAATCAAATGACAGGCGCGAAATTTTTGAAGAAGCTGCGGGGATATCCAAATACAGGTACAGAAAAACTGATGCGGAAAAACGTCTCAGTGATGCACAGGAAAATATGTTAAGGCTTAAAGATATATTAAAAGAATTGGAATCGCAGGTAGAGCCGCTTAAAATACAATCGGAAAAAGCTAAACAATTTTTAGTATTAGCTGAGGAAAAACGTGAAATTGAAATAGGATTATGGTTAAATATCATTGAATCTTCCCGCGTAGCCTTAAGGGAACAGGAAAAACGTTTGATGATAATACAAAATCAGCATAAAGATGCGGAAAACGAGCTGAATGATATTGAAACTCAAATGGAAAACATAAGGCAGTCCATTCAGCATATCACTGCCGGAATAGACGATTTAAGAAGAAAGCAATCTTTATGCGAAGAACAATCGGCTGATATTAAAGGTAAAGCTGATGTTTTGGAAAATACTATTTATCATAACGAACAATCTATAATAAGACTGAAAAAAGATATAGATGATGCTTTACAATCGGGCGGGCAGACTAATGAACAGATTGAATTAAAGCAAAAGGAACTTATCCAGCTTAATAATAAATATAAATCTGCTGAGGATAGATTAAAATTAATAAATGAAGAAATTGAGAACATAAAATCAGGCAGTCAAGGACAAATAAAAGAACATGACAGGTTAAGTATTGCCTTAATGGAAGAAAATGATAAACTCAGCCAGCTTAGTATGAATAAAGCTGCAGCTGTATCTTCGTCTGATGAAATTGATAAACGTATACAGTCTATTATTAATGATAAAGAACAGTTTAATGAAAATCTGTTAAAGCTGCAAAATGAATATAAGACTATGCAGGATGAACTTAGTGATAGCAAGGAACGTATTAATGATAAAGAAAACTGGGTAAAGGGCTATGAAATGAAGCTTTTATCCAGGCAGGACAAGCTAAATGACGCTAAAAAATTATCAGATAAGTTAAATCTTGATATAAACGACCATACCAGAAGGATTGCTATGCTCGAACAGCTTGACCGGGATATGGAAGGCTTTGCAAGAAGCGTTAAGCTTATTATGAAACAGTCTGGATACGGCGTATTGACAGGAATACACGGTCCGGTATCAAAGCTTATTAAGACAGACGGTAAATATGCTTTGGCAATTGAAACGGCTATGGGCGCGTCTATGCAGCATATTGTAGTTTCCAGTGAAAATGATGCTAAAGCTGCTATAAATTTTCTTAAAAAACAGGAAGGCGGCAGAGCTACATTTTTACCTATGACATCTATAAAGGGTAATATTTTAAATGAATCCGGATTGGATGATTGCTGGGGATTTATAGGCCTTGCAGTAGATCTTGTTAAATATGATAAACAATATGAAAATATATTCAGAAGCTTATTAGGACGTATAGTCATAGCAGAAGATTTGGACAGCGCTGTAGTGATAGCTAAAAAATATAATTACCGGTTCAGAATAGTAACTTTAGACGGACAGGTAGTTAATGCCGGCGGTTCTATGACAGGCGGTTCAAGCTCAAAAAATACCGGCATATTAAGCCGTACAGCACAGATAGAAAAACTCAGGGCAGAACTTAATAAATTAAAGGAAAAATATGAACTTGCACTAGATGAACAAAGACGTTTGCAAAATGAATATAACGAAGTAAACGGTAAGTTATCGGGCGCTAAAGGCGAGCTTAATACCGAACAGGAAGATAAGCTTAGAATTGAACTTGAGTTAAAATCCATTGCAAACCAGATGGACAGCCTTAAGTCGTATATTGCGTCTTCAGAAAATACTATTGGTGATTTATCATCAAGAAAAGATGAAATAGCGGCAGAAAAAGAGAAAATTAATATACAAATTGTAGAAACAGAGCAAAATATTACCAAGTTACATCAAAAAATCCAATTAATAGCCGGAAAACAAGAAGAAATATCAGAAAAAAGCCGGATATTATCAGAAAAAAATTCCGAGATAAAATTGGAAATGGTATCGCTGCAAAAAGATATTGAAGCGTCGGAATCTGCAATAACTCAATTAAAAGAGCTTTATGAAAATTATACCGGACGTCTTAGCGCGTTAAAACAGGAAAAGCTGGATATAGAAAATAATAATATTGAGTTAAAGCAGCAGGCCGATCAATTGAGAGGCCAGGCTGAAGAGTTAAAGATCCAGGCTAAAAATTGTTTGGATAAAATTGAACAATCCGGCCAGGAGAGAGAAACACTTGAAGCAAAATACCAGCAGATGAGATTATTTGAACGGGATAAAACAATAGAACGGGAAAATATCGGACGTGAGCTTGTCAGGATTGAAGAGCGGCGCGCAGCGGTACAAAAAGAATATGATGAAGCGGTTAAAAAACTGTGGGACGAATATGAGCTTACGCGCAGCGAAGCCCAGGCGCAGTCGCAGCCGGCTGAAAATCCGATACAATCCCAAAGAAGATTAAATGAATTAAAAGCTAAAATAAAGGCTTTAGGTTCGGTAAATGTCGGAGCAATAGAGCAATATAAAGAAGTAAGCGAGCGGTATGAATTTATGTCAAAACAGCTTTCAGATGTAGAACAATCATGCGAAAGGCTGCATAAATTAATCGCTGAACTGACCGGGAAAATGAAGGAAATATTTATTGACCGGTTTGGACAAATTAATAAAAACTTTGCTGAGATATTTTCAGAATTATTCGGAGGAGGTTCGGCATCTCTCAGCCTTAGCGATGAAAATGATATATTGAGTTCAGGTATTGATATAAACGTACATCCGCCGGGCAAGATTATTAATAATCTTGATTCTTTATCAGGCGGTGAAAAATCATTTGTATCAATAGCGCTATATTTTGCCATATTAAAGGTAAATCCATCGCCGTTTTGCGTGCTTGATGAAATAGAAGCGGCGTTGGATGACGTTAATGTTGACAGGTATGCGGCCTATCTTAAAAAATTATGTTCAAATACACAGTTTATAGTAATAACCCATCGCCATGGTACTATGGAAGCGGCCGATATTTTATATGGCGTTACTATGCAGGAACAGGGCGTATCAAAGCTGTTAAAGCTTAATTTAAGCGAGGTCAGCCAAAAATTAGGCATTTAAAGCTTTGAGCCATAGTTTGTTCACATTGACAGTAAGATGTTTATTATAGTAAAATATATTAATAACACTCCTTATATCTTTAATTAATAAAGGAGCGAAATAAGAAGGCGTTTTATATATGCAGTACAAACGGTTTGATAATAATATAATCGCAAGAATTGATAAAGGCGAAGAAATACTTGAACAATTAAAAAATATTGCTTTAAAAGAAGATATAAAATTAGCTAGTATATCAGCTTTAGGTGCAATAGGATGGTTTGAAGCCGGTGTTTATGATACTGATAAAAAACAATATTATAAAAACAGTTTTGAAGGTACTTTTGAGATAGTATCCCTCACAGGTACTATTAATACAATGGACGGCCAATATTACAGCCATCTTCATATAAGCGCAGGCGGAAAGGATGGAAAAGTATTTGGCGGCCATCTTAATAAAGCCATTGTCAGCGCAACCTGTGAAATGGTTATTAATATAATAAACGGTAGGGTTGACAGGTTTTATGATGATAAAACAGGGCTTAATCTTTTTAAGTTTGATTAATATTATTTTATATAGGTAAAAATATTTTTTAATATATAAAAAATACAAATAGAAATCCTGAAAAGGGGTGCGGTATGGGATTTTTTAAAAAAATAGCAGAAGGATTAAAAAAAACCAGGGATACTATAGTCGGTTCATTTGACCAGATGGTAAAATCCTTTACAAAAATTGATGAAGAATTTTTTGAGGAACTGGAAGAAATCCTCATCATGGGCGATGTTGGAGCTACAACTTCACAGCATATATGTGAAGAGTTACGCAAAAGAGTAAAAAAAGCAGGTATAACTGATCCTAACGCTATAAGAGATATGCTTGCAGATTTGGTAGCTGAAATGTTATCGGGCGGCGAAGGCTTAAAACTTAATACAAAACCTTCTATTATATTGGTAATAGGAGTAAACGGAGTTGGTAAAACTACAACAATAGGCAAATTAGCTGCAAACTTAAAATCGGATGGAAAAAAGGTTATACTTGCCGCAGCTGATACATTCCGTGCAGCCGCTATAGATCAATTGCAGATATGGGCTGACAGAGCAGGAGTAGATATAGTTAAGCATGAGGAAGGTTCTGATCCGGCAGCGGTTGTATACGATTCATTAGAAGCTGCAAAAGCAAGACATGCAGATGTAGTTATATGCGATACAGCGGGCAGGCTTCATAATAAAAAGCACCTTATGGATGAATTATCTAAAATTAACAGGGTTATTAAAAGGGAATGTCCGGATGCTGATTTGGAAGTATTGCTTGTGCTTGATGCTACAACAGGTCAAAACGCAGTCAGCCAGGCAAGAGAATTTAAAAATGCAGCAGATATCACCGGAATTATTCTAACAAAATTGGACGGTACTGCAAAGGGCGGTATAATTATAGCAATACGAGAAGATTTAAACGTATCGGTAAAATATATTGGCGTGGGCGAACAGATCGACGATTTGCAGCCGTTTGACGCACAGGAATTTGCTAAAGCATTATTTGCTAAAGAAGAATAATTATTGTACGAAAGCTCAGGTAAGCGGGGAGGGGGGCGCCCGCGGGCGGCTATTTAGCCGCAAAATGCAAAGATTCCCTAAAATAGGCATAATTTTTTTATTTGTATATACAAAGGGAATCTTTGCGATAAGCGCATCAAAGATGCGCTGCGCGGGCGCCCCCTACTACAGCTGTTCGGTGAATTTCTACGGTTTAGTTTGAATATTGATTGGATAGTATAGCATAATTTACATAAAGCAGATGTTTATTATAAGGATAATAATATTAAATAACCTTTAAAATATTTAGATTGATTTATTGTAATAATTAAATATCATAAAAAGTTTCAGATTATGCTTTTATGCATATAAAAATATATTTATATATAACTTAAAATAGTGCTGCTTTTAATATGAATTATTAAATAATACATAGATAAATATTATGATGTCAGATATAATATAAGAAAAAATATTTAAAACTAAAATAAAACGTCTGATTTACAAATATTTTTAGTGTATATAATAAAACAAGGTGAAAATAATGGGTGAAAGTTTTAAAATAGTGCTTGCCAGCGGCAACAAGAAAAAATTAAAGGAATTATCACGCATATTAGCGCCAATAGGCATTGAAGTATTAACTCCGGCTCAGGCGGGATTTAATATGGATGGGGTAGAAGAAACAGGTTTAACATTTGCTGAAAATGCCCAGATTAAAGCAAGAGCAGCTTTTGAAAGAAGCGGCGGTATGCCATCTTTAGCAGATGATTCCGGGCTTAGCGTCGATTGTTTAAACGGCGCGCCGGGGATATATTCAGCGCGGTATGCAGGTGAAAACGCTACTGATAAAGATAGGTATGAAAAGTTATTAAACGAGATGAAGAATATACCTAAGGATAAAAGGACAGCACGGTTTACCTGTTCAATATGCTGTATATTACCGGATAAAGTACTTAAAAGCGAACAAACTTGCGAAGGTAAAATAGGCTTTACTCCGGCAGGTGAAAATGGATTTGGTTATGATCCAGTATTTTATCCGGATAAATATAAAACATTGAGTTTTTCTCAGCTTAATGATGAACAAAAGGATGAAATAAGCCATAGAGGAAAGGCTTTAAGGCTTATGGCTAAACTTTTAAAAGAATATTTGAATAATAAATAAAAAGATTAATATAAAAAAGAGGTAAATAAAATATGGATTATAGTTTTGCAAAACGTGTACAGCAATTAAAACCATCGGTAATACGTGAAATATTAAAATTGTCAAGCGATCCTAATGTTATACCATTTTCAGCCGGAAATCCGGCTCCTGAAGCTTTTCCTAGCAAACAGGTTGCAGAAATAACTAATGATATATTTAGTAATAATCCAATAGGCGCGCTGCAATATTCTGTTACAGAAGGTTATACTCCATTAAGAGATCTTCTTAAAGATTATATGAGAAATAAATATAACAGCTTTAGAGATTCTGATGAGCTTATTATTACATCAGGTGCTCAGCAGGTCGCAGAGCTTACTACAAAGGCTTTATGTAATGAAGGCGATACAGTAATATGTGAAAGCCCAAGCTTTGTTGGAGTACTCAACGCTATCCGTTCATTTGGGGTAAATCTTTGCGGCATCCCTCTTGATCAAGACGGTATGAATCTTGAAAAATTGGAAAAAGCTCTTAAAGAAGAAAAAAATGTTAGATTTATATATATAATACCAAACTTTCAAAATCCATCTGGTATTACAACTTCATGGAAAAAACGTAAAGCAATATATGAACTTGCTAAAAAATACGGTGTTATGATATTAGAAGATAATCCATACGGCGAATTAAGAGTAAGCGGTGAACCTATACCAACAATTAAATCAATTGATGAAGATGAAATTGTTATATATGCTGGTTCATTTTCAAAAGTATTATCACCGGGGCTTAGGGTAGGCTGGTGTGTAGCGCCTAAAACGGTATGTTCAAAAATTATTGTTTGTAAACAGGTATCCGATGTACATACTACTATATTATCTCAGTTGATAGCTGATAAATTTATGCGCGATTATGATTTTGATAATCATATAGCAAAAATTCGTGAAATATATAAAATAAAAATGGGTATCATGTTAGATGCTCTTAAAAAAGATATGCCGGAAAATGTTACATGGAATATACCTGAAGGCGGTCTGTTTATATGGTGTGATTTGCCTCAGCATGCAGATATGTTGGGTTATTGTAAAGAGACTGTACAACGCGGTGTAGCAGTTGTTCCAGGTAATGCATTTTTAACTGATGAAAATTTACCGTGTACATCAATAAGGCTTAATTTCTCTACCCCGACAAATGAACAGATAGTAAAAGGCGTTGAGATATTAGGTAAAACAGCTAAGGAATTATTTTAAATTTAAATTTTGATTAATTAAACATTTAGAAATATTAAATTATAAATATTTATAAGAAGATTTTTAGAAGGTGATATAGATGGAAGAAGTACAAAAAGCACAAAATGAACCCCAAAAGGTTATATTTAGCGCAATTCAGCCAAGCGGTATGTTAACTTTAGGCAATTATTTAGGTGCGCTGAAAAATTGGGTAACATTACAGGATGAATTTAACTGTATATATTCTGTAGCAGATCTGCATGCTATAACAGTACGTCAGGAACCGGCAAAATTTAGAAAACAAATAATAGAAACATTCGCATTACTTTTAGCAATAGGATTAGATCCGCAAAAAAGCTTAATATTTATTCAAAGCCAGGTATCTCAGCATGCTGAACTTGCTTGGATATTAAACTGTAATACTCAATTTGGCGAATTAAGCCGTATGACTCAATTTAAAGACAAAGCAGCCCGTCATGCAGACAATGTCAACGTAGGATTATTTGCATATCCAAGTCTTATGGCAGCGGATATTTTATTATATCAAGCGGATTTAGTACCGGTTGGAGCTGATCAAAAGCAGCATCTTGAATTATCTCGTGACATTGCAATCAGGATGAATAATATTTACGGTAATTGCTTTACAGTACCGGAACCATATATTCCTAAAATCGGAGCTCGCGTTATGTCTTTACAGGATCCAACTAAAAAGATGTCAAAATCAGATGACAATATTAACGCATATGTCGCTATACTTGACAAACCGGAAGATATTATGCGTAAATTTAAACGAGCTGTTACTGATTCAGAAGCCTGTGTTAAATATGGTGAAGGTAAAGACGGTATCAATAATCTTATGGGTATATATTCAGCTGTAACTGGAAAAAGCTATGATGATATTCAGGCGGAATTTGAAGGCAAAGGTTATGGTGATTTTAAAACAATTGTAGGTGAAGCTGTTGTAGAAGAATTGCGCCCAATTAGAGAGAGTTTTGATAATTTAATGAAAGATAAAGCATATTTAGAAACCATTTACCATGATGGAGCTGCAAAAGCAGGTTATATTGCAGGCAAAACTTTGAATAAAATTCAAAGAAAAATAGGATTTTTAAAGAGATAATTTTAAATAAATTATCTTACTATTGATATAATATTGTTAATGAACAATTATATATTGCATATAAATCGGAAGGATTTTTCCTTCCGGTTTATATTTTTTTATGTGATTTTTATACTTTAATTAAAATTAAAAGATAAGTTTGTATAAATAAAATATAAAGAAATGCTTGACAATGATCTGATTTCGGACTATAATATATTTTGTCCGTATTCGGACTTAGATAATATTGTTAATGAAAAATATAACAATCACTATCATGGTTTTATTATTAGTTCTTTAAAAAAATAAAGTAAATAGTATAAACTAATAACATTTGAAAAAATAAGCCTTAATAAAAGTAGGATGCAGCAAAGTATAAATATAGAGTAATGGGGGCGCCTGTGCAGCGCATCCTTTGGATGCGCTAAATGCAAAATAATATCCGATGAAGCAGGCAGGTTAAGAATAAAAAATAGATATTGTCTTAATAACCGAATCTGATTTCAGAAAAATTATTTTGCATAGAGCCGCCATATTTTATATGGCGGCACACAGGCGCCCCCCTTCTTTAAGGTAACGTTATCTAGAGATGATTATATATAATATAAAATTTTATATACTTAAGTTTTATGTATACTACTTATTTGAAGCTATTGAATAATTCAGACTAATATAGATTAGGTAATAAATATTAAAAGAAACAATTTGTGTTTATGTTTATATGGAAAGGAATATTATTATGAATACTCAGCTATCGTATCAGTTAGAGTTATTAAATCAAAATGACAAAATGCTAAATGATTTATATCACAATTATGCATCAAGCTTAAATTTATCTGATACAGCTTTATGGATTATATATATAGCATGGATTCAAGAAGATGGCTGTACTCAAAAAGATATATGTGAGATATGGTCTTATACTAAACAGACTATAAATACAGCTTTAAAAAATCTTGAAAAGCAAGGTTATATTAAATTAATCCCCATGCCGGAAAACCGAAAAAGCAAGAAAATTTTATTTACTGATACAGGAAAGATATTTGCCCAAAAGGTTATCACACCTTTATTAGAAGCAGAAACAGTTTCTTTTGGTAAATTAAGTGAAAAAGAACGTAATGATCTGGTATTTTTATCTCAAAAAAGAACAATGCTTTTTGAAAAAGAGATTCAAAAAACCATAGCTGCTATATCTAAAGAATAATAAAATTAATGTTAAGGGTGTAAAATTTGTATAATAAAAACCATTTAATCTTAATCACATAATACCTAAAATTTAATAAAATAAAAATATAGCTGTAATTATATTAACGCATTAGGAGCTGTGTAATATTTATAATAAGAAAATCAAATAAATTGTATAAAGATATCTAACAAAACGATCATGGTAAGCAATAAGATAGGTAAATTTTAGCATTATAATTAAGGAAGATATCATGGATACCCGGTAATTGATAAAAAACATAAATGCTTTCTAAATAAAATCGAGCGTTTTTTATAGGATAATAATGAAATAATTTATAAAAGGCTTATTATATTAAAAAACAGGTTAATTCTATTGTACATATACAATTTAAATTAGTGAGTATTACAAATTATTTAATTTAAAATATATACAGATACATATAAGCCTGGAAAATATAAGCGAAAGGAAAAAATACATGAATTCTACAACTCTATTTTCCAAGACATCGCCATTAAAGCTTTTCTTTATAGCTTCTATACCAGGGGCGGTTAGTATGCTGGCTTCAGCGTTATATCAAACTATTGACGGTGTATTCGTAGGACATTTTTTAGGAAAAACAGCTTTTGCAGCAATAAATCTTGCAATGCCGTTTGTTATCATAAATTTTTCATTAGCAGATTTAATAGGTGTTGGTTCTGCTGTTCCGATTTCTATTTGTTTAGGCAAAAAACAGACAAAAGAAGCTAATAATATTTTTACCTGTGCTAGTATCATGATTATAGGTACGGGTATAATTATCGGTGGTATTTTATTTGCAGTAGCTCCTTTATTAATTAAATTAATGGGAGCTCAAGGAGAATTTGCTGCATTAGCAGTACAATATTTAAGGGTATATGCTATATGCGCTCCTGTAACGACAATTATATTTGCTGTTGATAACTTTCTTCGTATCTGTGGTATTATCCGAGGAAGTATGTTTTTGAATATATTGATGTCTGTATTGAGCGCTGTTTTAGAATTTTTATTTCTAGCTGTATTTAATTGGGGAATATGGGCCGCAGCTTTAGCTACATGTACAGGTATGTTTATATGCGCATTTATAGCTTTTATTCCATTTTTTAGAGGAAAAACATTGTTGCGCTTTTGTAAGCCGCATTTTCATGTAGATATGATAAAACAAATTGTAGCCTGTGGGAGTCCTAATTTTTTAAATAATATAGCAGGCAGAAAAACTTCTATTATAATGAATTTTATATTGGTGCGTATGGGAGGAGAAACAGCAGTTTCTGTTTATGGTATTTTGATGTATGTAGAAGGATTTATTCAACCTCTTTTATATGGTATGTGTGATTCTTTACAGCCAGCAGTTGGTTTTAACTGGGGAGCTGGAAAACTATCAAGAGTTAGAGCTATTGAAAAATGCTGTTTTTTTGCAAGCGGAATAGTATCATTGCTGGCAGTTATTGTTATTGTTTTATTTCCAGAACAAATTACTAATTTATTTATGACTAATGCAGGAAAAGATATTATGAATATTTCAGTAGGAGCGTTATATTTATTTAGTCTTACATATGTAACGCGTTGGTTTTCTTTTGCTACGCAGAGTTATATGCTTGCTATTGAAAAGCCATTGCCAGCTTCAATTATTTCTGTTGCAACTGCATTGGTTTTCCCAGTACTGCTTATCGCTATACTGTGGCCGCTAGGTCTTACAGGTATCTGGCTGAATTTTGCGTCAACTGCATTACTTGCTGCAATTTTATCAGGAGTTATTCTGATAAAATTAAGACGTGAATTAATTAAACCAGATTTAAAATAATATAGAACTATATGATTATTTTAAAATATGTCATCAGATACATATATAAAAATAAATAATTTTTTAATAATTAGTACTAAAAAAACAAACTAGGAGATTTATAAAAAAATCTCCTAGTTAATTTATTTTTTATATTTTAGTTCAGGCTTAATGAAAATTATTCTTCAATAAAAAGAATACCTAAAGTATTAGGGCCGCAATGAGCGCTTACAGAACATCCGGCAGTTGTTTCAAGAATTTCTTCAAATGGAGTTTTTTCTTCAAGAATTTTTCGAACTCTAGCAATATTTTCAGGATCAGTTCTTGTATGAGTAATAAATATTCTGTTTTTACGTACATTTGGAAAAGCTGCGATACGGTTTAATGTATATTCTTCAAGAACATCGCCGTATTTACCCCTGTATTTTTTACCTACTTCCATTTTGCCATGTTTAACTTCTATACAAGGTTTTAATTTTAATACATTAGCTCCTAAAGCAGCTACACCAGAACATCTGCCGCCTTTCCATAAATAAAGCAGTTTATCAATAATAAAACTGGTATTCACTTTTGGACGCATTGCGTTGACTTTATCAGCTATTTCTTTTGCAGAATATCCTTCAGAAGCTAAATCACATGCATATAATACCAATAAACCTATACCAGTGGAAAGATTCTCAGAATCAATTGGATAAATACCGCCTAATTCCTGCGCTGCTATTGAACAGTTTGCATATGTACTGGACATCTGCGAACTTATACAAAAATGTACTATTTCACAATCATCAGTTTTTATTTTACTAAAATAATCAACATATTCACCTGGATTAATAGCAGCTGTTGTTGGAAGACGGCCGGTATCTTCATAATATTTATAAATATCATCCGGTACTGCGGTTACGCCGTCATAACGGCATTCATCGCCAAAATGGATTGCAAGTGGAGTTATGGAAATATTATATTTTTTTACTAATTCAGGTGATAAATCACAGGTACTGTCGCTTGATATTAAAACCTTTTTTGTCATTTAAATCTTCTCCTTCTCACATATACTACGAGTTATTTGTTTTTGATGGACAATATGACTTGTATTTGTTTTATAGATCAATAGAAAGATTATTCAATAAAACAAAATAAGAAAATAACAGCAGTGAAAACACTATATGAATCTTAATATAAATAAAACTAAAAATAAGTAAATAAAACTACATATACCTAGCGTTTTATTGATAAAGAAATTGTTTTTAATTACGCTATCGTATAAATAGGGGGGGCGCCTGCGCGCCACCATATTGTAAATATGGTGGCTATATGCAAAATAATTTTTGATATAAGGGATATTGCTTATAAAGTAATATTTGTTTAATATTTTTACTTTTCTCATTTTATCAGCTATTATTTTGCATCCCAGCGCATCTTTGATGCGCTACGCAGGCGCCCCCCTTTCAGCAGTGCTTTCTAAATGTATGCTCACTTAATTTAAAGGTAATTATTATAATACTTATTTTTGTCTTGTATTATTTTAAATTACTCTTAAAAATATAACATGTATAACAACAAATGATTATTTAATAAAACTATATGCAAAAGATCATTATATTTTTACACATAAATAATCTTAATTTATTGGAACAGTATATCATAATAATAAAAATAATACAATCACAAAAGCAAATATTAAGTGTTGTATATTATAAAATGATCAATATATATTTTTGTTTTTTTTAATATCTTTATTATCCTTTTTTACTGAAGGAGAAAATACTTCTTTTAATCCTAAAATAAGTATTCCTACTGCAAATATTTTACTAAGCCATTTTGAATCTATCATACCTCCTATATACCATCCAGCCCATGCGCCTAATAATCCAAGAGCAGCTGATAATAAAGCTGTTTTCCATTCGATTAATTTACTTTTTGAATGTAATATTAATGATAATAATGCTATAGGAATAAAAAATATTAAATTTATGCCTTGAGATTGTAATTGTTCCATACCAGCTATTGCAGTTAAATATATTAATAATACCGTACCGCCGCCAAGACCTAATGATGCGGCCATACCGGATAATATTCCTGATATACCTATTAAAATCCATTCATTCATTTTAATAATAACCTCACTGCTGCCCAAATCATAAATATTCCAAATATTCTTTTTAATAATGTTCCGCTTATACGAGGTAATAACCATGCTCCTATTAATGCTCCTATTATTCCAAACGGTATATATGGCATTGCATCAGATATTTGTACACGCCCAGATGTATAATATAATACAGCTGAAAATATACTAAGCGGTAAAATTACTGCAATAGATGTTGCATGGCTTTGACGGGGTGATAAACCTTCCTTTTCAAGTAAAGGTACAGCTAACATGCCTCCGCCAGCTCCTAATAAACCGTTTATTAAACCTACTCCTATAGAACCTATCCATTTAAGGACATTTTTCATAATAAAATATATACTCCTTAAAAATTTCAGTAATAAATATAAGAATAAAATAATATTAATTAAATTAGTAACACGATTATTATTGCGCGATTATAAAATAATTATTAGTAACATTTTGGTGAATTTTAGCATAAAATATTTTCCTGTTAATTTTCATTAAAATTAATGCTAATCCAACATATTTTGTAATTGGCAAACATAATAATTGACTGAATAATACGAGGAGGTAGATTAGAGTGTTTGTATATTCAATTAAAACATCCAAAGGCAAAATGCTTGCGGCTATAGCTATAACTGCCGCTGTTATTATCCTGTTGATCCTTATTTTTGCTGGAACAAATTCAGATGCTGCTGAAACTGCGGCAAAAGGTAAGGTTAATCTTAGCGCTAATACTGCTGCTGAACGTGTACAATTTTTATCGCAATTTGGCTGGGAAGTAAAAGAAGAACCTTTAGAAGTAACAGAAGTTATGATACCAGAAGAATTTGATGACACATATACCGAATATAATGAAATCCAGAAAAAACAAAATATGGATCTATCAAAATTAAAAGGTAAAAAGGTTAAAAGATGGACATATGAAGTAACAAATTATCCTAAACAAACAGAAGGGGTAAGAGCTAATTTACTTGTTTTAGACGGTAAAGTTGTAGGCGGAGATATATGTTCAAATGATGCTGCTAATGGCTTTATGCATGGATTTGCACTGGATACAGCTACAGCCAATGGTATTGAAGTTACATATGACGTAACGTCGGATGGAACAATAGTAACTCAAGGCTCTGCAAGTAGCCAGGCTACAGATACAACAAGCAGCGAAGCAGTAGAAACTGATGCTAGTGTTGAAAATCCTCAGACAGGCGATGATTGGGAATAATTGCTAATGTATAAAATTAACAAATTATATTGATACACTTTCACCATATTGTTTAATAAGGTCTCATAAATCTAATTGAAAATACGGCGGACTTTTGGTATAATCAAAATATCCGCCGTATTGTTTTAATTTAATATGATTGTTTTTGTCGGAATTTATTTTTTTATGCAAATAGGGAGGCTAATATTTATGCCTTATGAAAGGCTGGATAAAATTATATCATCACAATGTTCATTATCCAGAAAAAATGCAAGAATAGCAATTTTTAAAGGACAGGTAACTATAAATGATAAAATAGTGACCGATCCGTCTTATAAATCCGATACTGAAACTGATAAAATTAATTATAATGGACAAGTGGTGGATTATAATAAATATGTTTATATAATGATGAATAAACCGGCTGGAATATTATCTGCAAGCCGTGATAATAGAGATAAAACGGTTATTGATCTGTTGGATGAAAACTTAAAAAAACGCAATATTTTTCCCTCCGGCCGGCTTGATAAAGATACCGTAGGGCTAATAATATTAACCGATGACGGAGATTTTTGCCATAAAATAATATCTCCTAAAAAGAAGGTTTATAAAACTTATCTTGCTAAACTTGACAAACCGCTGCCTTCAAACGCAGCTGAAAGCTTTGAAAAAGGTATTACTCTATCGGATGGAACGAAATATCTTCCGGCAGAATGTAATAAGGCGTCGCAAGGTGAAAATTTTGCCAGAGTAAAAATATGTGAAGGCAAGTTTCATCAGGTTAAAAAGATGTTTGAAGCGATTGGTTGCAATGTAGTATATTTAAAAAGAGAAAAGATAGGCGGCCTTTTGTTAGATCCTGATTTAAAAGAAGGACAATACAGATTTATAAATAATGAGGAAATATTTAGTATATTTAATTAGTTTATAGTGTTTTTGCAAAAATAAGTGAGAATATCTAAACCAACTTTATATGCATATTGCAGTATAAATGAAAAATATTCAGCTGAGATATGTACAAACTATTGATAATTTAGTGTGAAAATGTTAAAAAAATTAAAATTTTGTGCAGTTTTTGAAAAAAATAGCACTATATGTATTGCAATATGTCGAGTATTTGTGTAAAATGATGATGTATTATATTTTAATCTGGATGACTATGCGGCCATGAGCCCAAATTTTTGTATAAAGAGGGGTTTAGATCATATGTCCAACAGACTTTTTCAGAGTTTTGTACATCAAATGAAAGATGCTATTGAAAGAACAGTAGGCGTTATAGATGAAACATCAGCTATAATAGCATGCAGTGAACTGGGCAGGATCGGCGAAATGCAAAACACCGTTTCTATAGATACAATACCGACAACCGAGGTTCTTGTGCGTAACGGCATGACATATAAAACCTTCGGAACCCGTTCAAAATCGGATTATGCGGTTTTTGTCGATGGTACGGATGAAACAGCTGCAAAATTTGCTGCTATGTTAGCTATTTCCCTTTCCAATATCAAACAATATTATGATGAAAAATATGACAGGGGTAATTTTATAAAAAATGTCATATTGGATAATATTCTGCCTGGTGATATTTATTTAAAAGCAAGGGAACTTCGATTTAATACCGATGTATCAAGAGTAGTATTGCTCATCAGAATAACATCGCGCACAGATGCTACAACATTTGATATTATTCAGAATCTTTTCCCAGATAAAAATAAAGATTTTGTTATTAATATTAATGAAAATGATATAGCATTAGTAAAAGAAACAAAAGCTACTATTGAAACATCTGATTTGGAAAAATTAGCCCGTTCAATAGTAGATACATTAAGCAGTGAATTTAATACTCATGCGCTTGTCGGTATTGGTACAACTGTTGTGGGTATCAAGGACCTTGCGCGTTCATTTAAAGAAGCTCAGGTTTCTTTGGAAGTAAGTAAAGTATTTGATACAGATAAAGCTATTGTAAGCTATGATAATTTAGGTATAGCAAGGCTTATTTATCAGCTGCCGACAACTCTTTGTGAAATGTTCCTTCGCGAAGTATTCAGAAAGGGTTCAATAGAAGCTTTGGATAGAGAAACTTTATTTACTATTCAGAAATTCTTTGAAAATAATCTTAATGTTTCTGAAACATCAAGAAAACTGTTTGTTCATAGAAACACACTTGTATACCGCCTTGAAAAAATAAAGAAATTAACAGGGCTTGATTTAAGAGAATTTGATCATGCTATAGTATTCAAGGTAGCGTTAATGGTTAAAAAATATTTAACAGCAAATCCTGTTAAATATTAATGATTATATATCATAATTTGTTCTATGATATATTTGATACATGTATAGATGGGTGAAAGAGGATAGATTGAAAAGTGAGATATAAAACGGTATCTGCCAGTAATGAAAAGATGGAGATGACCGCTCGCGGCAAAGCGTCCGTTTTTGCGGCGGTATTGAATAAAGTTCAATTATAACCCGCCGTAAAAGCTGAAAAATTTAGTAGAGCTATCGTATAGGAATAATTAAGCGCAAATTTACGTTTGGCTTTGACAAATGAAAGGACGGAGGTGCCTGTGGTCGAATTTAAAAATGTTTCAAAAATATATGAAAATGGAACTGTAGCGCTTAAGGATATCAGCCTTAATATAAGCAAAGGAGAATTTGTATTTGTTGTAGGCGATTCCGGCGCAGGTAAAAGTACATTTTTGAAATTGATAATTGCTGAGGAAAAACCAACATCTGGTGAAATCAGCGTTAATAATTATAATATTAATACAATGAAAAGAAAGGAAATACCATACCTTAGAAGGACTATGGGTATAGTATTCCAGGATTTTAGGCTTATACCTAAAATGACAGTATATGATAATGTAGCGTTTGCTTTAAGGGTAACAGGTGCTTCTATGAGAAATATCCGTAAAAGGGTACCTTATATTTTAGGGCTTGTTGGCCTGTCTCATAAAGCAAAATGTAAGCCAAATGAATTATCAGGCGGTGAACAGCAAAGGGTTGGTCTTGCAAGAGCTTTAATAAATAACCCTTCTATGATAATAGCTGATGAACCGACCGGTAATATTGACCCAAAGCTTACATATGAAATAGTAGAATTATTATCAGAAATAAACCGCAGAGGAACTACTGTAATAATGGTTACGCATGAACGTAATCTTATTAAGCAGTTTAATCATAGAGTAGTTATGATAGATGAAGGTTATCTGGTAACAGATGCTATAAATCAGGTTGATTCTGATGATTTGCTTGATAAGCAATCGCTTGATTATACTGAAGAATATGGTTATTTAAGTGATAGTCCCAACTATGACGAAGATAGAACAATGTCAAGGAGGGGCTATTAATGAGCAGTATAAGATATCTATTTACAGAAGGCATTAAAAATATTTTTACAAACAGATTAATGGCATTTGCTTCATTTGGAGTATTAGTATGTTGCCTTCTTATGATGGGATGTTCATTATTGTTTGTTCTTAATGTAAACGAAGCATTTGAAAGCGTAGAAGAACAAAATGTTATGCAGGTTTATATTAAGGATGGAGTAGATCAGGAAACAATAGATGATCTTATGATCAGGTTTTCTGAAATGGATAATATTTCAAAATGTGAATATGTATCCAAAGAGGAAGCGTTTGATAGTTTTTTAAATTCCAATGAAGATTATTCAGATATATTTGGCGGCCTTGCATATGATAATCCATTACCTGCAAGCTTTAAGCTGACAGTCGAAGATTTAACACAATACCAAAATACTTATGATGCTGTTTCAGCTATAGATGAAGTGGAAAGTGTAAGAGGCCAATATGATGTGGCGCAAAAATTGCTCGGAATAAGGCAGTTAATAGCTATAATCAGCTTTTGGATTGTTGGGCTTTTGGCTTTTGTATCATTATTTATAATTTCCAATACCATACGTATAACAATGCATGGCAGGCGTTTGGAAATCAGTATAATGAAATCAGTAGGAGCTACCGATGGATTTGTAACAGTGCCGTTTGTTGTAGAAGGTATGATGCTAGGATTATTATCAAGTATAACTTCATTCTTTGCAATATGGTATATTTATAACAGTGCAGATGGCGTTATGCTGGATACATTAGGCGCCCCAATTATACCGTTTACAGAAATTTGGCTGCCTATTATGATAATATTCCTTGTAGTTGGTTTATTGGCCGGTGGATTAGGAAGTGGAATTTCTATAAGAAAATATCTGAAAAGTGGAGGAGGAAGTGTATATGACGCTATTTAAAAAAATATCAAGGCGCAGAATCATATCTTTTATACTTGCGATGTCCTTAATATTTACAGTATTTGCAATTCCAATGCCTACAGGGGCTGACACTCTGTCAGAATTGGAAAATCAATATAAAGAACTTGAAAAAGAAAGAACTCAAATTCAAGAAAATTACCAAGATACTATAAATCAAAAACAAGATAAAGAAGAATACTCAAGTATGCTCGAAGAACAAATATCTTCAACGATGCAGCAACTTGATATACTTATTTTCAGAATAGAAGTTTTGGATAATGATATAGCTGCATTGGAAAAAGAAATTGCTGAAAAAGAAAAAGAAATTGATGAATGCTATGAGCTTTATAAAGACCGTGTGCGTGCTATTTATATGTCTGGCGAAACGGGTATGCTTGAATTTTTACTCGATTCAGATAGCTTAGGCGACTTCTATGATCGTTTTATGATGGCAAAATCCGTTTCTGAACATGATAATGAAATGATGGATCAATTGAAAAAGGATAAAGAAGAGCTTGAAGCTAAAAAGCAGCAGATTGAACAAAATCGAGCTGATATAAGCCGTTCAAAAACTGAACAAGAAGCTAAAAGCGCAGAACTTGACAGGTTATATGAAGAAAATAACCAGATTATTGCTCAGCTTATGCAAAATGAAGAATATGCTTTAAAAGAACGTCAAAGAAAAGATCAGGAAATGGCGGAAGTTAATGCTGAAATTGAAAAAGCATATGAGGAAATTGAACGTCAAAAACAAGAAGAAGCTAATCAGTCAGGCGGAACATTAGTTTATCCAGAAGATAATGGAAATAGTGGCAGCGATAATATATTCAATGTTGTAGATCCGGAAAGCGGAAGAACAGAAGTTATTATTAATGGAGCTGTTTCATCAAAAGGTTTCCAATGGCCTTGCCCGGAATTATCTCTTATAACTTCTGGATATAAACCAAGCGACCGCGGTTATGCACATAATGGTATTGATATAGCTGGTGCTGGAGCATATGGAACACCTATTGTTGCAACACGTTCTGGTACAGTTTCATTAGTTGCTGACCATGGTGATAAGAGCTATGGTAAATTTGTTATGATAGACCATGGTTACATAGACGGTAAACATTATGTTACATTATACGGACATTGCAGCAAATTATATGTATCAGAAGGACAAAAGGTTCAACAGGGCCAACAAATTGCTGCTGTAGGTTCCACAGGCGATTCAACAGGACCACATTGCCATTTTGAAGTAAGAGTTGATGGTAAATTTACAAATCCTATCAGTTACTTCTAAAAAATTGAAATTTATTAAATGATATAAGCGCTAGCCCTCGATAGGAAATATATCGGGGGCATTGGTGCTGATATAGGGCATAAGGTGTAAATTGGTCTAAATTAAGACAAATAAGCTTTAAAAGGATAATAAAATTTTAGCGACGTTGTATTAATGATACTTAGGAGATTAATTTATGAATAAAAAAATTTCACTTGGTGCAGCTCTTGCTATGTTAGTTCTTGTTGCTGCAACAGCAGTATTTATAACTATGGCAGTATCCATGCAAATGTTTAATACTGATTCTTCCGAAATAGGTAATCGTACTCAAAATATCGCAAAAATAACAGAAATTGATAAGGTTGTCAGAGATAATTATGTTGGCCAAATTGATGAGGATAAATTGACAATAGGTATCGCAGATGGCTATTTTAAGGGATTAGATGATCCTCATTCCTATTATTTATCAGCTGATGAATATACTGATATTTTGAATTATCGTACAGGTAAATCTAATGAAATAGGCGCTTATGTTACTGATAATGGAAACGGCGGATTATATGTATATTTTGTTATGTCTAATTCACCGGCAAGTAAAGCTGATATGCAAGAAGGCGATACTATAACGGCTATATCAGGAAGAACGATTGCTGAAATAGGCGTTGAACAAGCAACAGAAGAACTTAAATCTATTACACAGCCTGTTGATATTACTGTTATACGTGAAGGGGTAGAATTAACATTACAAATTAATCCAGAACAATTTGCTTCAACTACAATTGAAGCTATAGTTATGGAAGATATTGGTTACATAAGAATTTATGATTTTATAGATTCTACATCTGATCAATTTATAGATGCTGTAGAAACTATGTTAAAACAAAATGTAAGAGGTTTTATATTTGATGTACGCCATAACAGCGGAGGTACCCTTTCATCAGTTGTTGATATGATCGACAGGTTATGTCCAGCAGGTGATATTGTATCAAAAACTGATAAAAATGGTGTTACAACTGTAATGCATAAATCAGACGCAGAGGAAGTTAATCTTCCAATGATAGTTTTAGTAGATGAAGAAACAGCAAGTGCAGCTGAATTATTTGCATGTGCTTTACGCGATTATGATAAAGCTGAACTTGTAGGCGTACAAACATATGGTAAAGGTTCTATGCAGGAATTATTCCCGTTTAAAGACGGATCAGCTATTAATTTAACAACAGCGCTATATAATCCGCCTAAGAGCCCTAATTATGATGGGGTTGGTATAACACCTGACCATGAAGTAGAGTTAGATCCTGCTCCAGCTAATTTCTATATGATGACTGACAGTGAAGATACTCAGCTGCAATATGCTTTAGCATATTTTATGCAGCAATAGTTTAATATTAAAATTATAATTATAATAAAAAATAACAGCATCTTTTGATGCTGTTATTTTTTATTATACAATTTAGATCAGGGTACAAGGAAAACTACACGCAGACCGTGAAACGGGCTGCTGACAACAAAATAAAGGCTGAACATTACGCACAGCAAAGTGCGAGGTGTTCAGCCTGTTTTGTTGTCCAGAGTTTACAGAGAGAAGCAACCTCTTTCTTTGCAAAAGTAAAATAAATAGTAATGTAAAATAAATATCCGTTGACATAATAGCAGGCAGATTTAACCTGTTTATATGTTGCCATGCAGTGTGATGCTATAATTTTTTTGAAGCCTTTTTGGAGACTTTGGAGGGTGTCCTATATTGAGAGAAGTAGGGACATAACCAGTACGCCATTTTAGGCTATTTTAGAGATTATAAAAACAACCAGTGAACTGATGGTTTTGATTAGTATATTACTTTATATATTCTCTTACTCGAAATTTAACCCCTGCTTTTTCTGCAAGCTTACGACATTTTTCTATTTCATCTTTACCAATAGTATCAACAACCGACAATATAACAGATGGTACATAATTTTTCACATTTGAAGCAAATTTTAATATAGCTGGTAAAGCATCAAGGCCATAATCTGAATGGCATATTTCATCGTAACCTTCAGGAGTAGAGCTATTTAAGCTGATAGAGATTACATCAACAATACCTTTAAACTCCGGCGCCGTATCCCTATTATAAATTAAATCACTAAGGCCGTTTGTATTAATACGTATTGGTATATCAGTTTTAGATTTAATCCATTGGCTGATTTTTTTAATATCATCCAGGCGCATAGCCGGCTCACCATAACCACAGAATACAACCGATTCATATTTGTTAAAATCGCGTTTTTCTAGATCGGATATTATCTCGTCCATATCAGGTTCATGATCCAGCCATAAACTATCAGCATCGCCAACAGATTGTTTATAATTGCGTACACAAAATTCGCATCTATTAGGACAACGGTTTGTTATATTAAGATATAATGAATTACCAACGACATATGATATAGTCAAAATTTTTGCGCCTCCAAATTAGGATAAAATATAAACTATCAACACATTATTTATTTATAGACATCTTTGGAAATAGTTTTAATGCGTTTTGTGTAGTAGCTTCATATAACGTTTCAACATCAATATTTCTTGCTTTAGCTATAGTCTCAGCAGAATATTTTATAAGGGTAGAATCACAGCGTTTACCGCGGAACGGAATAGGTGCAAGATACGGAGCGTCTGTTTCCAAAACAATATTATCAATTGGAATTTGAGCTGCGGCATCCAGCGGATGTTTTACATTTTTAAATGTTATAGAACCACCAAAGCCTACATACATACCTAATTTAACTAATTCTTTCATCATTTCAACGCTGCCGGAAAAGCAATGAACTACTCCTTTGGGCTGATATTTCCTAAGAATATCCATCGTATCGCCATGAGCTTCCCTGTCATGAAAAACTATAGGCAAATCCAGCTGCTTAGCTAATTTAATCTGCTCTTCAAATATTTTTATTTGTATATCGCGCTCGCAAAAATCATAATGATAATCAAGCCCAATTTCTGCTATAGCTACTACTTTAGGATGTTTTGCTAAACTAATAATTTCATCCTGCCAGCCATCTTTTAGCTCGCCTGCATGATGAGGATGAACTCCTACTCCAGCCCAGCAGTAATCATATTGTTCAGCAATTTCTATACACTTTTTTGCAGAAGCAATATTGCTTGCACAGTTTACAACGCCGATGATTCCAGCCGACGGCAAGCCTTGTAATAGGCTGTCGCGGTCAAAATCAAATGAATCGTCGTCATAATGTGCATGTGTGTCTATATATTTAAGCATAATTTTATATACACTCGTTTCAATTTAAAATATTATCTTATTTTTGAACCAGCCGGTACGCTTTCATCAAGGAAAACTACCTTTACATCATCTTCACCTGCATCAGCAGCTAAAATCATACCTTGGCTTTCTACACCGCATAATTTAGCCGGTTTTAAATTGGATACAATTATAACAGTCTTATTTATTAAGTCTTCCGGTTTATACCATTTTGCGATACCGGATACAACCTGCCGGCCTTTATCGCCGTCGTCCAATTGGAGACAGAGCAGCTTTTTAGCACGCTTTACAGGCTCGCATGAAATTACTTTAGCAGCTTTAAGTTCAACCTTAGCAAAATCATCTATAGTAATAAGAGAAGCTATCCCTTCAGGAACAGATGCTTTTTCATTACCTTTTGCTATATCCGCTTTTGCTTCATCTGATTTTTTATCATCAGCTGGTTCTTTAGTCGGGACAATAGCCTCCAATTGGGCCAGTTCTTTAACAGGATCAATTCTTGGGAAAAGTGTATCGCCCTTTGCAACAGTGATATTGCGCGGCATTATTCCCCATTGTCCGGCTGAATCCCATGTCATATATTTTTCATCTATGCCAATCTGAGCTGCTATTTTTGCAGGAGTAGACGGCATAAATGGGGTAATAAGGATGGCGGCGATACGAATAGCTTCGCATAAATTATACATAACGGTATTAAGCCTATCTTTTTTGGATTCATCCTTAGCTAAAACCCATGGCATGGTTTCATCTATATATTTATTTGTACGGGAGATTAGCTTCCAGATTTCACTTAAAGCATTGGAAAACTGCATATTATCTAAATAACTTTCAGCAGATGATTTTGTCTGGCGAGCAAGCTCAATAAGCTCATTATCGAGCTCATCCGGTATATTAACATCAGATAATGTGCCGCCGAAATATTTAATAATCATAGCAACTGTACGTGAAACGAGATTGCCTAAATCATTAGCTAAATCGGAATTAATACGGCTTATAAGCGATTCATTTGTAAAATTGCCGTCTGAACCAAATGGAATTTCACGCATAAGGAAATAACGAATAGCATCTACACCATAACGGTCGCATAATAATACAGGATCGACAACATTACCCTTGGATTTTGACATTTTACCGCCGCCTATTACAAGCCAGCCATGGCCGAATACTTTTTTAGGCAATGGTAAATTTAATGACATAAGCATAGCAGGCCAAATAATCGTATGGAAACGTACAATTTCCTTACCGACAAGATGTATATCAGCTGGCCAGTATTTTTTAAAATCACTGTCATCATCCGAACCATATCCTAATGCAGTGATATAGTTAGATAAAGCGTCTACCCATACATATATAACATGTTTATCATCAAAATCAACTGGTACGCCCCATTTAAATGATGTACGCGATACGCATAAATCTTCAAGGCCAGGCTTTATAAAATTATTTATCATTTCATTTTGTCTGGATTGAGGTTCAATAAATCCAGGATGGTCTTCATAATATTTTAACAGCTTATCAGCATATTTTGAAAGACGGAAAAAATATGCTTCTTCTTCAGATAATGTAACATCCCTTCCGCAATCAGGACATTTACCGTCTTTAAGCTGTGTTTCTGTCCAGAATGATTCGCATGGAGTACAATACCAGCCTTTATAATGGCCTTTATATATATCGCCGTTATCATATAATTGACGGAATATTTTTTGTATTGCCTTTTCGTGATAATCATCGGTTGTACGGATAAAACGATCATTTGATATATTTAAAAGCTTCCATAAATCTTTTATTCCCGCAACAATGTTATCAACATATTGTTTAGGGGTTACGCCTTTTTCAGCAGCTTTTAATTCAATTTTCTGACCGTGTTCATCAGTACCTGTAAGGAACATTACATCGTATCCCTGCATTCGTTTATACCTCGCCATAGTATCAGCGGCAACTGTACAATAAGCATGGCCGATATGCAGCTTATCAGACGGGTAATAAATTGGAGTGGTAATATAAAATTTCTTATTCATTATAAATTAATCCTCCTTAGAATTTTGGGATACAATAATATATTATACCATTTTAAGGATATAATTCAAGCGGTCATATAAAGGTTATAACAAAATACTTAGTACATACAAAAATAATTTCAACAACTAAATATAATAAATAAAACTGATATAATAAAATAAGAGTTAAATCAAAATAGAAAAGTACCGATTAAAGTGAGGGGGCACCTGCGCAGCGCATCTTTATAGATGCGCGTGGATGCAAAATAATAACAAAACAAATAAGACAGAGTAAAAATAAAAACAAGTGTTATTATAATAAGCAATAGATTTATATGGAAAATTATTTTGCATATAGCAACCATATGCAATATGGTTGCGCGCAGGCGCCCCATTTTTACCTTGATATAGTCAGTAATATTTTCTATAATAAATATGATTATTTTATTTTTTACTTGGTTTTAAGATATTGTATGGTTTAAATAATAATAGGTAAAGCTGTTATATACTTAAAGAATGACATACTATGTTATATGTTTGCAAAATTATAATAAATATAATAATACAGAATATAACATATTTTATGTAAGTTAGGTAAAAATCCTTGACTTTATAATATATTTGGGTTATGATTAATACCAGATTTATAACCAATGTATGGCACGAGGTGGTAATGCTTGGGCATCAATGAACGCTCTTTCGATTTTGCCTCATTAGATGATTCCCAGCTTATCCAAATGATAAGGGATGAAAATGAGCTGGCAATGAATGAATTAATTGCACGCTATATCCCTTATATAAATAAGCAGGCAGCATTTTATCATAAAAGTACAGGCAGCTTTGTTGAAATAGATGATCTTAAACAAGAAGGCATGATAGGGCTTTTATTTGCTATTGAAGGTTATATGCCAGAAAAAGGAGCGTCATTTAAAACTTATGCTGTTACCTGTATAATGCATAATATGTTATCAAAACTCAGATATGAAAAACGTGTATCCCGTGTTCCAGATGATCAAATGGTTTATCTTGATGATACAGGTTATGATTTTTTAAATGATTCAGAAAATATTGATCCACAAGACCTGCTTATATCAAATGAAGAAGTTAAACGGTTATATAATTTAATAGATAAACGCTTAACTGCGCTTGAAAAAAAGACATTTTTATATTATCTTAGCGGTTGTTCCTATGCAGAAATAGCAAAAGGTTTGAATACCTCGCAAAAAGCGGTTGACAATGCCTTGCAACGCGTTCGACGTAAGCTGAGATCCTAGAGATGTTGTACTATACTTTTTCAAAAACGGTAATTATAAATACCGTATTTTATATGCCCTAGTAGCTTAAATCAGAGCGTTGGTATCAAAGGTGTCGGTTTAAATCCGTCCGCGGGCGCAATTTATCAAAGCGAGGTATAATCAATGTACGAAGACAAAACTCTCATTTGTAAAGAATGCGGCTCTGAATTTGTTTTCACTGCCGGTGAACAAGAATTTTATGCATCAAAAGGTTTCGTAAACGAACCGCAAAGATGTAAAAGTTGCCGTGATGCACGTAAAAATGCCGCTAAGCCAGAGCGTGAACTTTTCACAGCTGTATGCGCTTCTTGCGGACAGGAAGCCAAAGTCCCTTTCAGGCCGCGTGAAGACCGCCCTGTATATTGCAGCGAATGCTTTGCAAAAATGAGGGAAGAACAAGCTTAATAAGCTTTATTAACGTGTAAAGAAAATCTCCGGACATAAAGGATATAACCTTAATTGTCCGGGGATTTTTTGTTTTTGCTTTTTTATATTGTTTGTATTGCAAATAATAAATTAGGGTATTATAATGTAAACAAATCAATTAAAAATAGTTTTTTTAGGAGGATAAAATATTATGGCTCAAGTAACTAAAGATACAATTATAGGCGATATTCTTGATATGGATCGTTCAACTGCTCCATTTTTTATTGAAATGGGTATGCATTGTCTTGGCTGTCCAGCTTCACGCGGGGAATCTATTGAACAGGCATGTATGGTTCATGGAGTAGATCCTGATGAATTAGTAGAAAAATTAAACGCTCATCTGGCAGGCAAATAATAACCCTGTTATACAAAATTTGCTATATAACCGGATAAACTTGCTAAAAAACGCCCGGATGTTTATTATATCCGGGCGTTAATTTATATAAATTAAAAGTTATAATTATGGGGGAAATATATTTGAGAGAGCATCCATTTAAACTGGACGCGCGGCTTAATACAGCAGCTTTAATGGTTAGAAAAGGATGTATAATAGCTGATATTGGTACAGATCATGGATATCTACCAGTATGGCTTACAAGAAAGGGTATTTGTCCTAAAGCTATTGCTGCGGATATAAATGAAATGCCGCTTAATAAAGCTAAACAAACAGTTATTAAATATAATGCTCAGGATATGGTGTCGCTTAGATTATCCGATGGACTTGATAAAATAAATTCTGATGAAGTGGATGATATAATCATAGCAGGTATGGGCTCAGATGTTATTGCAGGGATAATAGATAGATGTAATTGGTTAAAAGATTCTCAAAAACAAATTATATTACAGCCTATGACATGCGCTGAGAGACTTAGAAAGTATCTTTATGAAAACGGGTATAGTATATGCAAAGAAGAAATAGTTGTTGAACACGGGAAAATGTATACAATTATGCTTTGTATATATTCTGGTGAAATCGTTTTGCCGGATATAAAAATGATGTACATAGGAAAATCTCACAACAGCAATGAATATGCATTAGAATATTTAGAAAAACAATATAACCGGCTTATAAGTATATCGGAAGGATTAAAAAAATCTGCAAAGCATAAAAATTAACATATAAAATATTATAATTAAAAAATGTTGGCCAGATAGTAGAGTATATTCCAAATCAGTAAAAAACAACTTAAGACACAATAATGTACCGTAGAGCAAAGAGGGGGGCGCCCGCGCAGGGTGCATCTTTCTAAGATGCACCCTGCTGCAAATGCGGGCCTTATTTAAAATATATAAGAGAAAAACAAGTATATCCTAAAGCAAAACGCATTTGCATTAGCGGACATTTGTCCGCCCGCGGGCGCCCCCAGCTTAGCTTCATATATTCGATAGTATTGCTGTAAATTAAAAAACAAAATAATTTATCTTTATTTGCTTACATTCTTAGATAAGATGTATCTTTAAATAATAAATTTAGAATATTATAAATTTATATATAAATAGAAATTGAAAAGGGAGGAACTATAAAATTATGGCAAGAGTTTATGATATATTTAATGCAATAAACAGTTTTGCGCCATTTAAATTACAAGAAAGCTGGGATAACGCTGGATTAATTGTAGGAGATATGCAAAGTGAAGTTAAAGCAGCAGTATTAGCTCTTGATATAACAAATCCTGTTATACAAGAAGCCGCTAAATTTAACGCACAGCTTATTATAAGCCATCATCCGGTAATATTTAACGCTATAAAACGTGTCCCATCAAACAGCCCAGTATATAATTTGGCTAAAAATAATATGTCAGCTATATGCGCACATACAAATCTTGATATAGCTAAAGGAGGGGTAAACACTGTTTTAGCTGATATCTTAGGTATAAAGGATACTGTACCTCTGAGCATAGCGTCATGCGAAAGCTATAAACAAATAAGAGTATATGTGCCAATCAGCCATACAGAAAAAGTGTATGAAGCTATGGTTAATGCAGGAGCTGGAGAATTGGATGGATATAGTGGCTGTGCATATATTTCAGACGGCGAAGGCAGGTTTATTCCAGGTGATAGTACCAATCCATATTTAGGTGAACATGGACAATTAGAAAAAACTCACGAACAGCTTATTAGTATAATATGTCCGCCGGATAAGCTTAATAATGTTATTGAGGATATGATAAAAGTACATCCTTATGAAGTGCCGGCATATGAAATCATAGATAATAGGGCAGTAATACAAAATGAAGCATTGGGACTTATCGGAAAGCTTGATAATGAGTATACTCCGGAACAATTGGCAATTCATGTTAAAAATAGCTTGCAATGCAGTGGAGTACGGCTGTATGCATCAGATAAACCGATAACAAAGGTAGCTATATGTTCAGGTTCAGGAGGATCGTTATTGGACGACGTTATAAAAGCTCAATGCGATGCATTTATTACAGCAGATGTAAGACATGATGTTGCATTATCAGCTATTGAGGCTGGGATTACTTTAATAGATGCAGGGCATTTTGAAACAGAAAATATAGTTATAAAACCATTAGCAGATAAATTATCAAATATGATAAAGGATGTAGACTTTATAATAGCAGAAAGCGGAAAAGCTATAGTAAAATATATATAAATACAAAAAAAGACAGAGAATAATATGAATTCTGTTTTATGAGAGGTTAATAAATGGCATTAGACGGAATATTTTTAAAGTTATTATTAAAAGAAATCGAACAATATGCGCTTGATGCACGAATAGAAAAAGTATATCAACCTGGTAAAGATGAAATAGTATTAGCCTTAAGAGGCAGGGGATTTGCAGGTAAATTGCTTATTTCAGCCAATTCCAGTATGCCTAGGCTGCATTTTACAAGTTATGCGCCGGAAAATCCATCATCACCGCCCATGCTTTGTATGCTGCTTAGAAAGCATCTGACAGGAGCACGGCTTATAGGGATACGCCAGCCAGGATTAGAAAGGGCGGTATTTCTTGATTTTGACTGCATTAATGAATTTGGCGATAAAGTTAGATATACTTTAGCTGTAGAAATAATGGCGCGGCATAGTAATAT
>JABLTR010054948.1_pt1 | contig 45104 bp, 45 predicted proteins | sample 7160071 | NCBI WGS metagenome assembly JABLTR01 (sample SAMN14651230, study PRJNA627086) | human gut metagenome | isolation source: feces | host: Homo sapiens | reverse complement strand
TATACCCGCTTTCTGTTATTACAACCTGTCTGTCAGCCGTTAGATAGTTCCTTATCCCTCTTTATCTTGTCTCCGGGTGAAGTTTTTTTATAGTTTGGACGGCCGGTGCGGACATCGTGTCGGCATCGGTCGTCCTTCCAGGGAAGCTCACCGTTTTTTTCATATAGCTTTTCCATGGGAGATATGCTATAATGGGACAGAAAAGCAGTGAAGGAAAGAGTACCGTTCGCGAAACGCGTAGAGAGCAGATGGCCGGTGAAAATCTGACGGGACGCAAACGGGAAGATGGCTCCGGAGCCGTTCTTTTGAATCGTTAGAAAGAAACGCAGGACCGGCGTTAACGGTGAAAGGTGTATCTGTACATACACGAAGAAAGGTGGTACCGCGAAGCTCTCGCCCTTTGGCGTGAGCTTTTTTTGTAAGACCGCCGCACTGCGAACATAAAAGGAGGAAGCCTATGGAAAAGAAACCCTACTATATCACAACGGCCATTGCCTATACATCCGGCAAACCACACATCGGCAACACCTATGAGATCGTATTGACCGATGCGATCGCCCGTTACCGCCGGGCGCAAGGCTATGATGTGTTCTTCCAGACCGGAACGGATGAGCATGGACAGAAGATCGAAGAAAAAGCAAAGGAACAGGGCATTACGCCGAAGGCATTTGTCGATGGCGTTGCCAGTACCGTGCGTGAGACCTTCGACATGATGAATACGAGCTACGACTACTTCATTCGCACGACCGACGAAGGACATGAAAAACAGGTGCAGAAGATCTTCCGCAAGCTCTATGAGCAGGGAGATATCTACAAGGGAACTTATGAGGGACTGTACTGTACCCCTTGTGAGTCCTTCTGGACCGAAAGCCAGCTGGTCGACGGCTGCTGCCCGGACTGCGGACGTCCGGTGAAGAAGGCAAAAGAGGAAGCCTACTTCTTCCGCATGCAGAAATATGCGGATCGTCTGATGAAACACATCGAGGAGCACCCGGAGTTCATCCAGCCGGAATCCCGCAAGAATGAGATGATCAACAACTTCCTCAAGCCGGGCCTGCAGGATCTCTGTGTATCCCGTACCTCCTTTACATGGGGCATTCCGGTCGATTTTGACCCGAAGCACGTCATCTATGTGTGGATCGACGCACTGAGCAATTACATTACCTCGCTGGGCTATGACGCCGATGGAAACCATGGGGAAAACTTCAAAAAATACTGGCCGGCCGATGTGCACATCATCGGAAAGGACATCCTGCGCTTTCATACGATCTACTGGCCGATCATGCTGATGGCGCTGGATCTGCCGCTGCCAAAGCAGGTATTCGGTCATCCGTGGCTGCTGGTCGGCGATGTCAAGATGTCCAAATCCAAGGGCAATGTCATCTATGCGGATGAGCTCGTGCACTATTTCGGCGTGGATGCCGTGCGTTATTTCGTCCTGCATGAGATGCCGTTTGCCCAGGATGGTACGATCACCTGGGATCTGGTGGTCGAGCGCATCAATTCCGATCTGGCCAATATCCTGGGCAATCTCGTCAGCCGGACCATCTCCATGTCCAACAAATACTTTGACGGGGAGATCCGCAATCCGAAGGTCAGCGAACCGGTGGATGAAGAGCTGATCGCTCTGGCGCTGGAAACACCGAAGCGCGTGGAGAAGAAGATGGATGAGCTGCGTGTCGGCGATGCGATCGATGAGATCTTTACGCTGCTGCGTCGTTCAAACAAATACATCGATGAGACGACCCCATGGATCTTAGGCAAGGATGAAAACAAGAAGGAGCGTCTGGCGACCGTTCTCTACAACCTGCTGGAGAGCATCCGCTTTGCGGCCGTGCTGCTGGAGAGCTTCATGCCGCAGACCGGCGAGAAGATCCTGGACGCGCTGGGAACGAAACAGCGCTCCCTGGAGAGCCTGCAGGAATTCGGTGCGCTGGAGTGTGATCATTCCCTCGTCAAGAAGATGGAGATGCTGTTTGCCCGCATCGATGCGGAAGCTTTCCAGAAGCAGTTGGAGGCCGATAAGGCCGCATCCGGAGCGAAGGAAAAGAAGAGCGCATCCAAGGAAGAGATCACGATCGATGATTTTGCCAAGGTAGAGCTGAAGGTCGGTACGGTCATCGCCTGTGAGAAGCATCCGAAAGCGGACAAGCTGCTGGTGGAACAGGTCGATCTGGGAGATGAGACCAGACAGATCGTCAGCGGCATCGCCAAGTTCTACTCTCCGGAAGCGATGATTGGCCAGAAGGTCGTCGTCGTGACCAATCTCAAACCGGTCAAGCTGCGCGGGGTGGAAAGCCAGGGCATGATCCTGTGCGCCGCTCAGGAAGACGATGCAGATCTTTCGCTGGTAACGATCGCCAAAGATCTGCCGAATGGAACGATCGTCCGCTGATCAGGAAGAAGGAAGGTCCCGTGAAGGTTCACGGGGCTTTTTTTTCGGTATGTCGGGCATGGCATGGATCCATGAGGAGATCGACCGGTCACCGACCGTTTTCGCCAAGCGCAGCCAGTCAGATCGATGACGGTGATATCAAAGGAAAAATAGACAATGGAAGGAACCAGATTTATTTTCTCTCGATCCTGTTTTGTATCAATATCCCACATAGAGTTCTGCGATCTCATAAGTTTTCTATAAGTATAAACGATCGAATATGCAAACTTTTTGGCTCTGCCACTCTTATGGATGAGCAGGAGACAGTCGTGCGGGCCCATATTTGGATCGAACTGCCGCCAAAGGGCACATACGGTGGTGCGGGAGGGGAGAAATGATCGTTTCTGCTCGATCTTCTTCACACAACGGTCTGCTTTCATTCACCTGACATTCAAATTACACTTTTGTTATAAAGCGCCGCAGCCATTGCACAAAGCGCCGTTCTCCTGTACTGTATGAGTGTAAATAGTACAGTGAGGGATGTATATGAACCTGTCTTTTTTGAAATGGCTGATATTTACCTTTCGGCAGAACCGGCGTTACCTGCTGGTCGCGCTCTGTGGCTTCTGTATCGTCATTCCGCTGTGTTTCGTCTCTGCGGGAGGGGCTTCTGAGTCGCTGAGAGAACTGCAGCTGATCTTCGCAACCGCCTTCAGTGTCCTGATGGCGATCTATCTCTTTCGCTTTCTCTATCAGCGGGGAGCGGCTACGCTGACTTTTGCCATGCCGATCTCACGTCGCCGCCTGTTCGTCTATCACTGGCTGTGCGGCTATTTGCTGGTCTTGTTTCTGACGACGTATTACACCTGGGTCTGCAGCGGATGGAACGCCTATCGGATGGTGACCGATCTGGTCGTGAGCCTCTTTTTCCAGAGCGTCATCTATGCGATCACCGTGTTCTTCGTTTCCCGCTGCCGGCGGACACTGGATGCCGTGCTGATCGGTTATGGCTGGATCATCCTGCTGGCACTGCTGCAGGTGAGCTTTGAGATGTTCATCTCCTCTCGTTCGGCTTATCTCATCGAGGCATACAGCTATTACGGCATCACTTCGGATTCACTGTCGTATTACCTCACGCTGGTCAGCCTGCCGCATCTGGGCTCGTATCTCTATTATTCGCTCATGATGAACTTCGGGCCGATCTCGATCTATGTGCCGATCATGCTGTGGTGGACGCTGATCGCCGTTGCTGCGACGGGTCTCACCCTGTGGCGTTTCCCGCGGCTGGTGAGCGAGGAATGCGGCGTCTATACCCGTTCTTACTTCGTCTATCCGTTCGGGATCCTGATCCTGACGCTTTCTCTGCTCAACTGCATCCAGTGGAATGAGTGGACCCCGTTCTTCTTTGTGATGATCTTTCTGATCTATGCGGCACTCTATTTTGTCTATAAGCGTTCGGTCCGCTTTACCGCGCACATGCTGATCGGGTTTGTGCTGCTGACGACCTTTGAGGTCGCTGCCTCGATGCTGTTCATCACGACGAACGGCTTTGGCTACGTACAGGAGATCCATCGCGAGGACAGTTTTGATACGCTGATGATCAGCCTGCCGCTGGAAGAGTTCGCGACCAACATCAGTGAAGAAAACAACCAGCTCATCGAACAGGTGCTGGCCAATAACTCCATGGAGCTGAGCGAGGGCAGCCGGGTGAACATGCTGACGATTTGGGTACCGAACGACAGCGCATTGCTGGAAGATCTGCAGCGCATCCAGGGCGAGCTGATGGAAGAAGCCGATCAGGCAAACGATGACTATGCGATGCAGATCACGTACCAGTACATCGTCAACGAACAGAATGAACAGTATTTTGACTATATCGGCAACCGTGAGACGATGAACCGCCATCTCCATGATCTGCTGGTACTGTTGCTGGAGCCAAGCGATCAGTTCGATCTGGGCTATACGGTGTACACCTATACGATCAGCGACGAGACGGTCATCTATACCGATGGTGATGCGGAGATCACAGAAGAAGCCTATCCAAAGGAGGGGGAAGCAGATGTTTGAAATCAAGACGCAAAGCCGCATTCCGATCTTTGAACAGCTGAAAGGCCAGATCCTGGAATATATCACTGCCGGCATCCTGCAGGAAGATGAACAGCTGCCAAGCGTACGTGCGCTGGCATCGCAGCTGGGCATCAATCCCAATACGGTCGCAAAGGCTTATCACAAACTGGAGGAGAAACAGATCATCTACAAGATACCAGGCAAGGGCTGTTACATTACGACCAAACACATCGATGTGCTCATCCGGGAGGAAAAGCTCACACAGTTTGACAGCTGTGTAAAAGAGCTGAAACGCTGTCATGTCGATCAGAAGGAACTGACCCGACGGGTCGAACGGATCTATGGAGAGGAGGAGCCGTATGCTTAATATACGCTGCATGTCAAAAAAACTGGGAGAGGTGCTGGTGCTGGATCAGGTGAGCCTGCAGATACCGGATGGCAGCATCTTTGGACTGGTCGGACCCAACGGCGCAGGGAAGAGCACCCTGCTGCGCATCCTGGCCGGAGTGATGAAAGAGGATGCCGGTGTCGTCACCTGGAACAATGAACCGGTGTTTGACAATCCCAAGATCAAGCAGGAGATCCTGTTCATCAGCGATGAGCCGTATTATTTCCACAATGCGTCCATACGGGATATGAAGCAGTATTATCAGCTGTGGTACCCGTCCTTTGATGAAGAGCGGTATGCGTATTATCTCAAGCTGTTCCGTCTGGATGAAAAGCGTCCGCTGGCACAGTTCTCCAAGGGAATGAAGCGGCAGGCGTTCATCATCTTCGCTCTGGCGATCGCACCGAAGCTGCTGTTGCTGGATGAAGTGTTCGACGGTCTGGATCCGATGATGCGGCTGACCTTCCAGAGAGCGCTGGCCCGCTGTGTGGAGGAAAAGAAGATGACCGTGCTCATCTCCTCGCACAACATCCGTGAGCTGGAAGACATCTGTGACGGTTTCGGCATCCTGGATGAGCACTGCATCACGACCAGCGGTGACATCGAAGAGGTCAAGGAGAGCGTGCATGCGATCTAGCTGGCCTTTCAGGAAGAGATCGATCCTTCGCTGTTCGATCATCTGGAACTGCTGAGCATCCGCGTGGAATCGAAGTTTGCCAAGTTGGTCGTCAAAGGCAACGTGGAAAAGATCGTCAACTATCTGCGTTCGCTGGATCCGGTCATCCTGGAGGTGCAAAACGTGAACCTGGAAGAGGTCTTCCTCTATGAGATGGAACAGAAGGGATATGGCATCTATGAACAATAGCTTCGCGTATATCCGGTATCATATCGGGCGTGACCGTAACTTTCTCATTCTGTATGGCATCGTGCTGGTGTGCCTGTTTCCACTGTTGGCGCTGGGACTGCAGAACAATCTGAAAACACGGGAATGTCTGATGATCCTGCTGTTTCTGCTGATGGCGGTCATGTGTGTCATGGCGCTGGTGCTGCCGGTGTATCTCTTTCACTTCCTGTGGAACCGCAGAGAGATGGATCTCTATGCCAGCGTCGGCATGAAGCGCAAGACGTTCTATGCGTACAAGTATGGCATCGGTGTGGCTTATCTGTGGCTGCCGCCGTTTGTCGTCCTGCTGCTGACGATGCTGCTGCTTCGCAGCGGCGGCATGGATCTGGCCGTGCTGGAAATGATGGGGAAGATCTTTGCGCTGGTCCTGCTGCTGTACTCGCTCAATGTGTGGATCGCCATCGTCTGCCGTTCCCGTCTCGATGCCATTCTGATGGTCGTCAGTTATTTTGTCCTGCCGTTATTGCTGATCCTTGCCCTGCAGACGCTGCTGGTGCGGCATGCTTCGCTGCTCGTATACTGCCAGCCATATGACCTTCTGTATGAAGGGGTGCTGACCAATCCGATCATCCGCTGGATCGCCAGCATCATCAGCGTTCCCTCTGCCGGGATCCTGTTAGCCGGAGAGGTTCCGGTACAGCTGATGGTCGAAGGCATCGGCAACAACGTCCATCTGCTTCCCTCCGGGGTATGGCTGGTGTGGCTGGCATTGAGCGTGGTCCTCTTCTTTGGTGCCAGACGCAGCTTTATCACAAAGAAGGCGGAGGATGCACAGACACCGACGACCTCGCTGTTTCTGTATCCCTGCGTCATCTGTGCGCTGACTCTGGCGCTGCTGTTGCTGTCCGGGGGATGGGATGCGAGCTTTGGCTGGTATGTCTATGACTTTTTCAATCCGCCGTTCATCGCTGCCGTCTTTCTGTATTTTATCCTGTGGTTCATCGCACAGCGACAGGTGCACGTCCGTGCACGGCATGTGACGATCCTGTTGGCACTGATCGCTTCGGTCTTCCTGCTCGAACAGGGCTTCCTCACGAGCAACGGCTTCGGTCTGATCAGTGAGCGGATCAATGCGGACGCGGAGAAGGTGCAGGTGGAGATCACGATGGGCATGCTGTATGGCGATTCCTATCATTCGGTCACGACGACGATGTTCAGCCGTGAGGACAATGAATCGGCCGTGGATGAACTGCTGGAGCTGCAGGATGTCGTGATCGAGGATGCGAAGGCACAGGCACAGGAAGCGGTGGACATCGATAACGATCAGACGATGTACTATGACATCACCTTCCGCTTCAAACAGTCCGATGCGCTGCAGACACGCAGCTATGTCCTGTATGGAGCGGCAGAAGACGAACTGTATCAGAAATACGACGAAATTCTCCAATCCCTGCGGGCAAAAGGAATGCTCAGGCAGGAATATGTGCAGGGAGCGACAGACAGTTCCCTTGCCTTTGAAGCGGGGTGACGAAATGAAACAGAAACTCGTCAGCATCATCGTACCGATGTACAATGCAGCGCCTTACGTGGCACGCTGCCTGGATTCCCTGGTGGCACAGACGTATCCGCATACAGAGATCATCGTCGTGGACGATGGCTCGAGCGATGAAAGCGGAGCGATCGCGGACCGTTATGCGGCACGCTATTCGCAGGTGCGCTGTGTCCACAGCGAAAATCAGGGACAGAGCGCTGCCCGCAACCGTGCGATGCGCATGGCCAACGGTGATTACTACCTGTTTGTGGACAGCGATGACCACATTGAGAACAACATGGTGGAATGCCTGATGGCGGCGTGTGAGACGAATGCAGCACAGATCGCGGTCGGTTTCTACTGGATGGAGTATCCGATGATCGCCCTGCGCCGTCCGATGCTGCCGCAGCGGGTATGGAATACGGAAGAGGCGCTGTCGCTGTTGCTGGACAACCGCCGGCTGGAAAACTTTGCATGGGGCAAGCTGTTTCGCGCGTCCCTGTTTGAAGGCATCACCTTTCCGGACTGTCGCTTTGAGGACATCTATGCGATCTTTCGGGTCTTTGCGAGAGCACAGCGGATCGTTACCGTCCCACAGCGCTTCTATCATTATACGCAGCGAAGAGGCAGCATCACCAATGCCAGAGGATTGCTGGTGAAAGATGCAGCGCTCCTCAACGAGATGCGCGCCGCCTTTCATTACCAGCAGACCCAACTGCAGCGGCAGTTCCCCGATACGGTGTGGGATGCACACAACAACGAATACATGAGCGAGATGCTCACGTTGCTTTCCCTGCTGTTCGTCCGAAAAGAAGCGGCGGCAGGTTACACCCTGACCCCGATCGATCTGACAAAGCAGACATTCTCGGAGCGGCTTTGTTATCGCACATTGTCTGCCATGGTCCGCCGCCGCTTCCACAAAGAGATCACATCCAAAGAAAAAGAGATGGTCTCTGCGGGAAACGATCTCTCCTGAGGATACATCGAGCGAATGATACCTGTCGTTTATACATAGGATACGACCCCACCGATGCAGACCGCAAGAAGCCGGACCGCTCTCTGTTCTGCGAAAGGTGGGGTCTTGTCATGTGAAGATGCCCGCCCGTGTAGGGCATGATCGTAGCATCGATGGAAAGCAATCCGGCAGCGGCAATGCCGATCACACAGAAATGCGCGGTCGGAGCATGTTTTTACGGACTTCCTGATGCATCGTGATCGATCGGCAGCACCTGTTTCAGGATCGTCAGAGCGTTCTTTGATCCACAGATAGATCGCAGAGCGTTTGTTGGTTTCCGACAACAGGATCTGTGCCAGTACGAACATGCATCCCTGTGGGAGATCCAGCTGATTCTCCTGCAGGATCGTATGCAGGACATCGTTGAAGAAGTGTGAAAACTTCTCAAAGCGCATGTTTTCATAGTGATCGTTGAACACGAGATAATCGTAATATTTCCAGATGGCTGCGCGTGTCTGCGTCAGCAGCTGGTGGAAGGAGATCTCGTTCTGCGCACAGAGCGCGAAGAGATCCAGCAGTTCGTCGAAGATCGAAAGAATGTGCTCCCGGTCATCATACTGACGGATGTCGCTCAGTGTATAATAGTGTTCCTTTCCTTCCCAGAGGTTGCCCGCTTCCTCCTGCAGCAGTTCCAGCGGCAGATCGAGCAGACGGATCATGCAGGGTGCACTTTCTTCCGTACGCTGTGCGTAGGCGTTGGCACAGGTGTTCTTGATCATGCTCTTGAGATCCATGATCCCGTTGATGAGCTTGCTGTTGAGAAAGATGCGGAAGACGGAAGAGGAGATCTGGATCGGACATTTCAGCTCGTCCTGTTCCTTCTTGAAGAAACGCAGGATGAAATCTTCCTTCTCATGCAGGCTGCGTTCACTGTAAGAAGGGATCCGGCATTTGATCGGCAAAGCGTATTGCAGATTGTCCTGCAGGATGTCAGCCGTTGCGTGATTGATGATGAGAACGACGCGAAACGCTCGGCGTGCCTTGGAACGGGAGAGCTGGATCAGCGCTTCTGCCAGCTTGTCCTGAAATTCACTGCTCATATGTTCTGCATTGTAGATCAGCAGCATCCCTTTCGGCGTCCGCTGCAGCAGGCCGTCCTCACCAAAGAGCTGGCGGGCGGCACTCTCATTGTTCTTGCGCACCTCGACTTCCATCAGATGGCTGCCATTGCCAAACAGCTTCTGATTGCAGGCATATTCATACAGCAGGCGCACCAGATAACGCTTGCCGCTGCCTTTGGTGCCATAGAGGAGAAGATGCAGACCGCAGGGCGGATAGCTGATGGCCGCCTTCATCTGTTGGATGCAGTATTCCAGCGATCCATCGTTTCCGATGGCTTTGGTAAAGTCGTGCAAGATCTCTTTCTGTTTGGTCAGAAAATCGATGAATTCAGCGATATTGAGAAAATCGGTCTGTGTGATCGGCGAGTTCAGCCGCTGTTTCAGACCGGCGAGGCTCAGATAATAGACCGGACGGGAACTGATCTTGATGATCTTCCCTTCCTTATACAGTTCATTGAGATACTGTGAGGTCAGCGTTCTTGACAGATTTCGCTCCTGGCTGATCGAGGTCGTACAGAACCCGCTCATATCATTGATGTCAAAGTGCAGGGTGATCTCCTTCAGGTACTGTTCCAGTTGTTCTTTCGTGTTCATCGTAAGTTCCCTCCATTGATGCGGATGACACGTCTTTCCTTGTCTTCAGTATAAAAGAGTCGGGAAAAGGGGATCTTCAGTGTCGAAGGGCTTCGACACAAAGGGGCACATTCTTCGTATTTTCGTCAATTCTCTTTTGTTAGAATGGCCAAAGCAGGAAAAACCCGTCATCCATCGTTCCCTGTTGTCAATGCCGCTCATCCGGCAGAAAGCAGGGGATATACAGGTTAAGGATGCGCCGGTTTTGGAGCGGTGTCAAGGGCGTGCGTTCCCGATGGCGTACATGGACATTCCGTTGCGACAGGCGTATAATTTGAGCATACGATTCATGGATAAGGGAGGAAGATCATGCAGAAGGTCATACAGGTATTGAAACAGGAAGTCAGTGAAGAACGTCTTTATCGGACATTGTCTCGGGTGTGCAGTCATCATCGCATCCAGACGACCCGCAGTTATCATCAGGCGGCACAGGAGTGTGTGCAGCTGTTACGGTCGTATCAGATCGATGCACAGCTGCTTTCCTATCCGATGAAGGAGAAGACATTTGCCGGAAGCTATCGGCTGTTCCCGGAGTGGAACTGCAGGGATGGCTGGTGCCGGGTCGTCGAGCCGGCGGAGCTGAAGCTGGCGGACTATCGGGAAGATCCGATCCAGGTCATCACCCAGAGCATTCCGGCCGATCACAGGGAGGTACCGCTGGAGATCGTGGATATGGATCGCGGCAGTGATGCGGAAAACTATACGGATATTGATCTCAGCGGCAAGCTGCTGTTTACACACGCACAGGTAAAAAAGTTTCGCTGGGCCTTTCAGCGTGGAGCAGTGGGCATCCTGTCGGATTATCTGAATGAGACGGATTTCTTTCGCTCCTCGCAGGATGTGCCGGATGTACGCAATTATACCGGCTTCTGGTGGGATTACAGCGACGGAGAAGCGAAGGGATTTGGTTTTGTCCTCTCTGCACGTCTCTCTCGCCGGCTCAAGGAGCTCTGTGTGCTGCAGAAGGAGCGCTATGCGCAGGGACTGACGGATTCGCCGTATCCAAAGGCGAACGCTTATGTCGATGCATCGATCGAAGAGGGGCAGATCGAGGTGGTCGAAGCGATCCTTCCGGGAAAAAGCACAGAAACGCTCTATATTACCGCTCATCTCTGTCATCCCTATGCCTCTGCCAATGACAATGCCTCCGGTGTCAGCGGCGCGATCGAGGTGCTCATCGCATTGAAACAAGCGATCGATCAGGGGAAGCTGGAACCGTTGAAGAAAACGATCAAAGTCGTGTTGATACCGGAATTTACCGGTACCTACTGTTATGTCAATGACAAGGATATGTCCAATGGGATCGCCGGCATCAATCTGGATATGATCGGTGCCCGTCAGGAAGGAATCACCGGGCCGATCACCTTGACCCACCTGCCTTATGCGTCGCCATCGATCATCGGGGAGCTCGCCTCGCTGCTCATGGAAGAGATCAAACAGGAGCCTTCCTGTCAGGAGGATATCCTTTTGCAAAATGTGCGGACAAGGGAAGAGGAATTTATGCTGGGCAGCGATCATTTCATCCTCAGTGATCCGCAGGTCGGCATCCCGACGCTCATGCTGGGACAGATGCCGGATCTGTATTATCACACCAGCGGAGATACATTGGAACGCATGGATATGACCGTGCTGAAGTATTCGACCGTGCTGGCGGCTTCCTGCATCTATCTGCTGAATGATCTGCACAGCGAAGATGTCGAAGCGATCTTTGAACATCAGTGCGTGCACCTGATGAAACAAGCACAGGCAAAGAGACGAAAGGCGCGACGCTGTGGGATGGACGCTGCACAGCTGGCAAAAGCGCTGGCGGTCCTCAAGGAATTCCATCTGGCCAGTGCGGCAGACATGCGCCATTATGTGAAGGATGCCGACGTGGAAGGGCAGTGCCGGCGCATCGAGTCGCTTTTGCCGCAGGTCTCGCTGCCATCCGCAACTGGCGGAGCGATCTACCGACGCCGCTTCCACGATCCGATCGAATCGCTGCGATCGCTGTTTCTGGAAAGAGAGGAACAGCTGGCGCTGGTGGATGCCTATGAAAAGCGTCATGCATCCGTCATGGACCGCACGCTCTGTGAGACCCTGTGCGGGTATTACATCGATGGAACGCGTACGGCAGCAGCCGTCATCGAACACGTGGAGGGTGAAAGCGGCATTCGCTGTGAAGAGATGCTGCTGGAATACATGCAGCTGCTGGAACAGGTGGGACTGCTGGAACAGGTGGAAACGACCGACAAATAAAGAAGATGACAGGCAGCAGCGGACAGCGGGCTGCCTGTTGGCCGTTTTCGAGGGATCGTCCGCACAGGTCGAACGCAAGATGGAAACCATACCAGGTCTGTTTTTGTGCGTGCATCTGCCAACAAACGTGCTATAATCAAGCTGAAAGCGCTTTGATGAACGAAACGAGCTGCCTTTGTGGCAGACATGAGAAGGAGGAAGACCATGGCGGCAGAACCATTTCATACGCTGAAGGAACATCTGCTTCGCCTGGGATACCAGGTGAGCTGCTTTGAAACGGCTGCGGAAGCAGCGGATCATCTCGATCGTGTCATCGATCAGCGGACAGTTGGCTTTGGCGGATCGATGACGCTGGAACAGATGGGCCTGTATGAACGTCTTTCAACACATAATCAGGTGTACTGGCACCATCGGGTACCACAGGGGTCGACGAGCGATGACCTGCGCCACAAGGCAGGGGCTGCTTCCGTCTACCTCTCATCGGTCAATGCCATCTCCGAAAAGGGGGAGATCGTCAATATCGACGGCACCTGCAACCGCATCGCATCGATCGTTTACGGACATGAAAAAGTGTATCTGATCATCGGCAAAAACAAGATGGCACCTGATCTGGAACAGGCGATCGATCGAGCCAGAAATGTGGCAGCCCCTCTCAATGCGCGCCGACTGGGCGTGCAGACGCCCTGCGCACTTCGAGCGGATCGCTGTTATGACTGTCAGAGTCCTCAGCGGATCTGCCGTGGTCTTTCCATTCTCTGGAACAAGCCGCTGGGCGGAGAGTATGAGATCATCCTGGTCCGCGAGGCGCTGGGCTACTGACATGGTTGCAGAGGGACGGTTCATACAGCAGATCAAAAAGAGAGGGGAATTCAAATGATCGTTACAAAACAGCAATTTAAACTGATCATTACCGATCATGACGGCACCTTGGTCAACGATGAGCGAAAACTTCTGCCGCAGACGCGTGAAACGCTGGAGCGTCTGCATGCACAGGGTTATCTGTTTGGTCTGGCCAGCGGACGCACCGTAGCGGACGCAAAGACATTTCCTTCCAAGTGGGGCCTGAGCTTTGATTTTGATGTGATCATCGGTCTGGGCGGCGGTGAGATCTGGGATGGGGTCCATCAGCGACTGCAGAAAGGAAAGCAGTTGAGACCATCCGTCGTGAAAGAGATCGTGGAACTGCTGGCTCCTTTTGATCTGAGCATCAGCATCATCTATCCGGATGGCCGTCATCTTGTATCAAAAATGGATCAGGGCACAAAGGAATCCATGTATCGCAATCCCAACGACCGCTATGAGTTTCCGAAGGATCTCTCGGCCCTCTGGCAAGAGGAAGCCCCCAAGGTGCTGTGCCGCATTGATGAAGAACGGATGCCGCAGCTGGAAGCGTATGTGAAGGCGCATCCGTCGGCGCACTACTGGGGATTCAAGACACGACCGGACATCTATGAGTTTATGGATCCGGAAAATACCAAGTCCAACGGATTGCGAAAGATCTGTCGGTTGCTGGACATCTCTTTGGAGGAAGTGATGGCATTTGGGGATACGACAAATGATAATGATCTGCTGGCATGCTGCTATGGTGTATGTATGGCAAATGGATCGGAAGACACAAAGGCGTTCAGCAAAGATGTGACCCGCTATACGAATAATGAAAATGGGGTCGGCGACTATATTGAGCGACATCTGCTGCAAGGGAAATGATCTTGATAAAGAAACGAACAAAACTGTCAGATAAGCAAACAGTTTTGTTCGTTTTCTCTATCACCGCTCTCTTTCTGTTAAAATGTCCGTAATCACCGTAAAGGAGGGATAGCGATGGAACTCATCGCCGTGATCATCACGCTTGTGGTATTGCTGTTACTGGCGGTTTTGTTTGTTCGATCACTGAAACGGAAGAGAGCGGCCGTACGAAGCGGAAAGAAGACAACAGGCAGCGCTTTTTTTGAACTGTTTCTGGAGGTCGTCTGCAGCCTGCTGGATCCATTTCACTGAGCGGAGCTTTCCCTGAACGATCTGTCCAGGGGGAGCCTCCTGCACAGCTGCAGGAGAAAGTGAAGTTTCAGTTGCATTTTCACATGGAGTGTGCTTTAATATATCTGCTATTATCAAGAGATGGGCGAGAGAGTCAGTTCTGTGACCCCACACCAACCTGTAAGACGCATCTTATAAGGTGGTACTGCTGACAGCGATAAGAGAGATCGAAAAAGAACCATCTTCTCTGTCGCGGGAAGATTTTTTTATGGAAGGAGATCGGAATGAAAGATTATATTTTTACCTCAGAAAGCATTACCGAAGGGCATCCGGACAAGATCTGCGATTCGATCGCAGATGCGATCCTGGATGAGGCCCTGCGTCAGGACCCGTATTCCAACATGGCGGTGGAAGCGACGATCAAGGATGATTTTGTGCTGATCTACGGTGAAGCGGATACGAAGGCACACATCGACTATGAGACGATCGCAAAGAACGTCATCCGCAAGATCGGCTATGAGGAAGACTATACGGTGATGGTGAAGGTGAACAAGCAGTCCAGTGAGATCCACCACGCGGTCAACCATGAAAACGATGAGGTCGGCGCCGGGGATCAGGGCATCATGTTTGGCTATGCCTGCAATGAGAGCGATGAATACATGCCGGCACCGATCTACTATGCGCATAAGCTGGCCCGTCAGCTGACGAAGGTGCGCCGTGAGAATCCGCTGCTGCGTCCGGATGGAAAGACCCAGGTTTCCGTGGAATATGAAAACGGCCGGATGAAGCGCATCGATACCATCGTCGTATCGACACAGCATGCGCCGCAGGCGACCCAGGAAGAAATCCGTACATTGGTGATGAACGAGGTGATCTTGCCTTGCATCGAAAAAGAGATGATGGACGAAGATACGAAGTTTTTGATCAATCCAAGCGGCAGCTTTGTCGTTGGCGGCAGCTTCGGTGACTCCGGTACGACCGGTCGCAAGATCGTCTGTGATACATATGGCGGAATGGGACGGATCGGTGGCGGTTGCTTCTCTTCCAAGGATCCGACCAAGGTCGACCGCAGCGCTGCGTATTATTGCCGGTACGTCGCAAAGAACATCGTTGCCAATGGCCTTGCACAACGCTGTGAGGTACAGGTGGCGTATGCCATCGGCAAGAGCGAGCCGGTCTCTCTGTGCGTGGATACTTTCGGCACCGGTGTGAAGAGCGATGAAGAACTGCTGGCGATCATCCGCAAAAACTTCAGCTTTGAGGTGGGGAACATCCTGAAGGAGCTGGATCTGCGCAAGCCGATCTACTCCAAGACCTCCTGTTACGGTCATTTCGGAGATCCGCAGTTCAGCTGGGAAAAAATCAAGAAGCTGGAATACTAACATGAGGACCTCTCCTGTCGCAACAGGAGGGGTCTTGTATTTGAAAAGGAGGGGGAACATGGATTGGATGGAACAAGTGAAGGCAAAACAGATGCGTCACAATCAGATCCTGTTTGATCGAAACAGTGTATTGTTGCTGCCATTGCGCCATCAGATCGCAAAACAGTCTCACATCGTGATCGTCGCATGGTGTCTGTCCTGTCTGGAAACGCTGGTACAAGAGCTGAGCGCACAGCTGCCAGAGGAACAACGGGCCCGGCAGGCACTGGACATCTGCCGCAGATGGGCAAGAGGAGAAGAGAAGATGCCGCAGGCCAAGGCGGCGATCCTGTCTGTACATGCAATCGCAAAAGAACAGCAGGATCCGATCATATGTGCGCTGGCACATGCGATCGGTCAGGGCCTCGGCAGCATCCATGTGGAAACACATGCCATCGGTATGGTCCTGTACGATCTGAGCGCACAGGTATATGCGCTTGGCATCGAACACTGTCGGGAAGGGGTCGAGCAGCGGCTGCACTGGTATGAGGAGCGTCTGACATACTGGAGCGAGCAGGAAGGACTGCGGATACAGCCATGGGCCGCTTTTCTGCAGAAAGAGCGGCCAAATAAAGAAGCATTGTTGCTGAAAAGGGAGGAATGAGAGATGCTCTGGGTCGCTTTTGCATTCGGTTCGGCCTTTTTTGCGGGCATTACGGACATACTGGCAAAGATCGGCATTCGGGATGTGGATTCCACGCTGGCGACGGCATTGCGAACGGTCGTGATCCTGCTGTTTTCCTGGCTGATGGTCTTTGTGGTCGGCTCGCAGGGAGAACTGAGATCCATTTCCAGCGAAACGATCGCTTTCCTGGTCTTGTCCGGTCTCTCCACCGGAGCATCCTGGTTGTGTTATTTCAAGGCGCTGCAGCTGGGGAATGTCAACAAGGTGGCCCCGATCGACAAGTCCAGTACGGTCCTGACGATCGTGCGGGAACAGAGAGCAGGGCTGATCATGAACGTGATCTCCACGGCGGCCTATCGGGTGATGGAACATTCTGCCGTCTATTCTGCCACCAAGGCGGCCGTTCGCGCATTCAGCGAAGGACTTCGCAAAGAAGAGACCAATCATGGCATCCGGGTATGCCTGATCGCTCCGGGACCGGTGAAAACAGAACTGCTCAGCCATGTTTCGGATGATGACATCCGCGCTTCGCTCGATCACTACGTCCAACAGCATGGCATGCGTGCAGAAACGGTCGCAGAGGCGATGATCTTCCAGATGCGCGTGGAGAAGGAGGCTTCCGTGGATGAACGGATCCTCTCGCCGAGCATCAAAGGACTGTAAAGAAAACGATCTTCTGCCTGATGGCATCCGGCGAAGACCGAGAAAAAAACTGTAACGATCGGATGTGTTGCGGACATCCGGACCGTTACAGTTTTTCTGTTTATTTTTCGCAGATGTGTCTGGCGACATGCACACCGCTGGCGCTGGCATGCGACAGGGAGTGGGTGACACCGCTGCAGTCGCCGATGACGAAGAGGCCCTTGCAGCTGGTCTCCAGGTTTTCATCTACTTCGACCTGCATGTTGTAGAATTTGACTTCTACGCCATACAGCAGCGTATCATCGTTTGCCGTGCCCGGTGCGACTTTGTCCAGTGCATAGATCATCTCGATGATGTCATCCATCTGTCGCTTCGGGATGACCAGGCTCAGATCGCCCGGTGTCGCGTTGAGCGTCGGAGTGACGAAACTGTCCGCAATGCGCCCCTTCGTGCTGCGCTGACCGCGGATCAGATCGCCAAAGCGCTGTACGATGACACCGCCGCCCAGCATGTTGGAGAGACGGGCGATGCTTTCACCGTATTCATTGCTGTCTTTGAACGGTTCCGTGAAATGGTTGGATACCAGCAGGGCGAAATTGGTGTTTTCCGTATAGCGGGAAGGATCTTCATAGCTGTGTCCGTTGACGGTCACGATGCCGTTGGTGTTCTCATTGACGACGACACCTCTTGGGTTCATACAGAACGTGCGCACCATGTCCTGGAATTTTTCCGTACGGTAGACGATCTTGCTCTCGTAGAGCTCATCGGTCAGGTGGGCGAAGACATCGGCCGGCAGTTCCACACGCACACCGATATCCACTCGGTTGCTCTCGGTCCTGATGTGCAGGGAATCACAGATCTTCTGCATCCACTTGCTGCCGCTTCTGCCGGTGGAGATGATGCACTGCTTTCCTTCAAACACCTCGCCTTTGCTGGAAATGAGCTGATAGCCCGCTTCCGTCTGTCGAACTTCTTCGATGCGGGTATGGAAGAAGAAGTCCGCTTTGTCCTTGAGTTCATCGAAGAGATTCTGCAATACGATATAGTTGATGTCCGTTCCCAGATGACGCACCTTGGCATCGAGCAGGTGCAGGTCATTTTCCAGACATTTTTTGCGGATCTCTGCGTTGTTGTTGGAGAACAGGCGTGTCTGCTCTCCGCCGTGAGACGTGTTGATGGAGTCGACATATTCCATCAGTTCGATCGCTTTCTGTTTGCCGACGTATTCATAGAGGCTGCCGCCGAACTGATTGGTGATGTTGTACTTGCCGTCGGAGAATGCACCGGCACCGCCGAAACCATTCATGATGGCACAGGTCGGGCAGTTGATGCACGATTTGATGCGGACGCCGTCGATCGGGCACTTACGCTTTTCCAGCGGACTGCCGGCTTCGATGACCGCAATGCGAAGAGAAGGATCCAGGCGACGTGCCTCATAACAGGAGAAGATGCCTCCCGGCCCTGCTCCGATGATCACTAAGTCATAGTTCATGTGTTACCTCCTGAGTAATTGATATCATTTAAGATTCAGCGTTGCCATTGTACCATTATATATAGGAAAATCGTTATATTGTTTTTCCTAACCAGAGAGGAAAACTTTATTTGTGCCTCTCTATTCGAATAGGGTAAAATCTTCGTTGTCATGACATTATGTATCTTAGTGAAAGAGAGTGAGAAAAATTATGACTGCAATTCAGAACTTTTTGCAGAAGTGGCTGTTTCCGATCGCGCAGAAACTGGAACAGCAGCGTCATCTGCAGGCGGTGAAGAACGGCGTGGTTGCGATCATTCCGATCATCATCGTTGGTTCCTTCTGCCAGATTCCACTGGGGCTTGGCAATCTCATCGGCGGAGGTTTCGGTGCTTGGGTCACTGAGCATTCGGCAATCTTTACTTTTCCAACCAATTTTACGACTAACATCATGTCTTTGTTTTCGGCATTCTTCATCGCTGAATCTCTGGCAAAGAGCTATGGGATGAAGGCGACGAGCATGCACGGTGTCTGCGCGGTATTGGTGCAGTGCGTGCTGTGTGCCAGCTTTGTGGGGGATGTCACAACTGTTTGGGATGTTGCTTCTTTCGGATCGGAAGGTCTGTTCGTCAGCATCATCGGCGGACTGCTCGTCGTAGAGATCGCTCGTCTGACCGAAAAGCTGCATTTGACGATCCGCATGCCGGAAAGCGTGCCGACCATGGTATCTGAGAGCTTTGCCTCTCTGATTCCGTTTGCGATCAACATCGTACTGGCGTGTGTCGTAGCTGGATTGTGCTCGGTTTATGGTCAGACGACGTTCCCGAAGATCATCATGAGCCTGCTTGCTCCGGCGATCTCTTCGATGGATTCGGTTTGGGCCGTAGCGATCATCATCTTCCTGACTCAGCTGTTATGGGTATTCGGTCTGCATGGCGCAGCCATTACGCAGAGCGTATGGGCCGCCTTTGCCATTCAGTATGCAACGGAAAACGCTGCAGCTGTCGCTGCCGGACTGGAGCCGACCCATGTCTTTACCTATGGTTTCTACTTCGGCTTCCTGCAGGTCAGCGGTTCCGGAATGACGTTGCTGTTGGTGCTGATGATGTGCCGTTCCAAGGCAAAATCGCTCAGTGCGGTCGGTAAGATCGGTATCGTTCCTTCCATTTTCGGTATCAATGAACCGATCATCTTCGGTGTGCCGATGATCATGAACCCGTATATGTTGGTGCCGTTCGTATTTGGTCCGGTCATCTGTGCGATCATTTCGTATCAGGCGATGGCGAGCGGTCTTGTCAGCCTGCCGTTGGGAGAAGCACCAGGTTTCCTGCCGCCGGGATTCCAGGCGTTCCTGTTGACGATGGACTGGAAGGCAGCTGTGCTGGCGATCTTCAATGTCTGTCTGATGGGTCTCTTCTATTATCCGTTCTTTAAGGCGATGGAAGCAGACGAACTGCGCAAGGAGCAGGAAATCGAGGCACAGAAAGCGGCTGAGCTGCAGGGCGAATAATTGAGAGAATAACGTATCCGCAGGCGAGGGGAAATGCAGGTTGCATGCGTTTCCCTTCGTTTCTGAGGATGCAGGAAAATGCTGCCGCTTTTCTGTCTTTATGGATAAGAGAAGCGGCACTTTGAACAGATAGGTTTTTTCTTCTGATTATTACGCAAAATCCATAAAATATGATAAGCTAATAATTAGAGGAAATGGGTGAAGAAAGATGTTGACAGACAGGCAGCGGAAAGTGATCACATGCATATTAAAGCACCCCAAAGGGATCTATGCGGCTACGATCGCCGAAGAGCTGAGGGTGAGCGACCGCACGGTACGAAATGACATCGCCAGCATCAATATGGTGCTGATCAACAGTCAGTGCATGATCCAGTCCAGCAAGCGGACCGGATACTTTATCATGCAGGAGAATATCAGCCGCATTCGTGAGTGTCTTTCACTGATGGATGCAGTGGATGGGAAACAGATCGCTTCGACACCGATGGAACGCAAATATTATATGTTGGGACAGCTGTTTGAATACTATGAGCTGAGCCTGGCGGGCATTGCGGAACAGCTGTATGTCTCAGAACAGACGATCTACAAGGATCTGACGTCATTGATCCAGCTGTTGAAAAGCAAGTATCATTTTCAGGCACTGACGCTGGAAAATGGAAAGATCCATATCGATTCGGATGAGGTGGAGCTTCGGACGCTGTTTTACCGCATTGCCAAGGAAGAGATCTATACGTCGAATAAACTGATGGATCTGCACCTCTTTCAGTTGGCAAAGGATTATGTCGATCTGGAGGAACTCAACGGTATCGTCGATTATGTGAGCTGTTTCTGTAAGGGGAATGACATCATCCTGTCCGATCAGCTGATCTATGTGATCTCCTGGATGATCTTCTTTACGATGATCCGGGTGGAAAACGATCATCCGATCCAAAAGGAAGTACAGTTGTTTCACCACAATGACATGCTGACGAAGATGCTGAAGAATCTGCTGGCCGATCTGCGGCTGCGGCTGAATGAGGCGGATGCACATCTGTTGCAGAACTATGTAGAAACACTGGGATTTTACAGCAGCCGACAGAGCAGTGCGTTAGGCAGTGAAAGTGATGAGATCGCAGAGGTCTTTACCAGGGAGATGCTGGAAAAATACAACTATGATTTTACCAGCATGCCTTCCCTGTTTGACAACTTCCGCATTCATCTGCAGTTTGCCATCAAGCGGCTGCTGGTGGATTATCAGCTGACCAATCCGCTGTTACAGGAAGTGAAGACGAAATATGCGTTCGCTTATGAGATCACGATGCTGATCGTGCCGATCATCCATGAACGCTATGGTCTGTATATGAGCGAAGATGAGATCAGTTTTCTGACGATGTATGTCATGCCGTTCTTGAAGGCACAGAGCCTGTGTGTGCCGACGATCCTGATCAACGGAACCTCGCAGAGCTTTGCCAATCTGCTCAGCATCTGGCTGAATCAGGAATTTCGCGATAAGCTGGAGATCGTCTGTCAGATCCCGCTGCAGCAGCTGCCGGCAGCGCTCAAGGAGCACCCGGCACAGCTGATCATATCCGATATGGTGCTGGATCAGTCACTGCCGCTGCCGCTGATCGAGATCACACAGCTGCCGGGAGAAACGGAACGGCGACGGATCGACAGCTTTCTGAGCCGGCATGCCGCTGCATCGCTGGGAGAGAGCATCTTCCGTCAGGTGTTTGGCCGACAGCTGGTGCTGTTCATCGAGGAGGATCAGAGCTTTGCGGACATCATCCGGCTCTGTGCGCTGCGTCTGCAGCAGGAAGGCTGCATCGAAGACGCAAAGACGTTTGCGCAGGCGGTGCTGGAAAGAGAGGCGGTCTATCCGACGCTGATCGACAATGGGGTCTACTTTCCGCATCCGCTGGTCAATGATGCGAAAAAGACGCGCATCTGCGTTGCAATCGTGCGAGGAAGCTCGGAAAAGGAACAGCTGATGCATCTGCTGTTCGTCACGGCGCATGAAGCGCAGGTCGATCAGGAGATGATCCATATCTACAATCTGATCAACAAGGTCGCGGCTTCACAGCAGCTGGTCAGCGTGCTCATGTCGCTGCAGAATGAAAACGAACTGATCGATTATCTGGAAAGAATTATTCAAATTGTATAAAAAGGAGTGTCGTAAATATGAAAATTTTAGTTGTGTGCAATGCTGGTATGTCCAGCTCCATCCTGGTAAAGAAGATTGCCGAGCATGCAAAGAGCATCGGTGAAGAAGCGAGCGTACAGGCGGTCAGCTCTTCCAGTGTAGCGGATGAAAAAGGAAAGTGGGATGTCTGCCTGGTTGCACCGCAGATCAAATATGCGGTAGCGGACGTGCAGGCAAAGCTGGGCATCCCGACAGCGGCGGTCGATATGCGCGTATACGCAATGGCAGACGGCAAGGCTGCTTATGAAGCGGCCAAAGCGATGAAAGGATAAGGTCATGTTGGATCTGGAACAGCTGGGAAGCGCAGCGATGGAGATCATCGCTTATGCCGGTGTGGCCAAATCAAATTATGTGGAGGCGGCGCGGTTGGCCAGAGCATATCGCTTTGATGAAGCGACAGCGCTGATCGATGAAGGAGATGCCGTGATGAAGAATGCACATGATGCGCATCTGGCACTCTTACAGAAAGAGGCGCAGGAGAATACACCACAGGTGTCCATGCTCATCCTGCATGCAGAGGATCAGCTCATGAGCAGTGAGACGATGAAGCTGTTTGCACTGGAGATCATGGAGGTGTACCGCAAGCTGCAGAGGAGCGAGCAGCCGGCGGCATAAAGAAAAAGCAGCCGGATGGCCGTAAGGCTGCTGTGCATGGACGGCCGGAAAGGAGTGCTGTTTGATCGGCAGGATGCCGCAAACAGAAAAAGGAAATATGGGAAAACAAATGTATGATCCATGGTCGAAGATCACGACACGGAACGGATATGCCTGCGACGAGGTCATCTCTGCACTGCAGAAGTCGATCCGCCGCGGTCTGGAGGAGCAGGCTTGCATGTTTGCATATGAGCTGTATATCTCTTCCCCGCAGCTGGAAGAAAAGCTCTGGCGGCGGTTGCTGACGATCTCCGTTGAGGATATCGGCATGGGCAATCCGCTGGCGGCAGTGGTGGTCAACGCCCTGTCACAGGCACGTCTGAACTTTGATTATGCAGACAACGACCGGACGATCTATTTCATCCATGCGATCCGTTACATGTGTCAGAGCGAGAAAGATCGTTCCAGCGATCTGCTCAAGAACATCTGCATCAAGAGCTTTGCGATGGGCAAGCTGCCGGAGATCCCGGATTATGCGCTGGACAAACATACACAGCGCGGACAGGCGATGGGACGGGATTCCTTCCATTTCCTGAATGAAGCCAGCAAGGTCATCCCACAGGCGGAGATCGATAATGATTACAAAGAGCGGTATGCGAAGATCCTGGAGGAATACGATCCGGAAAACGTATCGGATACTGCCTTCACCTTTAACGGGTGGCAGTTTTAATGGCAACTGCACATAATCGCGCACAGCGGGAAGAGATTGCCAGGGTCGTGCTGATGCCGGGCGATCCGCTGCGGGCAAAGTACATCGCCGAGAAATTCCTGTCATCGCTCGTTTTGGTCAATGATGTCCGCAACATGCTGGGGTATACCGGCATATATAAAGGGAAGCGCATGACGGTCATGGGCAGCGGCATGGGTTGTGGATCCATGGGCATCTACTCACACGAACTGTTCAATAAGTACGACTGTGAGGTCATCGTGCGTGCGGGATCCTGCGGTGCCTATGCGCCGGATCTGCAGCTTAAAGAGATCATCGTGGAGGACAGCTGTTACAGTGAATCCACTTATGCACGCACCTATAGCGGATATGAGGGATCGATCGTCTATCCGGATGAAGAACTGAGCAATCGCCTCTATGCGCAGGCGCAGCAGCATGGCGCACTTTGCCGCAAAGGGCGTGTGCACACCAGTGACTGTTTCTACTATAAAAAGAAAGAGGATCTGGAAGATCTCTGTGGGCGCAAAGGCTGTCTGGGCGTTGACATGGAGAGCTTTGCGCTGCTGCACAATGCGGCCGTTGCTCAAAAGAAGGCGGCAGTCCTGCTGACGGTGAGCGATCATCCGCAGCGCAAGGAAAAACTGAGCAGCGAAGAGCGGGAGCGCAGTTTTGATGAAATGATCGAGATTGCGCTGGACACACTGTGGACCTACGCGGAATAAGCAGAAGGGAAACAGTGTTTCAATCAAAAGATGCGTGAAGAAGGAAGCTCTGTGCAGATGGATGACCATCGGTACAGAGCTTCTGTTCGTATGAGCGAAGGCTGAGGCTCGCGTGGCGTTTCTGATTGCGTGGTTTTTTTGCCAGGCGTGTTCAGGCTTCCTTGATGGAGCGGATGACCAGATTCGATCCGTCGACCTGCAGGAGCTGTGAAAGTGCATGGATCCAGTGCGGTTTTCATGTGGAAGGAATCCATCAGGATGTCTATGATATGCTTCGTTCCATGGCAGATGGCATTACCGGGAACGGATCAAAGACTGGCCGCTTTTCCATCTGTGAAACTGCAGTAACACGGCAGTGATTGCATGGAGCACGCCGCAGATGTTACAGTCGACCATGCGTTTGTGGTCTTCGACTTTTCGTTCGGACCGACTTCCACCGGACATGATGCCGGCATTGGCAAACATCGGATCAGTCGGGAACTGTCAGTGATCTTCGGCATTTGAAGAATTTGCAGGGCAATATCTGGTCCACAACGCGCTCACCGAGAAACGACCAGCGCGGTCAGATTTTATCTTCTATGACGACAAGTACATACGGATAGTGTTTTTCCGCACCCTGTGGAAAATAAATATTTGCGTTTCGCTTGGGGAATCATTATAGTAGGAACTGTAAAAAGTGAATGGCTGCAGAAAGATACTGTAAAGAAAATCTTTGCAGTATCTTTTTACGAAAGGAGTCTTTTTATGAATCTGAAAAAACTGTTGTTTGTCGTACTGGGATCGGCAATCATGGGAATCGGCATCGCCGTGACGATCGCGGCGGATCTGGGCAGCGATCCGATGACGCTGTTCTGGATCGGTATTGCCGATCAGCTGCACATCAGCGTAGGAGAAGCCAATCTGCTGGTATGTGCAATCTTGCTGACGATCGTCTTCTTCCTGGATCGTCATCAGATCCATGTGGGGTCGATCCTCAATCCGATCGTCATCGCACTGGTGACGGATCAGTTTGCCTTTCTCGATCTGCATGCGCTTCCCTTTGCGGCGCGTGTGGCGCTCATGGTGGCCGGCTTTGCCATTCTGGCACTGGGCATTGCCGTCTATGCGCTGGCAGACTATGGAAAGGGCGCCTATGAAGCCGTGGTCTTCACGATATGTGAAAGAGCACATACATCGGTTGGCATCATCCGTACCCTTTGTGATATCATGTTAGCGATCCTGGGTGTTCTTCTGGGCGCACAGGCAGCGATCGGCACATTGCTCGCCATCCTGTGTATGGGAAGCGGCATCACGCTGTTTCTGCGGCTGCTGACCACCACAGGCATTCATAAATTATTACCGGCTGAAAGTTAAGGAGGAGATCATATGAGTACAGCACACAATCAGGCAGGCGAAACAGACATCGCCAAGACAGTACTGATGCCCGGCGATCCGCTGCGGGCACAGCACATCGCACAGACGTATCTGGAGGATGTCGTCCAGTTCAACCGCGTGCGCAACATGTTTGGCTACACCGGAACATACAAGGGAAAGCGCATCTCCGTGATGGGCAGCGGCATGGGAATGGCGAGCATCGGCATCTATTCCTATGAGCTGTTTAAATTCTATGGTGTGGAGAACATCATCCGCATCGGAAGCGCAGGGGCCTATGTGGAGGATCTGCAGCTGTTCGATCTGGTGCTGGCCGACAGCGCCTGGAGCGAGTCGACCTATCCGCTGGCACAGGCAGGGGTCAAGAGCGACATCATGGAGCCAAGCGAGAAGCTGAATCAGCGGATCCTGGAAACGGCAGCGCAGCTGAAGCAGCCGCTGCGGAGTGCGCGGATCCATTCGAGCGATGTGTTCTATCATGAGGAAAACGTGCCGAACCATGAAGATTTCTATCGGGAGCATGGATGTGTGTGCGTGGAGATGGAGAGCTTTGCGCTGTTCCACAATGCACGCATCTTAGGGAAGAACGCAGCATGCCTGCTGACCATCTCGGATTCGCTGGTGAGCGATGTGCACGCCAGCGCCCAGGAGCGGCAGACATCGTTTGCGAACATGATGGAAGTGGCGCTGGAAGCCGCTGTCCGGGAGGACTGATATGCGGTATCAGCGAATCTTTACGATCGTCATCGATTCACTGGGGGTCGGTGCAGAGCCGGATGCGGCACAGTACGATGACGAAGGCAGCGATACATTAGGCCATATCAGTGAGCAGAAGCCGGATCTGCACATTCCGCATCTGCAGCAATTGGGCATTGCGAACCTGCATCCGCTGGCACACATTGCCCCGGTCAGAGAACCGCTGGCTTATTATACCAAGCTGAAAGAGGCCAGTGGCGGAAAGGATACGATGACCGGACACTGGGAGATGATGGGCCTGCATATCACGACACCGTTTCAGACGTTTACGGATACCGGTTTTCCAAAGGAACTGCTGGATGCGCTCAGCGCCCGCTGCGATCATCGCCGCATCATCGGCAACAAGGCGGCCAGCGGTACCGAGATCCTGGATGAACTGGCGGAGCAGGAGATCCAAAACGGAGATCTGATCGTCTATACCTCGGCCGATTCGGTCCTGCAGATCTGCGGCAATGAGGAGACGATGGGACTGGATACGCTCTATCGCTATTGTGAAGCGGCCAGAGAGCTGACGATGAAGGAAGAATGGCGGGTCGGCCGGGTCATCGCACGTCCGTATACCGGCACGAAAAAAGGAGAATTCGTGCGTACGAGCAACCGTCATGACTATGCGCTCAAGCCGTATGGAAGAACGGTGCTCAACGCATTGAAGGACGGCGGTCTGGATGTCATCAGCATCGGCAAGATCAATGACATCTTTGATGGAGAGGGCATCACCGAGGCATATAAATCCAAGAGCAGCGTACACGGAATGGAACAGACGTTGGAGATGGCAGAGAAGGACTTCCGCGGTCTGTGCTTTGTCAATCTGGTGGATTTTGATGCGCTGTGGGGGCATCGCCGCAACCCGATCGGCTATGGAGAGGAACTGGAGCGCTTTGACGTGCGTCTGGGCGAACTGTTACAGAAGCTGCGCTCGGATGACCTGCTGATCATCACGGCCGATCACGGAAACGATCCGACGTACAAAGGAACGGACCACACCCGTGAGATGGTCCCGCTGCTGGTGTATTCTCCGTCGATGCAGGGGCATGGTGTATTGGCCTGCGGCGACAGCTTTGCGGATATCGGTGCGACGATCGCAGACAATTTTGACGTGAAGATGCCAGAGGGGACGATCGGTGTTTCCCGCCTGGATGAAATTCGATAAAGAACAGACAGAAAGCGATGCGGCCAAGGAGCGCCCATCGCTTTTTTATAAAAAAGATTCGGGATCCTCAAAAGGGATCTTCTGAGCCGCAGCGGGAACGGAGAAAGGTGGGACGCTCGTTTGGTGGATCAGGAAGTATCGCTACAAACAAAATGCGCGGTTGGTGAAGCACGCGGATTTATGATACAATGTATGCGTATGTATGAAATGTTCATGAAAAAGAGCAGCATATAGCCAGGCGGCGGTGAGGAGTGACGGTGTGAACAGAGGAAGATTCATCACATTTGAAGGAAATGACGGCAGCGGCAAGACGACGATCAGCCAGCGGGTATACGAAACGCTGCGCGCAAGGGGCATCTCGGTCATCTACACGAGAGAACCCGGCGGAATTGCGATCGCCGAGCAGATCCGCACGATCATCCTCGATCCGCGCAATACGGAGATGGACGCACGCACGGAGGCACTGCTGTATGCGGCCAGCCGGCGGCAGCATCTGGTGGAAAAGGTATTGCCGGCACTGGAAAACGGCACGCATGTGATCTGTGATCGCTTTATCGACAGTTCGCTTGCCTATCAGGGCAATGGCCGTCAGATCGGCATGGAAGAGGTCTATGCGATGAACCTGTTTGCGACGCAGGGGCTGTTGCCGGATCTGACGCTGTTTCTGGATGTCGGCCTGGAGGAATCGATGAAGCGGATGGAAGGACGCGGGGCGAAGGATCGTCTCGATCAGGAGAGCGCGGCATTTCATCAGCGGGTACGGGAAGGCTACGATCAGGTCAAAGCGCTGTATCCTCAGCGGGTGCATGTGATCGATGCGCATGGCAGCATCGAAGAAGTGACCGATGCCTGCCTGGATGAGATCGAAAGGGTGATCGCAGAAGATGCGTAAGGAAGAACTGCGCGAGCAGCAGCCGATCGTATGGCGTACGCTGGGCAATGCGCTTCGTGATCAGCGGTATGCGCACGCGTATCTGTTTTACGGCCCGAAGGGGACCGGGAAGGAAGCGATGGCACAGCTGTTTGCCCAAAGCATCCTGTGCAAGGAGCGCATCGATGGCTTTGCCTGTGAGCGGTGCAACGTATGCCGCCGCATCGCCGAAAGAGAATACGCTGACTATGCATGGATCGACGGAAGCGAGACATCCATCAAGAAGAGTGATATCGTCCGTCTGCAGGAGATGTTCGTCAAGACGGCACTGGAAGAGGATTCACACAAGATCTATGTCATGAACCATGTGGAAAATGCCACCGGGGAAGCGATGAATGCGCTGTTGAAGTTTCTGGAGGAACCGGTCAGCGGTGTCGTGGCGATCCTGATCAGCGATCAGCTGGAATCGGTCCTGCCGACGATCGTCTCCCGCTGTCAGTGCATCCCGTTCCATGCACTGAACCGCCAGAAAAGCTATGCACAGGGAATAAACGTCTGTGATGCCTATGATGCATATCTGCTGTCCTGTGCCCACTGCAGCGGATCGCAGATGCAGACGATCAGTGAAAGCGAAGAGTACCAGCATGCCCGCTATGCCTTCTTTGAAACGGCACAGCGACTGGTGCGCAGCGTGGACGATGTGGCGCTGTTTTTGCAGCTGAACGGATATCCGTCCAAGGGAAAGATGACCGGCAAGGGATCCTTTTCCTGGTTCCTGGATATGATGATCCGTTTTGTGAAAGATTGCGCACAGCCGCAGATCACCTGTCAGGATGTGCAGTATCGCTCTCTGTGGGAACAACAGCCATGGGAGCGGGAACAGCTGATCGCCATCCTGCAGATACTGTTGAATAAAAAGGACCTGCTGCGAAGGTCCGTCAATTTAGGATTGCTGGCCGATCAGATGATGGCCGAGCTGAAAGAGGTGAGAAGATGAAACAGGAGACAAACGGTCAGGAGCGAGGACGCGCAAAGAACCGATCCCGCGACCATCGCCCTGCGGATCAGAATAGAGAGAAAAAGATGAACCGAAAACCGGAGAACCGTCCGGAAAAGACGGGTGCACCGCGCCCGCAGCCAAAAGCGTCGAACTCTGCGGCACAGAAGAAAAACACAGCGCCGGGACGCACGTATCGCTATCTGGCATATGTGAGCTTCAAGGAATCCCGCAAGGTGTATTCCTTCGGGTATGACGGTGAGGATCTGAAGGTCAATGACCGGGTCGTCGTGGAAACGGTACGCGGTCAGGAACTGGGAACGATCGTCAAGGACTGCGAGCCGTTTCTGGTGCAGAACTGCGGCATGGAGATCAAGCCGGTGCTGCGCAAGGCGACCGCCCGTGATCTGGAAAGGGAACAGGAGAACATCGAAAAGGCCAAACGGGCACTTGCCATCTGTGATGAATGCATCAAGATGCTGGGATTGGACATGCATCTGATCGAGGCGGAGTATACGTTGGACTGCAGCAAGATCATCTTTGTCTATGTGGCGGATGAACGCGTGGACTTCCGTGAGCTGCTGAAGGAGCTGGCCAGCCGTTTCCGTTGCCGCATCGAACTGCGGCAGGTCGGCCCGCGCAACAAATCCAAGATCATCGGCGGTCTGGGCATGTGCGGCATGGAAACCTGCTGTTCCCGCTTCCTCAATGACTTTGATGTCGTGTCCATCAACATGGCGAAGAACCAGTTGCTGGCGCTGAACATCCAGAAGCTGAGCGGACAGTGCGGCAAGCTGATGTGCTGTCTGAAATATGAGGATGCACAGTACAAGGTGATGCGGCCGCGACTGCCGAAGCTGAACGCACAGATCGAATACAAAGGAAAAAAATACAGGGTGACGAGCATGAACGTCCTGCTGCAGCAGGCAAAGATCGAAAACAAGGAGGATGTCCAGTTCCTGGATTTCAAGGAACTGTGGCCGGATATCGATTTTTCCGACCGATAGCGGATGAACCAGCAGAAGAGCTTTGAAAGCGAACGTGCGACCCTGTATATCGTAGCGACACCGATCGGCAATCTGAGCGAACTGACGCCCAGAGCAAAGGAAATCTTGGAAAATGCAGATGTCATCGCGGCAGAGGATACCCGCAACACGATGAAACTGCTGAGCCATTTTCAGATCGATACCCGTCTCATCGCCCATCACAAATTCAATGAGTCTGCCAGCAGCAAAGGCATCGTCAGCCTGTTGCGGGAGGGGAAGAGCGTCGCTGTCGTCAGCGATGCCGGCTATCCGCTGATCAGCGATCCGGGCAGCGAACTGGTGCAGGAGGTCATCGAAGCCGGCTATCCGGTCGTTCCCGTCTCCGGCAGCAACGCCATGCTGAATGCTCTGGTGGCCAGCGGTCTGTCACCGCAGCCGTTTCTGTTCTATGGCTTTCTGCCGAGCAACGAACGCCAGCGCATCCGTGAGCTGCAGACGCTGAAGCATTATCCGATGACGCTGGTCTTCTATGAGGCGCCGCATCGCATCGAGAAGATGCTGAACAACTGTCTGGAAGTGCTGGGCGATCGTCCGATGTGCCTGGCTCGGGAATTGACGAAAAAGCACGAGGAGTTCCTGCGGGGGACGATACAGGAGGTCCTTCCGGTGGCGGCTACCCGCAAAGGGGAGATGGTCGTCATCATCGCCGGAGACGAGGAAAAGAAGGCACCGGATGTCACACAGGCGATGCCGCTCATCAAGGAACACATCCAGAGCTATGTCAGTGAGGGCATGACGACGAATGAAGCGATCAAGCGGGTGGCCCGCGAACGCGGCATGTCAAAAAATGAGATCTACAAGGAGTACCATGGGCTGAACTGAAGCGCTCCTTTTAAAACAGACCGGAACGCTGGCTGAAATAAAAGCCAGACATTCGGTCTGTTTTTTTAGTGACGTGTTATACAAGGTCAGTGATTTATATTCTGGCAGAATTGTTATGACAGAAACAGATGTTCGATCAAGATCTTCGTCCCGATCAGGATGAGGATGACGCCCCCGAAGATCCCTGCGTATTTTTTCAGCACTTCGCCCAGACGGCTGCCCAGATAGACCGCCAGGAAACAGAGGACGAAGGTCGTAACGCCGATGGTGAGGATGCTGGTGAAGATGTTGACTTTCAAAAAGGCAAAGGTGATGCCGATGGCAAAGGCATCGATGCTGGTGGCGACGGCCAGCAGCAGGATATGCCGCAGGGTCAGATCGTTGTCCTGTTCCTCTGCATCTTCTTTGCATGCATCACGGATCATGTTGATGCCGATGATCCCCAGCAACAGGAAGGCAATCCAGTGATCGACAGAGGTGATGAACGACTCAAACAGAGAACCGCTGATCCAGCCGGCCAGCGGCATCAGCGCCTGGAACAGACCGAACCAGAACGCCAGCATACAGGCGTACTTGAAGCGATCGTTTCGGATGCACATCCCTTTGGCGATCGATACGGCAAAGGCATCCATGCTCAAAGAGACGCCGATCAGAAATACGGAAGCGAATGACATAAGACAGATCCTCCTCAAAAAAAAGACTTACACGTGAAAACACACGTATAAGTCTCGCTGTTTCATTTTAAGCCAGATCCCGCTTTGAACAGGGATCATCGTGTTGACTTAACCACTCAAAAGAGCCAGCTACTCCCTTAAACATCGTTATGATAACAGATGTGCGGGGGAATTACAACGTATTTATGACCTTTTGGTAAGCGATGCGGGGCGTGCCATCGTCTGTGAAGATGATGCCGCAGCGCTGAAAGCCGGCTTTTTCGATCACATGCTGCATGATGTGATTGTCCGCATGCGTGTCGATGCGCACATTGTCGACCTGTCGTTCACAGTAAGCGAGCGCAGCAGAGAAGATGCCGTGTGCCCCTTTGGCGGCAGCGATGCGATGGATCGTTCCATAGGGACGTTCATTGAGCCAGGCACCGTCTTCGATGTGCTGATAGGTCGGATCTTCTCCGAGGATAAAAGCGAAGACACCGCGGATCGCGCTCTCTTCACACAGCAGGTACAGCTGACGCGTTTGGATGTCGTTTAACAGCAGTGCCATTGCCGGGTGGTGGTCGCCCCACTGGTGCGGATTGTGGTTGTTCTTCATCTGTGTTCGTGCATATGCATAGATGGCCAGGATGGCATCCATGTCCTGCACGGTGGCCAGCCGAATGTTCATCGTCGACCCCCTTTCTGTTTGATTCCCGTACCATTATAGCACAGGCGTCTGGAGGTCAAAAGAGGAGAGGAAAGGACCGTTGATGCCATCATGTTTGCGCTTTGTGCAGATGTGGCATCGCTGTCCCTCTCCTTTTTATATAATGATAGATAAGAGAAAAAAGGGATGGGATACGATATGGAGAAATTAGAGGAATGTCTGCGCCTGCTGCATCAGCAGCGTTTCCAGCGGTGGCTGCCGTATGGACTGCTGGCGCTCAGTGCACTTGTGTGCATCTGGAATCTGTCGTGCTGGAACCTGCTGAATGGTTCGCTGCTGTTTGCCGCCGTGCTCCTTGTGGCGTTTGCGGCGGCGCTGAAAACGGAGGTCGCTTATGTGCTGGCTGCGCTGTTGATGGCGCTGCATGCGCTGTCGGTGAGCGTCGGCGCCGCCTTTTCCGTGCTGGCAATCGGTGTCATCGCCGCCTTTGGCTGTTCCTACGGACGCAATACGCTGGGGTATTTCTGCGTGTACTGGCTGCTGCTGAACGCCCGCGATCCATTTGTAATGGGCACGGCACTGGGTCTGTATGCGCTCTATTGTGTGCACCGCGGTTTTGGCATGCCGCTGATGACCGCACTGCTCGCTACGCTGATGGCGGCGCTTTACGGACTGTTTCAGCAGGTGCCCTTCTTCGTGCAGCCTTCGTTCGCACTGCCGATCGATCATATCCCGGATTATGTCAGCGGCATATTGAACGATCCTTCCCTGCTGGCATGGCTTGTGCCACAGCAGGGCGGACACAGCCTGTTCATCGATACGATCCGTGCGAACCTTTCCTTTTTTGTTGTCGCAGCGATCTTGCTGTATGGCCTGTTTTTCTGCCTGCGCCGGACAAAGGTGGAAGAGAAGGAATATCGTCTGTCAAAACAGGTGACGGGGGCCGTCATCACGCTCGGTGTGCTGGGGATGCTCGCGGTGCTGTTGCCGCTGGTCAGCCACTCGCCAATCGAACCGCTCGACGTGCTGCAGATGCTCGTCGGCACTTTGCTGGGCCTTGCCTTTGCGCTGATCCTGCCGCGCCCGGCCTGCAATGAGATCCTCACGTTTGCACAGAAACAGAAGCTGCAGCAGCAGGAGCGGCTGTCACAGGTCGTTGAACGGGTGGAAAAAAAGACGATCAAAGAGGGCTGGGACAGCATTGCCGGCTATGCAGATGTCAAGGAAGAACTTCGTCAGGTGCTGGAACCGTATACGGACAGCCGTCTGATGCGAAAGATGCGGGAGAGCCACATCGATCCGGTGAAGGGACTGCTGCTGTTTGGCCCTCCGGGCTGTGGCAAGACCCTGTTTGCCAGAGCGCTCGCCAGTGAGTCCAAGATGAACATCATCAGCGTGGCCGGTGCGCAGTTTACCAGCAAGTGGGTCGGGGAGAGCGACCGCAACCTGCGCCTGATCTTTGAGCAGGCGCGGATGCAGGCGCCCTGCATCCTGTTCTTTGATGAGCTGGAATCCTTTCTCCCGCCGCGGGATCAGGCACAGCACAGCTGGGAAAAGACACTGGTAACGACCTTTCTCGCACAGATGGACGGCTTTCAGGAGCTGAAGAACGTTCTGGTGGTCGGAGCGACCAACTACCCGGATCAGATCGACGCAGCCGCCATACGGCCGGGACGCTTTGACAAGTGCATCTACATCGGTGCACCGGACATCGAGGCACGGAGGGCGATCCTGCAGAAATATGTGGGAGAGCGCAGTTCGCTGACCGGCGAGCAGCTGGAGACGATCGCCCGCCATCTGGAACGCTTTACGGCTGCAGACATCGAAGGGCTCATCAAAGAGCTGTATCGTCAGAAGCACTACGAGGCGCTGAGCGAGGACGAGATCTTACAGGCCGCCGCTTCGTATCAGCCGACCGTGACCTTGGATATGCGGGATCGCTATGAGCAGCTGAAGCGGCAGTACAACCGCCGGCTGGTCGCCCCGCAGCCGCAGAAGCAGGAAAAACGTTATACCTGGGAGAGCATCGCCGGTATGGAAAAAGAGAAAGAGGCGCTTCGCAACTATGTGGAAAAACCGCTGCTCTATGGGGAGATGTACCAGAAGCTGGCGCTGGCTTGCCCGAAAGGGACCCTGCTGTTTGGCCCTCCGGGTTGTGGCAAGACGCTGTTTGCCAAGGTGGCGGCGGCTGAATGTGATGCCACCTTCCTGACCGTCAACGGTCCGCAGCTGCTCAGCGGACGGGTCGGCGAGAGCGAGGAAAAGCTGCGAAGAGTGTTCCGGGAAGCCAGGGAACATACGCCGGCGATCATCTTCTTCGATGAATTTGACTCCATCGCTCAGCATCGCTCCCTTTCTGTGACATCCACCAAGATCATCAATCAGCTGCTGACCGAGATGGACGGCATGGAAGAACTGGAAGGCGTCATCGTCCTGGCGGCGACCAACCGCATCGATACGATCGATCCGGCACTGCGTCGGCCGGGGCGTTTCGATCACATCCTCTACATCGGACTGCCGGATCTCGCCTCCAGAGAAAAACAGTTTGCACATCATCTGGGCAATCTCTCCGACACGCTGGACCTGCATCGTCTGGCGCAGCGCAGTGAAGGCTTCACCTGTGCGGATGTGGAGGGCGCCTGCCGCCGCATGAAGGAACACCTATTGGATGCGATGATCGCACAGAGAGATGCGACGCTCACGCAGGAAGGGTGTGAAGCGCTGCTGGAGGGGCTGCGGCCTTCTCTGAGCGAGGAGGAGATCGCTGCCTATGAAGCGATGCGCACCTATGCAAATGAATGAGATCAGGGAAAGCCGGAAACCTTCTGGCTTTTTTCTTCGGTCATGATATAATACTTTTAATTGAAGCAGAGTGGAGGAATCAGAATGTTTCGAATCGGACAGTCCAGCGATATTCATCCGCTGGCAGAGGGCAGAAAGCTGATCTTGGGCGGTGTCGAGATCGAACACACAAAAGGACTGCTGGGGCATTCCGATGCGGATGCCCTGACACATGCGGTGGCAGAAAGCATCCTGGGGGCGCTGGCGCTGGGCGATCTGGGCAGTCATTTCCCGGACAGCAATCCCCGTTACAAAGGCGCCTGTTCGCTGGATCTGCTGTCCTGCGTCTATGAGAAGATGCGCGCAGAAGGCTATCGCATCGGCAATGTGGACGCGCTGGTGATGATCGAGCGTCCGAAGATGGCGCCGCACATCGAACAGATGCGAGGCAATCTGGCACGCTGCCTGCACTGTGGCATCGATCAGATCTCCGTCAAGGCGACCCGGGGAGAAGGACTGGGCTTTGTCGGACGGGAAGAAGGCGTGCTGGCACAGAGCGTCGTTTTATTGGTCAAGGGGGAAGAATGATATGCGGGTACTGATCCAGAGAGTTCAACATGCGTCCTGCACGGTAGATGGGACGGTCACCGGAGCGATCGGCAAAGGGTTTCTGATGTTTGTCGGCTGCAGTGACAGCGATGATGATGCCGTGATCGAAAAGATGGCATCCAAGGCGAGCTCCTTGCGCATCTTTGAGGATGCGGCGGGGAAGATGAACGATTCGTTGGCCGATGTGCAGGGGTCGATCCTGTCGATCTCGCAGTTCACCCTGTATGCGGACTGCCGCAAGGGACGCCGTCCGAGCTTTACTCAGGCGGCAGGCGGGGATACGGCGATCCACCTGTATGAAAAATTCAACGAAGAACTGCGCCGGCTGGGCTTTACGGTAGAGACCGGCATCTTCGGCGCTGACATGAAGATCGAACTGCTGAATGACGGCCCGGTGACCATCTGGCTGGACAGCGATGCATTATAAGAGGAGGAAACGGGATGCAGATCATCAACGGAAAAGCGATCGCACAGGAAGTGAAGGACGGCCTGTGTCGGAAGATCGAAACGCTCAGACAGCAGGGGAAGCGCATTCCAAAGCTGAGCGTCGTGCTGATCGGTACACATGCGGCCAGCGCCACCTATGTGCGCAACAAAGAGCGCGCCTGTGCCGCCATCGGCATGGAGAGCGATACGATCCGCCTGCCGGAAACGATCACGCAGGAAGAACTGCTGGCGCAGATCGAACAGCTCAACGAGGATCCTATGGTCGATGGGATCCTGGTGCAGCTGCCGTTGCCCAGGCAGATCGATGAGCGTAAGGTGCTGAATGCCATCGATCCCGGGAAAGATGTCGACGGCTTTCACCCGGTGAACATCGGCCGCCTGCTGATCGGTGAACCGGCCAGCGTTCCCTGCACGCCCAGAGGGATCATCCGCATGCTGGAAGCGATCGGGCTGGACGATCTCAGCGGCAGGCATGCCATCGTCATCGGCCGTAGCAACATTGTCGGTAAACCGATCGCTCTGCTGCTGTTGGCCAAACATGCAACGGTGACGATCGCTCATTCCCGCACGGCAGACCTGAGCGCGCTGTGCCGGGAAGCAGATATCGTCATTGCGGCCGTCGGCGTGCCGCGTCTGGTCAAGGCAGACTGGATCAAAGAGGGCGCCGTCGTCATCGATGTCGGCATCAACCGGGATGAAAACGGGAAACTGTGCGGCGATGTGGACTTTGACGATGTGAAGAACGTCGCGCAGGCGCTCTCACCGGTACCCGGCGGAGTCGGGCCGATGACGATCGCCATGCTGCTGAGCAATACCCTGGCGGCATACGAAGAACACGAAGGAGGCAGATAACATGGAGGTACCACACTACGATCTCAACGATATCGTCGAAATGAAGAAGGAGCATCCCTGTCATAAATCCAAGCAGTGGCGCATCATCCGCATGGGGGCGGACATCCGCATCAAATGCCTGGGCTGTGGTGCCAGCGTGCTGATGCCCCGGGTGAAATTCGAGAAGAAGCTGAAGAAGGTCGTCGAACACGCATCGGCCGATCCGCAGGAATAACGAGCCTTCCCGTCCTTCCTCTTTCGAATCAATATGGTTATAAAAGCATCTCTTGCGGTCCATAATGGATAATGCGGAGATGTTTTTTACATACAGGGCCACGCTTAACACATCTCTGAAGAATTTTACACCGATTTGACATCGTTTAAAAAACAATTAACGGAGCCTTGAAGATTATCTAATAAAGGATTCGTATAATGATAGCTGTAAATGAGGAAAACTCAGAAGGAGGAATGAACAAATGAAGTTCATGAAGAAACTGACAGCACTTTCCGTTGCATGTCTGATGGGGCTGACCCTGACAGGCTGCGGAGGAAATGGATCTACAGATGACACGATCACCGTTTACTCTCGTGATGCATCGAGTGGAACCCGTGAGGCATTCGAAAAGGCAAACGACATGGAAGAAATGTTGCTGGATGGTGCCGTAACGGTCGACAGCAACGGTGACATGGCGACGAAGGTCGGCCAGGATGCAAACGGCTTTGGTTACGTTTCCCTGTCCACAGACTTTGAAGCCAACAACATCAAGGCACTGAACTATGAAGGTGTCACACCGTCTGAGGAAACGGTACTGGATGGCAGCTATGGTATGCAGCGTCCGTTCATGTTCGTTACTCGTGCGGATGGCGACTTCGCAGATGACCGTACACAGGCTCTGGTAGAGGCCTTCATCGATTACATGTGCAACTCGACCGAAGGACAGCAGGTCGTTGCGGATGCCGGCGGAATCGTTGACCTGAGCAAGACGACTCCTTGGGAGGAACTGAAGGTCAACCATCCGATCGTTGATGAGGACAACTCGGATCTGACGATCCGTACAGCAGGATCAACTTCCGTAGAAAGCACGCTGCAGGCAGCGCTGGAAGCATTCCAGGCAGAAGCAGGTCAGTTCCAGTTCACGATGAACCAGAGCGGTTCCGGTGATGGATATACACGCGTTCTCGGTGATGAGAAAGACGGCGCAAACGCTGCCGACATCGGATTCGCTTCCCGTAACTTCGAGGATGAGGAAGATGTTTCTCAGGGACTGTTGAGCGGACAGTATTGCATCGATGCAGTTGTTGCGGTCGTAAGTGCGGACAATGATGCGGTTGACAACCTGACAGCTGCACAGATCAAGAGCATCTACACCGGTGAGACGACCAACTGGTCTCAGCTGCAGTAATCGCTCAAGCATCCAGGATGTAACAAGACCTTAGCACTTGCTGCTAAGGTTTTTCTAAAAATGAGGATATGAAATAGGGTGAATATATGGAAAAATTAGTAAGACCACATATCAGTCCGGAAAAGAATCAGAAGAAGATGCAGAAAGATGCGATCCTGAAAGCGATCTTCCGCATTGCGGCCATCATCTCCGGCGGTGCGATCGCGGTCATCGTCGTATTTGTGTTCATGCGCGGCGTACAGCCGTTTCTGCCTGGTTACGAAAACGGGCAGGTCAACTTTCTGGACTTTCTATTTGGAACATTGTGGCGGCAGGATCAGGGGATCTATGGTGTCGGCTTCATCGTCATCAATACGCTGCTGACATCGTTTGGCGCACTGCTGATCTCGTTCCCGCTCAGCGTGCTGACCGCACTGTTCATCGTCAAGATCGCACCGAAATGGCTTTCCAAGGTGATGACGACGATCGTTGAGCTGCTGGCCAGCATTCCTTCGGTCGTCTATGGTGTATTTGCGGCCGGAGCGATCACGACGCTCGTCATGTCGCTGGCATCTTCCATGGGGATGTCTACGGCAGGCGGAAACTCTTTCCTGGCAGTTGTGCTGCTGTTGGCCATCATGATCTTTCCGACGATCACTTCGCTTTCCATCACAGCGATCAGCTCGGTCGACCGTGCACTGGAAGAGGGAAGCCTGGCGTTAGGCGCCACCAAGACACAGACGAATTTCAAGGTCGTGCTGATCGCCGCAAAATCCGGTATCTTTGCCGGAGCGATCCTGGGCATCGGACGTGCCTTCGGTGAAGCGACCGCCGTTGCGATGGTCGCCGGAAACAAGATGTTCGGACCGACCTTCAATCTGTTTGATATTACACGTACGCTGACCTCGACGATGCTTTCCGGTTTAAAAGAGACGACCGGTCTGGATTATGATATCCGTTTCTCGGTCGGCCTGGTGCTGATGGTCGTAATCTTGGTGTCCAACTTGTTATTGAATCTGGTCAAGAAGAAAGTAGGTAATATGTCATGAAGATAAAAACGGGAAATCAGAACAAGCGGCGTTTTTATGATGGCATCCTGCAGGCGCTGACCTATCTGTCCAGCGGGATTTCCGTATTGGTGCTGGTCGCATTGTTCGTCTTTATCTTCAGCAGAGGCTGGTCTTCGATCAATATGGATCTGCTGACCAATAATTACTGGTCGGAAAACTATAATGTAGAACCGGTCAGCGAGGTGGCGGATACGACGTTTGAACGTCCGGCGGATCTGAGCGAAGAAGCTTATTTTTCAGAGAAGTGGGGCATCGCTTTCGTGGATCATGTCAATGCCCACAAAGAAGAGATGATCCTGGTCGAATACATCGATGAGAACTCTCCGCTGTATGCCATGAGCGATGTCAGCATCCGCTCCAACCCGCAGGACTTTACGATGCAGGTCGGCATGCAGGTATCCCGTCTCTCCTATACGAATGAACAGGGCGATACACAGCTGGCCGGTATCGGCGGACAGACGGCGCAAGATGTGGCACAGGCACTGGATCAGGCGACATCGGTCAACTCGATGTTCATCCAGACGACCGGCGGCGGCATTCGCGGCTCGATCATCTCGACGTTCTATCTGCTGCTCGTTTCATTGGTCATCGCCATTCCGGTCGGTGTCGCCAGTGCGATCTACCTGAACGAATACGCTCGCAAGTCCAAGTTCAACATGATGCTGCGCAGCGGCATCGAAACGCTGACCGGCGTACCGAGCATCGTCTTCGGTCTGATGGGCGTAACGGTGCTCTTCCCGGTGACACAGCTCTTCGGTGCGACGACCACCAGCATCCTGCTGGGCGGTCTGACGATGTCCATCATCCTGCTGCCGACGATCATCCGCTCCACGGAAGAAGCGCTTCTGGTCGTGCCGCAGCATCTGCGTGACGCATCGCTTTCCGTCGGTGCCAATCAGTCACAGACGATCTTTAAGATCGTGCTGCCATGTGCCGTACCGGGCATTTTGACCGGTGTTCTGCTGGGCATCGGCCGTGTCATCGGTGAATCGGCAGCGCTCATCTACACGATGGGAACCTTCATCAACGATTCGCCGACCCTGTTGAGCCAGGGTACCTCTCTGGCCGTACAGATCTGGAGCATCATGAGCGGTGAGCAGCCAAACTATGAGCTGGCCTGTGCGATTTCCATCATCATTCTGTTCTTCGTCTTGATCCTCAACTTTGCGGTCAAGATCATCAGCAAGCGATTCTCAAAGGCTTGGTATTAGGAGGTAGCTATGGAGAATGTAATTTTTGACGTAAAGAACCTGAACCTGTTTTACGGTGAGAAACAGGCGCTGATCGATCTGAACATGCAGATCGAAAAAAATGCGATCACCGCACTGATCGGACCATCCGGTTGTGGTAAATCCACGTTCCTTCGCTGCCTGAATCGCATGAACGACCTGATCGACGGATGCCGTGTGGAAGGCGATATCCGGATGGAAGGAAAAGACATCTACAAGGGCGGATGGAACGTCGTAGACCTGCGCACCCATGTCGGTATGGTCTTCCAGAAACCAAACCCGTTCCCGATGTCCATCTATGACAACATCGCCTATGGTCCGCGCTGCCAGGGCATCAAGGACAAGAAGACGCTCAACCAGATCGTCGAGCAGTCCCTGCAGCGTGCGGCACTGTGGGAAGAGGTCAAGGACCGTCTCAAGGACAGCGCCTATGGTCTCTCCGGCGGTCAGCAGCAGCGTCTGTGCATCGCCCGTGCCATCGCCATGGAACCGGAAGTCATCCTGATGGATGAGCCGACCTCTGCGCTGGACCCGATCTCCACCAATAAGATCGAAGAACTGGCCACAGAGCTCAAGAACGATTATACGATCGTCATCGTCACCCACAACATGCAGCAGGCAGCCCGTGTCAGTGACTATACGGCCTTCTTCCTGCTGGGAGAGATGGTGGAATTTGACAAGACAAGCGTGATCTTCCAGAACCCGAGCGACAAGCGCACAGAAGATTACATCACCGGAAGATTTGGATAATAGGAGGAAACGATATGATTCGTATTGACGGAAAGCTCTCACAGATGGAGCAGACATTGGTAAAGATGGGAAACCGCGTCGTCAGCATGCATGAATGTGTATGCGAGGTACTGGCAGAGCCAAACAAAGAGCGTGAGCTGGAGATCATCCAGGCGGATGACCGCATCAACCACATGGAAGAGGAGATCAACGATCTGGCGATCGAGTCCCTGGCGCTGCTGGCGCCGGTGGCCAGCGATCTGCGCAAGGTCATCGGAACGATCAAGATCGCTACAGAGCTGGAGCGCATCGGTGACTACGCGAAGAACATCGCCAAGTTTCTCATCAAGCAGGATCACCTCAGCGACATGGTAGCGGATTATGCCATCTCCATGGAAAAAGATCTGATCACGATGCTGGAGCGCGCGATGCAGTGCATGGTCGATCAGGATGAGGAAGCGGCCTTCGCCATTCCGGAGAGCGACAGTGTCATCAATCAGCAGATGAAGGACATTCGTGCAAAGTTGCTGACGGATGATGGGGAATCCAGAGAGGATGCACTGAAAGAGCTCTTCGAGATCAGTGCGATGCTGCGCAACATCGAACGTGCCGGCGATCACATCAAGAACATCTGTGAGCATGTCCTCTATATGATGAAGGGCCAGCACTACGACTTCGGATAATCAAAGAAAACGGACATCATGAAAACAGACAGGAGGGATGACGTTGAACCTGGAAACCAGAACGGAAAGGCTGACGAACAATGTCGTCTGCATCTGTGAGACTGTCTGTAACCAGCATGAGATCTGCATTCAGATGCTGGAAGGAAAGGAATATCAGACACTGTACAAGGTGATGAAGAAAGAACAGCGGATCACGCGGGTCGGTGAGGTGATCGACCGTCAGATCATGGAACTGACACCGATGCTGAATCCGACCTCGGCCGATCGACGGCGTCTGCTGGCATCGTCGCACATCGCCTATGAACTGATCCACATCAAGGACAATGCCCGTACGGTGGCAGACTTTGCCAACCGCTGTACGGATGAGGCTGCCCGTCAGTATGCCTGGGAAATGGAAACTCTGCTGGTCGATGCGCTGCGGGATGCCGCAGCGGCCTATCAAAAGCCCTCTGCACAGCTGTTGGACGACATCGAAGAACTGCTGTTGAAGACAGAGGAACAGCTGGCCGGCTTTCGGGAAAATGTTCCCAGCAGCGAGCTGAAACAAAGCCTGATCGAAAGCGTTGCCCTGACATTGCAGTGCATTCGCAGGATCTGTGAACAGATCAACTATCTCTATACCGGAACAACGATGGACAGACAGGAAACAAGATCCTGAAAAGAGAACGGCCGTCATGCCCCTGAAACGGGAGGACGGCTGTTTTTTTGTGTGGACGGACATCGGGAAACTGCTGGCATACCGGTCGGTTTTCTTGCGAGAAAGCCACTCTGTGCTATTGAAAAGCCCTTTTAAAAAAGGTAAACTAATAAGGCGAGAGGAATGATGCAAAAATGCCATTAACAGCAGGAATCGTAGGACTTCCCAACGTCGGAAAGTCCACGTTGTTCAACGCAATTACCAAAAGTCAGGTCGAAGCGGCCAACTATCCGTTTGCGACCATTCAGCCCAATGTCGGCGTCGTCGAAGTGCCGGATGCACGCGTGGATCGTCTGACAGAGCTGTTTCATCCGAAAAAGACGATCTATACGACCTTTGAGTTTACTGATATCGCCGGACTGGTGAAAGGCGCCAGCAAAGGTGAAGGACTGGGCAACCAGTTTCTGTCCAACATCCGTCTGACCGATGCCATCTGTCATGTCGTCCGCTGCTTTGACGATCCTAACATCACACATGTCGAGGGCAGCGTCGATCCGATCCGCGACATCGAGATCATCAACCTGGAACTGATCATGGCCGATCTGCAGACGGTGGAAAACCGTCTGGGAAAGGTGGAGCGCAAGGCACAGACCAATAAGGACAAGGACGCGATCCGTGAGGTCAGCGTGCTCAAAAAGCTGCAGGAGGCACTGCTGGAAGGAAAGGCAGCCCGCAGCGTGGAACTGGACAAGGAAGAACTGGCCATCGTAAAGGCATTCTCGCTGCTGACGCTGAAGCCGATGATCTATGTCGCCAACATGAGCGATGAGGAGATCATGGAGCCGGAAGCCAACCCGTATTATCAGGCGGTCAAAGCGCATGCGGAGGCAGAGAACAATATGGTCGTGCCGATCTGTGCGAAGATCGAAGAAGAGCTCAGCGCGCTGGACAAGGAAGAAAAGAGCGAGTTTCTGGCAGAGCTGGGCATTGCGGAAAGCGGTCTGGACCAGATCATCAAGAGTGCCTATCACATCCTGAACCTGCGCACCTTCCTGACGGCCGGTGAGGATGAATGCCGTGCCTGGACCTTCAAAAAAGGGATGAAGGCACCGGAGTGTGCCGGTGTCATCCACACTGATTTCCAGAAGGGATTCATCCGTGCGGAGACCTACGCCTTCAGCGACATCGATGAGCTGGGAAGCGAGCATGCGGTCAAAGAGGCCGGACGGCTGCGCCTGGAAGGCAAGGATTATGAAGTGCAGGATGGCGATGTGCTGCATTTCCGCTTTAACGTATAAAAGAAATGAAAAGACATCCACAGATGGACATGCGGCATGGAGAAGTCGCGATCCGCAGCGGATGTCTTTTTTATGGAAAGCCTGAGGAACGGGTCTTGTCGATCGGCGGAGACAGGGAATGCCTTAGAAGGATTCCTGCTGTTCTTTTGAGTAGAGTCGGGAGATGAGAAGCGTACAGACAACCGTGTACAGGTGGTCGCCACTGTGATGATCCCAGGATCAAAACCAGAGATAATGTAGATCATGGTCGATGATGCACTTTCTGAAAGGAATGCCGGGAGCGCAAGAGGTAGGAAACGGCTCTTTTCACCGACAAAGAATAAGCCCGGCTGCGCACGCACACCGGGCTTTTCAGATGGAGGGAAACGGGGGATGGGTGAGATGAGAGTCCTCTGTGTCAGGATACTGCAGGAAACGAAAGCACTTCACTTCGAACCGCATCCTCCCGCTGGACGCCGCGGGCATAAGGGATCATCGGATAGCCAAAGCCGATCGCCATGGAGACACAGTGATCATCCGGGATGTGCAGCAGTGACCATACATCCGGCATCCGCTTCAGCACATCCAGACAAAAGCTCATCAGGATGGCACCCAGTCCATGCGCTGCGCAGAGCAATTCAAAATAAGTGCCGGCGATGGCGGTATCCTGCCATCCACAGCCGACATCGGCCTGATCAACAAATATTATGATCTGGCCATGGCCGGCGATGGGATGGCGGCCGATCATTATGACAAACTGTCGGTTCAGGCAGATGCCTGCATCCATTGTGGACACTGTGATCAGCGCTGTCCGTTCCATGTACAGCAGAGCGAACGGATGAAGACGATAGCGGAGTATTTTAGGAAGCGGTAACGTTTGATCGAATGCAAGATCGCTATGGATCCATTATCCATTTTTCAATCAGACCGATGTGTTGCCAGACGAAGGAAAGGAAGGTTTCCTGATTGATTGGCCGGGAAAGCCCCGTTAACAGTTTTTTAACATAAGCGGCCGTCATATCGGTTCAAACCAGAAAAAAATACGGAAAAAGCACGAAAATGTGCTTTTTTATAATG
>JABLTR010061531.1_pt1 | contig 45144 bp, 45 predicted proteins | sample 7160071 | NCBI WGS metagenome assembly JABLTR01 (sample SAMN14651230, study PRJNA627086) | human gut metagenome | isolation source: feces | host: Homo sapiens | reverse complement strand
GCCGCCGCGCGCCTGCTGCGGGATGCGGCGGGCGAGCAGCTTTGCGCCGCCGGACAGGCGGCAGAATATCTGGAGCGGCTGGGGGCCTTTGAGGCCTGAGCCCGGCCGCCCCGGCAGAATGGGAGAACAGGCACTTGGAGCAGGAGCTGGTCAGCGGGACGATCGCCGCTGTGGTCTTTGAAAATCCGGAAAACGGCTATGCCGTCGTCAAGCTGGACAGCGACGACGGCGGCCTGATCACAGTCGTCGGGACGATCCCCGCCCCGGCCGCCGGAGAGCGGCTCATCGTCACCGGAAAATGGACGGCGCACGCCACCTACGGCCGCCAGCTCGAGGCAGAGTTTCTGGAGCGGCTGCTGCCGGACTCCACGGCGGAGATCCGCGCCTATCTCTCCTCCCGCGCCGTGCGGGGCGTTGGGCCGAAAACAGCCGAAAAGATCGTCGCCGCCTTCGGCACGGACAGTCTGAAAATTCTCGAGGCCGCGCCGGAGCGGCTGACGGAGATCGACGGCATCTCGCGCAAAAAGGCGCTGGAGATCGGCGCCTCGTTCCGGCAGCAGGTCGCCGTGCGGCGGCTCATCGAATTCCTCGCGGGCTATCGCATCCCGGCGCAGGTCGCCGTGCGGCTGTACCGCGTCTACGGTGCGCAGTCGCTCGAGCGCGTGCAGGAGGACCCCTATCTGCTGGCGCAGCCGCAGTTCGGCGCAGGCTTCGGCGCAGCCGATCAGCTTGCGCTGGAGCTCGGCTTTGACGGCGACGACGCCCGCCGCGTCGAAGCGGGCGTTATCTTTGAGCTGCGCCATAATCTCACAAACGGACATACCTTTCTCCCGCAGGACAAGCTCGTTGCGGCAACGTCCCAGCTGCTGAGCCTCGAGGCGGAGCCCGTGATCGCGGCCGTCGACCGTCTGACGGAGCTGGGCCGCGTGGAGCACAGCACCATTGCCGGGATCGCAGCCGTTTACCTGCCGGAATATTACGAGGCGGAGACGGCCATTGCCGCCCGCATACGTGCCATGGCCCAGCACCCGCCCGCGCCGCTGCCCGATGCGGAGCGCGTGCTGCAGGGCATCGAGGCCATTGCGGGCATCACCTATGCCGAACGCCAGCGCGATGCCATCCGCATGGCAGCCGAGCGCCGCATCATGATCCTGACGGGCGGCCCCGGCACCGGCAAGACGACGGTGCTGTCCGGCATCCTCACCCTGTTTTCCAAGCTTGGCCGCAAAACGCTGCTGGCCGCGCCGACCGGGCGCGCCGCCAAGCGTCTGTCCGAGCTGACCGGCCGCGACGCCGCGACCGTCCATCGCCTGCTCGAGGCGCAGGTCTCGCCCGAAAACGGCGAGATGTTCTTCGCCCGCAATGAGGACGAGCCGCTGGAATGCGACGCCGTCATCGTGGACGAGATGTCCATGGTCGACGTGCTGCTCATGCACAGTCTGCTCGAGGCGCTGCCGCAGGAGGCCTGCCTTGTGCTCGTCGGCGACCCGGACCAGCTGCCGAGCGTCGGCGCGGGCAACCTGTTTTCCGACCTCATCCGCAGCGGCATCGTCCCGTCCGTCTGCCTGACGGAAATTTTCCGGCAGGCCCGGCAGAGCCTCATCGTCATGAACGCCCACGCCGTCAACCGCGGCGAGCTGCCCGTTCTGACCGCAAAGGACCGCGACTGCTTCTTCCTGCGCCGCCGCGCGCCCGCGCAGCTCGTGCAGACCGTCTGTGAGCTCTGCGCGCGCCGTCTGCCGCAGAATATGCATATCCCCGCCGGGGAAATTCAGGTCATCAGCCCCACCCGCAAGGGCGAGACGGGGACGGCCAATTTGAACCGCGCCCTGCAGGCGGCGCTGAACCCGCCGCAGCCCGGCAGGCGCGAAAAGCTCAGCGGCGGCTCGTGCTTCCGCGAGGGCGACCGCGTCATGCAGATCCGCAATCACTACGATCTGCCGTGGAAGCGCGCCAACGGCACGTCCGGCACGGGCGTGTTCAACGGCGACATCGGCACGATCGTCTCCATCGACCCGAAGGAGGACCAGATCCACGTCCTCTTTGACGACCGCGAGGTCGTCTATGAGCCCGAGATGCTCTCGGAGCTGGAGCTTGCCTACGCCATCACCGCGCACAAGAGCCAGGGCAGCGAATACCGCGCCGTGATCTTTGCCATCGGCGGCGGCTCACCGATGCTGCTGACGCGCGGCGTGCTCTACACGGCCATCACCCGCGCGCGGGAGCTGCTCCTCCTCGTCGGCAACGAGGAGCTCATCGCCCAGATGACGCAGAACAACCGCCGCAACAAGCGCTACAGCGGCCTGCGCTTCCGGCTGCAGGGCGAAGCATGAGGGCGCTGTTCTCTCAGCTGCTCGACCTGCTGTATCCGCCGAAGTGCGTCTTCTGCCGCCGCCTGCTGCGGCCTTCCGAGCACGACGTCTGCACCCGCTGCGCGTACGAGCTCGAGCCGATCCCCGCCCCGCTGCGGCGCGGGCAGTTCTACACGGAGTGCTATGCCGTGTATCCCTATGAGGGCGTTGTGGCGGAATCGCTCCGCCGCTTCAAATTCTCCGGGCAGTCGCAGTATGCCGCATCCTTCGGCCGCATGCTCGCGCCCCTGCTCCGGACCGCTCCGTTTGAGGTCCTGACGTGGGTGCCGGTCAGCGCAAAGCGCCGCCGCTCCCGCGGCTATGACCAGACGGAGCTGCTGGCGCACGCCGTGGCGAAGGAGCTGGAGCTTCCCTGCACGCAGACGCTGCAGAAAATTCGCCACAATCCCGCGCAGTCGTCCCAGCGGGACGCCGCCGCGCGGCGCGCCAATGTGCTCGGCGCTTACCGCGCCGTTTCTCCCGAACGCTTTGCAGGACGCAGCGTCCTGCTGATCGATGATATTCTGACCACGGGCGCAACGCTCTCGGAATGCAGCCGCGTGCTGCTCACGGCGGGCGCGTCCTCCGTGGTCTGCGCCGCTCTGGCCGCCACGCCGGAGCCGGGGCAGAAACCCGCAGACAGGTAGGTGCAAACTATGTTATTCTTTTCCAGAGACCTTGGGATCGATCTCGGCACGTCCAACGTGCTGATCTATGCGGCCGGGCGCGGCATCGTGCTGCGCGAGCCGTCCGTCATCGCCCTCGATAAAAACAGCGGCAAGGTGCTGCAGGTCGGCGCGGCCGCGCGGAACATGCTCGGACGTACGCCCGGCAACGTCGTCGCCGTGCACCCGCTGCAGGACGGCGTCATCTCCGACTATGAGCTCACGGCCCGCATGCTGACGGAGATGCTCCGCCGCGTGCTCCGCCACGCCATCGTCAAGCCGCGCATGATCGTCACAGTCCCCAGCGGCATCACGGAGGTCGAGGAGCGCGCCGTCATTCAGGCTGCCATGGAGGCAGGCGCCCGCCGCGTCTACCTCATCGAAGCGCCGCTGGCTGCTGCGCTCGGCGCCCAGCTCGATATCACCGCGCCCGAGGGCCGGATGGTCGTCGACATCGGCGGCGGCACGACGGATATCGGCGTGCTGACCATGAACGGCATTGCGCAGTCCGCCTCGCTCAAGGTGGCGGGCGCGGCCTTCGACGAGGCCATCATCCGCCATCTGCGCCGCCGCTACGGCCTGCTCATCGGCACGACCGTTGCAGAGGAGATCAAGATGTCCATCGGCTGCGTCACGCCCCGTCCGGAGGCACTGACCATGACCGTCAAGGGCCGTGACCTCAAGAACGGCCTTGCCCGCGAGGCCACGCTGGCATCCGAGGAGCTCATGGAGGTCCTGCGCCGCCCCGCCCGTCAGATCATGGACAAGGTGCTCGATGTGCTCGAGAGCACCACGCCGGAGCTCGTGGCGGACATTGCGCGCAATGGCATCGTCCTGACGGGCGGCGGCAGCCAGCTCTTCGGCATGGACCGCCTGCTGTGCGAGCGCACGGAGATGACGTGCGTTGTCGCGGACGACGCGGATTCCTGCGCGGCCTACGGCTGCGGCAAGAGCCTGAGCTGGATGAACCACATGCAGGAGGGCACGATCAACCTCGCCCGCCGCCGCCTGCTGAAGGAGTGAGTTCCTGTTTGACAAGCCTTTCAGGCTTAAGAAGATCCCACTTTTTTCGCCGCCTGCGGGCGGCGAACTCTGCGGTGCTCTTTGAAATCACCCCCCGCCGGCCGGGCCGGTGGGGCGTTCTGCAAAAACAGGGACCGGAGAAAACCTCCGATCCCTGCTTTTAGTATTTCCGAATTATTCTGCGTTGTGTTTCTGGACATGCGCCTTGATGGCGGCAAAGCTCTCCGCGCTGATCACATGCTCGATGCGGCAGGCGTCCTCCGAGGCGATCGCAGGATCGACCCCGAGGCCGGTCAGCCACTTCGTCAGCAGGCGGTGGCGCTCGTAAATGCGCTCGGCGATCTCCTGCCCGGCCGGGAGCAGCGTGATAAAGCCGCCCGCATCCATGGAGACATAGCCGTTTTCGCGCAGGTTGCGCATGGCGATGCTGACGCTCGGCTTGGAAAACTCCAGCTCATTTGCAATGTCGATGGAACGCACAAGGCCCTTACGCTCCTTGAGCACCAGAATGGTCTCCAGATAATTCTCGGCGGATTCCTGAATCTTCATAGGTCCTGAACATTCCTTTCGTATGAATAGAATTATTATAACACGAAAAACAGAGTTAAGCAAGCCAGAGATTTGTGCAGGAGAAAAATCCGGGCTTGATTTTTGCCCTGCCTGCTGTTATAATATTTGCGAAGCTTTGCTGCGTCTGCAATACGGAGCGGTATCGAAGTGGTCATAACGGGGCTGACTCGAAATTTCGGCAGAAGCTGGGAATTTCGTCCCCCTGATTCTCCTTGATATTCCTCAACACAGAAAATCTCAAAATCGAATATTTTTTGCCGTCTCTCCTGTTTTCTCTCCAACGAATTTTTGAGCAAATTTCCGGAAAGAAAACCGGACGAAAATAGACACGGAGAGTTGTCCGAGTGGTCGAAGGTGCAGCACTCGAAATGCTGTAGACCGAAAGGTCTCTAGGGTTCGAATCCCTAACTCTCCGCCACAAAAAGCCTGTAATCACGCCGATTACAGGCTTTTTTATTTTTGCCCAAAGGATAAGCCTGCACGATCTTCGGTTTTCAGGGGAGAAAATCAGAAGTTCTCCCCGGCACCGATCGACCCCCAGCGGCTGCTGAAGTCGCCGCCCTCCGGCAGGGCAAGCCCTGTCTCCATCGCCTGTGCCGAGGTGATCTTGGATTTGTAATCCAAGTGGGCGTAGATATTCGCCGTGGTGGTAAAGTCGCTATGTCCCAGCCACTCCTGAATGTGCTTGAGGGGGACGCCATTGGCCAGCAGCAAACTGGCGCAGCTGTGACGCAGATCGTGAAAGCGCATCCGGCGCAAACCGTGGCTCTCCAGAAATTTCGGAAATGCGTTGGTCAGGTATTCCACCCGCATCCGCTCGCCCAACTCATCCACGAATACAAAGCCATCGTATTCATAGTTGTAGCAGTTGCCGCAGACCTGCTTGTTCAGCTCCTGCGCCTCTTTCACCTGCATAAAGTATTCCCGGAAGCTGCCGATGAGCGGCAGTGTGCGCAGACTGGACTTGGTCTTGGCGGATTGCTGCTCGAACTCCTGATACTTGCCGTCGATGATCGTTGAGGTCACGGTGCGCTTTACGGAAATGGTGCCCTGCTCAAAGTCGATGGCATCCCATTTCAAGCCCACCACCTCGCCACGGCGAAGTCCATAAAAGGCAGCCACCAGCACTGGCAGCTCCAGTTTAGTGCCCCGGAGAGCTTCAAACATCTTCTGCATCTCCTCCGCCGAGAGAAAGACCGGCTGAAAGCTGTTCTTTCTGGGCCGGTCCACCTTGTCCGCCACATTCTGGATCAGCATATCGGTCTTGACTGCATATTTCAGTGCCGAGTGAATGACGGCGTGATAATGGATAACGGTATTGGGCGTGACCCGCCTGAGCATTTCAGAATAAAACATCTGCAAATGTCGGGCTTCCAGTTCCCGCAGTGTCAATTTCTTCTTGCGAAAATAAGGGACGATGGTGCTTTTCAGCAGTCCTTGATAGGCACCGTAGGTTGCGTGGGCCAGCCTTCCCTTGGCGATCTCCAGCCATTCCAGCAGATAGTCGGCGAACAGCATATCACTGCTCAGGTCGCCCACTTCTTTGGGCGGCTCAAATTCCGCTCGGAGCCTTGCCAGTTCTGACTCGGCTTTGCGCTTATTTCCCTTTTCGGAAAGCCCCAGCGAGATCCATTTCGTTTTTCGCTGCCCTCCGGCGTTTTTGTAGTTCAACACGGCATAATACTTGCCGTTTTTCAAAGTCAAATGTCCTGCTACCATTTTGTTTTCCTCCTGTCTCTTTCTATTTGCAGAACAGAACTCCAAACCGACAGTATCAGTATACCATCAGTTTGGGGTTCTCTCTATTCTGCGAATTGTTTGATTGCAGCCGTATCGGTACGAATCAGCGGGCGTCCCGGTTCCGTTCTCTCTGCCGCTTCAGCAGTTCCAGGCCCTTGATAATGTCCCGGCGCATCTGCTCCTCGGTGTAGCCGGAGGGAAAATACTTCCGCAGCTCCTCCCGCTTGAATTTCAGCTGCTCCTGCTGGTTGGGCTTTGTCTCCGCCAGCACGGCGTAGATCGTCTGGTCATCCAGTAAGCCCTCCTGCGCCAGCTTTTTCAGGCGGATGCTCTGGGCGTGGGACGGGGTGCAGTCGTTCAACTCCATTGCGTCCAGTACCGCCCGCTGCTGATACGAATCTAAGTAAGAAAGCTCCACCGCCGGGTTGAAGGCAATCTTGCCGTCGTCTACCATCGAAAGCAATTCGGGAATCAGGTAGGTCAGGCGGATATATCTTTTAATTTGATTACGGCTTTCGCCGGCATCGTCAGCTACTTTTTCTACACTGAGCAGCTTCTGCCCAACTTGGGCAGAAGTGACACCTTGATGCTTGATGGCATCTAGCTTCATCTTGTAGGCAAATGCCTTTTCGCTGGGCAGGATGATCTCCCGCTGCAAGTTGGCATCCACCATTGCAATCACCGCTTCATCGTCAGACAGCTCCCGGACGATGACGGGCATCGTCTCGACGCCCAGCACCTGACACGCCGCCAGTCGCCGGTGACCGGAGATCAGCTCGTAACCGCCGTCCGGCAGCGGCCTTGCCAGCGCCGGGGTGATGGCTCCCACCTTGCGGATGCTCTCGATCATCCGCTGCATCTCCTCGTTGTTCTGCACCTTGAAAGGGTGACCCTTGAACGGGTGCAGCTCGGCCAGTGGAATATTCCGCACCCGCTCCAGTTTGGCATCGTCCCGCTCCGCCTGCGTGGAGAACAGATCGTCCAGCATGGGTAAAGTAAAATCCGATTTTCTCATTGTGTTGTCCTCACTTTCATAGTTTTTTCTTTCGGGGTTTTAGGGCACGCCCTAACGAGTGTTTTTGCGCTCCGGCCCTGCCGGGAGTAAAAACGCACTGCTCGCTCAGATGACGCAGGCATCGCAAGCGGATACACTGTTTGGCTCCGACAGGAGTAAAAACAGTCTGCTCGCTTAGACTGCGCAGGCGTAATTCTCGCTTACTTTAATTCATTCAAAATTGCTTCCAGCCTGCTCAGAATTTCCTCTTTCTGAAGCTGTGGAAGCTCCGCTTTCAGGCCGTTCAGCATCCGAAACAGGCGGTAATCCCGCTCCGTGATGGCCGCTCTGACCTCTTTTCCAAGCCCCAGTCGCCGCAAGTATTCCGACAGCGACAGAGAACAGAACCGGGCATTTTCCAGCAGTTTCTGCTTCTCCTGCTCGGTCACACGGACATTGATCCCGTAGTTTTTGCTGCGCATTTGTTCACCCCTTTTCTTCGGTTTGTGACGGCAATGACGGTTGTGACGGAGATTTCCTTATATAGCGATCCCGGCGTCATTTGCGTCATCGCCGTCACGGCGCAGAAATTTGATGAGTCGGCTTTTGCCTGTGCGCTTGGTGCGGTACTCGATGCCCAGCGGCTCCAGCACCTCATAGGCGAACTGGCCGAGATACTTTGTGACCATATTGGGCGTGACCTCCTGCTCCTTCATTTCGGTCAGCAGCTCCGTGGCCGTGCCTACCCATTCGGTGCGGCACTCCATAAAGTCCACCACCCGAAACAGAAATTTCGGCAGCTCTGCCTTGTGAATATCCTCGCTGTTCTTGCGCTCCACCAGCTCCCAGACAAGGTCGTTAAACTGCAAGGTCAGTTCCTGATATTCCACATCCCGCCCGCTGACCAGCAGCGTAGCAGCGTTTCCACTGCGCTTACGGCGCAGGATGAAGTTGGTGTCCGCAGCGCCGATGATGCCGGTGGAGCCGCTGACATCGTTAAAGGGATCGTCGCTGTCTTGCAGCTTTCGCAGGTGATGCACCAGCAAAATGGCGATGTTGAAGCCGTCGGCAATGCGCTTGATGGAGGAAATGTCATCGTAATCGTTGCCGTACATTCCCGCTTTTCCGGCGCTGCCCTTGGAGTCCCGCACCTTTTGCAGCGTGTCAATGATGACCAGCTTGGTAGCGGAATGCTCGGTCAGAAAGTCCGTGATCTGCTCCTCCAGCCCGCCGCCGATCAGCCCGGAGGTCACGGCAAAATACAGGTTGTCCGGGGCGCTGTCGGTGAGGTTGTAGAGGCGGTCCTTGATGCGGCGCTGGGTGTCCTCAAGGCTCAGATAGAGCACATCGCATTGCAGCGTGGGCAAACCCCAAATAGAATTTCCCTGCGCCACTTGCAGCCCCAGCCACAGCATCAGCCAGCTTTTGCCGATTTTGCTGGCACCGCTGATGACATTGACGCCCTGCGAAATGAGTCCGTCCACGATGAACATCGTCTTGCTCATCGGCGTGGACAGCAAGGTCTCTGCGTCCACGGTTTTCAGTTTGTTGTCCATAGAATTCTCCTTTGTAGAATGTTAAAAGTGGATTTTGGCGGGGACGAATGGAAACGGCCACCCACCCCCGCCTTGCTATCCCAAAAGCCTTGGAAATCAAGGCTTTTCCGGTGCTTAATGTTCGACGCTGCGTCGCCGTCTGGCCGAGTCCGTCTTCTGCTTGCGCCGGATGGAGCGGCCGCATTCCGGGCAGTACTTCTGCCGGTTGCTGCCGGGAGCAAAGGGCTTTCCACATCGGTCGCAGAGCCGTGTGCGCTGCCGGTAAATATCGGCGCAGAGTACCTTGTCGGCGGGCAGAACCGCCCGTCGGAAGTACTTGCACAGCAGCGAATAGGAAATCGTCTGCACGCACACGCAGCCTTCGCCATCGTCCAACGGCAGACAGTTGCCACCGTCGTAGTTGGCGCACAGCCGCCGGATTAACCGGTTACAGCGTGCCCTTTGGGCGGGCGTCAGGCGCTTGATCTCATCCAACTTTCTTCACCTCCTTCTCCATCACATAGTTGATGACGCTGATTTTCGGGATCTTCAGCGTCGTGCCGATCTTCACGGCGTGGATGTACCCATAGTCGATCAGCTTGTAGGCCAGCTTGCGGCTGATGCCCAGCATCTCCCGAAGCTCTTTAACGGTCACAATGTCTGGGTATTCCGGGAACATCATCTGATAAAGCTCTCTGAGCTCATTTTTCTTCATAGGCTTGAACCTCCTTTGTCTGTTCTGAAACCGCATTTCTGCGACGGTTTTTGCTTGCTGCCGCTCATCCGCATCGTTCCTGCCCCGGAGTCTCACCACGGCGTATCGCTTCTTTGGTGCGCTCTCGTCGCAGCAAGTTCCATATCATTCGCTTCCGCACTCGTGCGAAAGCTCATTCGTTTCACTGCTGCTCCTCTTCCCACAAAATCTTCGATTTTGCGGGAGCCCTGAATTATCGGGAAGTCGTGGCGGCACTTGCCGGAAGCATATCCTTTGGAGGCGGCGATTCAATTTTCAAGGTACACAGGGAGACAGTCCCCTCAATAGGTAGGCAGCGAGAAGGGCCGTTTTTTAACCCCCTCACTAATCAACTGGGAAATTTTTTTCGATTTGTACGAAGGAACTTTGAAAAAATTCTTTGAAATCCTCTCTACTAACCAACTGGGAAAATTTTTCGGATTTGAACGAAAAAACTTTTGAGAATTTTTCTGCGAACCCTACTACTAATCAACTGGGAACTTTTCGGGCAAATAACAAATGGGTTTTAGAAAAATTTTTTAAGTGCCCCTCCTACTAACCAATTGGGAAATTTTTTGAGATTTTGGCAAAGTAATTTGAAAAATTCTCTCAACTTTTCAAAAGGTCCCTCTACTTACTCTGAATAAGGGGTGCCATTTGGCAGGGTGCTTTTCAAAATTCCCCGCAAAAATATTTCTCCCTTCACTTACTCTGAATAAGGGGCGCCGTTTGTGGGGGTGTTTTCGAAAAATTTCTCAAATATTTTTTATCTGAACGCAAAAAACCGCCCTCCCGGTGATAGGAGGACGGCTGATAATCACTATTGACTTATAGGTGACTCATATAGAAATAGAGCACCGGCCAAACGGTCGGTGCCCTATTTCTACATACATTACTGAATAATATGCTGTTTAGAATTTCCATTGTTCCATTTCACACAAAGAAGTAATGTTTACGGATGTAATCCCATACTTCTTACTAATCTGTGGAATCTTCATTTGTTTGTCTTTGTTTTCTTCGGTGATAATTATTAATCCGTATTTCATAGCCGTTGCAATTAGAAATGCGTCGCCAGAAGATGTACCGCTTTTTCCTGTAAATTCAATCATCTTCGGATTTTCAGTGACGATTTTTCTAACATTGTTTTGGATGTCGTCGTCAATTTCAAGGACAGTACATTGTTGGGAAAAAATCCACTCTTTAATTTCTTTATCCTTTATTTCTTCGAATATCTCAGAGCAAGTTACTATCGAATGGGAACGCATATATTCTTCGATTCGTTCCCACTGACTTTTATAAACAAGCCGCGTATGAGTTTCCCCTGGTTTCTGAGACAGTATAGACGATGTGTCCATTATGTACTTATAAGGTCTTTCGCTATCGAATAGTGTCATCTGTTCCACTTGGATACCTCCCGCAAAAACTTGTCTATATGGTTTTGGCCTACATTCAAATGGCGGGCAATATCAAGTTTGCTATACACATCGTTCACATATCCCTGATATAAAATCTTGCTTACAGAAGGACTTGTACGGTCGATTGCTTCTCTACTCATATTCCGCGGAATAGAGGATTTTATTCCATTTTCCCTCTGAATTTTTCTCTTTTCCCGATCTTCTTCGATTTCTCTCCTAAACAAATCTGCATAAGTTTCATATTCGCTTTGGTCAATCTTACGAAGTTCAAGTAATCTGCGCACTATTACTTCTCGACTTACAGAAAAGCGATCCGCAACTCGCTTAATATCATCAATTGAATATGGCGCAAAATAGTGACCGTGTTCAAGTACAATTCTAAGAGCTCTTTTGGGAACAAGTAATTCGCCCGCTACAGCATTGCAAAACACTTCTTCTGACAAAGTCGATGCGGAACTGCTCATATCATTGCACAAGGAGGATTCCCTTTTGAATAGGTGAACTAGTTCGTGAATAATTGTAAATGTCTTTGCCGGCGGACGATCTTCATCATTAATGCCGATAATAGGCAATAGCGCATTATAAATTGAAAAGCCTCGAGCTGTATCAATCGTTACATCCGTGAAGCAATGCACAAAAACGCCTTTTGTCTCGATTTTATCACGAACATATAGGTAAAATTGGCGTGTAGAACTACACTTATACTGTTCACCAAGATCGATAGCGAATTGTTTACGGATCGCATTTGCCCATTCATCAACAGAATCGCTGTCAGGAATAAGCGGCTCAAAATCTGGTGGAGTTATTCCAAATTCATCGTCGGCACTTAACAGAAAATCGCGTTCAAGAAGAACATCTATCATAGCGATATTTAATGAGCTGTCATCAATACTAACTACCCCAGACATCGTTCGCATATTCCGAATATTTGGAATACGCTTCAATGGTATATCGCAAGGATTCATATAGAGACCTGCAAAGGGTATATGCAAACAGGCTGCAATTTTCTTCGCTTGGTTGATGGTTGGCAAGTTTATATCAGTAGGAGTAAGCCACTGATTTAGCCTAGACATATTTAATTTTGTTTTACTGGCGAGGAATTCACTAGATACGCCCTTTTCTTTGCAGATATGAGCCAAAGTATCTTTATTAATAGTCGCATATACATAGCCCACTATATTTCACCTCCACATAAGCAATCAATTTTAGCCCATCCTCATCTCCCGATATACCACATCGGCCAATGCGCTCATTATGGCATTATACTTGTGCTGATCCTCAAAAAGCGAGGTGTAGGTATCCTGCGATTCCAGATAGCTGTCCTGAGCCGCTGCTCCGAAGGCCTTAGGGAAAATGCTTTCCACAAAAATCTGCGGATCTGAGGTCTGCGCCATCTTGGTCAGCTTCTTGTCGGCCATCAGACGGCTGCGCAGAGCCGTCAGCAGCACTTTGTCTCCCTCGGTGAATTCACCCTTGTACTTTTCGTTGATCTTGGCGATAATCTCATCCAGCGGCGACTTTGTGTCCAGTCCCATTGCACCCTTTTGCTTGGCCGGTTCGTACACGCCCTTCACCTGTTCCAGCTCAATGCTTCCGGCGAAGGTCTTTTGCAGCTTGTAGTATTCCAGCTTCAACTTACCCTCAAGGTCCACCATATCCGTGGTTTCCGCAGGCAGCAAATTGATCAGATAACAACAGAATACATATTCCTTGTGCAGTTCCTTATCGAACATCCGCAGGATCTGCGAAATATAGCCGTACCACTTAATGAGATTGCGCACCTGACGGCGGAACTGATACCGCTCGTTGGGCGTTTTTTGATTATAACGGTCTGCCACAGGCTTCAATACGCTGGTCATTCGCCCCATCGCCCGGGCATCCTGCCGGCCTGTGCTGAAATACTCCTTGGCAAAAGCCTCAATATCTGCATCGTTATAGACCGCAAATCCCCGCAGCTCCTTCTGCGTCTGATAGATCAGGTCAGCGTTGACCTCCTGCGAAAGCGAGGTTTCTTGATAGAACGGCTGAAACGCCTCCAGAATGTCCTCTTTCTTGTTGGCAAAATCGAGAACGAAAGTGTCCACCTTGCCGGTGCAGGTGCGATTCAATCTGGACAGCGTCTGCACCGCCTTGACACCCTTCAGCTTCTTGTCCACGATCATCGTGTGCAGCAGCGGCTCGTCAAAACCGGTCTGGTACTTCTCGGCAACGATCAGCACATTGAAATGGTCGTGGAATTCCGCCTTGGTCTGCGTTTCGGCGATGTGCGTTCCATCCGCACGAACATTCAATTTCGGCTCGGTATACTCCTCATCACCGTCCTGCACAGCACCCGAAAAGGCCACCAGCACCTGCACATCGTTGTACTTCTGCTCCTCTATATAGCGCTTGACCTCGTGGTAGTAGCGCACTGCCGCAAGGCGGGACGAGGTGATGACCATCATTTTACCCCTGCCGCCGATCTTGTTTCGGGTGGTTTCCCGGAAGGTCTCCACGATAATCTGCGACTTCTGTGAAATGTTATACGGATGCAGCTCCTGATATTTGCGGATCACCTTAGCCGCACGGCTGGCGGGCACATCCGGATTATCTTCCGAGGTTTTGACGATTTTGAAGCAGGTGTCATAGGTCATATAGTTCTGGAGCACATCCAGAATAAAGCCTTCCTCAATGGCCTGCCGCATACTGTAAATATGGAACGGATGAAAGCTGCCGTCCTCATATTCCGTGCCGAACAATTCCAGAGTCTTGTCCTTGGGCGTTGCGGTAAAGGCAAAGAAGGACAGGTTCTTATGCCGCCCCTGAACGGTCATTTCCCGCATCAGGCGGTCGTCCGGGTCCAGTTCTTCTTCGGCCTTGCCCTCAATCTCGGCGTATTCCCTCAGAGCATCCTCCGTATCTGCGAGGGCGGCTTTCAGTTTCAGAGCCGAGCTGCCGGTTTGGGAAGAATGGGCCTCGTCCACGATAATCGCAAAGTTCCGTCCCGCTACTTTATCCACTTCCTGATAGATGACCGGGAACTTCTGCAAGGTGGTGACGATAATGCGCACACCGCCGTTGATGGCGTCCCGCAGGTCCTTGGAGGTCTTATCTTCCCCGATGGCCTCAATGGCGCCGAGGGTGTGGTCAAAGCCGGAGATCGTCTCCTGCAGCTGTGCATCCAGCACGGTGCGGTCGGTAACGACGACCACGCTGGAGAACACCGGCTTGTTCTCCTCATTGAACAGCGAGGCCAGCCGGTAAGCCGTCCACGCAATGGAATTGGACTTGCCGCTTCCGGCGCTGTGCTGGATCAAGTAATTATGCCCGGCTCCGTTCTGCCTGACATCGGCCAGCAGCTTGCGCACCACATCCAGCTGATGATAGCGCGGAAAAATCAGCGTTTTGCCGTCCTTCAGGTTCATAAACTTCTGGACAATGTCCATCATACTGTCCTTCTGAAAGACATTCTCCCACAGATACGCTGTCGGGTAACCGTTTGGGTTTGCCGGATTGCCCTTGCCGCCGTCGTTTCCGGCTCCATTGGAGCCCTGGTTAAAGGGCAGGAAATAGGTGTTCTTTCCGGCGAGCTTTGTGGTCATCCACACCTCGGTGTGATCCACGCAGAAATAGGCCAGAATGCGCTTGTTGAATTGGAAGCAAAGCTCCCGCGGGTCGCGGTCATACATCCACTGCCGCTTGGCATCGTCCACCGTTTGGCCGGTGTACTGGTTTTTTAATTCAAAAGCGAATACCGGGATGCCGTTGAGCACCAGCACCATATCCACGCTCTTTTTTGTATCGGCGGAGAAGTACCACTGGCGGTAGCACTCGATGGTGTTTGCCGCCCACTGGGCAGCCGCCGCCTGATTCAGGGCAGACTCCGGCTTAAAATAGCACACCCGAAAACGCAGTCCACGGTGCTTAAAACCGTGGCGCAGGACAGAGAGCAGTCCCTCCGTCTCGCAAGCCGTGTTGAACGCCGTGCAGAACTTCCGCACCGGGTCCACCTGATTGGCATTTTCAAAACGCGCCCATTCCTTAGGCTGGGTACGCTGGACAAAGTCGATCAGGGTATTCACATAGAGCCCCTGTTTGGCGTCATAGGTGTCTGCGCCCTTGGTATATCCGCCCGCCGGGGAGAGAAAGAAGGATTCTATATCCGCTTCAAAACGCTTTTCGGTGGTGATCATAATTCGTTCCCCTTATGTAAAGTTATCCTCTGTTGTGCTTATTAAAATACGCAGCGATAACTGCACAAAACTCTGCCGTTGCCTGCTGCTGATAAGCAGGCTCGATTTTGTCGCAGCCGTCCAGAAAATCAGACAGTGCCTTCGCTGTGTCCTGTACCTGCTTGACCTGCGAAAAATGGTGCTGCATTTGCGCCTGCTGCTGAATATAGTCATAGTTCCAAATGTTGTTGAATGGATTCATTTATACGACCTCCTTCTTGCCCGTCACATACTCATAAATCAGAGATTTCTTGTAGTTTTCGATTTCGGTGAGGTATTGCTGTTTCTTTGCAACCAAAGCATCAATGCCCGCGCATTTCGTATTCAGTGCTTCAACAATCTTTGCTTGTTCCTCAACAGATGGAAGCGGAATTGTAAATGCTAACACCTTGCTTGAACTGGTACAAGCCAAGTTTGTTGTTTTGATTGCTGTCACATCAAAATACGAGCGCCCGACATCAGACACGGTTAAATATTCCAAGAACTCTGGAAGTAATGTATCCTTGCTTGTCTGAACCGCAAAAATATGATTTTGGTGTAGGCAAGGCTCAATCTCACCATGCCAAACACAGCCACGGCCCAATTTATCCCGATCTCCGCCTTCAGTCATAAGCACATCGCCAGCACGCAACCTGTATTTTAAATCTTCATCTTGCGTTACCTCAATCGTTGTTAACACAGACAAGTCAACATATCCATCTTGTACATTCGCAACCCTTAAATAAGGCCGTTCAACAAGGCTGTCTGTTTTTTCGTACTTTTTCCCGAGCGTTATTCCAGACTTAATCGCTGCACAATGGCGCAGCTGCGTTTTCCGCCACTCCGCCGGAATTTCTCCAATCCATTCAATGCCGCTGTCCTTCATCGGCCTGTCGCCACGGATGCCCTTGGTGACTGCCTGCGTAATGACCGCCTGTTTCAGCTTTTTGTATTCTTCAATGGATGCACGGGTCTTTTCCAATACAGCGTCAATCTCGGCGCACTCTGCATCCAAAAAGGCCGCAATGCGCTCTTGCTCAGGCACTGAGGGTGCAAGAATTTTTAACCATTTGACACCGTCCCAATTTAGTCCCTGCCTTACGCCTGCGCCCATACCATAAAAGCCTTTTGCAATATCAAAAGAGTGTAAATAGTAGTACAAGTATTTAGGGTAGAAATTGCTGCGATTTCTTATTGTCAAATACGCTGAAGTAATAATACCTCGTTCTTCTGCAAGGCCTACCCTCAAACTTGTATGGTCGTTTTGGAGATCTGTGAGCCTTAAAACGATGTCGTCTTTTTCAATAATGTTATACCCATCAAAGCTTTCCGGCAACAGCCCCTCAACCGTGTCAATGCTCTTTCGCTTCACTTTACCATAGCTTAGTGAAAGCAAATTTTTCTCCTGCAACCCAGTATTTTTGCATTTCACTTGCAGGAAAATCTGAGCAATAGTGTTCATTTTCCACGCCCATGGCATTGCCCCAATCCAAGCAATTCCGCTGTCTTTCATCTCACGCATCTGCCGTCAGCCCTCCTTATGGAACAGTGTGTTCAGGCTGTCGGCAATCTCACGCTCCAGCTTTTGAATCCGCTCCACAATGTCATCCACCGGCTCCGGCGGCTGATACTCATAGAAATAGCGGGTCATCGGAATTTCATAGCCCACCTTGGTCTTGCTCTTGTCGATCCACGCATCCGGGGCGTAGGGCAGGACTTCCCGTGCAAAATAGGCGTCAATATCCTGCACCAGCGGCACATTTTCAGTGTCCCGCAGGGCGGTGTCCGCCACCGGCTTGCCCCGCTTCATCACGATCTCGCCGTTTTCGTCCCGCTGCGGACGCTCCACCACGATTTTGTTGTAGCCGAACTCCTCACTGCCGAAGATCTTGCTCTCACAGTACACGCCGGGTTTGTCCCCATATACGGCGTTGTTCCGGTATTCGCCGTAGGCCTGCACAATCAGCTCCCGGCAATGGTCGCTGATGTCGTTGCGCTTGGTGCCGATAGCTTTGCGGCGCTGCTCATAGCAGTGGGACGCATCGATGAGCTGCACCTTGCCGCAGCGGTAGGCGGGCTTGTCCTTGCACAGCACCCAGATATAGGTGGAGATGCCAGTGTTCATAAACTGGTCGGTAGAAAGCTGGACAATGGCGTCCAGCCAATCGTTTTCCAGGATATACTGGCGGATGTTGCTGGGGCCGCTTCCGGCATCACCGGCAAACAGCGGCGAGCCGTTCTGAATGATCGCCATTTTGCCGCCCGGCGCCAGCTTGGACAGGCCGTTGAGCACAAAAAGCTGCTGGCCGTCGCTGATTTTCGGCAGACCGGGCGCAAAGCGCCCCAGCTCGCCCTTGGCGGCTTCGGCCTCCACCGCCTTCTGTTCCCGCTTCCAGTCGATGCCAAACGGCGGATTGGAAATGCAGTACCGGAAGGTGAAGCCGGGAAACTGGTCATCAGAGAGCGTATCCCCAAACCGCATATTATTGGGGTCGCCGCCCCGGATCATCATATCCGCCTTTGCAATGGCGAAGGTGGAGGGGTTAAACTCCTGCCCGAAGCAAGTCACCTCCACATCGCTGTTCAGCTCGTGGATGCGCTCCTCCATACAGGAAAGCATCTGCGAGGTGCCCATCGTCATGTCGTACACGGTCACATTGCCGTCATCCAGCTTGGCATCGCACAGCAGCAGGTCGGTCATCAGATAGATGATGTCCCGGCTGGTGAAGTGCGCTCCGGCCTCCTCGCCAAAGGACTCGGAAAAGCGCTTGACGAGATCCTCAAAGATATAGCCGCAGTCCACGGCGCTGATCTTATCCGGGCCGAGGTAGCCCTTGGGGGAGTTGAACTCCTTGATGACCAGATACAGGCTGTTGCACTCCACCATACGGCGAATGATGTTGTCAAAATCGAACTTGGCCAGCACATCCTGCACATTGCCGGAGAATCCGGCCAGATAGTCCCGGAAATTCGCTTCAATATTGTCCGGGTCGGCCAGCAGGCTCTCAAAAGTGAAGCGGCTGGTGTTATAGAACTGATAGCCGGAAGCACGGGTCAGAAAGCCGTCGATAACCGCCAGCTTCTTAACCTTTTCATATTGCTCGATCACCGCATCGTGGGTAGGCAGCAGGCAGTCGTGGAATCGCTTGACCACCGTCATCGGCAGGATCACAAGGCCATATTCGTGGGGCTTGAAGTATCCGAACAATGCGTTCGCAATATTCCAAATCACAGTTGCCTTTTCCTGTATATTTACGCCCACGGCGCTGCTTTTTTCATTAACCATTGTCTTCACTCCTCATCCGACTGCCACTTCGACCTTTTTGCCGCTGAAGGCCACGCCGTATTTATAAATCGTCCTGACCCCGGCGGTCGTCAGCTCGGTTTCGTATTTCTTATCGTTGATCTGCTGTAAGGCCGTCTCGGATAGCTTTTTCAGCTTTTCGTCGCTGCAATTTTTCTCCGCTTTCAGCTCAATCAGGATGCCCGGAAGTCCCTTCTTCGTGGGCTTCAGCTGAATGTCATAGCGCCCGTCGCCAGATTCCCGGTTGGAGGTCACGAAAGCGCCGCCCAGCAGGGCGCACAGGCCCAGCATAAAGCCGTGGTAGAAGTTCTCCCCGGCGGTATCGAAGGAGCTGACCGACTGGGTCAGCAGCGTCTGGATCTGCGCTTTCAGCCGTGCGTTATCGCCGGAGAAGATGGCCTCCTGAACGGAAATCGCCGTGGACGGCGGGATCAGATTCTCCAGCCGCTGCAAGATCTCCTTGTTATACACCAGAGAAATCTCCCGGTTGGGCAGGGAGACCTCGCACATAAAATCGCCGCTGAAGGAGGGCGTGGTTTTCAGTGCCTTCAGATAGCCGGTCACCAGCAGGAAACTGTAAATGGTGGAGGGATTGCTCTTGATCTGCGGATAGATCACGCCGGTGTCGATGAAGGTGGTGAAGGTCTCGCCGTTGACCAGGGAGGTCAGACGGTTATAAATCTCCTCGTCCGCTTGGGCAAGCACTTCCCCGATAATATCGTTGCTGCCGGTGGAGACCCAGAAGGGCCTCGGCTCACACTCGTTGCTGAAGTAGTTGACCACCGACCACGGGTTGAAAATTTCCGTCTTGCCGAAGCGGTAGCCGTCGTACCACTGGCATATTTCATCGAACTTATCGGCAGCGCCGTAATATTCCGCCATCTCCATCACCTCGTCGGCGGTGAAGCCGAAGTAGGCGCTGTATTTGTTGTCCAGCACGGAGTTGATGGACAGGTTATTCATCCCGCTGAAGATACTCTCCTTGGCCACCCGCAGAATGCCGGTGAGGAAGCCGAAGGACAGGTGCTGATTATCCTTGAACCCGCCGGAAAACAGGTTCCGCATAAACCGGATGACCTTGTCGTAATAGTCTTTCTGGTAGCCCTGCTGGATGGGGGTGTCGTACTCGTCGATGATGATAATAGGCGCAACGGCATAGTGCTTGTGCAGCATACCGGACAGATCCAGCAGTGCCGAAGCCAGCTCTACCTCGCTGACCTTGCCGTCTGCCAGCTTTTCATAGGACTTTTTGCTGTACTCGTCGCATTTATCGCTAACCAGCAGCTCCTTGTGCCGCCGGGTCTCCTTTGCGAAAATATCCCGAATGGCCGCAAAGGTCTCCTCCCAAGTATCGAACTTCACATCCTTGAAGGTCAGGAAGATCACAGGGTACTTGCCCTGATAATCCCGGTACTTCTGGCCGCAGGCCCAGATCTTCTTATCCCGGAAGTAGACGGAGGTATCCTTGTCGCTCTTTTCAAAATAAGTGCGCAGCATATCCATATTCAGCGTCTTGCCAAAGCGCCGGGGGCGGGTAAACAGTGTCACCATCGGACGCTCGTCGATAAAGTCCTTGATCATCATCGTCTTGTCGATGTAGTAGTATTCCGACGAGGCAAGGCAGTAGTTGGACACGCCGATGGGCAGGGGCAGCTTCGGCGCGCGCTCCGTCTTGCGGAAAGCGCCCGTCTTGAGCCGCTGATCCGCCGGCTTCTGCGTATCAGCGGGGATCAGCCAACGATTGCCCTGCTTTTCCGCACCGGCGATTCTCCCATTCTTGCAGAGCGTCGCAACTCTCCGCTCCGTTATATTCCAGCGCACTGCTGCCTCTCTTACCGAGATCATTTCAGCCATAGGGGATACCTCCACGCATAAAATCACAAGTACATTATACCCGAATAAAAGAACAATGTCAACAAAGTTCGGAACAATGTCGTTTCAAAACAGCATTGTTCTTTTCTACACGCAAAACAAGCGGAGGCCATCGACCTCCGCTTGCTCATCATCCGTATACAATTTCCTGCATTACGACCTCATTTGCCCGATGTCGGATGCCGTTCATCTTCCGCACCCACGACTGCGGTTCGCTGGCCTTCAACCTCTCCGTCACGCCCTCGGAGTCTGCGTATTGTTCTACCAACCGAAGAAAGAGTTCCTGCGCCTGCTCCTCAATGTCTGCAAGGTGCCCATCCAGCACCCCGGCGGTCAGCAGGTTATAATACAGCACCCGGTGGTGTTCCTTCAGATAAACTCGCCGCCGCTGGCCGTAAACGCCGATGGGGCGTTCTTCTTCGGGCGGTAAGCAAACATCCGGCAGGCAGTAGTCGCCCTGCCTTGTGTAAGTGCCGCCCAGCTGCTCAAATAGCGATTTCATATGTGATCCTCCCATTCAAAATTTCCCCGGCAGGGCTGCAATGCAAAATGCACCCGCCTTTCGGTTACAGTCTACCAAAACCGAAAGGCAGGTGCGAGTGTGCAAATTTCAGAATCGCACATTATTTCTTCATCTTCCTGCTGAATTCATTCAGCGTCTGGATATGCCAGAGGCTTTTACGGGTAATAGAGCGGAAGGTCAGGGAGCAGAAGAAATCCACAAGAAAGATTTTCGGGATACAGAACTTTAGCCCCTTCTGGAAGGCTTTCAGCGACCCGCGGCTGCACCAGTTGTGGACGGTGGTCAGGGTATAGCCGGTCAGGGCCACCACATCCTTTACCGTGACCACATCCGGGTATTTGCGCAGCAGCTTTTCATAGTAGCCGTGCATCTGCCGCAGCGTGTTCTCCGGCAGCTCCTTGGAGAGCCTCGCCACATAGTGGGTGCCGTACCATCCCTTCGGCGCAGAATAGAGTTCTGGAAAAATTGCCCGCTCCTCCAAGTATGCTTGCACATCCTCTTTTCGAATTTTATAGCACCGGGTTTTCTTACCCGACCACTCGCAGGGCACCTTGCCGCTTTTGAGCAGATGCAGCGCCGTGGACTTGCTGATGTGGCAGATCCGGAAGAATTGCTCCTTGTTCATTACATCGGGAACACTGTCCCAGTTGATGGGGAATACATCCATTTGTAACACCTCAAAAATAGATTTTCGTCGGTTGGAAGCTCTATTCTGCGGTGTATGGCCGTCTCCCGGTTTTTCTCTCCTATCTTCCCGCATTTCTCTCCAAAATCGGGAAAAATGCCGATTTGAACCCACTTTCAAAAAAGCCTGTCCCGCAAGGCTTTCCGGGTGAAAAAGCCTGATTTCAAGCGGCTTTCGGCGGGTACGGGGCTTACAGAAACGACCCCAAAACGGACACCCCCGTCACAGTTGCATAAAAGACTCGAAATCCTCCGCGGCTTAGGCTTTTTCGTCCACCCGTTTCCCTTTGTTTTCAAGGGTTTTCGCGGGTTCTAAAAACTAAATATTTCGCTGTTCTAACACGCCGTTCTAACATTTTGGTTTTCCCTCTTTTTTGAGGTTCAAGGTGTTCTGACCGTGTTTGACATACACGGAGAGGTATTTGATCATGTAGGCCTCGATCTTCTTTCGGTCAAGGCTGAACAGCGCCTCGTTGCGCTCTTTTACAAAAGCCTCTAACATCGTCATATCAATGCTCCCTCAATTCCAAGTCACTATGCTCCATTCCAATCGGTGCATATATGTCAATCACATCATGCCGCCTGCTCACAACTGTGCGAACCATTTCAACGCCGCACTTTGTGCAAATAACTCTGATTTGATTTTTCTTGTTTTTTAGCCCCGCTACCTGCGTCTTACAGTTTGGGCAATACCAAGAGTAAATCGTCCAATCCTCCAGCATCGCCATTCTCCTTCTATCTTTTCTTGCTCAACGGAACGAGAAGATTGCAATCTGCCATCTGATATACCGGAACACGCTTGGTTTTAGCGTACTTCAATATTTGAACAGCGTTATGGCAGCTCTCGCATTCCATCCATCCATCGGTCTCATCTAAATCGAGACTCCTGTTGACTGTGCCGCAAATGGGGCACTTCACATCTTTTGCATTCAAAACAACACATCTCCCATCGAATCAAGATTATTGTTTAGAGTGATTTGATTACGTGCCGAGCGACACCTTGTACCTGAAAGCTCCGCACCTTTATTGTTTTGCCAGGGTATCGAGCCTCGTTTTCGTATTCGAGGATGTAATACCCACTGTCCTCGTCGTAGCCGGCATATCGCTTCAGCGTATTCTGGTTGTCTTCATCCAGCGCAACGACTATATCCCCTTCGAGAGCAGGGCAATTACGCTCGATGACAAGCAGATCATCCTCGTCGATTCCGGCATCGATCATGGAATCGCCTTTGGCGCGGAGAATGTAGAAATCCCCCTTGCCAAACATAGAGACCGGGAGGCTGACATACTCCTCAATCGACTCTTCCTCATCCTCCGGATTGCCGCAGCGAATAGAACCTACTAACGGGGCGGATACATAGGCCGTTTTCATTTTGGCGCTCTGGGGAGCAGACAAGATACCTCTGCTGTAGTCAATCAGGTTGCGATCACTCAGCTCCTGAAGGTAGCGATGCGTAGTGGATCTGGCAACGCCGACACCTTCAGCAACATCGTTGATCGTAGGAGAGCTGTGGTGCTCCTGATAATACTTGTTGACGAACTTCAATATCCTGTCCAGAGTTTCTTGATTCTTTGTTCTCATATCAGCACCTCTGTTTCTATATGGGATTTCAAATCCCATAATGTTATTATACTCACCAGCGGCAAAAAATCAATGGGTTTGGGACACCAAATCAGCCGCCAGCGGCAATTGTCGGTTTTGAGCGACATTAAAGCCCAATCGGAAACTCTCCGTTTGGGCTTTGTCATATTATGCTTTTCTGAAGTTCTTTAATTTGCAATGCTAAAATGATTTCGTGTATTTCTGCTTCACCAGTAGTTGCTTATTTTAGACTTTATTTTGGTGTCCTCACAATATTAATTTCTCTTTTATGCTTCTATCATCTGATCCAGTAGCTGACCCTCCAATGTGATAACATGCTCATTTGATACATAATGATAAATTGACGCAATGATTATTTGATTATCTGGAAAATCGCGCTGAAGAATCTGCATCATCTTGCTGATATTGGAATCGTCTACCTCTTTTCCTTTTGGAGAATCTAAAAGAATAGGGAGCTTAATCCCCAGCACTTTTTCAATTTCGATGATATAGGCAAGCCGGAAAGAGAAGACCGTTTTATGAAGCACTGCTCCGGATAATTCTTTCAAATTGCTCGTAAAAAGATACTTCCACGTCATTTGTTCCGCTTCAGAATCTCCGAGCTCTCCCATGTATTTCTGAACAGTTTTAATCATGGACTTTGTTACATCATTACTGTCGTTTGTAATTTTAGAAATCTGTTCATTCAGTGCAGAACGCTCTTTCTCCAGATCGCCAATTACTCGCTTAACATCAACTGGATCAATATCGATATCAGTCATTTTGCGATCAAAAACATCCGCCAATGTTTCTGTCGGAAAAAGTGCTAGTTGCTGTTCTTCTTCTTTGATTTCAAGCTCAAGAGGTTCGATCTCCCTTAGTATTCGCTCAAGTCTCGATATGAGCATTTTCTTTTTAGCTTGGAGAAAGTCAATGCTATCCGCTGCTCCAACGATCATATCCCGAGTAACGCATAACTCCCTGCCATCATCTAATCGGATAACCAGTTTCATATCATTAATTAGTTCGATGGTCTTTCTGTTGTTCTTAATATTGTCATCGAGCCGTTTGATTTCTTTCTTTAGTAAATCTCGCTCTACCTTAAGCTGATCAAGTTTCAAGAGCCGTTCATGGTTAAAACTCTCTACCGGTACCGAACTTCCGGCAGATGCAATTGACTCTCTGTATTCAGCAATATTCAAAATCTGCTTATACTTTTTGAGATTCTCCTCGATTTTCTTTTTGCGAAGCAAAATATCACTGCATTGACGTCCAGATAATCCCCTGATTAGCTCATCGATATTAAAGTGTATACCCGCAATGGCTTTTCCTCTGTTCAGGAGCGTCCATCCCTTTTCTTGGTCGGCGTATATTGCGCCAAGCAGATTGTTAATAATATCCTCATTGTTAGTACCAAAAATTTTTTCGTGTAGCTCATTAATCTGAACTGGAAGGGCATATGTATACTGCATATTGGCTTCCGTAAGCTCAATGGAATCTGCTCTGCTTCTGCATAAAGTAATCTGAGTGCTGTCGTCCTTTTCTATGGCAACCTTAATGCAGCACGATTCGATAGAAAATTTTTTTGTTCCGGGAACAGCGTAGCCAAGTCCGTATAATATGCACCGCATAAGAGTTGTTTTGCCGGTACTGTTTTTTTCACTGAAAATGAGGTTAAATCCAGACTCGAAAACACGCTCTGTGCAAAATAGTCCTTGAGAAATATATATATATTTAATCTTCATAAGGACACCTCTCTACTAATGCTGCTAATCAAAGATCTTTGTTGAATTACTTTCGCAAGAATTACCTTTGCGACGGCTTTTTGAACTTCTTCGTTCAATGATTCTAATGAAAAAACGGGAATATAATCTTTCCATTTATCTTCGATGAATGTTCGAGTGCGCTCCTTCATTGATAATGCATAGTTTGACGAATTATAATCAAACAGGATTTTTGTTATAAGATCATACCTCTCAGTAATAGTGTCTATCAAGTATGTATATTGTGATGTGATCTCGTTAATGAACCCCTGATCATAATCGTCAATGTACTCCGGTGGCATCTGCTTACCTAATGTCAATACAATAACCGGCCATACGATTTCTTTCTTGCTCAGCTTTATTGTTGTGTCCGTCTGAGAGCCATTGTGAAAAATATCATTCTGCCATACTTGCATAAGTTCCTTTGCACTTAATACCTGTCCTAAATTGAGCTGATTGATAAAATCTCTGATTTTTTCCTCAATTACTTTGTACCGGGTCTGTGAGTTGCTTGACTCAAACATAAAATAGTATATTTGGAACTTATTTCTGTCGAAGTCTACAGCAAGCCTTTCGACAATGTCATCAATGACCTTTTGGGCTTCATCCGAAAGGTCGTTATAACCAATTTCTGTCGGTGGGCCGTAGAATAATTGCTTTGATGTATCTTCCTTCAGCGGATTGGTAGAGTTCGTAATAAGGACCAATTGCTCCACTGCCTTGCCATCAGCAGAAGAAAGTGTCCTTATCGCATCTGAAAGTTTGCTTCTTACATTAGAAAAATCGCTACTTCCCTTTACCGTCGCTTTTGCTTGTGCCATGATTTGCTTGCCATCATTCATGGTAAGTTCAATGTCTTCAGAAGCACCTTCCATGCGAACAGTTTTCACTTCTTTTATTGGGACTTAAATCCTTATTCCCACATATCACTGCCATAACCGCTAAATGAAGCTGGGATGCCGAAGCGATGTTTCCAGCCAGTGCAGCGACCTTGTTACGGCGCTCCTTGGAATTGAAGAATTTGTGGTAATTCTTGACCTGCTTGCGGAGTATTTGCGAGCTCGGTAGGCCCATCTCATCCATCCAAATTGTGTTCAAATCGGCGCGGAAAGGCTCGCCACTGAACAGCTCAATGTTCAGCAGCCAGTTATCCTCCAGGCTTTGGGATGCCCTTCAACCCAAAGCCGACCAAGGCTGTTTTCCACCATGTAGCGAACGATCCAGTCCGGCGTGAAAAGCTGCGTGGCAGCGGGGATGTTCTCCTTGCTGATTTTGATATTCTTCTTGAGGTCGGCAAACACCTTGTCCTTCGGCTCGACATTGTAGTACTGATACAGCCAGCCGATGATCTGCACAGCGTCTTTCCAGTCCTCTTCGGGAATCATCGAAATCATCTGCTCGATGACGCTGCCCTCGCGCAGAAGATTATCCGGGAACAGCAACTCGGTATAGTCCTCGATCCGTGTGAACATTCCCGGCAAAACGGCGGAAAGAGCATTGCACTGAGTAATCAGCAGGTACTTATAAAGCTCGTCCGTCTTATTGGCATCCTTCAGCTCATAGACTTTGTCCATGCTGAGACCGTCCAGCTCCATGTGGATCGCCTCGGCAAGAATCTGAGGCTTGAAGGCGTTCTGCTCGTCGGTGAACACGCGCACATGCGTGGGCAGATAGCCGTTGACCTCCATAAAACGCAGGGCAGAGAAGCGGTTGAACCATGTATAGGCTGCTTCCTCCATGGTCTGCTGATAACCGATCTGCTTAATGCGGTTGATAAGAGCCTGACGCTGCTTCTTCTCGTTGCCGCTGAGCAAGTGGCCGTTGACCGTATCTGCAGCTGCGTCAATCGACTCTTTCTCAGAAACGCCATATTGCAATGCCTTTTGGCTCACTCGGGAAATAAGTTCCCGTCGAGCCCATACAGCATATTTTTTGATCGAGTTCTTATCCATCAGTGCTCTCTCCTTATTTCAGTTCAATACCGTCACAGTTCTGCATAAGAGTCTTAAGCTGCTTGCGGATTGCCTCAATATACGCATCAAGGTCATCTTCGTTCTCAATTCTCTTTGCCGGGAAAACAATCTGCCTGTTATATGCCTTGATAATCTTCTTGGGCGCAGGTTTCTTTTGCTCATTCGAGTTTTCTTTCTTCTCAGGTTCCTGCACCTTCGGAGCCGGCCTTGTCAAGGTTTCAATCCGGCTGCAAGCATTGTCCTTATGCTGAAGCATCGGAGGAACCAGGCCATCAAGAAGTGCAAGACTCTCCAGTTCCTTAATGCGTTGCTTCTTCTGGTCATAGAAAGTATCGGCGGTTACAATGATGCTCTTGCACTCGAAGGATGATCCGCCCGCCGTGTGAATTGCCTCCATGCACTGACGAACAATTTCAAGCAGCTCGTCCCGCTTCGCAGCAAGCAAGCGTTCATGACCGTCACGAACAGTCTTCATCAGGGTGTTCAACTCGGGAATGCAGTTATAGTCAAATTTGTTCTGCACGAGAATCAACAAGCGAATTCTGTTAAGAGCCTTGTTTGCCTCTTCCTCGTGAGAAAGATAATCAAGTTCGTTGGAGAGATCATCCAACATCTTAACCGCAGCATCAAACACCTGTACTTGGCTCTTAAAGAACGCTTCAACATTCTGCATATCGTCCTTATTGTCGTACAGTGCATCTTCCTTTTTGATGACAGCAGTAACAAGTGCGATATTGTCCTTCTGCTGAGAGAGAACTTCATTCATCAAAGAAATTGCTTCTTGCACCAGCACCTTGTCAGGATATTTCTTGAAATCATATCTGCTAAGCAAATCCTCGTAGTGTGCTTTCTGCGCGGTGAATTTATCAATGATGAACGAGATCAGACCATCCTCATCGCCGGGAACATCCATCACATCGAAATAATCACGAAGGAACTCTCTTGCCTCTTTCATGTTTGCTGCCGTCACACTCTGACGCTTAGAGACAAGAGTTTTTCCAATCTCGGTTCTCTTGCGAAGCATATCGGGAAGTTTTGGGTTGCCGGGCTGTATTGTATTGCCGGCGTATTTGACCGTAACCTTTTGATCGTGGATGAGGAGTGCCACAACTGCAGCAACATCGATTTCCTTCCAGCCGTAAGGGATCGCCTGATAGCGGCTTTGGATATCTGCCATAGATGTAGGAAGCATTTTCTTTGCCTGCATCTCAAGGTATTCTTCCACCTTAGCCGCAGCATCTTGATTGTGCGTGAAGCCATCAAGTCTCTGCTGCGCACCTCCTGAGAGAATTGTCACAATATCGTCGTCCGTTTCGGCGTTCTGCGTAATGAGATCGAGATCGCTGTAAACATGCGCCACAAGGTATTCAAGTGCTTGGTCAATTTTAGTTTTTGCGTCTCCGCCCTTAAAAGTCAGATGCTCACCGTCTACATAGTATTCAGCACCCTCGATGGCCTTTTTCAAGGCATCCATTGCCACTTGATCGTACGCATTTGCTTCGTCCTGCTGATCACGAATAATGTCTTGCACGGATTTAGGGAGCTGTGCGACATTGCGCTGCTTGACATACTTACGGATCTTCATAGCGTTCTCAAGAGATTCGTAATATGGGGTATCATTGAGAACTACAATCGCCTGATTCATAGATTCTGTCATGAGGCGTATTTCGGACTTTTCAATCGCATCGGTTGCCACCGTCAGGAAACGGAGCTTCATTCCTCCTGTAACGGCGCCAACTGTTACGCCATCAACCATCTGGTCAAATGCGAAGTCGTATTTACCGTACCTAAATTTCTTGGAGGTATAGATGTCGCCATAGACCATCTGTGCAATGCGCTCAACAATAGTGGCAGTATCAACGGGAGTGCTCTTGATTTCTCTTTGAATGTCCTGCTCCTCATCTGTGAGGAAATTATATGTATCGCCGGTACGGCCAATGTAGTTCTGACTCAGCAGACGGTTGAGCGAATTACGAACAGCTTCTCGCAGTGTGATTTTATCTGTGCGAATATCATCGGCCATGAGAATGACGATATTATCAAGGGTATAGTTCCGAATCTCTCTATTGATTTTGACCTCCAAGAGGATACCTCCTTCTGTTTTAGATAAGAAAAACGCCCTCCTTCCGGAAGGCGTCAAAGTCTTGTGTAGGGAACTTTACTGTAGAAGTACGGAGTCAACAGTTCCCTACATGGTTTTATCGGGCGGTTTAGGTTTAGACAGAAAAAGTGCCATCGGATTTCTCCTATGGCACTTTGATAAATGATTATTTCAGGCTGGTTAAAAAGTCGATTGCTTCATAGACAGTGGAAAAAGTCAGGCATTTCTGACAAAGCCAACGGTTTCGCTCGTCTGTGTCCTCCAAGCCGGGTAACCCATGCTGACGCAAATTAGAAACCGTCTGCCGCGCATTGATAACTGCCGTTGGATAATTCTGCGCAATCTTCGCTGTTACCGCAGCATCACCCTTCCGGTAATTCGGTTCTTTGGCCAGCAAGCGATCCATCACCCGCTGCTTTTCGGCAACGGTTTGAATTGATGGCGCATACATGTCGTAATGTAGCATCAGCCAATACTCAATGCAGCCTGTCGTCATCAGAAGGCGGACCTTGATCCCAGGCCTTTTTCGCAGTGAGCGAAGCCGCTTGATGATCTTCATGCGGGCATCCCATGAGCCAATATCCTTTGTTTCCACATCAAAAAAGAACCAAATCTCATCTGTGACTTCGGCGTAGCCTTGATAGGCTTTGTCCTTTTGAAATTTGCTGTCCGCTTCTTCAAAAAGCCCGGTGGAGCTTGGCCGCTTGATGGACGCAACATCTTTGAATTCTTTTCTCAGAAAGTCCGTGTAGACCTGTTCACTTTCCCCCTCGCAGAACACCACGATATATGGTTTGCTCTTTTTTGTAGGACGTGGCATTTACTCCACCTCCTCGATTTCAACATCTGGGGTTGCACCGTATTTGCCAACAAGATACCCTTTACGGATATTCTCTGTCGTGCGGGTGGAAAACTCGCTGATCGTATACAACTCAGAAGCGCCGTCTTTATCACGCTTATCAACAAAATACAGCTGATCCTTTCGCAGCAGCTCCAGATTCATCAACTCCGTATTGTGTGTTGTAAAAACGATCTGTGCGCCATTCGGATTTGTGGTCTTGCTTTGGAACTTTGCGATGATATAGTTCACCAGCATGGGGTGAAGCTCACGCTCCAGCTCATCCACCAGTAAGATGCCGCCAGTACGCAGCGCAGACTCGATTGCAGGGGCCAGTGCCATCAGCTTTCTGGTACCGTCCGACTCATCAGAAAGCTCCAGCGAATAGGCCGCCTTCCGGCCATCACGGTTTTCACCCTGGTGGCTGGCCTTTGCGGAAACCTCACCCATTTTCAAGTGTACTTCTCCATTGTTGGAGGTTTCGGCGAGAGTATGCATAAACTGCACCAGTGCAGCCTTGATCCCCTCCGGGATGTTATCCGGCAGGCTTTCGTCATCTTGAATCTCATTGCTGTTGAACTCAAACTGCATATCCAAGATGCCCAAGTCTGCTGCCTTTGCATAATCTGAAATTGCCCTCAGCATATTCTTATCTTCCGAATACTCGATCAACTGCCGGGGAATATCAGAATAATCCCGTGAAAAGAACGCCTGATCCCGGAACCACCGCATAGCAGCAACACAAGCCGCATCGTTCATGGTGCATGCCACTGAGAAGAACAGCTGGTTTTCAGCGACCATTTCGCCGATCAGCGCTCGCTTTGATTTATCCTCTGTGAAATCGAAGTGCTGCTCTGTACGCTTAAACACCAAAGCTTTCTGCCCCTTCGGCGCATGGTAGAGATACTCTGCGTAAATCTTCTCGCGCGTAGCGGCGAAGCCATACCAATATTTCACGCCGCCCGAAGTGTACTCAAATGCAAACTCCGTAGGTTCATCCTTGGAATAGTCATTCAGTGCAAATGGATTGACAGGAATCGCAGCACGCTCGTGCTGCGTTCTCTGCGCATTTCGGATAAACTGAACGGCCAGCCAAAAGGCACGAATCACATTACTCTTACCACCGCCGTTTTTGCCGTAAATTGCAATGGCAGGAAGCAGCTTTACTGTAGACGACAGCGGAATCAAGCAACTTTTGAAGGAACTCAGTCCGGTCGCTTCCATGGAAAGCACAGCCTCATCCCGAAAAGAACGATAGTTTTTGAAGCGAAATTCAATCAGCATTAAAATCACCTCCGTATATTTCATCTATAGTATACCACCGATTTTTCAGAAATACAACCTGTAAAATCAAAATTTTTGATTTTTACTTCTCAATTTCGAATTAAATACCAATCATCTCCTTCACAAGTCGGTCTGCCATCTTCACTGCGCCGACCAGAATGAGCATGTTGAAAATCAGCTCGCCGATATAGCTCCACACCATAGAAGCTGCTGCTGCGTCCGGATCGACAACCGGCGGGCTGGACGCAAACACGGAGAAGATGATGCAGGCCAGAACGATGATTGCTCCCTCCAGGCACACAGACGCATAGCTTTTCAAGAAGCTCTTGCCAATATTCTGCGTAGGCTCTCCGGCAAAGGCGGAAAGCGGAACCGGAGCGAGTGCGGTATACATGTACATTTTGAAAAAGCGACCATATACACTCAGAATCATCACGAAGGACAGCACCCAAATGAACAGGCCACCGATAAGCGTTACCGCCCACAAGGGTATAGACTCAAAGAATCCGCAGTCCTCCACCGCTGTGATGATCTCCTGCGGCAGCACCGTTGCCTGTGGGCTTCCAAAGCCGGCAGAATTCATGATCGTACTGACCACGCCCTGAATAATCTCCAAAATCGCCATCATCAGCTCCATGCCGTAGGTAATCAGCCCCTTAGCAATCGCAAAACGGACGAACAGCTTCACCGCGTGCTCCGGCTTTTTCAGCTCTGCAAAGGAGCCGCAGGTCTTTACGACTCCTACCACAAAGAACAGGACCAGCAAGGCATAGCCGATTGCCTGCAATGCACCGTGGATACTGCAAATAATCGACCAAATCGAGCCGCCTTTGAATGTCTGCGGTGACTGCGTGATCAGCTGCCAGATTTCCGACAGCTTATCGTTCCAGACTTCCAGCGCATTTTCCAGGTTCTGCACAACCCAGTTATCCGACATTCATTACACCTCCCTTCGGGGCGGTCTTTGCGACCGCCCCTTTTGCGGAAACCGGATCAGCCGACGATGAGGTTGAGGATTTCCTTGGCAAAGGTGATGATGACGCCGCCGGCCAGGGTCAGGAAACCGTTGGAACGCTGGCTGGGATCGTGGGACTGGAAGCTGAGACCGACCTGCACAATGCCCCAGCCAAGCAGAATCAGGCCGACCGCACGGATGAGGCCGAAGATAAAGTCGCTGAGGTTGTTGACGACGGTAATCGGGTCGCCTGCGGCAAAGGCGGTCACACCCATGCTCATGGTAAGCGTAAGGGCAAGGACAGCCATCACATAAATGCGGTAGCCCTTCTTGACCTTGCCGGGAATCTCCAGCTTGTTGATGTTCTTCTTCGTATTAAGTTTCTTCATTGTCTTTTTTCTCCTTTTCATCAAGTAGTTCTTCCAGCTCCTCTTCCGAGTAGAGCAAGAATTCGTGTTTTTCGGCTTCCATCGTCGCAGAGTTTTTGACAGCCTTCTTGTCGAAGCTGAACGCCATGGAAGCAATGCTTCTGGTATCCTTCACCGTGGGTATAGGCCGGTGCGGAACCGTCCGTCGTAAGCGCCACATTGGGATGATGAAGGATATCATACTTGAGATCCCGGATGGGGCGCTCCCCGCGTATAAAAAGAAGTGCGTACCGGTTATCCAGCATACGCACTTCGTCAGGTGTCATCAGCTCTCGTCCGGCAAGCTGATAGTTGGTAGAATAGCTTCCGTTTCTGCCGCGAGACCGTCCGTAGGTATTCGTATCGATGGTCTCCTTGCCCAGCAGTTTGGAAACATACTCATGGGTACTCTGTTCGTTACCGCCCAGATACAGAAACTCATCGCAGTTGCCCACAATGCTCTCCCACTGCTTTTCAAACAAAGCCTTCAGCTGCGCAAGGTTCTGAATGATGATGGAGACGGAAATCTCGCGGCTTCGCATGGTGGACAGGAGCTTATCAAACTCATCCGGCAGGGCGACATTGGCAAACTCGTCCATGACAAAATGCACATGGACCGGAAGCCTGCCGCCGTGAACGGAGTCGGCCTGATAGTAGAGCTGCTGAAACAGCTGGGTATAAAGCATACCCACGATGAAATTGAAGGAGCTGTCATTATCGGGAATCACGGCGAATACCGCCGTTTTCCTTTCACCGATTTGCCCCAAATCCATTTCGTCGCATTGGGTGATACCGGCCAGCGAATCCAGATTGAACTTTTCCAACCGGGAGACAAGGGAAATCTGGATGGATTTCAGCGTCTTAGCGCTGCCGGAGTGATATGCCCGGTAATACTTGAGGGCGATATGCTCCGGGTTTCTTTCCTCCAATCTCTCAAAAAGCTCATCGAGAACAGATTGATACTCCTCGTTGTCCTCCTTTACATCGCCGGCTCTGATCATCTCCATGACCATAGAAAAGTTCTGCTCGTCGGGCGGAGCCTCATAATGGAGATAGCAGACAAGGGCCTTGAGCAGCATCGCTGCCGTCTGATCCCAGAACGGGTCCTGTGTCTGCGAACCTTTGGGCGTTGTGTTCTTAAAGAGGTTTGTGGTAAGCCGCTGAATATCATCATCGCTGCTGATATACACGAATGGGTTGTAGCAATGACTTTTCTCCATATCAATGAGGTCAAGGACTTTGATCTCATAGCCCTTCTCCTCCAGCAGATGGCCGGTATCCTGGAGCAGTTCACCCTTTGGGTCAAGCACAACGAAAGAAGTATTCGCATTCATAATGTTGGGCTTGGCGTAGAAGCGTGTTTTACCTGCACCGGAACCGCCGCATACAAGTACATTCAGGTTTCTGCGGTGCTTTCTTCCGTCCAGGCCGATGGCGACATTTTGCGTCAGCAGCTTGTTTTCCGTATTATCCTTGTTGGCATATTTCTTGTTGACCGAACCAGCCGTGCCCCACTTGGCCGATCCGTGCTCTTCTCGCCGTCTGTAATTGTGCTCCGTGGAAAGATAGATACCGATGGCAATTCCGTACACCAAAAGCAAAACGAGGACAGTTTTTACACTGTCCTCACAAAGCTGTATTTGGAATGGGTTTTGCATCACCAATCCGAACTGCTGAACCAGTCCGGGCAGTCCATCCTTTAAGCAGGGAGCAATCAGCAGGCCGAGCCACATAACCGGAATCGTGCCACAAAGATAGAGGATGATGTTCTGCTTGGAGAGCTTATCTTGCCTCACGGTCAGCTCTCCGTTTCTCTTTCTTTGTTGGGGCATCGATGACCTTCAGAATCAAATCGTTAATGTCTTCTGTGGGCTTTTCGTCCCGGAGAAGATCGTTCCGGAAATCCATCAGGCCGCTGACCATCAGACGCTGCTCAAAATCGTCCAGCGTGACGACCTTCTTTTCTTCAGCCATATTGGGATACCTCCTTATCTCGCTTCGTCCCTGCGTTCCTTGGGCTTCATGCTCTTGTCCAGCACCTTCGCCATGTCGGACGAGATCTCATTGGCCACATCTCTGATCTTGGACAGCTCGTTTCTCACACTGCGGGCATCCATCGTAGAGAATCCTTCGGGAAGTCTGTCAAAGCGGAACATATCCTTCGGCACATTGTACCGGCTGCAGAGCACATACGACACGCAGTAGGCGGTAAAGGCATGGTCGCTGCGCTTATATGCGCCGTCGTCCAGATGTGCATGAGCAAGCTCCTGGGAAATGCCGCAGAAAATGTCTCCGGCCTCCAGTCCAGGCCTAACATAGATTTTCTTGTCGTCGGCACGATATACCGCGTTGATGTTCTCCGGCAGCTTTTGGCTGATCTCGATGGGGCAAGGTGCATTGTGGATGATGGCTTTCAGAAGCAGCCGTTCGTCCCGCTTCATCGCGGGCCGGTCCTTGACCTTTGCGGTCGTCTGGGAAATGTCGAACACCTTCTTGGAGTTGTAGCTGACACCCACGGTTCCGTCCTCCTTGGTGTATTCCTCACCGGGTTCCAGCAATACGATTCCGCTTTCGCCCTTTTTGATGAACACGCCGTTATTCTTCCAGCCCTTAAAATCCGAAAGCTGGGTGGCGTCGGCTTTCTGGGCGGTGATCAGAACCGCATTGCCCACAGAGTAGCGGTCAAAACGCGCCTGCACATCCAAATAGGATTGGAAAAGGCCGCCGTCATTTGCCATGCGCTGTGCAGTCTCATCAATCATGGCAAAAGCGCTCTCACGCTCCTGCTTCTTCTGCGCAGCCCACTCCTCCTTGTTGAAGGAAACGAAGCTCTTATCCTCCGCACCCTCCTGCGCGGAGGCATTGAAAATATCATCATAGTTTGCCATGGTCATCTCTCCTTGTCTTTTTTCTTTTTCGGCACGGGCCTGTGCTCAGAGGTTCTGTTGGGTTCGTCCTTGGTTTTCTGCGCGGAGCTCGTCCTCTGTCTCTGCTCCTCCCGGATCTCCTTCATTTCCTGCCGGACAGATGGGCGGGAGCGTTCTGTTGGATCAGAGATACCCCTGACGGTTTTCTCGCGCTGATTTGATGTAGGCTCGGACGGACGGGATTTCGCAGCCGGGCCTTGCGTGGGGTTTTGCGTTTGTGCCTCCTCCTTATTGGGCGCAGGGGCAAGAAGCGCATCCAGGAAGGATTCCTCCTTGTCCTTTTCCGTGGTGTTGCGGTCGGGGACTGGAATGTCCGCGTTCTTCTGTTCCTCCTGTGCCTTGACGATTTCGGTGCGCGCCGAGCCGATGTCTGCGGAGGCAATGCCGAAGCGATCAAAGATGCGGTTGATTTTGCTGGCGTCCTCTGCGCGGGCAAACACATCGGTGTGGCCGTCGTTTGCTGTTTTGTCCTTCAAAACGCAATACAGGATGCCGTACTTCTTTGCCTCACGGCAGAACTTTTCCAGGTCTCTGTCGCCAATGGCAAAGACCTTGAGTTCCTTTCCGCTGCGGAGCATACTGTTGAGCCGTGTTTTCCCGCGCGTCTTTTTCTGGTCCTTCAGCACCGCATAAAGCAGCACTGCCAAACGCTCAGCGGCTTTCCCACTGATTTTTGCAGCCACCTCAACGCCGTTGAGCGTCATCCTCACGACCTGCTCGGCTGCTTCCCCTGACGAGTAACTCATTTTCCGTTTTCTCCTTTCGTTCGATTTTCTGCTGCTCGATTTGCTCAAGATTCTTACGAACCTGTTCCGACCTGTCAGCGATGTCGGTGCACAGCATAATTTCCTTTCGGCAGGCTTTCAACTCTGCGGTCAGCTCCGCGATCCGGGCCCTGGTTGCTTCGGCACTTTGAAAATCTTCTTTTCTTAGGTGCCGCTTCAGTTCATTTTTCAGTCCCGTGCGCTGTTGCATCAAAGATTCCGTCTGCTTTTCCTTTTCGGCTTTATAGCCAGAAAGGACCTCCACAGTTTCAATTCCTGTTTTGGCAAGGAAATCCGCCTGAGCAATGTATCTGTCGAGCTTTGTCACATCCTCACGCAAAAAAGCCGACACCTTTTTTACAGATGCCGGCTTATGTACGATGATGTGAAGCTCATAACAGTAATATAGGTACAGGGCGTAAAGGCCGGAGACCTTCTTCGCTTTCTCCTTGTATTGGTAATAGGGCGCTTTCGTGTCCTCTGCCACCTCGGGGAAAGGCGTCCTGCGGCGATAGTTGTTCTGAATTCGCTGCTTGATGGAATCCAGCTCGTAGTATTCACCCAGCTTGTCCAAGCGGAAGTTCTTCCCGCCGTCCACGATCCTTACAATGGGGTGGACTCGCGGAGAACCCTTCGGCGTCCTGGTGATCACCTCATAGCCCATTTCCTTCATCATGCGCAGGAACTCACGCTCCGTGGTCGAGGCGAGGATCGCCCTGTCAATATCCTCGCGTATTCTGCTGCGCATGGTCGGCTTGCCGTTCTTCTCGGCAAGCCATTCTCCGTAATTGGCTCTGCGGTCGGCAGGATACTCTATCACGGAAATCTTGGCTTCCCGGCACAGCCGGTCGGAGACCTCCCGCATCCGTCTGTAATCCGCCGGTGAGTTATAGAACTTCTTACCGTCCACATCGGAAACGGAGTTTATGACAAAGTGATTGTGATAATGCCCGGTGTTGCAGTGGGTAGCGATCACGACCTGAAAGCGGTCGCCCCATAACTCTCTGGCAAGGGCGACACCAATGCTGTGTGCCGTATCTGCGTCCACTTCATCTGCCTTAAATGATTGATAACCGTGATAGCAGGACCTTCCGCCCTCATTATGCATCAGCCGCTTTGTCTCCATGAACTCCTGCGCCGCCGTTTCCTCGCTGTGGAGATTGAGGCAGGTGACATAGGCTCTTTTCTCGGTTTTCATTTCGTCGGCAGCATATTCCACCACTCCCTCGATTTCATGAAGCTCCGAGAGTTTTTCCTTGTCATGCGTTTTCTCCGGATTGCGGGCGTAGTTAATGACCTTGTCCACCCGTCCTTTAATGGGCCAGATCGATGTAACCGCCATTACTGATAATCGGAGGTGTACGCATCAGACACCATTTTCGTGGCGGCTCTGATTTCCTCCAATCCCTTCCGAAACTGCGGCATATCCGGCACATTAGTGGTGTTGAATCTCTTCAAGGTCTGATCCAGATTGTACCCCGCCTGCCGCATGGCCCGAAGCAGCAAGGGAATATCCGCAGGCGGCGCTTCCTTGATTTCCTTGTCAGCTACACTGTGGCGAACAAAGCCGCCGATGGACAGCCCTGCTTTCTTTGCTTTTTTGGAAAGCACGATCAGCTCGTCCTTGGTGAAGCAAACCTCCACTCTGCAATTTCTTTTTCTCAAAAAATCTCATCCTTTCTACTGGGGTTTCAGGGGCATTGCCCCAGACAAGCGGAATCTGTACGGACAGATTCGTTGCTTGCTATTATCAATTTGGTGGATAACGCCATCAAATATACCCCTGCCGGTTCGGTAATCGAAATACACACTGAGCAGAAGAACAAATGGGTCATCGTTTCAGTTGCCGATAATGGGCCTGGGATTCCCGATGAGCAGAAGCCTCGTGTTTTCGACATGTTTTATAGTGGGGCCAACAAAGTGGTCGACAGCCGCAGAAGCCTTGGATTGGGGCTGTCCCTCTGCAAGTCGATCGTGACCGCCCACGGCGGCACGATTTCCGTATCAGACAATCAGCCCAATGGCACTGTGTTCACATTTACATTACCCGCCGGGGAGGTAGAACTTCATGAATAAACCTTTGATATTAGTGGTTGAGGATGACCCATCTGTACGAAATCTCATTACAACCACATTGAAAACAAATGATTATCGTTATGTGGTAGCGCCCAATGGCTCGACAGCCATTACGGAGGCCACATCGCACAATCCTGAAATCATCTTGCTGGATTTGGGCTTGCCGGATATGGATGGCGTTCAAGTCATTCAGACGGTTCGCTCCTGGTCCAATGTTCCGATTATTGTAATCAGCGCCCGAAGCGAGGATAACGATAAAATCAAGGCGCTGGATGCCGGAGCGGACGATTATTTGACAAAGCCCTTTTCAGTAGAAGAATTATTGGCCCGACTCCGAGTGACGCAGCGCAGACTCGCCATGATGACTGCGGAAATGGCAACCGCCAGTTCTGTATTTGTGAATGGTAAACTGAAAGTGGATTATGCTGGGGGGTGCGCTTAGTCCGATTCCCATATTGCTGCGGGTTCCGTCCACCGGTGCGGCGGACTTTTCATAACTTCCGGTGAAAATCTTTTGAAGTGCATCATCCGGGATGCCACAGCCGTTGTCAGCAACCTCAAATACCGCCTTGTCTCCCACGAGAGAAACAGAAAGCGTCAGCTCCGTCATACCTTTTGCATGGAATACAGCGTTTTCCAGAAGATTCAGCAGTACCTGTTCAATCAGGAGCGAATCCATGGGAATGTCCACAAATTCCTCCGGTATCTGCGTGATGACCTTCTGATTCGGATGCTTTTTGGAAAACTTCATGAGAACGGAGTCGATCAGCTCATCCAGAACCGTGGGTGTCTTCACAACTTCCACCTTCGCACCGTCGATTCTTGTGACAGACAGAAGATTTTCAACCATGCGGATGAGCCATTCGCTGTCCTCCTGAATTTCCCCCAACAGCTTGAGCTGCTGCTCCTTTGGCAGCGCGTCATACTTGGAGATCAGCGTGGAGGAGGACCCGTATATGGAGGTGAGCGGTGTGCGCAGATCATGGGAGATCGCCCGCAGTAGATTGCCGCGCATTCGCTCCTTTTCATTCTCTGAGCGCAGCCTCTCCTGATCGCGGATACGAATATTCAGCGTGCTGGTAGAAACGGCAACTGCCAGCATAATGACGGCAGATAAGATGCTTTCCTCCACGAAAAAGTCGAAGGCATAATAGGGATAGGTAAAGGCAAAATTCACCGCAAATACGCTGACAATAGCCGAAGTGATGCCATAGCAATACCCGTGGGTTTTCAGCGAGATCAAAAACACGCCGAACACAAAGATCATGGGTACAAGCGTCTGCGTGGTAAAGAGCTTCTGAATCAGCAAATTGACGGCAAAGGCACTGCAAAAAATAAGGATCGAAAATAGAGTATCCTTTTGTCGCTGTCGACTCTTCATCATGCTTCTCCTGAAATTTATTGCGGCATAATACGCCATGTTTTTCGGTTTCGGGCGAAGCCCGGGAGAAAAACGGCTTAAATCCAGTGGTATAAATAACTGCCAACATTATTATACCGCAGAAGCGGAACCGCTTCAAGATTTCTCACAGGAGGATATTGCGCCGCACTCGTTTCTTTACCGAATCTACACCGGAAAAATGCTATGATATTGGGCTTTGCAGGGGTGATCCTGCTGGGCGCACTGCTGCTAATGTTGCCGCTCTCCACAACAGCTGGGGGCGTAACGCCGTTCCATGAAGCGCTGTTTACCTCGACCTCCGCTGTTTGTGTAACGGGGCTTGTGGTGCAGGATACCGGCAGCTATTGGTCGGTCTTCGGGCAGGCTGTGATCCTGACGCTGATTCAGATAGGCGGGCTTGGTGTTGTCACCGTGGCGGCATCGTTTGCGCTGCTGTCCGGGCGAAGGATTTCTCTGATGCAGCGCAGCACCATGCAGGACGCCATCTCAGCGCCGAGGGTCGGAGGGATCGTCCGGCTGACACGCTTCATTCTACGAGGAACGTTTCTGGTTGAACTGATCGGCGCGCTTGCCATGCTGCCGGTGTTTTGCCGGGACTACGGATGGCACGGGATCTGGATGGCGGTATTTCACTCGATTTCCGCCTTTTGCAACGCGGGGTTTGACATTCTGGGAACGAACGGCAACTTGTATCCGTCCCTTACCGGTTACGTTCAAAATCCGGTGATCAATATCACGATCATGCTGCTGATCATAACCGGCGGCATTGGATTTTTGACATGGGATGACATTTGCGAAAACAAGCTGCATTTCCACCGTTATCGAATGCAAAGTAAGGTCATTCTCGTTACGACACTCACGCTGATCGTCCTTCCGGCGCTGTTTTTCTTCTTTGTGGACTTTGATGCCCTTCCCCTCAGAGAGCGGGTTCAGGCAGCCCTGTTCCAATCGGTCACGCCGAGAACGGCGGGCTTCAACACAGTCGATCTACCCGCCATGTCCGGCGCATCGTTGGGCGTGATGATCCTTCTGATGCTCATCGGCGGTTCTCCCGGCTCCACGGCAGGCGGCATGAAAACCACCACGCTGGCAGTTCTGCTTGCCAATGCTGCCGCGACCTTCCGCCAGCGGGACAGCGCCCAATTCTTTGGGCGCAGAGTCGATTGCAGTGCCGTCAAAACCGCCGCGACCATTCTGTCAATGTACCTTGCGCTGTTCTTTGGCGGAGGCGTTTTTATCAGCGTATATGAGAATCTCCCACTGTCCTCCTGCCTGTATGAAACAGCGTCGGCAGTAGGCACCGTGGGACTGACATTGGGTATTACGCCGCAGCTGCACATTCCCTCGCAAATGGTATTGATCGCACTGATGTATCTGGGCAGAGTCGGTGGGCTTACGCTCATTTATGCGGCGGTGTCCAGCAAAAAAGGCGGCAATGCAAAGCTGCCGCAGGAAAGAATCACGATTGGATAAGCAAAGGAGCATCTATCCCATGAAAAATGTTTTATTGATTGGAGCAGGCCATTTTGGGCGGCATATCGCCATGCAGCTCTCTCAACTGGGGCATCAGGTCATGGCAGTCGATACCAATGAGGAACGGATCAACGATGTGCTTCCGTTTGTCACCAACGCGCAGATCGGTGACAGCACCAACGCGGAGTTTCTGCGTTCGCTCGGCATCGGAAATTTTGATGTTTGCTTTGTGACCATCAGCGGCAACTTCCAGAACTCGCTGGAAACCACCTCGCTGCTGAAAGAGTTGGGTGCCAAATGCGTGGTATCCCGTGCCGAACGCGATGTGCAGGCGAAGTTTCTGCTCCGCAACGGTGCAGATCAAGTGGTCTACCCTGAAAAACAGATGGCAAAATGGGCGGCGATTCGATATACTTCCGATCATATTTTTGACTATATAGAGATTGACGCGCAGCACGCTATCTTTGAAGTGAAAGTGCCGGAGACGTGGATTGGGAAAAGCGTTGGCGAGCTGGATGTCCGCAGGAAGTTCGGCATCACCATTCTCGGCATCAAACGTGCAGGAAAAGCGGATGTTTCTGTTACGCCGGACACCATATTGTCCGATGACATTACGATCCTGGCATTGGGTGAGTATAAAGCCCTGCAAAAGTGCTTTCGGATTTGAACGGATCTGCGCACAATAGCGGAAAGGAAGAAACATGGCGAAGAAACCGCAAAACACAGCCAGTAACAAAAACGAGGATTCTGCGCCGCAGGAACGCAAATGGCCGGACAAGGCGATTATTCGTTACATCATCCGCGCATTGGTGCTGCTGATTGTATTTGCGTGGGCACTGGTAAACCTTGACGCTGTTTTGCGTTTTCTTGGCAAGGTGCTTGCGCTGTTCACTCCGTTTCTGATCGGCGGCGCGATTGCTTTTTTGATCAACGTAGTCCTTCGGCCGTTGGAATGCTGCTGGAACAAGGTATGCCGCAAAGCTCCTGCAAAGCTGACCCGTCCCGTGTGCCTGACCGCAAGCACCGTACTCGTCCTTGGGATTCTGTTTGCCGTGGTGTTTATGATGATCCCCAGCCTGCGGGAGTCCGGCGACGAGTTTATTCAAAGCATTCCGGCCTATGTGGAGGAAATCGGGCAGTGGTGGGCAGGCGTTGTCCGGTTTGCCGCAAAATATAACATTGTACTGCCTGAATACGCCATAGACCCCGACCTGTTGATCGAGAAGGTCACCGCCTTGATCAGCGACGAGGGAAGCGGCATCCTCACCGTGACGTGGGGCGCAGCAACCTCTGTCCTGTCGGTTTTGGTGGATGTTCTGTTGGGACTTGTTTTTGCGCTGTATCTGCTTGCAAAGAAAGAAGTCATTGCAGCACATTTGAAAAAACTCATTGTGACAGTCCTTCCGCAAAAGAAGGCGCAGCGGCTTCTGAGTATTGCCTCTCTGTCCAACCAGACCTTCACAAATTTTGTCAGCGGGCAGCTTACCGAAGCGGTCATCATCGGCGTTCTGTGCTTCTTTGGAATGCTGATTCTTGGGATCCCGTATGCCGGTGCGGTCTCCGCGTTTGTGGCCGTTACTGCGCTGGTGCCGATTTTTGGCGCGTGGATCGGCGGCGGCCTTGGCGCGTTTTTGATCCTGCTGGCAGAACCCGGCAAGGCTCTGTGGTTCATTCTCTTTCTGCTCATTTTGCAGCAGGTGGAGGGTAATCTGATTTATCCCAAGGTGGTTGGCAAGTCCGTTGGGCTTCCCGGACTGCTTGTGCTGATGACTGTTACAATCGGCGGCGAAGCATTCGGCGTCTTAGGGATGCTGTTCAGCGTTCCCGTCTGCGCCGTGCTGTACAGTCTTTATCTGGAGTTCATGAAGAAAGCAAGTGCTCGGCACTGAATGATTCATAACGCTAAGTGCATGAATCTTCTGAATGACCTTCTGTGATAAAAAAGCCCGCGGCGCTGTGCCAGATGCACAGTGCCGCGGGCATTCCCGTTTCCAGCGATTTAATTTTCTCCCGACAAGGGATTGTTCATAAGCTGGCACTTTTCATTTTGCGAAGCCGTGAAAAATCAATGCGTTCCGTGGTGATGTTCATTGAAAGATGAACACCGTTCACGCCCCCAATAATCGCTGTTCAGCGAAGTGAATATTCGTATTCATAAACAAATTCACGGTTTTCACAACGCTTGATTCAAGGGTAGCTTTTTTTGCCTTATTCCTGTGTGACATCAAGGGAAACCGGGTTGATGATGATAACAGGCTTACCCTGCTGATGAGCATATCTGACTGTCTTTCCGGTTCCGCTGGGACTTCCATCCCAAACTACAATCAGAACATCCGCTTGATCAACCATATAGCGGTTGCGCTTGTCCATGCAGTCAGGCGAATAGTGACTTTGGAGCATGGTTTCCTTATCGCACTGCGCAGCAATGTCATAATAGCGTTCTCGCTGTGCCATCGACCACTTAACCGCCTGAGTTTCGCAGGGAATAGCACGCTCAAGTGTAATGCTGGGATAACGAGCCTTCAAATCAAGCACGATCTCAGCCGCGTAAAGATCAACACCGAGAGCCATGCCGGTTATAAAGTGCGTGACATTTTCTGCCTCGATAAGATTGATAATTTGTTCTTTCAGTTCCTCCTTGAGCTTGACACAGCGTTCGTCATTCTCGTTCATTCCGAACGGGAGGTGCTGCGGGCGATGTCCGGTAAAGGCGCAAGTTTTCATGGTTGTTCTCCATCTCCTTCTGTGTATTAAAGATTGTCTCTATGTCTCTAATACATAGCATAGCATGGAGATATGCAGAAATCGGTCGAAAAATGGCAAAAAAATAAGACTGCGTGAAAAAACACGCAGTCCTTGGCGAACTTAGCCATTACCCGAGGTCTCCTGCTGAATCATCAGCTCAACCATCTGCAAAATACGTTTCTGTGCTTGTGGAGGCAACGAGTCAAGTTTCTCGGAAAGTTCAGACGCCTTGTAGCTCGTCGAGTGATCCAGAACGTCACAAAAGATCGCGTCAGCCGAAACCTCAAGTCCGTTGAGAAGGATAATCAACTTCTCGCAGCGAGGGAATGACATACCACGCTCAACCGTGGAAATATAATTTGCTGTCAGCCCCGTCTTTTCCGCAAACTCTTCCTGCGAAAGACCGAGCCGTTCTCTGCATTGCTTTACTCGTTTTCCTATTCGCTTGTCAATCATAGCGCGTACCTACACCTTTTCTATAACGCTCATGATAATTATATGGATTAGAGGCATAGTAATACAGAAACGCTAACAGTGACACTATGGATTAGCGGACGAATATCGCGCAGATTTGCATACAAGATACAAAAAAAGAGCCTCTGCCGACACCCAAACCGGGCATCGACAGAGGCTCTTGATTCGTTTTCCGGGCATTCAAACAAGTGCCGAAATCGACCCTTATTCTCGCTCTATTGCTGGAACTGTGCGGGGAATATAATCACACTGGGCGGTCATTCCTCGTCGCTCTGAGACTTGCAATCACAGGCTTTTTCGACCCCTAACTGTCTACACCGCGATGCCTTGCGGGAGAAGTGCGGACAGGCGATGAGATCCGCACGGAAGCTCTGCTTGCAGCTATGGACGCAGCGGACGCAGAAGCGGTTATGGGGCGGTTCTTGTCCTCGATGTTCGTCAGCCGGACTTCATCAGCGGCAAAATCAACCGCGTCAATTCTGCACCTGATTCCATCCACATTCAGCGTCGCGCCGACAGGAATGTAATCTGCGCCTTTGAGTTCCTTGAAGGTCTCACCATCCTTGCTGAGAAAGACATCTGCGCCGGACTTCCAGAGCTTATGAGAACCGGCTACCCACGCGGCTTCACGGAAGCCGGTCACCGGCACGGAAGGCTTGCCGCGCACCTTCTTTTCAAGGAGCTTTGTGCCGAGCAAGGGCGCGGCTTTTTCCGCGTCCTTGCCGTACAGCTCAAAATAGCCGTTCTGGGCAAAGCAGACCAGCGCGTCGGGATGAGCCTT
>JABLTR010016097.1_pt1 | contig 45183 bp, 38 predicted proteins | sample 7160071 | NCBI WGS metagenome assembly JABLTR01 (sample SAMN14651230, study PRJNA627086) | human gut metagenome | isolation source: feces | host: Homo sapiens | reverse complement strand
TCGCGCAGGGTCACGCCCGCCTCCGTCAGCGCTTTGGCGATTGCGGGCAGGGCGCCGGCCAGCTGTCCGCTGTGAACCAGCAGCATCTCGGCGGCATTGCAGGCAGCCGGATACTGCGTCTTCGCGTCCACGACGATGCGCGCAGCCATCTGCGCGTCGCAGTCCGCATCCACATACACGTGGCACACGCCGTCGCTGTGCCCCAGCACCGGAATGCTGCTGTTTTCCATGATGTAACGCACAAAAGCGTTCGAGCCGCGCGGGATGATGAGGTCGATATCCTCGTCCATTTTGAGCATGACGGAAACATCCTCGCGCGTGGTCAGCAGGCCGCACCAGCCGTCCGGCAGGCCCGTGGCGACGCTCGCGTCGTTCATGATATCAAACAGCGCTTCATTGGTATGCAGCGCCTCCCGGCCGCCCTTGAGCAGCACGGCGTTGCCGCTCTTGAGGCACAGCCCGCCGATCTGGATCAGCGCGTCGGGCCGCGATTCAAAGATCACGCCGACCACGCCGATGGGGCAGCTGATGCGCGAAAGCACCAGCCCGTCGGCCAGTTCGGTGCGCAGCTGCTCCTGCCCGATGGGATCGTCCATCGCGGCCAGCTGTTCCAGACCCGCGCAGACGTCGCCGAGCTTGTGCTCGTCAAACTTGAGCCGCTTGAGCGCGGGCGCGGCCAGCCCTTCCTTTTCGGCCTGCCGCATATCGATATCGTTCGCTTTGAAAATCTGTCCTGCTTTCGCGCGGAGGGCGGCGGCAATCGCCAGCAGCGCGCTGTTGCGCGTCTTGCTCGGCGACGCGGCCAGCGCAAAACTCGCCTGCTTGGCGGCGTGCGCCACGTCGGCGGCGGTCACTTCCCGATTATTCATACAGCGCCTCTTTCACCATGTTCCGCATGGCCGTTTCGTCGGCCCGCAGCGGGTTTTCGCTCGTCACCTGCTCCGCCGTCGGCAGCGCCATTTCGCTGCGGTCGTCTCCGCCCTTGACGGCGGAAGCCAGCGTGACGGCGGTCATCGCGTTCAGATTGGTATCCATCGAGCCGAGCAGTTTCGTGCCCAGCCCCAGCATGCTGCCCAGATCGCCGCTGTTCACGCCCGCGTAGAGCAGCTGCATCAGCATGTCATAACCGCGGCTGCGCGCCGGGTCGTCCCCGTCGAGCTTCAGGCGCACAAAAGTCAGCGCCTCGTCGCCGGTCAGGTCATTCCAGCCCGCATCAAGATTCATCGCCTCAGCTTCCGCGTCCGTCAGCTCCATGCTCACGGTATCCACGGCATCGACAAGCTCCGGCAGGTTGCTCACGTCCAGCGCGACATACGTGCCGATGTTCAGCCCCAGCAGCGTGTTGACGGCGCGCTCGGCAACCAGACCCCGGCTCTTCTTCGCGCCCAGCGCGTAGACGTCGGCCAGCCTCGTTTCGCCGTTTTCCGGCACGTCCACCGTCAAATCACAGTTTACGCGGAGCATCACCGAGCGCCCCGTCCTGCTGTTGATGGAGGCGATCATCATCGTGTCGGTCTCCCTGCCGTCCTGCAAGAGCACGAGGATGTTGCTCACGTTTTTGTCCAGCGCCGTATTCATATTGATGTCGCGCTTGGTGATGGTAATTTCCGCCGAAGCGCCCGCGCACAGCAGCATCATCAGCGCAAAAAACGATGCAAAAAGACGAATATGTTTCATGAATCCTCCTGTGTTTGTCCTTGGGGCTTTTAACTCCTTCCGTCACGCCTGCGGCGTGCCGCCTCCCTCTAAGAGGGAGGCCTTATGTATACTCCTCCAAGCCAATCAACTGTGCCGCCAAAAAAGCATTCTTTTTTGCCGGAGCAGTCGGAACAGCGAAAGTCCTTCAGCAAAACGGACTGAGGGAGTTAAAATGCGTCAAACATGTTACTTCTTCTTAAAAATAAACAGCTTGGAGAACACGTAGTTCAGGATAATCACCACGATGTTCACCAGCAGTTTCATCGCCAGGTCGTTCAGGTGCAGCATCTCCACCAGCAGGAACATCAGCACCGTTTCCATGCCCAGCGAAACCAGCCGCATCGTGAAAAAGCTCCCCGCCTCGCGCAGCAGCGCCGCCGTGCTTTCGCAATGCGTCTTGAAGACGAAAATCTTATTGGCCACATAGCCGAACGCCACCGCGATAACCCACGCCGTCCACGTGCCCGCCATCACGCTCATACCCGCGGTGCGCGTCGCGAGGAAATAAGCCACATAGTTGACCAGCGTCGTCGCCACGCCGACAAACAGATAACTGACCAGCTCCGTGTTCTCCCACAGTTTCAGGCATGCGTCGCCCAGCTTCGGGGAGATTTTCGCAATCAGGCCGATCACCGCGCGCGCCAGCCAGTCGATGCCTTTCCAGATGGTTTTCATATGTCTTTCCTCTTTCTCTGTGTTTTTACGTTTTCGTTCGTTATTATAACACGACCATCTATCCGGGTCAATTCCCGCGCGCGGCGCGTCAATTCTTCCCAAAATGACGCGCTTAATCGCTCAACCTGACCGTGTTCCTGCAAAAAACCCGTCTCTTTCGCCGCCGCATGCCGCCGCCCGGTGGAATTCTGCATCTTGGCCTGCATGGCGCTGCGCAGATTTTCTGCCGTCCAAATTTCCCGCCTCCGCTTCCATTTTGGCGCTTCATCCTTTATAATAGCAGAAAATGAGTTCCGCTAAGGAGGCGTTATCCATGGAGAATCCCATCGTATCGTGGCTGTTTGAAACCGACGCCGTTCGCGTCTGTCCCGAAGGCCAGCCGTTTTGGTATACATCCGGCAAGCTCGGCCCGTTCTACATCAATACCCAGTTCCTCTACGGCAGCGAAGAGGCAGCCAACGCGCTGCTGACCGTCATCGAGCAGGCTTGCGCGGGCGATAAGCTCCGGTTTTACGACAAAGTCTACGGCGAAATCGAAAAGCAGCTTGCAGCCTGCCCGATTTATCGTCAGCTGATCGACCTGATGACCGAAGCCGCGCGCAAAATGGACGTGGATTTCGTCTCCGGCGGCGAGCGCCGCGACTTCTTCTTCTCCATGCCCGTGGCGCGCAAGCTGGGGCTGGGTCATCTGTCCATCTTTAAGGATCTGTCCAGCGTCTACACCGACGCAAACGGCGTGAGCATGCCTGCCGGGCAGGCGAGCCTGTCCGGCAAACGCAGCGTGCATATCGCCGATCTGGTGACGGTCGCTTCTTCCTATATCCGCGCATGGATTCCCGCCGTGGAAGGGTTGGGCGCGAAGATCGCCTGTTCGCTGGCCGTCGTCGATCGCGATCAGGGCGGCAGCAAGATTCTCGCCGACGCGGGCTGCCCGCTGACCACGCTGGTCGTCATCAAGCCGGAGCTGTTTGAAACCGCGCACAAGATGGGCCGCATCACCGACAAGCAGCTCGCGCTCGTGCTGCATTTCATCGACGATCCGGATGCGTTCATGCGCAGTTTCCTGCTCGCCCATCCGGATTTCCTCGCAAACGAACTTGCCAAAGGCGGCAAAAGCGCTCAGCGCGCGCAGCTCTGTATCGACAGCGGCTTCGCCCCTGCCGAAGTCCTGCCCAAAGCCTGATGCAGATTTCGCTTCTTCCGCTCGATCCGCCGCCCTGTCTGCGGTATTTCATCCGCGCGGACGGCCGCCATGCGGGCGGGATCACGGTTCACTCCGTTCAGGGCGCGCAGTTTTCCTACGGCATCGCCGTTTCAGGGGACATGCGCAGGCGCGGCGTGGCCTCGTCAGCGCTAATGCTGCTGTTTGAAACCATGAAATCGCGCGGCTTTACCGCCTGCGTCGTGCAAATTGCGCCGGACAACGCCGCTTCGCTGGCGCTGCACCGAAAACTGGGCTTTGTTCAAACCGGGCGGAATGCACAGGCCGTGACGATGGAAAAGGCGTTATAAGCGCAGAATTGTCCCTGACTTATTTCATCTGGCAAAAAAACAGACGTTTCTCAATGTGAAACGTCTGTTTTTTCTTACCATGTCGCACAGAAACCCGTCACATACCAATCGTCCTTCTGGAGGGTATATTGGCAGTTTTCCTGCGTGATTTCGTTTTCCGGCACGACGGACATATTATAATACTTGCGCTTGGGGTTCGCGTTGTAGCGGTAGTTGATGCGCCGCACGGTCGAATTGAGATTGCCCTCGATGGTCGTCAGCTCATACAGCCCGCCGCCCAAATCCCGCACGCTCTCCACAATCGCCACGTGCGTATACGGCGTGGACGAGCGCACGCCGTAAATCACCAGATAGCCCGGCTTCGGCACAGCGCCTTCCGTTCCATCCAGCCAGCGTCCGTGTTCCTCAAAGGCGAGGCGCACATTGCCCACGCGCCCTTCCATCGCGGAGATGCAGTCGTCCGGCTGCACATCCACATCCTGCCTGTAGCGAACAAGCTGCAAACCGCTGTGGTACGCGCAGTAAATCTGGAAGACCGAGCACCAGCCGATTTCGCGCTTGTCGTGGTAATACCACTGGGTATATTCGTTGCACTTGGGCAGGCGCGTCCAATCGTTCTTTTCAAATTCCGCGCGCGCAAACAACACAAAGTTGCGCGCCGCCAGCGGCATATCCTCCGGAAACGTCAGGCCGTAGGTTTCCAGCTCGCCCTCCGCCTGCGTTTCAATCGCTTCCGGCGGAACTTCCATCTTCACCGGCGCGGTATCGGCCAGCGCGCCCGCCGCCATCATCAGCAGCAGAAAACATAAAATGATTCTTTTCATTGTAACAGCCTTTTAACTCCTTCCGTCACGCCTGCGTCGTGCCAACCTCCCGCTAAGAGGGAGGTGTCAGCGAAGCTGACGGAAGGCGTGATTTGTCCCTTTAGTCCTCCATCACAATCGACAGCTCACCGTCAAGCGGAAGCGCCTTCTCTTCCCCGTTTTCCGTGACGCGAACCGTCCAGCCCGTCTCCTGCGTCCTGATCGTATAGCGGGCATGGCTGGGAGACACGCGCTCGCTGGCCACGTCGAACGACGCGCCGCCGATGCAGAGGTTCTCCATCTTCCAACCTTCCCAGCCGATGGGCGTATGCGGATGCCACGCAATCGTCTTGCGTCCCGCATCGGGTCTGATTCCGAACAGGCATTCAAACACCGGCCAGATCATCCCGGCCGCCGCCCGCGCCTGAAGCAGCACGCCTGGCGCGGCATCCTCCGTGCGGATGGAGCCCGGCAGGCCCGGCGCGGCGGAGGCGACCATCTGCATCAGACAGCCGATCATCTGTTCCACGTGGACATGCTCGCCGTGCCGCTTTGCTCGCTCGGCCAGCGTCGCGTTCGGCGCGATGTCGCTTTCTTCCCTTTGAGCAGGGAGTTTTTCGAGCAGCGCCAGCGTCGGCGCGTCGTCCGCGCCCGTGAGATTCAGAATATACGCGTGACCGACGAGCGCCGCGCGCACGTCTTCCAGCATATCCTCCTGCACATCTTCAAAGCCCTTGGTGCTCCGGCGCAGATAGTTGATGCAAAGCCCCGTCATCGGCAGCATGGCCGCCGCGAACGTCTTGTCGCCGGACCAGAGCAGCGTGCGATGCACGAGCGCGACAAACTGCGCGCTTTCGCGTTCGCCGCCAACCTGCAAAACCTTACCGGAGAGGGACACGCTGCGCGCCAGACGGCCGGGGGCCATCTGCGCCTGCGCGCTCACGCCGACGAGCGTATGCAGCATTTCCTGCACGCGCGCCGCGCCGCCCAGCGGCAGAAGCGCTTCCATCGCCTTTGCCCATCCTTCGCCGTACAGCGCGGGATGCTCCGGCAGATCGCAGCACAGCGCGCACCCGCCGCGCGGCAGGGTGCGAACCAGCCAATCGGCGTACAGCTTCGCCCAGTTGACGCTCTGTTCCAGCGCGGCGCTGGGCATCGTCGCGGCGCTGCGCGCCATCACCCGATCGATGCGCGCACGCTTTTCGGCGAGCAGGGTTTCGGCCTTTTCTCTCAGCAGCGCCAGCGCTTCCTCCGCCTTGGAGCGGGAGGGATAGCCGCCCGCGACATACAGCCGCATGGCTGCCTGCCCGTTTGCGGCCAGACGCAGGCGGTAGAACAGGCGGCCGTTGACGCCCTTGCCCTGGGTATTGCCAAAGCCATAGACGCTCTGCGGCAGATCGGCCTGAAGCACGCGGCAGTTCGCGTCCGCGCCCCAGACGGCGTGCCACGGGTTCCGACTGTCGCGGGCAAAGAACGCCTGCTCCTGCTCGTCGTATTCGCCGACATCGCGGCCAAGCTCTGCGCCGTCCTCGCCGCGCGCAGCGGCGGCAGTCAGGATATCAGTGCGCACAGTGAAGGAGACCTCGACCATGCGCGGCGCGTTTTTGAGGTTTTCAATCGTCAATTCGACCACGCAGCCGCTCACGCCGTCGGGAATAAACTGACGGCGAACGACGTGCAGCTGCTGTTTCTGCATACGGTAGTGAAACGCGGTGACGACTGGATGGATTTCACAGGCGTCGGCCTGTGTCAGCGGCACGTCGTCGATGGCCAGGAAGAAGCCGTCGCAGACCTTCTTTTCTCCGGCCCAGAGGCCGCCCATTTCGCCTGGCACGGCAAGGCCCATATCCGGAAAAAGGCCGTTCTGCGCGCCGATGAGCACGGCGCTGCTGCCCGCGGTGACGACCGGCGCATCCAGCCGGTCATAACGATAGACCCTATAATCGCTGCGCATTTGAGCTCCTCCTTTTGGGGCTCTGCCCCAAACCCTGGCAGGGAACTGAGTTCCCTGCACCTTCCTCTTTCCATCCACTGCGTGGATGGATTATTTCATCCAAACATCTTTTTTCTTCTATCACGAAGTAATAAATGAAGTGGGAAGTCCAGAAACCTCAGGTTTCTGGTGGGGCTTGGGGCAACGCCCCAACGTCTCCCAACGTCTCCTTACCCCTTCACAACCGCGATGATCGTTTTGAAAATCAGCCTGATGTCCGCAAGCGGGGAAATCTCCCGCAGATACTTCATGTTCAGCTCGATTTTATCGGGCATAATCTGCTCGATGTACATCTTTTCGGGGTCGTCTGTCCCAGCCAGCAGATCGTTTTCGTTGCGATAGGCAATCGACGCATAATCCGTAATGCCCGGCCGCACAAGCAGCACCTGCCGCTGATACGGCGTATAGAGCTTCACATACCGCTCCACTTCGGGGCGTGGGCCGACGAAGCTCATCTGCCCGCACAGGACGTTGAGCAGCTGCGCCAGTTCATCCAGCTTGGTCTTGCGCAGAATCGCGCCGACGCGCGTAATCCGGTTATCGCGTCCGACGGTGATCGCCAGCCCCTTTTTATCCGCGTCCGTCACCATCGAGCGGAATTTGAAAATGCGGAACGGCTTGCCGTCTCTGCCAATGCGCACCTGCCGGTAAAACACCGGGCCGGGATCATCGATCACCACCGCCAGCGCGATGAGCAGCAGCAACGGCCAGAGCACCGCCAGCGCGCATGCCGAGAGCAGGATATCCATCGCGCGCTTGGCGATGAGCTGCGGTTTCCGCCGCGCCAGCACCTCGGCGATGTCCATCGGTTTTTCATTCTTTTGCATGGTCGTTCCTCATCTTTCGTCAAACCCGGTCAAACACATAGGTAAACAGGAAGCACATCGTAAACGCCATTTTTTTCTGCATCAGAAAGAGCTTCATACCCAGCTGAGCCGGGAAATCGCCGGGCTTCACATCGTCAAACAGCGCGGCAACGTCCGGCCTGTTCATATATGCCTTTGCGCGGCGCACGCGCTCCCCGAACGCATAAGGCGTGCCGGGATAGCAGAAATTGCGCACGGTGTTCACCGCCATCTTGCGTCGGCGGATTTTCATGCGGCGCATGCACTCCGGATGATCCGCCAAAAGCGTTTCCAGCGCATCGTTGGATTTTTCATAGCTCTCCGGCACGTGAAAGCTGAAATGCTTCGTCACGCTCCCGGTGTGAAAGCGGTAATGATAATACGCCCTGTCCACCGCGACGGCGCGGCCCGCGTCCTTCATGCAGGTGACGATAAAGAGCAGATCTTCCGCATATCGAATATCCGGGCGGAAGCGGTGACTGCCAATGACCTCGCGCCGAAACAGGTTGCGCGGCGTGTAGCCGGAAAGCGGAAGCTCGTCGCTGTCCGTCGGTTTGGAAAGCATCGCGGGAATCAGCGTCCTGCCGATGGCTTCCCGATCAAACACCGTGCCGTCGTCAAAGCCCAGCGGCACATTTTCGTGCTTGTCGCCCCTGTCCTTGAACACCCGGCAGAACGAAATATCCGCCCGGTTGTCCTCTGCCGCACGGTATAGCGTCTCAACCATTTCCGGCTCCGCCCAGTCGTCGCCGTCGCAGAAGCCGATATAATCTCCCCGCGCCGCATCCAGCCCCGCGTTGCGCGCCGCCGATACGCCCTGATTTTCCTCAAAGGCAATCACGCGGATGCGGCTGTCCAGCGTCTCCGCCTTGCGCAGAATCGCCAGCGAATGATCCGGACTGCCGTCGCAGATGAAAATCAGCTCAATGTCCCGAAGCGTCTGCGCGCGCAGGGAAGCAATGCAGTCCGGCAGAAACGCCTCCGCGCCGTAAACCGGGATAATGACTGATACTTTTGGATTGATCATTGATTTATCTCCCATGTGGAAGGTGCAGGAAACTCAGTTCCCCGCCGGGGTTTGGGGCAGAGCCCCAACGTTCCCTTATTCCGCGCGCCAGAGCGGCGCCTGAACCAGGAAGTATGTGCAGCCAATCACCGAAAACGGCGCATAGACCGACTCAAACATGCCCACCAGAATAAACACCGTGCAAAAAGCCAGCGGCGTGGCCGCATACGGGCTTTCCCGGCGATGCGCCCAGTAATACTTCACGGCACGGATGAACGCCAACACCGTATAGCACACCAGCAGGATGCCCGCGATGAAGCCGTTGTTGTACGTCACGCCAAAGAACGCGTTGTGCGCGTTGAAATGGCGGTCGCCCGCGCCGTCCTTCGCCACCCATTCCCAGATGACGCTGTCCTCGTGGCCGTTCCACGTCAGGTTTTCCAGAATCGTCATCCAGATGCCCCAGCGGTCGCTGGTCAGGTCGTCCATGCTGATCTTTCGATCTTCCGGCTTGGGCACGAGGATCTCGTTGCCGTAAGTCTCGTGATTGTACACGGCGAGGTTGTAATCCTCCACCGCCGCTTCATACATCTTGTCCTCCGTGATCTTCACGCCCGCCGCGCCGCAGAGCGCGATGAATACGCCGAGCACCGCCAGCAGCCGCTTCGGGTGCTTCGCCGTGCCCGCAATGATTGCCGCAACCAGAATCGCCGCCACGCCCGCAAACGCCAGCAGACCCGAACGGGAGAGCGTCGCCAGCAGCATAACCGCCGCCCAAACGCCCAGCAGCAGATAGGCCAGCGCGGCCTTTCTCTTCTTCTCCGTAAAGCTCGCGTAAGCCAGCAGCAGCGCCGCCGTCGCCATCACGATGCAGCACATCGACAGGCAGTTCGCGTCGTAAAAAACGCCCTTGTAGCCCGGATAGGCAAAGCTCAGCGGCACGGAAACCGACGACCACGCCAGAAACGGAAGCACCGCAAACACCGCGCCGCGCAGAATCGAGCGGAACGTGGAATTGTCGTCGCGCGAAGCGAACACCGAAAACACAATCGGGTAGCAGATCAAAAGCGACACGCTCTCCGGCAGCCAATCCTGATAAAACAGGCCGGAAACCACCATCATGCCGTGCAGTGCAAACCACAGTCCCGCCATGCCCTTGTGAAAGCGCACGCGGGTCTTTTGTCCGGGCGTGCGCGCCGTCAGCGTCACAAACGCCAGCAGAATCATGCCGAAAAGCACGAAAATCATCCAGCGCATCGGAAATTTCCGCTGCGTGAATAGTGAGCAATAGCCGATCAGCGCGAAAATCGCCACGGTCAGCAGCCGCGAATCAAAGATTTCGTTGAAAATGCCCGTCACCCGATCGTACAGGTTGAGCATCCCCGTTCCGTCAATGCCCTGCTTGCGCATGTTCTTTCCTCCAATGCTCGATGGCTTCGCGGTAAACCCCCGCGGTGATTTCGGCGTTGTGCGCCCATGTCAGTCTGCGCGCGTCGCGCGTGCCGCGCGCCCGCAGCGCTTCATACGCTTCTGGATGGGCGAACACAGCGCGCATGACCGCTTCCACCGCGTCCGTGTCGGCGGCGGGCACAAGAAAGCCGTTCTCGCCGTCCGTGATGGTGTCGGCAATGCCCTCGTTTTCCGCGCCGACGGCGATGCAGCCCGCCGCCATCGCCTCGATGTAGACAATGCCGTATCCCTCGCCCCAGCTGGGCAGAACGAACAAGTCGCTCCGCGCCATCCGCCGCAGCACTTCTTCGTGCGGCAAACCGCCCGTCAGCGTCACGCTCTCTTGCAGACGCAGCTCGGCGATCCGGGCCTTGAGCTGCGCTTCCATCTCGCCGATGCCCACGATGGTCAGCGTCGCATCTTCATATTCATCCGCCAGACGCGCGAACGCCTCCAGCGTTTTATCCATACATTTTCTCGCTTTGAGCGTGCCGACGGAAATCACCGAGCGCGGCCTGCGCGCTTCGTTTTCCGGCACAAGCGAAAGATCTACGCCGTTCTGCACAACGCGGCTGATCTTTCCCTCCCCGCGATACGGCGCAACGCGCGAGAGCAGCAGGCTCGAAACCGCCATCAGCGCATCGACGTTTTGCGCGGTTTCGATGTTGCGCTTCCACGGCGTTTGGCCGGGAATGAAGTAGTGGAACACATCCGTTCCATGCACCGTCAGCGCGACGGGCACGCCCAGCTCCCGCCCCAGCAGCCGCCCCGCGTGCCCCTCTCTGGGGAGCATGTGCGCGTGAATGACATCAAACGGCGTTTCATCGTGCAGTTTTCGGGCAATCGGCAGCGCCGCGCGATACATCGGATAGCCGCCCAGCAGCTTTTCGCCCGCATTGCCCAGCGTCAGGCAGCGCGGAAAATACACGGGAATGCCGTCGATGACGTCCGCTTTCGGCGTCCGCTTGTCCGTTTGGGCCAGCGCGGGGCGAAGCCTTTTCATCATCGGCATCGTGCCTACACAGGAGATGACCGTCACGTCATGCCCCTGTTCCCGCAGAGCTTTCGCCTGCTCGTGCACATAAAAGCAGTACGGCGAATTATCCGCCAGGCGATGAATCATCATCAGAATCCGCATTCGGCCACCTCCTTTTTCCTGGGGCGATGCTCCAAACCTTACGGACGCGCCATGCGCGCCCTTACATTTTTATCCGTAAACCCGTAACTCCAGCCCCCGAACGCGCCCCGCAGGGCGAAATCGTTCGGGACGTTTTCAGCCCCTCTCCCCTTTTTAGGGGAGATGTCGCCGCAGCGACAGAGAGGCGGGTGCAGGGTGTCCCTGCTCGTTTTAGAGGGGGTTATGGGGTTCCTAGGGGATTTAAGGGGGAGAGGTCGAAATCTCCCCCTAATCCCCTAGGCTCAGCGGAGCGCGTCCCCTGCATTGCCCACAGGCAATGCTTCACACTCCGCGTTTTTCAATACATATCTCCTGATACAGCCTCATCCACATTCCGGCAATTCGCGGCCACGCATATCCATTTGCACCTTCCACGCATCGCTGCGACCGCTGGGCATACTCCTGCACAACCCGTTTCAGCGCTTCCGTCTGCGCCTGCACATCGCCGCACGGCACGGCATAGCCGATCTCGCCCTCTGGAAACTGGCCGTCAAACCCCTGCCCCTTCGTATACAGCACGGGCACGCCCTGGCTCATCGCCTCCAGATAGACCATGCCGAACGTCTCCGCCGAGGACGGCACAAGCAGCACGTCGCAATCCGCGTAGAACGCCTTCATCGCGTCCGTGCCCGATATGCGCCCCAGATAGCGGTCGCCTGCCCGCATCGCCGCGCAGAACTTTTCCTCAAGCGGCCCGTCGCCGCACGCGACCACGTCAAAGCCCGCCGCATGCGCCGCATTCAGCGCGTCCAGCGGATGCTTCCGTTCGTTCATCCGCCCCGCAAAACCCACGCGCACAGGCGCATGCGGCGCGGTTCGGGGTTCGCCATCCAGCCATGCGGGATCGATGCCGTTGGGAATGACATGCAGCTTTTCATCCAGCGCATCCCGCGCCGCGCCCGAAAACCAGCCGAGCACCTTCTCCCGCGCCGCGCTGCCCAGACAGACCACCCGCGCCGCGCCGCGCAGAATCCGCCGCGCCATCGGCCGCAAATGCGGTTCATATTTCCAAATCGCCGAAAGATCGCTGTATCGCAGCGTGACGACATACGGCAAGCCGCGCTTTTTCGCCAGCCGTTCGGCGATTGAACCGTCGGTGAACAGCGTATGCGCGTGGATCAGCGTCACGCCGGATAAATCGATCTGCTTTTCAATCGCCGGAACGCTCCTCTGCGCCTTGCGGAAGAAAAACAGCGCGTCGCTCTGCTTTACCGTCATCGCGCGGACGGTCTTCACCCCACGCGGCTCGTTTTTATTCAAATCCGCCGCGCGCTTTTCCGGCACGAACACGATTTGCTCAATTCCCTGTGCATCCAGCGCTTCAAACAGCTGCGGAAAGACAGTCGAACCGGCGAGGTTGCAGCAGATATGCAGCACGCTCACCGCCTGTCACCCGCCTTTTTCTTTTTCTTCTCCGCTTTTACGAATTTCGGCAGCGCCGCAATGCCGCACAACGAACCGAAGCCGTAAGCAAAGTGGAACGCCGGATAGAGGATGATTTCAACCGGCAGGAACTTCCATCCCTTCTCCTTCGCGATCGTATACGAATAGAAAAAATCCAGCAGCAGATACGCGCCCCATTCCAGCGCCAGCAGGCCGCCGAAGAGCATGCTCCGCGTGAGCAGCGTCAGCAGCACGAGCAGGATCGTAGAGAGCACGAACGCCAGCGGAACGAAGTGGCGCACGCCCATCGAACCGGGCACAAGCGTCATCGTGATGACGTTCCATTTGCCGTTCATGTAGCCCATTTTCATAATGCCGCGCATCGTGTCGCGGCAGTAATACTGCACGCGGATGTTGTGGTTGAGGTAGATCTTGCCGCCGTTTTTGCGGATGCGGAAATTCAGCTCGTTATCCTGATTGCGGGTCATGCGCTCGTCAAACCCGCCAATGCGTTCAAACAATTCCCGCTTGAAACAGCCGAAGGGCACGGTATCCACATAGCCGTCCTCGGTCGTCAGGCGGTAGGTCGCGTTGCCCACGCCCAGCGGCGTTTTGAGCATCTCCGCGATGGCCTCGCCCATGAAGCCGCGCCCGTGCGTCTCAAAGACGCCGCCCGCATTGTCGCAGTCCTGCGTGAGCAGCGTCTCCACGGACAGACGAATATAGTCCACCGGATATTCCGCATGCGCGTCCAGCCGCACGATCACCGGCGCGCTGCTGTGCGCAATGCCGATGTTCATCGCATATGGCACCGTGCGGTTCGGGTTATCCAGCACCACGATCTGCGGATGATCCTTCTGCATGGCATGCAGCATCTCGACCGTGCGATCCTCCGAACGGCCGTCCACAAAAATGACCTCCATCTTCTCAGCGGGATAATCCTGCGAAAAAATGGAGTCCACGCACGCGGCGATGTAGCGCTCCTCGTTGCGCACAGGCAAAATCACCGAAATGAAAGGCAGCTGCATGCTTATCTCCCAACTTCCTGACAAATAATCACAATGGTATTCGATTGATTATAACACAAAGCCCGCCATAAAGAAAGACGCATGCGGATTCCTTACAAAAAAATGAAATTCGGGGTTGACAATCCCGCCGTGTCATGCTATACTATCTTTCGTTCCGAGTGACTTGGTCTGTTGGCTCAGTTGGTAGAGCACATCGTTCACATCGATGGGGTCACTGGTTCGAGTCCAGTACAGACCACCATAATAAAACCATGCAAATGCTTGCATGGTTTTTCTTTTTCCCGTAAAGCTTTTGAGTTCACATCGATGGAGGTTTTTTCCGCCGCCTGTGGCGGTTTCAGTTTCTGTATTCCGATGGCATCGTTGTTCCTTTTTCATCTTCATATTTTCCGACACTAAATGTCGCCGGGCCGATTGCGCGAGGCATTTTTCGGATTGTCATGCGCCATTATGTCCGCCATAGTCGCCTGATTTTCTGTTTTCACTTTTTCCGTTATATAAAACGGCTGTCAAGTTTTTAGGCTTAACAGTCGTTTTTCTTTATTCTCCCTCGTCCAGCGTTTTGATCTCGATGACCCTGCCGCCAAGTTTTTCATAGACGCGATGAGAAATGGAGAGCACCGTCCGCCCGACGGACGCGCGGCGGAGCGCCTCCAGCACCCGCGCTTCCGTTTCCGCGTCAAGGTTCGCCGTGATCTCGTCAAGCAGAAGCACGGCGGGATCGGCCGCCGCCGCGCGGGCGATGCAGAGCAGCTGCCATTCGCCCTGAGAAAACAGACCGTCCGAACAGGGCGTGTCATAAGCGGCGGGCAGCGCGTCGATGGTGGCGTCCAACCCGGCCAGCCGTGCCGCATTCTGCGCCATTTCCCGGCTGATGCGCGAATCGCCCAATGTGATCTGGTCCAGCACCGTGCCCGGCACACGGGCGAAATGCTGCTCCACACAGCCGATGCAGCCGCGGCGCTGGCGATCCGTGATTTGCGAAACATCCACGCCGCCGATGGTGATCGTTCCCGCTTTCGGCTGATACAATCCCATCAACAGCTTGAACACGGTGCTCTTGCCCGCGCCCGTGCGGCCGACAAGCGTCACCTGTTCGCCAGACTTCACCGTGAAGGACAGATCGCGCAGCACCGTCCGCTCGTCATAGCCAAAGGTCACGTGAGAGACAACCACGTCGCCGCGCGGCATGGACGCGCCCTCTTCGGCGAGCATTTCCCTTTCCGGCTGTGCGAGGAACGCGTCGATACGCTTCACGCCCGCCATCGCGGATTGAATCGTCTGAATCTCCATGCCGAGACTCTCAATCGGCGCGAAGAGACGCGAAATGTAGTTGATGACCGCGACCGACGTGCCGACGGACATGCCGAACAGCGTCAGCACCTTCGCATTGCCGGAAGCCGACAGCAGCATGACCACACCCACGACGACGGCGTTGAGCGCCAGCACGACCGGCGAATAGATTGCGTCGTAGAAATTCGTCTTCTCCACAGCGGCATAGCTTTCGCCGATGCGCTTGTCGTAGCGCCGCTCCATGTATTCTTCCAGCCCCAGCGCATGAATGGTGCGGATATTATGCAGCGCTTCCGGCACCTGACCGGAAATGGCGGCTACCGCGCGGCGGTTTTCCAGCTGCGCGACGAGCATCCGCTTCTGCACATGCCGCGTGAACACGGCCAACAGCGGCAGAACCAGCAGCAGCAGAATCGCCAATCCCGTGTTCTTCACCGCGATCACCACAAAGATGGAAAGGATTCTGCATGCGTCCGCCGCCATAGAGATCACGCCGGAGGTGAACAGCGCCTCAACCGTGTCCACATCGCCGGAGAACCGCGCGGCAGTCTCGCCGGGGTTCTGCGCCGAAAGCGTCGCGGCAGAAAGCCTCGTCAGCTTCCGGGACATTTCGGAACGGAGCATGTGCGTCATCCGCTGGCCGAACATCTCCAGCAGGGTCTCCTGCGCGGAGGCAAGCACGCCCTCCAACGCCAGGCTGCCGAAATACAGCAGCGCGGCGCTGAACGCAAGCGGCATGCCGCCCGTCAGGTTATCGATGATCCGCGCCAGCACCAGCGGCGGCAGCAGCGAGGCCAGCACCGAAGCCGCCGCGCAGAGCACTGTGCAGACGCTGAGCAGCTTATGCTTAAAGGCCGCGTCGCGAACGGCGGCAAACACTGAATTATGCTTCATGATCCACACCTCCCGTCTGACTTTCATACAGGGAACGATAGGCCGGGACGGACGCGCGAAGCGTTTCGTGCGTCCCCACCGTGGTCTTTCCGTCTTCCATGAAGACGATCTGCTTCATCTCCGGGAAATGATAGAGCCTGTGCGAAATCAGAATCACAACTTTATCCCGCGCATAGGCTTTAAGGTTGGCAAAGACCTTGTCTTCCGTCTGCCTGTCAAGTGCGGAAAACGGATCGTCCAGCACAAGCACCGGCCGGGGATGCGCCAGCGTCCGCGCCAGCGCCAGCCGCTGCGCCTTTCCATGGCCTTCACCTCACCATCCAGCGCGGTCATTGCCAGCGCCTGCATGGCGTCGCCGGCATCGCCGCAGAGCACGTTCGCCTCGACCGTATCGTTCCAAAGTTCCGGATCATGGCCGAGGTAGCCGACCGCCGCCGCAATCTCGCGCGGCGCAAATTCGGACAGCTCCCGCCCGCCGATGCGCACCGAGCCTTCATACGGACGCTCGCAAAGGAACACGCATCCCAGCGTGGATTTGCCACAGGCTACCGGGCCGGTCACGCCGATGATATCGCCCGGCTCCGCGGAGAAAGACAGGTCTTCAAAGACCGGCTCGCCGCCGTCATAGGCGAAGGACAGATGACGGGCCTCCACCGTCTGCGCGGCAGACAGGGAGAGCGGCTGAAGCGTCTCCTGCGTTTTCATCATGGGCTTGATGCGCTTCCACGAAACCTCCGCGCGCTGCACGGCGTTGAACAGCTTCGCCGCCTTGGAGGACTTGGTCGCCATCTTCGCAAAGCAGGAGAGGAACGTCGTAAACGCCGCGATATCCCACGCGCGCCAGCCCGTGCCCAGCACGTTTTTCGCGCCGAACCAGAGAATAAACGGCACGCTCAGGTTGGAGATCACCAGATAGAGCGGCGGCAGCGCGGCCTGCCAGACGTTGGCGCGCACGGCGTTTTTCTCGTAATCGGTCAGCGCCTTTTCATACCGCGCTTCCCGCACATCCTCGCAGCCGTATACGCGGTAGGTGACGGCGTTTTTCGCCCGGTCGAGCGTCGCCGCGCTGAGCGCCGAGGCCGCCTTTTTATAGGCCGCGCCCGCACGCTGAACCGGCTTTTTCATCAGCTCTGCACAGACATAGGAAACCGGCATGAAGATCATACATAACAGCGCCAGCCGCCAGTCGTAGACAAACAGCATAACGACATAGCTCACCAGCGCGACGCCGGTATCAAAGATCTCCGTCGTGAACTTGCGCATGCCCTCCGCGCAGTCGTCCACGTCGGAGATCGCCTTGGTCATCAGTTCGCCCGCGCCCTGCTCTTCCAGCGCGCCGCGGCTCTGGCGAACGAGGTTGGCGTAAAGCACGCCCTTCATTCGGCGGTTGATGTTGTTGGCAAAGCGGCGCACATAAAACCGCTTCACAAACCGCGAAGCCTGCACGATCAGCGTTACGACGATGTAGCCCGCCACCAGCACCGCCATGGCGGAAGCCGTTTCGCTTCCGCCCAGAATATCCGCCAGGCATTGCGCCAGCCTGCCCTCAAACCACGGCCCGGCCAGCAGACCGATGTTGTAAATCAGGCCGGACACGGTAATCAGCGCTATCGGCAGCCATTCCAGCCGGAAATACGCCAGAATGCTGTCCGGCCTGAAATCACGGTTATGCTTTCGGCTCATTCGTTTTTCCCTTTAATACGTCTTTCAGATGTGGGAAGCCCGCGCGGCTTTCCGCTTTGGAGCGGCGATAAACCACGTCGAGCAGGTTTAAAAACGTCTCTCGGTCGCTTTCGCTGAGACCATCCATCAGATAATCGTAAAAAGCGCTCTCCGTTTCGGCCTTTGCGTTGCGCAGACCTTCGGCCTGCGGCGTGGCAAAGAGCAGCTGACTGCGGCCGTCTTCCGGATTCGGCTCCCGGCGAAGGTAGCCCTTTCGCTCCAGGCTGGCCGTTCGGCGGGCGATGGCGGGCTTGTCGGCATGCAGCATGCCGGCCAGTTCCGTCTGTGTGATGCCCGGATGATGGCGCAGCGCATGAATGCAGTCGATTTCTGCCGTGCCGATCTCGTCCTGCCGCATGGCCAAGAGGACGATATGTTCCGCCTCGCGGGCAATTTTTGTGATTTTTCTTGCGGGATGTTCCATCTTCTCGCCTCATTTTTTTAAATTGCTTGCATGTACAACCATATGGTTGCATGTGCAACTTGTTTGACGCGGACAGTATAGCGCAAGCAAAAATAAAAAGCAAGACGCCCGCGAACATTCGGAGAGCGGCTTTCGCGTTCCATGGCGCATCTATCGCATAATCTCATCCGTTTTTTATCCATTCTGCACATTCCATCTTGACAGTTTCCCGCAAAACGCCGTATAATTGTAAAAAATATGTTTCGTTTTTGAAAAATCCACGTCAACAATGAAGGAGGATGTATCTCATGAAACGACTTCTGCCTCTGGTTCTGGCCGGCGCGATGATGCTGACCACCGGCGCAACCGCTCTGGCCGACAACGTGAGCGACGCGCTGGAAAAGGCCGCGACGATGACCAACGACGAGCTTTACGCCAAGGCGCAGGAAGAAATGGCCGCGGGCGCGCAGCTCAACTTCTACTCCACCACGTCTTTTGCCGAGAAAGCCGCCGCCAACTTCATGCAGGCTTATCCCGCTCTGGATGGCAAGGTGATTTATGCCGAGATCGACGACGGCGAATCCTACACCATCCTGACCAACACCATCGGTTCGGGCGTGAAGGATTCCGCCGACATGGCGCTCACGCAGAACGGCGCAGACCTGAAGACCTATCTGCTTGACGACGGCCTGAGCTATGCCTACTTCCCGAAGGCGCTTGAAGACGTCGTGGACGAGCAATACCGCAATCCGGCGGTCGTGACGTTCGTCAACTCGCTGCTCATTTACAACAACACCGAAGGAAGCGTCGGCCTCAAGAACGTCTGGGAGCTGACGGAAGAAAAGTGGAAAGACAAGGTCTTCTTCAAAGACCCGACCAACGAGACCGTCAACATCAACTTCCTGATCATGCTGACCAGCCCGGAGTGGAACGAAAAGCTTGAAAAGGCTTACGAAGATTACTACGGCAAAGCCTGGGAAAAGGGCGAGTTTGAATCCGCCGCTTACGAGTGGATCGCGGGCTTCCTGGGCAACGTAAACTACACCTTCACCTCCGCCTCCAAGATGGCGACGGGCATCGCTTCCGGCGCGGCGGGCAACATGGGTCTGTTCGTGTTCTCCAAGCTGCGCAAGGTGGACGAAGCCGACCGCGGCAAGCTGACCGTCGTGCAGTTTGAAAACGACGTGGACGGCTTCTCCGGCTTCATGTATCCGATTTACGCGACCGTGTGCAAGGATACCGAGTGCCCCTACACCTGCGCGCTGTTCATCAACTATCTGCTGAGCGAAGAGGGCTTCGCGGGTGAAAAGAGCTGGAACTCCAGTCAGGGCTATTACTCTCCGAACACCTCCATCCAGAAGCCGGAAGGCCTTGAGGACAAGCCGTTTGAGTATTGGCAGGATAAGCTGGTGCTCGAAGACCTCGACTACCTCTACGAGCACTACATCGACGTGTATGAGTTCATCGCGACCCGCGTCGGCTGATCACCGGATCTAGAAATCGAATAAGCGAAGCGCTGTTGCATGAACCTCCTTTCCGTTATGCTGTGACAGCTCTCCCCTTCGGGGGAGGCCGGAGGGGAGGCCATGCAGCAGCTCTTTTCTTCAAAGCGGAGGATAAACGATGGTTCATACGCGCGATTTAAGGCACGAGCCGTGGCGCTATCGGCTGCGGGCGTTCGTCTCCAAGCCGGCCAACCTGCTGCTGGTCTTTTTCCTGATTGTGCTGGTGGTGCTCAGCCTGCTGCCGATGGCGACCATGCTGAGCAATATGTTCACCGTGCACGTCGGCACGGAAAAGAAACTGCTGCGCCTGCCGGTCGACTCCACCACGCTCTGGCACTTCCAAAAGCTGTTCGCCGGGGACGAATGGAGCCAGGTCAACTTCTGGCAGCCCCTTTGTAACTCGCTGATTGTCGCGCTCGGTTCGGGCATACTGGGCATTGCGGTCGGCGGCACGGTCGCGTGGTTCATCACACGTTCCGACCTCAAATGCAAAAAATTCATTTCGGCTGTTTTCGTCTTTCCCTACATGATGCCTGCATGGACGCTCGCCCTGTTCTGGACGAACATGTTCCAAAACAGCCAGGTCGGCGGCGGCAACATCGGCATGGTAGAATCCATCTTCGGCGTGTGCATGCCGGAGTGGTTTGTCTACGGCCTGTTCCCGATGATCGTCGTCACGGGCCTACATTACTCCCCGTTCGCGTATCTGCTCATCGGCGGCATTCTCAAAAATATGGATGCGACGCTTGAGGAAAGCGCAACGATTCTCAAGGCCAACCGCGCGACGATTATCCGCCGCGTGACCATCCCGATTGTCATGCCCGCGATTCTCTCGACCTTCCTGCTCATCTTTTCCAGCGGCTTCAGCTCGTACACCGTGCCCGTGTTCCTCGGCTCGGCGGTGAAGTGCTATACGCTCTCCACCAAGATGCGTGCGCTGATTCAGGCCGGCTATCAGGGTCAGGGCTACATCATCGCGTTCGTCTCCATCCTGCTGGGCTGCCTGATTCTGGGCGTCAACCAGCATTTCACCGGCAAGCGCAAATCCTTCACCACCGTCACCGGCAAGAGCGGCCAGGTTTCGCTGGTCAAGCTGCGCAAGGCCAACTGGCCCATCAGCATTGTGCTCATCGTCTTCACGGCGTTTTTCGCCATCATGCCGCTGATCTCCTTTGCGCTGGAATCCGTCATCCGCCAGCCCGGCAATTACAGTCTGAGCAACATGACGCTGCATTTCTGGATCGGCACGGAAGACTCGGCCTATGAAACCGGCATGATCGCGGGCATTCTGCTCAACACGACGATGTGGAGCGCGCTGCTGCGTCAGGTGCTGCTGGCGCTGGTCGTCGCCGCGATTGTCGGCACGTGCGGCATGCTCATCGGCTATGCGTGCGTGCGCCGCCGCGGCAGCAGGCTCTCCCGCATGGTGGAAAGCCTCGCCTTCTTCCCGTATCTGATGCCCGCAATGGCGTTCGCGACGATCTACCTCGCCGTGGCCACGTCCGCCAATTTCAAATTTCTGTATGGCACGTTCGGTGTGCTGGTGCTGGTGGCCTCCATCAAGTTCCTGCCGTTCGCTTCCCGCAGCGGCGTGAACAGCATGATGCAGATCGCCCCGGAAATTGAAGAGGCGGCCGTCATCTTCGGCGTGCCGTGGCGCACGCGCATGACCCGCATTCTCTTCCCGATTCAAAAGAGCAGCATCATCTCCGGCTATCTGCTGCCGGTGATTTCCGTGATGCGCGAGGTTGCGCTGTTCACCCTGCTGGTGCCCTATGCGCGCTATCTGCTGACCACGATGCTCTTCTCCTTCAACGAAACCGGATACGCGCAATACGGCAGCGCCGTCACGCTGCTGATCATCCTCATCATTATTCTCATCAACTTTGTCACCAATAAGCTGACGGGCGCATCCTTTGACAAAGGCATCGGAGGCTGACAACATGCCGGAAATTATTTTGCAACACGTCACCAAGCGCTTTGACAAGTTTGTCGCCGTGCAGGATCTGGATTTGCAGATTCAGGATCGCGGCTTCATCACCCTGCTCGGCCCTTCCGGCTGCGGCAAAACGACCACCCTGCGCATGATCGCCGGGCTGGAAACGCCGACCAGCGGCCGCATCCTCATCGACGGCACGCCGGTTTTCGATTCCGAAAAGGGCATCAACCTGCCGCCGAACAAGCGCGACATCGGCTTCCTGTTCCAGAATTACGCGCTCTGGCCGCATATGACGGTGTATGAAAACATCGCTTTCGGTCTAGAAATGCTCAAGTGGGATAAGGCGCGCATTCGCAAACGCGTGGACGAGCTGCTCGCGCTGCTCAAAATCGAGCAGTTTGAAAAACGCTATCCCGCCGAACTTTCCGGCGGTCAGCAGCAGCGCGTCGCCATCGCCCGCACGCTCGCACCCAGCCCGAAGGTGCTCTTCATGGATGAACCGCTGAGCAACCTCGACGCGAAACTGCGGCAGGAAATGCGCACCGAGCTGAAACGCCTGCATTCGGACACCAACAGCACCTTCGTCTACGTCACCCACGACCAGCTGGAAGCCATGACTCTGTCCACCAAGGTCTGCCTGATGGACACGGGCGTTTTGCAGCAATACGCCCCGCCGCTGGAGATTTACGGCCATCCGGCGAACCTGTTCGTCGCGGAGTTCGTCGGCAACCCGACGATGAACTTCATCCCCGCGACGGTGAAATCCGCCAGTGGAAACCGCGCGTCGCTCTCCCTGCTGGGGCACGACGCAGCATTCGCCGCCAAAGCGCCGCTCGACGGGATAAAAGGCGACGTCGTGCTCGGCGTTCGTCCTGAATTTCTGCCGATTCAGCCGGACGGCGCGCTGCGCGGCAAGACCTATTCCACCCTGCCCGCCGGCATGGAGACGACCGTTAAGCTCACATGCGGCGGCGCGATGCTCACCAGCGTGGTTTTCGGCTGCGTCGATTACGCCGTGGATACCGAACTGCCGCTGAATATCGTCGGCGATAACATCGCGCTGTTCGATAAAGCCAGCGGAAAGAGCGTCGGCTTCGGCAGTGTAACCTTCTGATTGACACATGTATAAAAAACCTCCGCCTCATTGGAATTGCGTTCCTTTGGGGCGGAGGATTTTTGATCTTCTTTATTTTTGGGGCGCGTGGCGCTGCTCGATCAGCTGCACAATCGCCTTGATGGCAGGCGTCGTATCTGCCGCGGGCCACGCCAGCACAACGTCGTTTTCCAGCGAACTATCGATCACGGGCAAAGCCACGAGCGATTCAACCTGAAAGCAGAGGAAGCCATCCGGCATCAACCCAATGCCCTCGTCCATCGCCGCATGTAGCAGGATATCCTCGGCGCGCTTTTCCCTGCGGCAGGTATGATAATCAATCCCATGCGCGCTCAATTCCGCCAGCATGCCCGTCATTTCCAGCTGATTGGCGCTCATTTCATGCAGAATCAGCGGATAGGATCGCAGCGTCGCATAATCCAAATATGGGCGTGAAGCCAGCTCATGCGTTTTGGGCACAAGCGCGGACATGCGCCCGCGGCGCAGCAGCACATAAGCCAGATCAGTGCGATTTCGAATCATCTCGTGAAACACAATCGCCATCGAGGCCGTTCCATCATCCAATGACTGCAACAGCTGCAAGGCGGGCATTTTCACAGGCTGCGCATGCAGCAGCGGAAACTTCTCCCGAAGCTCCGACAAAGTTTGGGACATCAGCGAAAGCGTCGTCACGTTGGGATAGGCGATGCCCACGCTGCCCTGCACGTCGGTGTCAAACCGCCGGGCGATGCGCTGAACACGCTCATAATCCCGCTTCATCTGCTGAAACAGCGGCAGACAGGCCGCCCCGGCCGGGGTCAGCTCCACCTGATGTCGATCCCGCTTAAACAGCGCGACCCCCAATTCACGCTCCATCTGCTGAATCTGTTTGCTGATGGCGGGCTGGGAAACGAACAGCTTTTCTGCCGCCCGCGAAAAGCTCAGCTCCTCTGCCACGCACACAACCATTTGAATGGCCTGTATGTTCATTTCGCCTTCACCCCTTCCTGATCATAGCACGGCCATCCTGTGCATGCAAGCCAAAAAAGGAGCGCGCCCATGTTTCAGGCGCGCCCCCCTGTGATATGGATGTTACTTTGCCGTCAGTTGCTGGCCAAGCAAACGGCCGGAAGAAATCGCCCACGTCAGCGGCGTACCCTGAATGGTATCGTCGCCGTTCACGCCGAAGGCAATTTCGCCGATTGCATACAAGCCGGGAATCGTGTCGCCCGCAGCGGTATGCACTTCAAAGTTCGTGTTGATGACCACACCCCCCAGCGTCGTGGCAAAGCGGGTCTTTTCCGCAATCAGATAGTACGGGCCTTCGCCGATTCCACGGGGCAGCGTGGTGCGGCCGAAATCCTCGTCTTTGCCTTGCGCAACAAAGCCGTTCCAGCGCTCCACCGTCGCCTTGAGCGCGTCGCCATCCATACCGGCCAGCGCCGCAACCTCCTCCAGCGTATCCGCATGGTAGATGATCGGCTTGCTTGCGCCGTTGGCGGCCACGGCATTCTCAATGTCTTCCTCGCTGCCCAGATTGCCGCGCGCCTTGCTGTTCACCGCGTTCTTCCAGACTTCAAAAGCCGCCGCGTCTAGCACAAGATAATTTACGTTATTCTTATCGGACCTGATGGAGTTCTTGAATTCGTAGTTCAGGCCGCCTTCGCGGAACGTACGCACGCCGTCGGAATTGACGATAATCGCGCCCTCCTGCTGCACGGCCAGCAGCGTATAACCCAGCGAAATCTTGGCCTTGCCATCCTCATACTCCCAGCCGCCCGGATAGACCTTGCCAAAATCCATGTGAACCAGTTCCGCGCCCACGTTCTGCGCCATGATGTGGCCGTCGCCCGTGCTGCAAGCCGCGCCGTAATACGGCACAGCTGCCAGCGCATCCGTCAGCAGGTCGCGGTTCGCGCCATAGCCGCCCGTCGCCAGCACCACAGCATCCGCGTCAATTTCATATTCCGTGCCGTCGCTGCTCTCAGCCAGCACACCCGTCACTCTGCCGTCCTCCGTCAGCAGCTCGGTCGCACGAGTCTGCATCAGGATTTCAACGCCTGCTTCTTCGCACTTCTTTTCAATGGCGTTGGTGATGCTCACGCCGCTGCCCTGCGCCAGGAAAACACGGTTGACCGAGTGTTCCTCGCTGGGCGTCGGATCACCGTAAGCCACACCGAGGCTCACCAACCAGTCAAATGTTTCGCCGGAGTTGGCGATGAACAGATCGACCAAGTCTTCTTGATTGTAGTTGTGGCCTGCTGTCATCATATCGGCCTTGAGCTTATCCGCGCTGTCTTCCACGCTCTTTTCCTTCGCAAACGTGGAACCATAGGAATCCGTCGCGCCGCTGCTGATCGCGCCTGCGCCGCCAACCGTCGCCATCTTTTCCAGCACAAGCACATCCGCGCCGCCTTCCGCCGCGTAAATGCCCGCTGTCATGCCTGCCGGGCCTGCGCCGATGATCACAATATCGCGGTGCTGCACCACGCGTTCGCCGGTCTGCGCCTTTTCGGGCGCTTTTTCGAACGCGATCATATCCACGCCGCTCGTCTCCAGCGCCGCCGTCACGGCCGCCAAAAGGCCCTCACTGGCGCGCGTCGCGCCGGAAACCGCATCGAGCGCCACGCTCTGCTTTTCAATGATTTCGGGAATCAGCTTGTCGATGGCGACCGTGCCGATGCCCTGCGTTTCGTTGCTGCCGGTCACGTCAATCCCCGTGATCGCGCCGTTTTCGAGCGTCACATCGACGGCAATCGTTCCACCGTAACCCGTGCCCTCGCCGCTGAATGTGCCGCTCACGCCCTCCGCCGTCGCAGCCGCGCCGAGCATCAATGCGCCCGTCAAAAACAGGCTTGTGATCTTTTTCAACATGTCGCAGTTCCTCCTTGTGATAAGCATCTGCTTTTTCTGCAAATAATTATAACAAAGCCGCACCATATTGTGAAATAATTATTTAACGTACTTTTGCGGTGTGGTTATGCCAAATCGTTATCACGAAGCGGAGGCGTTCGCCGTATACACGCCCGTCACGATCACCGCTGCGCCGACAATCTGTCCAACGCTCAGCGGTTCGCCCAGCGCCAGCGCGCCGGCCAGAATGGAAACGATCGTGGATACGCCGATAAACGAGGACGTTTTGTTCACGCCGATTTTCGCAATCGCCGCATTGGACAGGAAAAACGCCGCAACCGAACAGCCGATGCCCTGATAGAGCACCGCCGCAAGAAACGTTCCGCTTCGCGCCGGAAGCGTCAGCAGCTCCGAAAGCGCGCCATGCGCTGCCGCTTCGCCAAGCGCCAGCAGGCCGTAAAACGCCGCGCCGGAACACAGCATGACATAGGTGATCTCCGCGCCGGTGTAATCCGCCGCAAGATCGACAAACACGCTGTACAACGCATAGGCGACAACCGCCAGCATCAGCGCCGCATACCCCACAGGCGACAGGCTTGAAGAAAGGCCGACCGCGACTACCGTCGTCATCACGCCCAAAAACGTGACCAAAATGCCGATAATCTGCCGTTTGGTGGGTTTCTTTTTCAAAATGACCGTCGAGGCCAGCAGAGACAGCGCCGGAACGCAGGCCAGAAAAACGCCGCTCTCCGTCACCGTCGTTTCGCGAATGCCCACCGTTTCGCCGATGAAATACAGGCACGGGCAGAACAGCGCCACGCGCAGCAGCGGCCCAAGCCGTCTGCCTTTCAACCGAACGGGAATGAATCCCAGCGCCACACACAGGCTCATCGCCGCCAGCGCAACAACAAACCGCCAGCCCAGCAGCGCAAGGGGGCTCGCCGTTTCCGCCGTCTGTTTGGTAAACAGATAGCTCAGGCCGTAGAGCACTTCACACCCCAGCGCGCACAGGCTGCCGGTCAAAACCCGATTGTCTTTCATCTTATACCCTTGTTCTGAGCACCTGCATCCGCCCGGTCAGCTCATAGGTTCCCATGCCTGCGGGCAGGAACACGCTCTGCCCCTTTTTCAGCGGATACGTTTCACCCCGGTAGCTCAGCGTTCCTTCGCCCTCCACCGTCAGCAGCGAAACAAAGCTCTCGTTGGACACGCTGTCGCTCATCGTCCCTTCCACCGTCAGCACGGCGGTCGTGAACTTGTCGCAGGCGAACAACGGCTGAACGCTGCCCCCAGCAACACTTTGCTCCGGCTCGGTCGGGCCGACAGGCGTTTGCGGCGGTTCGCGGCGGGTAACGGCCAGCGCCTTGTCGATGTGCAGGGGACGCGGCTTGCCGTCCGCGCCAAGGCGGCCGTAATCGTAAACGCGATAAGTCAAATTGGAGCTTTGCTGCACCTCGGCAATCAGCAGCCCCGCGCCGATGGCATGCACCGTACCCGCCGGGATGAAGAAACACTCGCCTTTTTTTACCGGAACCCAGTTCAGCAGCTCGGTCAGGGTGTTGCTTTCAATGGCGGCTTTCATCTCTTTAAGCGTGGTTTCGCGCTTGAAGCCGTAATAAATGCCCGCGCCCTCGCCGGCGTCCAGCACATACCACATCTCGGTTTTGCCCAGCGCGTGTTCCACCCGTTCCGCATAGTCGTCGTCCGGGTGTACCTGCACAGAGAGCGGCCCCGCCGCGTCAATCAGCTTGATGAGCAGCGGAAATTCGCCCGCCTTTTCGGCTTTCGTGCCCACAAACTGCGGGTGCGCGGCCAACACCTGTGCGAGCGTCCGCCCCGCCCATTCGCCGGACGCGACGACGGACGGCCCGGCCTCGTGGCAGCTCAGCTCCCAGCTTTCCGCCAGCGGCGACAGATCCGTCTGTTTGCCCCAGTCGCGCTTGAGCCGTTCGCCGCCCCAGATGTAATCCTTGAACGCGGGCGCAAGCATCAATGGGCGCTCGTTTTCCCCGGCAAGGGCATTTTTCATCGCGTCGTTTTTCATGGTTCTTCTTTCTGCGCCAGACAACGGTCAAAATACCGCTTAAAGTTCTGCGTCATCAGCGGCCAATCCCACTTCTGAATCTGCTTCAGGTTTTCCTCTGAGAGCGCCGCAAAATCTTCCGGGTGTTCCATCAGGCGTCGGATCGCGTCGGCCAGGCATTTCGCGCTGCGCTCCCTGAGCACATACTGCATCTGCTTCGGACCAAACGCTTCGGGAATCAGCCCCACATCCGTGGAAATCACCGGCACGCCGCAGGCCATGGATTCCAGCACCGGGTTCGGCGTTCCCTCGCAGAGAGACGCGCAGACATACAGATCGATCTGGTTATAATAGCCGGGCATCTTCTCGTGCGGAATCATCCGGTCGTTGCGGTCGGATGTGACCAGCTCCACGTTATATCCTTCGCCGATGAGCTGATCTATGGCCGGTTTAATCACCGTGTTGATGCCCTTCAAGTCGCGCACCTGCCACTTGCTGTTACCCACCCAGCCGATGCGGATCGTTCGGCCCTGCACGTTTTCAAAGCGTTCCAGATTTTCGGGCTTAAAGAGCGACAAATCCACGCCGTCCTGCGTGATGGCCGAGGGCTTGAGCCGGATATCCTTGCGCTCGTTATACAGCTTCATCAGCTTTTCGGAAGAGACGGTATACGAAGAAACGATGGTGTTTTCGTCCGTGAAGAGCTTTGGAGTAAAAAATGCTTCCGGACCATCCAGCAGAAGATGATCATAAACAGCAACCGAAATCACTTTGCCTGCTACATACTTCCTATAAAAGGAATCCGAATCCATTCCAATCGCATGAATACGATTCTGTGTATACCCTGAATAAAAATCAGAAGCAAGCGGCCTCCATAGAAAATGGATGATTTTGCAATCTTCGGCGAGCATTAAAATTTCAGCCAGATTATCAAAGTCTTTCAAATAGATAATCTTGAAATCATAGAAAGAAGCAAGATTTTTTTGAACCTGTTTCGCGATATGGTCCAATGCCCAATCCGGCTTATCGACAATCAACGCCACACCCGGTTTTTCATCCGATGAAGCCAATCCTGTTTTACCCGGCTCCCTTTCGGAAATCAATTCATCTCTGCGTTGATTGATCCATTTCGCCACATTCGGATTCCAAACCGCAAAGCCATGCTTTTTTTCAAATACTTTAGCGGATTCTTGAAGATAATTCACCGAAAAACGCTGCTTTTCGTAATGTGTGTCCGCGTCGTTCTTCGGCTTGGGATGATCATGAATAATGCAGCAAACGCCACAGGTTCCAACCTTAAATCCCTTTTGGAAAACACGAACCGAGAACTCCGTATCCTCAAAACCGACAAACATTTTTTCTTCATAGCCGCCGCAATAAAAGAACGTATCCTTTTTGAGAATATTCGCACAGCCCGAAATAAATGTGCACAAAAACGGTTCATGCTCAATGTTGACCTGCACATGCGGATTGATTAAAACACTTCCCCCACCGACGTTCACATGGCCATTCAAATTATCCAAATACAGGTGTCCACCATAAACAAATGCATCATGATGTTCCTGATTTATCGTCGGCAAACACATAAAATGACATCCGAGCTGACAGATATCCTGCTGAATCTTTTTCAACGGATTGCCTACAAAATAAACGTCGTTGTCAACCGCAATAATCCACTCGGTCTGAACTTCTTTAAACAGCTTATTTCTTCCTGCTGCAACACCGTAATTCTTTTTAAATTCAAGAATACGGCAGCGATAGGGCACTTTTTCGCAGAAATCATAAAGCATGTCTAACTGATCATCTGACGAGCCATTATCACCAATTAAAAACTCGCCTTCAAATTCGGGCATCTGCTCCGCAATCGACCGCATCAGACGAATCGTGTTATCCGCCCGATTCATGGACAAGACTGCAAAGGTCAGATTTCTTCCATTTTCACCGATGCTGTCCAGCTCCGCCTGACCATTGTGTGATTCAATACCAATCATCTTATGAGTAGCAGACGAATAGTATCGCAGTGTTTCGACACTCCAACCTTTTGTGAACTCCCTATCCAGATCCATATCAGCACCCCGTCCTCACTTCTATATCTTCAATGCCCGTCAAATCTCTTTGCCAAAAATCTTCCAAATCCGCTTCTTGATCGGATAGCCCATGTTCAAAAGTTTGAATCCCCTGGAGGCATGAATCAGGCGAAGCTCTTCGCAATGCTGCGCGTTTTCCGTGCTGAGCTGGTTATATTGCTCGCGAAGCCGCGTCAGCTCCGCATAGTCGCGGGCGTAACTCTGCTGCATCATGTCCTTTTCCTTGTTGACCAGTTCGAGCATCATGGACGTGCGCTGCTGTTCCAGTTCCGCCACATGCGCCTGTCTGGCCGCCTCTTCTTTGATATGCTCGATATACGCCTTTCCGGCTTCCAGCTGCTGCTTGTAATCTTCTTCCCGCTGTTTAGAATTTTCTTCTTGCTGAGCAAAAACTGCCTTGGTTTCTTCGAGCTGGCGGGCATATTCGGCTTCCTGCGCGGTGTGCTTTTCAAAATCTTCTTTCAGCCTGGCAACTTCGCGCAAAAATTCTCCACTTAAACCATTCGTCTCTGCAAAGAATTCCTGCGGGAAAAATGCCGCGTTGCTCTGCGTCGAATTATTTGGTCCCCAGATTCCGACAAAATAATTAGCATCCCAATAATTCAAGTAACGCTCGGCAGGAACACATACCGCATTGGTATAATCTCTGCAATTGAGCATTTCCAGCATGTCCGTCGGCAATGGCGATGCCTCACCTTCCTCCGGAGGAAGCGTACTTTCCTCAATCGGCAGGTTAATAAAACCACTCAAGGCATACGCCAGATAGTAGCGCACCCGCTGGCCGAGATATTTTTCAACCAGCTGCTTGAAATCGAAATAGGTATACTGTTTCTTGTGGAACGGGTTGCCCGGTTCGCCCGGCTTATAATAATAGGGATCATTCGGGCAGGAAAGGATGATGTTTCCGCCGGGCTTGAGCACACGCCTGATCTCCTGAAGGAACAATTCGGGGTGATCGAGATGCTCGATCGTCTCAAACGAGCAGATCACATCGAAGGTATGATCTTCAAAAGGGAGCTGCTCCGCGGTGTGGCACTGGTAATGCACGCCGTCGCCGCCGAAGAGCCGCGTCGCGGTTTCCACGGTCTGCTCGTCCACGTCGATGCCCTCCACCGATTCCGCGCCCCAGCGGCGCAGCAAAAAGCTGCCGTATCCTTCGCCGCTGGCCACGTCCAGCACACGCTTGCCCGCGACGTACGGGCGCGCCATCGCGTAACGATTCAGATGGATGGTCGCTTCCACCGCGCTGTATTTTTCCTTCCCGCTGAAATCCAGCCGTTCAATCATTTCTCCCATAAACTTTTCCTTTCTGTTCGACGCGCTCCCGCGCGCATCCGTTATGTTTTAGAATTGAATTTCATACAATGCGCGATAAATTCGTGAAACTCCCGCAGCGCTTCGGGCGCGGGATCGAACCGCGCCGCGCCGCAGCGAATCGTCCGCATCAGGTTTTCGTCCTCGGCGCAGCACTGCAACGCATCCGCCGCGCTTTCGGCGCTGAAATCGCAGAGCAAGCCGTTCTGCCCATCCACGACATGGGTGCATGCGCCGCTGGTTCGGGTCGCAACTGCCGGTCTGCCCAGCATCATGGCCTCCGCCATCGCCAGCGGCCACGCCTCGTAATCCGAAAGCAGCACAAACACCTGCGCCGCGCGCATGTAGGGATAGGGATTGGCTCTCGGCCCCAGCAGAATCATCTGCCCGTTCAGGCCGCTTTGCGCAATTTCCCGTTTCAGCCTTTCCAGCAGCGCCGCATCCGGCTGCGCACCGACGCACAGCCACGTAAATTCCACCTTGCGCGCTTTGAGCGCTTTCGCCGTTTCCAGCATGCGCGGATAACCCTTTTCCGTCCGCACGTTGGCGACGGTAATCAGGTGCAGCCCCCACACGGGATAGGCAAAATCTTTCACCGGCTGCGCGGCCTGCTTTTCCAGCCACGCGCGGTCGAGCACATTATGAATCAACGCGCTCTTGCCAATCAGGAACGGGTATCTGGCCTCCGCTCTGCGCTTCGTATCCTCGGAAACAAAGATATAGTATCGATAGCTGAGGAACGAATCGAAAAACGCGTTGGCGTCAAATCCGTTTGACTTGGTGATATCCGTATGAATCCAAACCGACTTCGTCCGTGCCGCCACGTTTTGCGCCACAAATTCCAGCGGGCACCACTCGCCGTAGCTGAACGCCGCGTCGTATGTCCGGCCCGCAACAAAGCGGAGCGCCGCGTCCCCGCCCAGCCAGAACGCCTTCTTCGTCATGGAGAAGGGCTTTGCGCCGTTTTCCGCGCCCGCGTCCAGAACCCGCACCCATGCGGGCACTTCCGGCAGGAGCGAATTTTCCTGCGTCGTCTGGTTGAGCACCAGCAGATCGACAGCATAATCCTCCGGGCTGAGCGCCTTGAGCAGGTTGACCAGCGCGGTCTCCGCGCCGCCGCGATAAAACTGTGTGATGACGAACAACAGCGTCCGTTTCATTTCCTGTTTACGCTCCCTTGGGCGCAAAGACCCGCATCAGGCTTTGCAGAATTTCGGCGTTCCGGTCGCCCTCCCGCCGCAGATTTTCGCGCCATTCATTCAGGCATTCCGGATGCGCCAGCATCCGCTTCAGCCCGTTATAAATATCCTGTTCATCATTATCGACCAAAATTCCTGTTTTTTCGCTTTGAATTTGTTCGGGAATTCCGCCCACGCGTGTGGCGATCACCGGCACATGCAGCAATTTGGCCTCGTCGATGGTCACGGGCAGACCCTCGTATTTGGAAAGCAGCGCAAAACAATCCGCCGCCTTCATCACCGGATACGGGTTCTCCATCCGCCCCAAAAACGTGACCGTCTTTTGCAGGGCCAGCTGATCCCGCAGCGCCGTCCATTCCCTGAGCAGCACGCCGTCGCCGACGAAATACCAGTGGAACGCATATCCCTCGTCCGTCAGGCGGCGCGCAATGCGCAGAATGCGATCCACGGCCTTTTCCGTGTCCATTCTGCCGACGGAGACGATGTTGGTCACGTTTTTATCGAGCGAAACGCCTTCCAGCGGCGCCTGCGCCTTTTTCAAAATTTCTTCAACCGGCTGCAAGTTGGCGACGACAATCGTTTTTTCGCTCAGCTCCGGATGCTTTTGCAAAAAGCCCTGTCGGCTGGTTTCCGTCAGGCAGACCACCCGGTCGTAATGGCGATATCGTTCGCCGTCGTTGGCGGTAATCTGCCGCGTCCAATCGCTGTATTCGCTCCAAAGCGCATAGTCCGTGTGAATCCACTGAATCTTCTTCGGATGGCTCAGTTTGGAAACAAAATCGCGCATCTGAGAAGCCTCGCTGAGCACGCAGACCGTGTCGAACCCCTCGAAGAAATCTTTCATCTTCTGGTTGGACAGCTTTTCGATCACCCAGGCTTCCTTTCCCAGCTTGCGCATCACGCCATAGGCCAGCCGAACGGCCTTCTGGCGCATGGTGAAGCCCCGATGCAGAAGCACGTCCCTGCAGGGGATCGCCAGGCAGGTCACGCCGCAGCAGGTCTGCATATCCACAATCGGCACGCCCGCAAACAATCTGCGGCTGCGCTCGTCGGGCACCTCCATGCTGAACACGGTGATGGCGAAATCCCGGCGCAGTGCCTGCACCTGCGTCGCCGTCACGCGCTGCACGCCGCTGACATAGTTGATGTTGTCGCTCACATACAGCAGCGACGGCCGCGCGCGATGCACCGGGCAATCCGTAAGCATCTGCGTAAATTCCTGCACGGAGCGCTGCTGCGTGGAAAATCCTTCCAGCGCCTTGCGAATGCGGCTTTGCAGCGCCGCGTCTTTCAGCAGCCGCTCGATGCCGTCGGCAATCGCTTCCGGCGTAAAATCGCAGAGCACGCCGGTTTCGCCGTCCTCGATCTGCTCGATGGCGCCGGATGTGCGCGTCGCGATGACGGGCGTGCCGACCAGCTTCGCCTCGGAGATAACCAGCGACCAGCTTTCAAAATCGGAGAGCACGCAGACTGCGTCCGCGTTTTTCATAAATCGGTAGGGCGAGGCCTGCGCCGACATGCGGATAAAGCGGCCTTCCAGCCCGCGTTTCTTCACCGCCGCGTCGATCTGCGAAATCAGCGCGGTATCCGTGTCGCTGCCGATGTTGAGCCACGTGAAATCCAGTCCGCGCTTTTTGAGCAGCGCCATGGCCTCTACCTGGCGCAGATGGTTTTTCTCCGCCCGGAAATTCGCCACCGTCAGCAGCAGCGGCCGCTTCATCTTCTCCGTTTCGGGCGCTTTCTCCATGGCGGCGCGGCGGATGCCCTCGTCGTCGCAGAGGTTATGCACCACCGTCGCGCGCCCCTGCATGATCGGGTATCGCGCGAGCGCCGTTTCCATGGACTTGCCGGAGGCGAACAGATACAGATCGATCTTGTCGTCAAAGCGGAACATCACTTCCTCGTTAAAGAAGAGCGCCTTGTCGATGTCCGAATGAATCCAGACGATTTTTCGATCCGCCTGCACATGTTCGGCCACAAATTCCGGCGAAATCCATTCGCCGTAGGAAATTGCCGCGTCATAGTGCTTGTCTTTCACAAATTCAAAGCACGCGGGGCGATACAGCTGCTTTTTCGTCGCGTCCCGCGTAATGCGGCAGAGAGCCTTATGCCAAAATCCGTTCCCGTCCTCGCGCCCGGCCGCGTCGCAGACCGTCACATGCGGCGGCACCTGCGGCAGCAGCGAAATGACGTTCGGCAGTTTCATCTGATCGTAAACCAGCAGATCCACCTGATCATCCGTTTCAGGCAGCGCCTTGAGCAGGTTCAGCAGGTTGGTTTCCGCTCCGCCTTTGTAAAATTGGTTGATGACAATCAGCAGTTTCACGGCCGTATGTTTCCCCCTGTCCTTTGTCACATCTGGCTGTACGCCCGGCAGACCTCTTCCGCCGGGCCATACATCTTCACATGGCCCTTGTCCAGCCACAGCGCCTTGGAGCAGAGCTTGGTAATCTGTTCCCCGGAATGGGAAACAAGCAGCAGCGTCGCCCCGGAATCGATCAGCGACCTGGTGCGCGCAAAACTCTTCTCCTGGAATTTATAGTCGCCGACGGCAAGAATCTCGTCCAGAATCAGGATATCCGGCACGTTCATCGTCGCGATGGCGAAACCCAGTCGGGCCGTCATGCCGGAAGAAAAGTTTTTGATGGCGATGTTGCGGAATTCCTCCAGCTCGGCAAAATCCAGAATGCTGTCCACCCGCTCTTCCATATAGGCGTGCGAATAGCCCAGCACCGCACCGTTGAGGTAGATGTTTTCCACGGCGGAAAGTTCCGGATCGAAGCCCGCGCCAAGCTCGATGAGCGGGGCAATGCTGCCGTAAGTCTCCACCGTGCCCTTCGTCGGCTTCAAAATGCCGCTGACCAGTTTGAGCAGCGTGCTCTTGCCGGAGCCGTTGAGGCCGATGACGCCCAGCGAATCGCCGCGCTTCAGCTCAAAGGAAACATCCTGCAAGGCCCAGAAAGGCTCGACGGCAATCTTGTGTTTGAGCACGCGGATGAAATATTCCTTGATGTTATCCACCTTTTCGCTGCTCATGTTGAACATCATCGAGACCTGATCGACTTTTATGCTTGTGCTCATGATCGTTACCTCATTAAATGTACAGGACGAAATGATCCTGCTTCTTGTAGAAAACCCAGAAGCCCGCAAACAGCATCAGCACGCTCATGGCCACGCAGATCAGATTCTCGGTGATTCCGGGGAAAGTGCCGTAAATGACCAGCTCGCGCATGAAGTTGACATAGTGGAACATCGGGTTAAACTGCATCAGCCTGAGCGCAAAATCCGGCAGGATATCCACCGGGTAGAAAATCGGGGTGAAATACGTCCAGGCCAGAATAAACACGCCGTAGAAATGCGCGATATCGCGGAAATACACCGTCAGCGCGGCGAGCATCGTGCCCAGACCGACCGAAAACAGGAACGTATAAAAAATCGGAATCGGCATCAGCAGCAGCGTCGCATGGAAAGGCGTGCGCGTGACGATCATCACGATAAACATCGCGACGAGCGAAAAGCCGAGGTTCACCAGCGAGGAAAGCACGCAGGAAATCGGGAACAGGTATTTGGGCAGATAGACCTTTTTAATCAGCGAACAGTTGGACAGAATGGAGTGCATCGCGTTGGTGGTCGCTTCGGAATTAAACGAAAAAATCAGCGAACCGCTCAGGTAATAAATCGGGAAATTCGGGATATTCTGCTTGAAAATCGTGGAAAACACCACCGTGATGACGCACATCATCAGCAGCGGATTGAGCACCGTCCAGAGCATGCCCAGCACCGACTTGCGGTAACGCACCTTGATATCGCGCGAAACCAGTTCAATCAGCAGCGGATTGTATTTTTTCAGGGCGGCCGCCATGTTGCCGACCCGCGTTTTCAGATTCTGAAACATCTTTTTTCTCTCCTGTTATGTCTGAATATGACGAAGCGTTTCTCCAAACGCATTTTGTTTTTTCCCAAGTCATCGCCGCTTTCATCCGCGCGCCGCGGCACAGCGCCTGAACCCCCTTTCCCCCAGCAGTGTGAGCGCCGCCGCGCCGCGGTTTTTCATTCTCGCCCGCGGGTCGCTCAAAACCCTCCAGCGCAGCCGGCACAGCTCCGCAAAGATGGCCTCCGCCCGACCGCGATACCGCACGTCCTCCGGCGGAATCGCCAGCAGGGTCTGGCACAGACAGCTGAACCGGCGGCAGTCCGCCGCGCGCTGCACGGACGGACAGTTTTCCCGCACAAAATCGCACAGTTCATCGATCGCGGTCAGCTCATCGAAGCGCCCCTCGTGGAAGCGCTGATTCATGATGCTGTCTCCGCGCGTGCGATAGCCATAGAGCGCGTCGCTCTCCCATGCTGTGCGCTCCGCGCGCCACAGGAAGCGATACACCGTCGCCAGATCCTCAAACAGCCTCCCCACGGGGAAAAGCTGCCCGCGCGCATCTTCGGTGCGGTATAATTTGCCGCATGCGCTTGTATCGAAAAGCCGCTGATAGAGCATATGCTCCAAGGCCTTTTCGCGTTCAAAGCAGGCCGTTTGGCCCGTTGTCTGCCGGATGACTTCATCCGGCTTTTCCTGAAAAGTCTTCATCGTGCAGACAGCCAGATCGGCCCGGTAGCGCTCGATCAGCCCGTACAGGCTTTCCACGCAAACGGGATGCAGAAAGTCGTCGCCGTCCACATAGGTGATATAGTCGCCTTTCGCCGCCAGCGTGCCCGTGTTGCGCGCCGCGGACAGACCGCCGTTTTCGCGATGAATCGCCCGCACGCGCGCGTCCCGCCGGGCGTAATCCTCCGCCAGGCGGCCGCAGCCATCCGGCGAACCGTCGTCCACCAGAATCACATCCAGTCGGTCATAGGTCTGCGCCAGCACGCTGTCCACACACAGCGGCATCTCCGCTTCCACACGGTAAAGCGGGACGACAACGGAAATCAACGGTTTGGTCATCTGTCCGCTCCTCCCGCCGTCATCCTCTCATACAACCGTTCCAGCTGTATGCCCGTTTGGTGCACATCGCGCCCCGCGCGGCGCACGGCCTCCACGCCCCCGGCGCGGTCTTTCTGCCTGTCCGCGCGCTCAAACGCGGCGCACCACGGCTCCGGCCCATGATCCAGCGGCAGAAACGCCGCCTCCGGCGTGACCGCCGTTTCCGCCGTCACCCGATCGGACATCAGGCAGGGCAGACCGTTGGCCTGCGCTTCCAGGCAGACCATCGGCAGCCCCTCATAGAGGCTGGGAAGCGCAAAGATATCCATCGCGCTGTACACCTGCCGCATATCCTTGCGAACGCCGGCCATGCAAACCGCGCCGCCAATCCCCAGCGTTTCCGCCTGCCGCTGAACCTGTTCCTTCAACTCACCGCCGCCGACAAGCAGCAGGCGGCTGTTTGCGTGGCGTTTATGATATTGCGCGAAACACGCCAGCAGGAAAGCGTGATTTTTCTGCGGCATGAAGCGCCCCACGTGGCCGATAACCACCATATCCGCGTCAAAGCCCCATTGCCGCCGCAGACTGTCGCGCCCCGCCGCATCATAAGCGAACGCGGCGGCGTCGATGGCGTTGGGCAGCACCGTGACGCGCCCCGCCTCGACCGCTTTTTTTCCAAACATCCAGACCGCCGCCTGCTCGCCGCACGCCATCCGGTTCGTGGCAAACCATCCCGCCGTCGGGCGGAGCATCAGCTTGAGCAGTGTCCGCGCCTTTTCCTCCGGCGCAGCCGCGCTGTGATTGTGGCTGATGCGCACGGGCACATCGGCGCGCCACGCCGCATACAGCACCGGCAGGTTGAGCGTGTTCATATGCGCGTGCACAATGGCATAATGATTTTCGCGAAACAGCGCCGTCAGCGCACGCACCCGCGCGGCCGCGTGCCGGGTGGACGGCACGACAAAATAGCGCGCCCCGCGGTCGATCATCTCCTGCGGCGGCGCCAGCTCGGAGTCCTCGTCGATGAAATAATCAAACTGAATCCGTTCCGTATTCATGGAACAATAATAGTTATTGACCACCGCTTCCACGCCCGCTGCCGCAAGCTTGCCGATCACCTGCGCCACGCGCATGCCGCATCGCCCCACTTTTCCGCTTTGTCTTTATAAAATTCCATCAGTTATCCAATTAAAGAGCAGAATATAACACTTTAAGATATTATACGGTTTTCGCTATCTTCTGTCAACTCTTCCGGCCCTCCGAGTCAGGCATCCGCGCCGATCGACAACCGCCGTTTTTCCGCGGCGAAATAGGCTATTGGTCTTATTCCGCGCTGGACGGCTGCAACGGACAGATGATTCTGGGCTATGTGCCTCAAAAGACGCTGGCCTCCGTCAAAGGCGTGCCCTCCATCGTCGATGATCCAGACGACACGCGTTACGCCGATTTGAACAAGCACGCGTATGTGCAGTACTGCGTCGAAACCGACAGGGCCATGGCGGAATAATCCCATAAATGCAAAACACGGCGGCGTTCTCTTTAAGCCGGGGAGAACGCCGCCGTGTTTTTAATTGCGGATTTCATAGAGAATAAAGAAAAAAGAGGATCATGACTGCCATCATGATCACTCTGATAAGCAGGGCTAATCAATCCTGAAAGCCCGCTGCTGTGCCTATATGCAGCATTTTCCCGGTCGTCCGTCAAGGGCGGCCGTTTTACTTTTTCACAAAATCCCGCGCGACTTCGGCGATGTGATCTGCGCACAAGCCAAACTGACGCAACACTTCCCATGCCGGGCCGGAATGGCCGAATTCGTCGTTCACGCCGATTCGGCGCATCATCGTCGGGCATTTTTCGCTGAGCACGCCCGCGACAGCCTCGCCCAGACCGCCGATAATGCTGTGCTCTTCGCAGGTGATGACCTTTCCGCATTCCTTCGCCGCCTTGACAACGATTTCTTCATCCAGCGGTTTAATGGTGCAGATGTTGATGACGCGCGCGTGAATCCCCTCATCCGCCAGCGCTCTGGCCGCGATAAGCGCTTCGTTAACCATCAGGCCGGTGGCGATCATCGCCACGTCATTGCCCTCGGTCAGCTGTTCGCCCCGGCCGATTTCAAAGCGATAGTTTTCCTCATCGTGGAAAACCGGGATCGCCAGTCGGCCGAAACGCAGATACACCGGGCCGTCGTAGGCATAGGCCGCCTTCACCGCCGCGCGAGCTTCCACATCGTCCGCCGGGCAGAGCACGACCATGCCGGGGATGGAGCGCATCAGCGCGAAATCCTCGCAGCACTGGTGAGAAGCGCCGTCCTCGCCGACGGAGATACCGCCGTGCGTCGCGCCGATTTTCACATTGAGATGAGGATAGCCGACGGAATTGCGCACCTGCTCAAACGCGCGCCCCGCCGCGAACATCGCGAAGGACGACGCAAACGGCACAAGTCCCATCGTAGACAGACCCGCGGCGACGGCGATCATGTTCGCCTCCGCAATGCCGCAGTCAAAATGGCGATCCGGAAACGCCTTGCGGAACATGCCGGTTTTGGTGGCGGCGGCGAGGTCGGCGTCCAGCACGACGAGGTTGCTGTGCTCGGCGCCCAGCTCGACCAGCGCCTTGCCATAGCTCTCACGGGTCGCGATTTTCTTCACTTCGCTCATGCTCACGCCTCCAATTCTGCCATCGCGGCACGCAGTTCGTTCATGGCCACTTCATATTCCGCGTCGTTCGGCGCTTTGCCGTGCCAATCGACGTTGTTTTCCATATACTTCACGCCCTTGCCCTTGGTGGTGTGCATCAGGATGGCCGTCGGCTTGCCCGTGCAGGCGCGGAACGCGTTAAACGCGCCTTCAATCTGGTCGTAATCGTGGCCGTCGATGGTGATGACGTTAAAGCCGAAAGCCTCCATCTTCGCATCGACCGGCGCGCTGTTCATGACCTTCTCGGTCGGACCGTCGATCTGCAAACCGTTGAGATCGATGATGACGCACAGGTTATCGAGCTTATAATGCGCGGCGAACATGAACGCTTCCCAGACTTCGCCTTCCTCGATTTCGCCATCGCCCAGCAGGGTATACACGTTGATATCCTGTCCCAGATATTTCGCGCCCTTGGCCATGCCCGCCGCGCAGGAAACGCCCTGGCCGAGCGAGCCGGTGCTCATGTCCACGCCGGGCACGAGGTTCATATTCGGGTGGCCCTGCAAATAGCTGTCCGCGTGGCGCAGCGTCGGCAGGTCGCTCACCGGGAAGAAGCCGCGATAGGCCAGCGCGCTGTAAAGGCCCGGCGCCGTGTGGCCCTTGGAGAGCACGAAACGATCTCGGTCGGCCTTTTTCGGCTGTTTGGGATCGATACGCAGCTCTTTGTTATACAGATAGGCGAACATCTCTGCGGAAGACAGGCTTCCGCCCGGATGGCCCGCCTTGGCGCCGTGCGTCGATTCAATGATGCCCATGCGGATTTGGCAGGCAGCGATCGCGAGCTGCTTCTTTTCCTGATTGGTCATAATTTCCTCCCTGAGACGGTTTGAAGTGGGTTATCAATCTCTCTTATTTTATTGCTTTCCGAGCAGCTCGTCAAGTGTCGCGACGCGCTGAAAAAAACACTGGTTTGGCGATAAAGCCGTCCATGCCGAAGGCGAACGCCTTTTTTGTCCTCGTCAAACGCATTGGCGGTCATGGCGGCAATCGGAATCGTGCGCTTTTCCGGGTCTTTCAACTCGCGAATCACGCGCGTTGCTTCATAGCCGACATCATCAAAACCATACTGATTTATGATATAGCTTTACGCGTGTACGGTCAAGAAAAATTTGTGCATTTTGCTTTCTACTGACCGCATTTTTTGAAAAAAGGAAATCCCCCTTTTTTTCGCGAATATAAAGCGTATGATTTCCCGCTTGGCGGGCGAAAGAAGCAATCATCATGGATCAACTGAGCGAAGGACTCCGCAAACTGATTTTGGCCGGCATCGGCGCGGTCGCCGCGACAAAGGAAAAGTCCGAAGGGATTCTGGACGAGCTGGTGAAAAAAGGCGAACTGACCGTTGAGCAGGGCAAAGTGCTCAATGAGGAACTCAAGCACAACATCAAGGACGCCATCCGAGAGAACGTGACGCTGCACGTCGTCACGCCGGAGCAAACCTTTCGTGGTTCTCCATCCTCTTTTTTGCGCTGAGCGCCGCTCTGCTGGGGTGGACGTTCGTGTGGAAAGAAAAAAAGAAATAAACGCTTCCGTCAATAAAACCGCCCATGCCTTCTCACTCGGCATGGGCGCTTGTTTTACTGCGGCGCATCCATCATCGCGCATTCCACACGGCTGAGGCTCTGCGCCGCCTGCTCACAGAATGCGTTCAGCCCGGTTTGCCGCGCGTCTTCCGGCAGGGCGACGTATTCCTTGATGAGCGATATCATGCCGCCCGCTTCGCTTTGCAGACGTTCAAAACGCTTGTGCTCGTCGTCCAGCGCTATGCGCAGCATGTCGCAGCGCGCGCCCAGCCTGTCCGCCTTGCGCTGCGCGTCGGCGTTTCCCTCCGGCCTGGTCATCGCACGGGCCAACAGATAATCCAACGATTCAAACAGCTGACCGATGTGCGCATCGCCGCTCTCCTGTGCGCGCGTTTTGAGCCGCGTCAGCTCGACCGGGCTTTCTTCTCCGGCGTAGGGACTGACGTAGGCGCGCCCCTGCTCGTTTAAGCGCTCCATCACGCCACGAACCAGTTCCGGCCGCGTCCGCACCGTAGACCGATATTTGTTCTGATAGCGCAGCATCCGCGTCCGGTCGCCGCCAGCCAGCTGCTGCACGCAGGCGCGCACGCTCACGCCCTGCGCTTTCGCGGTAAGTACCTGCTCCACCAGCCGCTCCACCTCTTCTTTGGAAAACGTTTCAAACGGCATCGCCCGCGCGCCGCCCTCCCCCTGTTCGGCGCGCACCTGCGCATAATAAAAATTGCGGATGCTGTTGGGTTTGCGCCCCAGCTGGCGGCTCATCCGATCAAATACGCTGCGCAGCGACTCGCCGCTTTGCTCCGCCGCCTCAATGCTCTGCCGCAAGGCGTCGATTTCCTGCTTCTGCCAACCTCCGTGCGGGCCGCGTATGGGCCGTGCCGCCTGCATGCTGACCTCCATCCCGTCTATCCCCTCCTTCTGATTGTCCGCGCTCTTGCGCAGATACAGGGTTCACATTGATGCAGTATTTTATACGGCGCGCGGCTTCATCCGTTTCCCGTCAAGGCCGTCCGTCTCTTCGTTTGTCGCTATCAGTGTATGAACAACTGCCGCCGTACATGACGCGGCTCCTTGCCTAAGCGGTGAATTTGCGATATAATCAGAATATACGGGTTCGGGAAGAAAAGCCCGGCCCGATTCGTTTTATTTTTTAGAAGATTTTTCCCCACAGTCGGAGGACAGCATGAAAAAACGGATATTGGGGCTTGCGCTGGCGATGCTCCTGCTTTTCTGCGCGGCGGCGCTCGGCGAAACCAATACACAGGTGAAGCATTATCTGATGCTCGGCGAGGATGGTTATGCGGATCAGGTGACGGACGACGCGCGAACGGATACCATCGTGCTCGTGTCGCTGGATACGAAGTACAACCGCGTCATCCTGACCTCGATTCTGCGCGACAGCAAGATCAACAACCCGCGCGGCAACGAGACCAAGATCAACCTACTCTACAAAAATCATGGCTTTGACGGCATCGTCTCCTGCCTGGAACGCGAACTCGATATCGAAATCGAAGGCGCGATTCTCGTCAATTTTGAAAACGTCAAGCCCGTGATCGACGCGCTGGGCGGCGTGGATATCGAAATCGATCAGAACGAATATCTCGCCATCCGCAGCATCCTTTTGGGCAAAGACCCGAACATGCCGGACGGCCCCGGCCTCGTCCATATGACGGGCCGCATCGCGCTGGCCTATATGCGCACGCGGGCGACGGGTTCCGGCGGCGACTTCGCCCGAACCGAGCGGCAGAGGAAGGTCGTCGCCCAGCTGTTTGACAAGTGCCGCGGCCTGTCGCTGCTGGAGCTGGTCGGGCTGTATAACGAAGTTTCTTCCGGCATGAAAATGAGCCTTTCGGCGATGGATATCCTCAGCGTGCTTTCGCAGGGCTATACCCTGATGACCTCCGGCGCAGATTTTGTGGAATTCCGGATTCCTCAGGACGGCACGTATTCCTACGGAAGCGTCGGTTCGTCCTCCGTGCTCGACGTACGCTGGAAAACCAACAAAACCCGTTTCCATGCGCTGCTGGATAACGAGCAGTGACTTCGTTTTACAAGGAGCTAAACCATGTTGAAACACATCACCGCCGCTTTGGCGGCTTTCTTCCTTCTTCTTCCCGGTTCGGTCTTTGCCGAATCGCTCGATCTTTCCAAGCTCGGCGACATTGAAGAAGCCGAACAGTGGGAAGAGCGCGCGTGGTATCAGCGCGAAGACGGCAGCGACTGGCGCGTGCAGAATGACGGCTCCGTTATTGTCACGATTTCCGCGACAGGCGATGTAACCATCGGCGGCGACACACGCAAGAGCGGCAAGAGCATCTTCGATAAACAGCTCGCACAGGAAGAACTGGGTCTGGATTTTCCGCTTTCCAACGTCAAAAGCATCTTCGAGGCTGACGACATGACGCTCATCAACTTTGAAGGCACGCTGACCAACACCAAAAGCGCGACAAAAAACACCTACTCTTTCGCCGCGCCGCCGGAATATGTGCAGGTGCTGACCTCTTCGAGCGTGGAGGCCGTCAGTCTGGAAAATAACCACGTCATGGATCACGGCACAGCCGGATATCAGGACACCTGCGACACGCTGGCCGCCGCCGGAATCACGTACAGCGGTCATCTCGGCGCGTCCACTTTCACGACGGATACGGGCGTCAAAATCGGCATGCTGGCCTATCAGACCTTCAACGGCAACTACAAAAACATTTATGCCTCCATCGAAGGCGATATTCAGGCGCTCCGCGACGCGGGCTGCGCGCTGGTCATCGTCTCCTACCACTGGGGCGATGAAAAGGACTACGTGCCCAACGAGCGTCAGGTGCCTCTGGGACGCGCGACCATCGATGCAGGCGCGGATCTGGTCATCGGCCATCACAGCCACCGCATGAACCCGATTGAGCTTTACAAGGGCAAATATATCTGCTACTCGCTGGGCAACTTCTCCTTTGCGGGCAACGCCAAGCCGGAAGACATGGATACCTACATCTTCCAGCAGCGCTTCCGCGTCTATCCGGACGGCACGGCGGAAAATGCGGATATGCGCATCATCCCCTGCTCCATTTCGTCTCAGGAGAAGGTGAACGATTTCAAGCCCACGCCGAAGGATGCGGACGGCGCGCAGGCCCTGCTCGCCCGTCTCGATCAGCTGAACGCCCAGTTTGAAAAAGCATTCTCCAAAACGGGCGTTTCCGCCGTTTCGCCGTATCCGACGGAATGGAAGTATGCCTATTAAGCAGCTCAAATCCTCACGCACTTCTTCAAAAAGACGCGGCCTGTGCCAAAGCACGGGTCGCGTCTTTTTGTATGTCATTGGGTTTCAAACGGAATATACACCCGGAAACAAACCTTCCGGCCCTTATCGTCCGTTCCGCGAAGCATCCAGCCGTCGCCGACGCTCTTGGAATCCGCCCTGCAGCCGTAGGTGAGCCGCCGAAATTCCCGTCCGCTGATATAGCTTGGTTTTCCGCCGTTATTCTCGCCGAAAACATCCGTCGTCTGCGCATAGATGTCCGTCTTCCCTTTTTTGTAAAAACGCACGCGCGTCAGCTCGTCCACGGTTACGCCGACGCCGTTTTCTTCCTTGAAAAAGAGATTATATTCCCAAACCGGCGTGGATTCCTCCGTCTGCTGTTTGACCGCAACGGGCAGTTCCGTCTTGGTATAAATGCGGATATAGGCCTGCCCCGGCTCATTCGCCGTTTCCTGCTCAAACCAGTCGATCGTATAGCCGCCCTTTTCATGGCCGACGGACGGCAGAAAGATAATCCCCAGCACAAACAGAGCTGCCGCCGCCAGAATCATCAGCCACGGACGCAGGCGAAACTTCTTTTTTTCATCGGGTTTTTGCGCCCGATCTTCCTCCTCGGCCTCCGGCTCGGTTTGAGTCTCTTCTTGGGGCAAGAATTCCAGCCCCACCAGTTCCGAAAGCCGCGTCAGGGTCTGATAATCCGGTTCGGTTCGCCCCGTTTCCCTTAATTAAAGATATTGTTGGGTAAAAAAGAAAGGTCAGTCGATTTTGCCGATGAAGCGGTAGTAGATTTCTACTTCCTGCTCACGACTTCCGTCCTCGCCCTTGACAGCTTCGTGGACGGTTATTTTTTCAATTAGAGTGTTCAGAAGTTCGGCGGTCAGCTCCACAGGGTTGACATACTG
>JABLTR010059992.1_pt1 | contig 45223 bp, 56 predicted proteins | sample 7160071 | NCBI WGS metagenome assembly JABLTR01 (sample SAMN14651230, study PRJNA627086) | human gut metagenome | isolation source: feces | host: Homo sapiens | reverse complement strand
TGTCAGGCCGCACCAACGTGACGTGACGCGTGGCTAGTATCATAGGGCTTTGCCCGTCGATGAAAAACCCCCGGCTTCGCCGGGGGATATTTATTATCACTACAGAGGCGCCTGCTCCAAGCAAAATCTTGAGCGGCAAAGCCAGTTGCAGAAGCCCCAAGTTATAATTACGACGTTTCTGCAGTTGTTCACTTTTAAGGCAAATGAAGTCTCACAATATCCAGGATACTTCGTTAGGGTAAAACCTTGAAACAAGAGCGAAAACTTTACAGTCGAAGGGACAGGATTTGCCTATACGCTATCTCTGATCAGCGGAAAGTATAAAATGCCGATCCTGTACTGCCTCTCAAAATATGAAGTCGTCCGTTATAATGAACTGAAGCGGTATTTGGGAAAAGTGACATTCAAGACATTGACAGATTCCCTGAAGGGTCTGGAATTGGATGGCCTGGTCATTCGCAAGGAATATCCACAAGTGCCGCCAAAAGTAGAGTATAGCCTGACAGAAAAAGGGAAATCACTGATCCCGATGTTGACGGATCTATGCACCTGGGGAGAAGAACACAGAAATAAGCCCTCCGTGTAACAGGTTGACAGGCAGGCGTCAGCAAGATATAATTTTACATATACCCCTAACGGTATGGGAGGTGACTCTATGAGGCAATGTATGGATGCGGATAATCTGCATCGCAGATTGAAAAAAATTATCGGCCAGGTTCAGGCCATTGATCGCATGATCGACCAGGATGTTCCCTGTGAGGACATTCTTGCCCAGATCAATGCCGCAAAATCTGCCCTTCACGGATGTGGAAAAGTAGTTCTGGAAGGTCATATTCAGCACTGTGTCCGGGACGGATTGGAGCATGGAGACGCGGAACAGACGATTGAAAAATTCACCAAGGCGGTGGAACGTTTTGCTAATATGGGATGACCACAGAAAAAGCAGCCATAGGTGCTGCTTTTTTGCTTGACATTCTATACCCATATGGGTATCATATACATATACCCCTAATGGTATAGAAGGAGAATCGTACTATGAAACCCATAATGGAAAAATTAGAACATCTTTTACAACTGGGCGGGATAAAGAAGGACATCCTCTTTCTTGTGCTTTCAGGCATAGCCATTGTGTGCAGCCTGCTGGGGCTTAGTCCTTTTCCCTTTGATATGGCATGGATCGCCATCATCTTGTGCGGTGTCCCTATCATCTTAGAAGCGATCATTGGACTGGTCACCGCTTTTGACATCAAGGCTGATGTACTGGTGTCTCTGGCGCTGATTGCCTCTGTCTTCATCGGAGAAGATTTCGCCGCAGGTGAAGTAGCCTTTATTATGCAGTTGGGAAGCCTTCTGGAAGAATTGACCGTAGCCCGTGCCCGTGCGGGAATCGAGAAACTGGTTCATCTTACGCCGCAGACCGCCAGGGTTCTGAAAGGTGGAACTGAACAGGTTATTCCGGCACAAGATGTTCATGTGGGCGACCGGCTCCGGGTTCTTCCCGGTGAAAGCATTCCAGTGGACGGTGTAATTGTCTCCGGCCAAACTTCCATCAACCAGGCGGTTATGACCGGGGAATCCCTCCCCGTAGACAAGGCGGTCGGGGATACGGTATCCAGCGGCACCGTCAATCAGTTCGGTGCCTTTGAGATGGAGGCCACAAAGGTAGGCGAAGACAGTTCCATCCAGCGGATGATCCGGCTGGTGCAGTCAGCGGATGCGGGCAAGGCAAAGATTGTGGGGATTGCGGACCGTTGGGCTACCTGGATCGTTGTAATTGCTCTGAGCGCGGCGGCACTTACATGGCTGTTTACCGGAGAAATTATCCGGGCCGTGACCATCCTTGTAGTGTTCTGCCCTTGTGCCCTGGTACTGGCAACCCCTACCGCTATCATGGCAGCCATCGGCAATGTGACAAAGCATGGCTTTTTGGTTCGGGAGGGGGATGCCTTAGAACGTCTCTCGAAAGTGAAAATCATTGCCTTTGACAAAACAGGAACGTTGACTCATGGCACGCCCAAAGTGGTAAAAGCCGTAAGTGTTTCCGGGAATTATACATCCGAGCAAATCTACCAGTTAACGGCTGCTGCTGAACAGTACTCCGAACATCCTTTGGGGAAAGCTATCGTGGATTGCTGCAAAAAGGAGTTTCAAAAAGAACTGCCTCCTGCCAATGATTTTCGCATGATTCCCGGTCGGGGCGTATGTGCCCGTGTGGAGGGAAAACAGATTCTTGCAGGCAATCCGGAGTTGATTCGAGAGCATGGGATCGCTATGACGCTGCCCCCGGAGGCCATAAACTATCTTGAACAGGGTTGTGCCGTCACCTACTTAGCAGTGGACGGTAGCCTTGCGGGTTGGATTGCCCTTTCTGACACCATCCGGAAGGAGAGCAGCGAGATGATCGACGCACTTTCCAGTCTGGATGTAGATCCTGTGCTGCTCACAGGTGACCATGAAAATGCCGCCAACGCCATCGCCTCTCAACTCCATATCCGGACAGTTCGGGCCAACTGTCTGCCGGAAGATAAACTGAAAGCTGTTGATGTCTACCAGTCCCAGGGACAATTGGTGTGTATGATCGGCGATGGGATCAATGATGCTCCTGCCCTGAAAAAAGCTGAGGTTGGCATTGCCATGGGCGGTGTAGGCAGTGATATTGCGGTGGATGCGGCGGACATCGCCCTTGTAAACGATGATGTAAAAGAACTGCCCCACCTAATCGCCCTTTCTAAACGGATGATGACTACTATTAAATGCAACATGACATTTTCCATGGTGCTGAATTTTATCGCCATTGCTCTGGCTATCAGTGGTGTTCTGAATCCAGTGGTAGGGGCTTTGGTTCACAATGCAGGTTCGGTGCTGGTCATCACTAACTCGGCTTTCTTGTTAAGGTGGAAGAAATAAAAACAACCTAAACTAAAAAGAGATGCAACTATTATTCTTCTGGGTATAGTTGCATCTCTTTTGCTTTGTATTTTGGATGTGGCCAAAAACATATTTCGTAATTGTAGTATTAGTAGAGGGAAAAACGAGGGAAGGGTTGCGGGAGTTATACCGAAAGTTGGATTATCCCGAAACCTTAGTTTTCAGCCTGTTTCCATGCCGGTTCCGTCAAAAAAATTCGGGATAACTTTTCCTCCCTTTTGAGCAGGTTTCAATACTTTTTCATCGGAAGCATCCCAACATTCGGGATAATCTTATATGGGAACAAATCGAGGACTATGCTGCCGCGGTGGACTGCCTGGCAGGAGAGGAGGTAAAGGCTGCCTATTTGCAGGGGGCAGCCGATTTCGCCAGGGTTATGGCAAGGACGGAATCAAACATGACCGATTAAGGGTGGGAAAAGTGTGACCGCAGGGATATGGTCGAGAGTTTTGAAAAGCATATATTCATCCAATGGTTCTCTTTATATCGCGCGAAATAATCTGTACGGTTTCTTGACAGTTTCGTGCGATTTGCGTATAATGAAAATAAAGAAGGACATACTATACACCATGAAGGAGGCGCGTATTATGATCGTAACTGCAACCGAGTTCAAGACCAACCTCGGTAAATATTTGGAAATGGCCATGAAGCAGGATATATTCATTACCAAGAACGGCAAGAGCATCGCCCGGCTCACCAGCCCCACCGTCAACAAGCTGGCCGTCCTGGACAGCCTTGTGGGGATCGTCTCCGAGGACTCCGCCATGGATGAAGAAACGATACGAAAGGAGCGGCTGGCCAGACAATGAGAGTCCTGATCGACACAAATGTGATTTTGGACATTCTGCAAAAGCGGGAACCATTTTTCACGGATTCCTACCGGGCTCTGCGCAGGGCTCTTGAAAATGACGCCGAGTGTTTGATCTCCGCATCCGCCGCTACCGATATTTTCTATGCGCTTCGTAAGTCCATGGGTTCTGCACAGCAGGCCAAAGAACATATCGATCAACTCGCCCAGGTCGTGAGCTTTGCCGATGTACAAGGTATGGACATACACACTGCCCTCATGCGGGCTATCCCGGATTTTGAGGATGCGGTGGTGGATGCAATGGCCGAGCGGAGCGGCGCAAGCTACATCCTTACTCGCAATATTAAGGATTTCACCGGTTCGGTGGTGCCAGCCATCCTTCCCGCCGATTTCCTGAACAAATAAACATACCGCCACTCTTGACTGGGTGGCGGTATTGTTTTGCTTTCTCAGCGCAGGAGCCCGTTTCTCTCTTTTTGAGTAAATGTTGTAAAACAGCGGCGTAACGAGTGTAATGACTATGTTAGGATACTCCACAGGACGAATTTGATGAAAACAAAATGGCAGAAAAATGGCGCACTCCCCGCCGATGACAAGGAAAGAATCCCATGCTAGAATAGTACTGTCTAAAATTGGAGCTTGTAAAGGGCCATACCTGAGGAGTGATTGCCTGTGAAATACTGCCCCTACTGCGGCGCCGAGATCCTCTCCGGCGCCTTTTCTTTTTGCCCATCCTGCGGGGAGTCCCTGCCGGTGCTGGCGCAGCCCGCCGCTGAAAAAGCTCCGGGAAAGCCCTCGCCCCAGAGGGAGAAAGCAAAAAAGGAGCGCCCTCGCAAAAAAGAGCGCCCGCCCAGGAAAGCGAAGCAACTGATCCTTTCCGAAGTGGAAGCTTTGGACTGCGACGGCTATTACGAGGACGTCCAACCCATAGACGCAGACCGCCAGCGGGAGGGAGTTGATACCAGGCTCATCCTGCGAGTGGTGCTGTTGGTGGCTGGGGTGGCCCTGGTCATTGGCGGGTGTGTTGCCGCGCTTTTTTTACTGTGAAAGTTGCAAACAGCCTGCCTCGTCCGTGAAATACAGGTAGAAATACTTCCAAAGGGAGGCGCTGTTTATGAAATATATTTCTAAAGGTCTTGTTGTAGAGGGCTCTACCGAGCACATCCTGAAGATCCAGCGGGGAGGCTACGAGTTCCAGTTAACAGGGGACAGGGCACGTCTGTGGCTGAACGGACGGTTTGGCGTGGCAGATGCGGACGGGACGAATCCCCGGTATGTAAAAGAACTGCTCCATCTCAAACGGGTAGGGCTGGCCGAGCCAGTCGGTGAGGAACCGGAGGGCGTGTACCGGGCCCTGACCCAGTGCGTCCTGGTGCCGGCCAAGGCGGGCAGGCTTCGGATGCCCCTGAACGCCCTGGAAAGCCAGACTCTCCAGTGGTTGCGGGAAGCAGGGCTGCGCCTGACCATGGCGGAGCTGGTGTGCCTGCGGGAACGCGACATTCGTCCCGAGCCGGGCCTTCTCGGTGAGGAGAATCGCCAGGCCCTGACGGAAGCAATTTACACCCAGCAGACTATCTTCGACAACGTGCTGGAGGCGCAGATGGAGCGCGCATCCTGCCGGGAGGAAATGGTGCGTGCCGTGCTGGGCTTGCTGAAGAAAAAGAGGATCGTCCTACTGTGAGGTGCGTATGAAAGAGAAGTTGAAAAAGCTGCCGCCGCCTCTGCGAAAACAGGCCCTCCTCCGGTTTGCCGGAGCGGGGGCCTGCTTTTGTCTGCTGTTGCTGGTGGCAGTGGGGTACCGTCAACCGATGCTGTGGTTCTCCTTTCTGGTGATGGGTGTTTTTTCCGCCGGCAGCGGCGCCCTGCTGGTGTGGAGGGCGGACCAAGGAAAGGTCCTGGTCGTGGAAGGCGTTTGCAGAGAAGTGGAATCAACCCTGTTTCGCCGCCGGCCCAAGGCTGTGGTGATGGAATGCGGCGACCGACAGGTCAAGGTCTATCTCCATGCCCGCGTGCGGAATCTGGCTGTGGGGGAGCGGCTTCGAATCTATGTGGCGGAGTCGGCTCCTGTTTATGAGGAAGACGATATTCTTGTGTTGAGCGGATACCTGGCGGTAGAGGTGGGCAAAAAATAGGGAGCGGCTTAGCCCGCTCCCGAAAAAACTGTATTACGCTACGCTGTCCTGATAGTTGACGATAGCCACCTCGGAAACCGCCTTTCGTACCGCCCGGACGATGCGCTCCAGCTTAGCGGCCACCTCATCGGAGTAGGATAAACACCTCCAAAAGAAAAACGTCTTTCCCGTTATGGAAAGACGTTCTCTAAAAATGGGTTATTGATTTTCTTCTTTCAGCAGCCGTTTGAAAGTTGTTGGGTAGTTGCTGGCTCCGTGCGCGATGTGGTAAACGAACACCGTATCCGCAATCAGCCGGTAAACACAGATATACTTTCCGGCAATCACCAGGCGGTAGCCGCCGTTACGCAGTTCCTTGTCCTGAGGGATATGGCCGGACAGCGGAAATATCTCCAGCCGGGAAAGCGTATCTAAAATGAGGTCGGTGATTTTGCGGGCGGAGTTGGGACCCACCAGGTTCAAATGGAGTTGGGCAATCTCCTCCAGCTCCCGTTGCGCGGGCTCAAGAATAACAAGTTCAGCCACGTTGATAGATCGCCTCCAGCCGTTTTCTGGACTCCACCAGCGTGTAGGTAGGCGCACCGGAGAGCCGGGCTTGTTCCGCTGCTTCCAGTTTGGCCCGCAGCTTCAGGGTTTCCTCCCGCTGCTCAAATGCCTCAATGCTCATAACCACCAAATCGCCTTCGCCGTTTTTGGTGATATAGATTGGCTCCGCTTCTTCATGCGCCAGATCAGAGATCATACCGTAGTCATTGCGGAGCGCAGTGGACGACTTAATAATCACGGTCAACACCTCCTGCGTTATTCTACGATAATTCTACCAGAATTATTCACCATTTGCAAGAGACGCCGAACCCCGAACCCCGAATCCCGAACAATGATTTTGCCAGCCTGCCGCTCTTGAACAGCGAGAAGCACAAGAGGACCGTGTGCTCCATGCATCCAGGAAAACTCAAGAGATATCCAGCAAAACCCCCACAAACCGTTTGACACCTCCACCCCTGGATGCTATAATGGAGCCGTAAAGTTTCCAGGGTTTTCCAAAAGCCCACAGTGACCCGTATGCAAAGTGTCAAGGAGCCATGCGCTCTTTGGCACTTTTTTTGTTTTCCGGGTCCCCCTCCAGAGGGTGGAAACAAATTTTTGTGCAGGCCAAGCCTGCGGAAAGGAGCCCATCATGATCAAAACCATCATCACAGGAGCCGTCATCTCCCAGGGGTATGACAACGCCCCTGCCCTGAAGTTCGCCGAAAAGGGGGACGCCGTCCGGTTCCGCATTGGGAAGAAGGTCTATGACCCCAAAGAGGATGACAACCACCGCTGGATCAACCTGCCGGTGAAAGCCTTCGGCAGCCTCTGCGGCCGCGTCAAGAAAATGAAGCTGCAAGCAGGTTCTTATGTAAACCTGCTTGGCAGGCTGGACGAGGACGAGTGGACGGACAAAGCAGGAGAAAAGCACACCACCATGGTCCTCATCCTGGACGACATTGAGTACTGTTCCGGAGGCGCGAAGAAAGAACCGGCGGAGGAAGCCCCTCAGCCCATGACCTCTTCGGAGCCACCCCAGGAGGAGCCCACCACCTTTACCGGGTATGTGGGTTTTGGGGGAGCGAACCCCTTCTTCGGGGATGACTGAGAGGGAATCAAAATGAATCAGGCGTAGGTGACGCACAGGTGTATCCATATCCTGTGCGTTTTCTTATGCCCAAAAGAAAGGAAGAGCGCAAATGACAAAGAAAGAATGGCAGCGCCACATGGCCTATGAAGCCCTGGTGATCCTGGGAATGCTGGCCCTGCTCCTATTCGTGTGCAGGCTATGGCCTATTTTACTCTTGGTGATTCTAGGAATCTTCGCAGCCGCTCTGCGGCTGGTATTTCTCAGCTCGCCCAAGGTGCAGCCCATCCGGCCGGAGCAACAGACGGCAGCGTCCTCCGCGCCTCAGCGCGCTGTGAAAAGCCAGCGAACTGCTCAGAATGTGGAGGACACCTTGTCCTTTGGAGAGCTGCAAACGCAGGTCACTCGCTGGGTCCGGCAGGAATATCCGGAAGCCCGGTGGGTGTGGAAATATCCCGATTCCAAAGCGCGGTTCCAGCGGGGTGAGGAGCTTGCCATCCTGCTCAACCGGGCAGGGGGTTACCGGGAGGTGTCGATCCTCCTGCGGGGACAACGGCTTTTCGAGATCCGATACCTGTGCGCGCCGGCGGAGAAACCCCAGCTGGAAGAACCTGCTTCCCCCCAAGAGGAGCAGCCCCCAATGGAAGAAGCCGCGTCACAGCCAGAGCCTTCCCAGCCGGAGGATTACAGCCTCGCCGCCTTTGAGTGGGTGGAGTCCCACCTGGAGGAGCTGAACATCCTCTGCAACGAATGCATCGCTCAGAAGCAGGATTTCCTGCTTCTCACCGGCGGGGACTTGCCGGAGCCGGCGGCCTGGCCCGCTCTGTGCCAAGAACTCTTGCGAAACGGCCTTTCCTGCCACATGGAGGAAGAAGGCATTCGCATCCAGATTGCGCGGGAGGACCGCAGAAAGGAATGATGGGTATGGCCACATCGCTGACAAACCTGTTCAACTTCGGCAAGCCGCTGCCGAAACCCTTTGATAAGCTGCCCAGTAAGAAGGTGAAAGGCTTCGCTTCCCGGTACGGTGGGACGGAGGCCACCCTGTGCGCGTCTATCATCAAGGCGGTTCACGCGCTGTGTGCCTGTCAGAATGGCGGCGAGGGCGCTGTGGGGAAGATCACCTCCACCCTGAGCGTGGCGGAGTACAAGTCCTCTATGGGGCCGGACGCCTACCACCTGGTGGTGTACGACTCCGGCACCGGCTCCCTGCTCGCCAGCGTCTACGACCGGAACACCGAGCTCATAGAGCAGTACACAGTCCACACCAGCGCGCGGGATGGGGCAGCCCTGTTTTTCGCCATGATGCCCCAGCTTTTAGAAGACGAGGAATTTCGGGAGAATTGGAAGGCCTATCAGGAGCAGTTCACCAACGGATTTTCGGACCTGCCCAAGGCAACCCATAACATGGCCATCCTCTGCGACAACGCCTACCGGCGCATCAAGGACAGCGCCTGCCCCACCCACCTAAAGGTGAACGTGGACAAATCCGGCAACCTGATGCGGGTTTCCCGGGCCCAGCTGGACTCCGGGCTGTACCAGCCCACAGAGGTGCTGGCCGGGGAGTTCACCATCTTCACCCAGAGCGGGAAGGCGACAGTACACCAACCCGCCAAAGTCATCGACCACAAGGACTTTGTGGGAAAGTACGTGCTGGACCCCAGCCGCAAGCTGAACGCCATGGAGCAGACGTTGGTGCCCACACTCCCGGAGTGGTACATCATCCCCCAGGAGGCGGTGGACATCTGTAAGCACGCCAAGCTCACCACGGGCAAACCCACCCAGATGCGGAATTTCCTTCTCCGGGGCCCTGCCGGCACCGGCAAGACCATGGGGGCCAAGGCCATCGCAGCAGGGCTGGGGCTGCCCTACATGAAGTACACCTGTTCCGCTGGGACGGAGATCTTCGACTTTGTGGGCATGGTGTTCCCCAACACAGAGGGTTTTTCCACCGGCGATGCCCAGCTGGACCAAGAGCGGGAGCAGCTGCAGGCCATGGGCGGCGTCAACTACGCCAACGTGAGCAAACTGCTGCATCTTCCCGACTTGGACGACCTGGACTACGACCCGGCGGGGGCCTACTTTGCCCTCACCGGGGAGGAAAACCAGAACGCCACCGCCCAGGACTGCATGGAGCTGGTGCTGGAAAAAGTCACCGAAAAGGTGCGCCAGCTCAGCGTTTCCGTGGAAGGGGAAACTCAAAGCCAAACCTACACCTATGTGGAGACCGATTTCATCAAGGCGCTGAAGAATGGCTACTTGGTGGAAATACAAGAACCCTCCACCATTTTGCAGCCCGGCGTATTGGTGGGCCTCAACTCCCTGCTGGAGCAGAGCGGCACCATCACTTTGCCCACAGGGGAGGTGATCCGCCGCCACCCGGACGCGGTGGTTGTGGTCACCACCAACGTCAGCTATGAGGGCTGCCGGGGCATGAACCAAAGCGTGGTGGACCGGATGAGCCTGGTGAAAGACATGGAGCTTCCCAGCCCGGAGGTCATGGCCCAGCGGGTCATGGCCGTCACCGGGGCGGAGGACGAGTACCAGGTGTGCCGGATGGTGCAGGTGGTAAACGACCTGGCGGACTACTGCCGGAAGAACGGCATCACCGACGGCACCGTGGGGATGCGCAGCCTCATCGACTGGGTCACCAGCGCGGAGATCTCCGGCGACCCCTACACCGCCGCCCTGGATACCATCATCAGCAAGGCCACCGCGGACGAGGAGGACCGAGAGGCGCTCATCACGTCCGTCCTAGACCCGGTCTTCGCACCCAAGCGAAGAAAAACCGCGTAAGGGGGTGAACACGTGGCACGAGTGAATCACAAAAAGGTCAAGCAGCTCATCCAGCAGAAGCGGGGCAAGATCACCGACCAGGAGTTCTTCACCAGCCGGCTTCTTGCCTGCCACTTCGAGGATATGGCCGCCGCCCAGACGAAACGGTACGGCGCCAGCCGCCGGGTGCGGGTACGACTGCTATGGCAGCCGGACAATACCGACCTAGCCTATACCGACAATTTGCATATCACCATCAACGCCGGGAATCCCGCCATCACCGAATTTCCCACCCGGGAAGAGCGATATCAGATGGTACTGGGGCTCTTTGCCCACGAGCTGGGCCACTGCCTGTACACGGATTTTTTGGCACAACAGACCTACCGGAACAACCTCTCCGCCTGCCGCTGGTATCCGGACAAGCCGAAACTTGCCCGGGTGCAGGACGTGAAAAACGAGAGGGAGTTTTGGGAGTACGCTAAGGAAGACCCGCAGAACCTGGCCCTGCTGGGCCGGGTAGCCCACGAGGTCTGCAACGTGCTGGAGGACGCCGCCATGGAGAACCGGGTGCTGGAACAGTTCCCCGGGACACTGGGCCAAGCCCTGGATTTTGTCCGGGCCTGGCAGTGGCGGGAGATGCCCACGGTCACCCAATTAAAGGAGCGGGAAGCCCAGGGGACGCCCATGTTCTATTGCCTGCTTCAGCTGTTCCTCTCCTATGGAAAGTTCGGGGAGCTGAAGTACGGAGCGGAGCCTCTCAGCGAGGAGCACATCCAAACCGTGTTTGAACTGCTTCCTCTGCTGGACGATGACCTGCGGGCCGCCTCCGGTAAAGCTCGCTGGAACACCGTCAACTGTATCCTCATTCGGTGCTGGGACTATGTCCGGGAGTATCTGGAAAGCCTCAAGCAGCGTTTTGAGGAGGAAAAATCTTCCGGTGGGCCAGGCTCCGTTTTCTCCCAGTTGGACGAGGAGCTGTCCACTCTGGTGGGTGGCTCCACCCGGGGAGAGGGAGTTACGGCTCCCATTTCAGAAGAGACGGAGAAACCTTTCCTCCCCCAGCCGGAAAAGCGGGAGATGACCCGCGCTTTGGCTGGCAGTAAGCCCACGGAAGAAACCGAAGAAAACTGCGGTGCGAAGCTCTCCACAGAGGGTGCGTCCCCTGGGGAGAGTTCTGGGGAATCACCTAAAAAACAGGAGATTTCCCCAGATGAAACCGGCCGCATGCCCTTGATGGAGACTGACCAAGTGTCTGAACCCCTGGGCGGCGGTGTGGAAGTCAACCAAGACTACCTTCCGGAACTCTCGAACACTGTGGAGGCGGAAATGGAGCGGCTCCTGGACACCATGGCGGAGAAATCCGTCTGCCGGGAGCTAGAACAGGACCGTTTGTCTGAACTGAACCAAGAGGCCCAAGCCATCTCCTACGGGGACATCCACAAAGGGGTGCCCATTCGGGTGAACCGCATGACGGAAGTGCCCCCGGAGATGGTGGAGCAATACAACACCGTGGCCGGGCCCCTGCTGGCCATCTCCAAGCAGCTGCAAAAAAGTCTCACCCGGCAGCTGAATGACCAACAGCGGGGCGGCAAGCAGACAGGCCTCCTCATGGGGCGCCGTCTGGACGCCCATGCTCTGTGCCGGGGCGATGGGAAAGTGTTCACCAAGAACGCCCTGCCCAGCCAGCCGCCGGGGATGGCGGTGGGCATGCTGCTGGACGAGTCCGGCTCCATGGCCTCCTGCGACCGGGCCACCTATGCCCGGGCATCCGCCATCATCCTCTACGACTTCTGCCAGGCGCTGCGCGTCCCTGTCATGGTCTACGGCCATTCCACAGGGGGCAGCAGCGTAGAGCTCTACTCCTACAGCGAGTTTGACGCCATCGACCGGGAGGACAAGTACCGGCTGGTGGACATCTCCGCCCGGGAGAGCAACCGGGATGGGGCAGCCCTTCGCTTTGTGGCGGAGCGGTTTTCCCACCGCCCGGAGGAGCTGAAGCTGCTGATCCTGGTTTCAGATGGCCAGCCTGCGGACACCGGCTACTACGGCACTGCCGCGGAGGAAGACCTGCGGGGCATCCAGCAGGAGTACCGGAGAAAGGGTATTCTCTTTGTGGCAGCTGCCATTGGGGACGACAAAGAAAACATGGAACGCATTTATGGGGATTCCTTCCTGGACATCACCGATCTAAACCAACTGCCCGTGAAGCTGACCCAGGTGGTCAAGCGCTTCCTGCGGGTATAATCTACACGCTGCCCACTTTGGGCAACCACAATCATTTGTGACAGGTGGGCAGCGCAGGTGCGCCGCCCATTCTGTCTTTTTTCAGAAAGGACGGTTAGTATGCACTTTTTAACTTTGACCGCTGTTCAGATCCCCGACATGGAAGAGGACTTGGCGAAAAACAGCATCGTGGAAGAACAAAAGAAGAAGCTCCAAGAGGCAGCAAAAGAAAACGGTGGAGAAACAGCGTTCCATTCTGTGTTCCGACAGTGGCTGGAACAGTTCAGCGCCACCTTTTCCAGAGCAGTGGATGAGGCTGTGGCAGAGCAGCTGGAGCCGTTCAACACCAGCACGGATGATCCCAATTATTTGGAGTTCGTAGACCAGACGGAGGAGCTGAAGCGGGAATACGAAGGTACCATAGATTGCATCAAGCTCCCACAGGGCAAAATCGTGCCTGCGAGATATGGTTTCTATCAAAATCGATTTGAGATTCAGAACGGAAAGGTGTTCCAGCGAAAAGCCGGCTCTGCCCGCCAGCCCCGCCGCACCAAGCGGGCCAAACGGATGCAGGTGTATCAAAACTATCCGTTTCAAAAGCTGTACAGAGATTTCCGGCAGTTTGCGGAGGAATGGGCCTTTGCCGACTGGCACGAAGAACAGCAAGCTTACGGATATTACAGCAATCCAGATGCCCAGTGGGACTGGTATTCCATTGGGGGACGTTGGCCCTGCCAGCTCCTTGTGAAGGACTCCTGCACCGAGTATGTACCCAGTGAGTTTGAACCCGGCGATGCGGACGGCGATAGGCGGCCGCCAATTCTCAGGATTGGGAAGACGCTCTGGACGATTTTTTGTCTGGCCTTTCACCGGAAGATGTGCTGGTGGTTGTGGATTGTCATATCTAAATTTATTTTTATCATTTTGTTTGTGGTCTGGAGCGTATATGTGCTATGATACTATTACCACAGGATAAGAAGATGACAATAGCAAACATGAGGACTTGCCACGGAATCTTGGAAAGAATTAAATCTGAGAAGAGGCTCTGGCTGTCTTGCGTGGGATGAATTTTGGCAAAAAAGTTAGAGATAAAACGAGTTGTCATAAGTGCTTGTTTGGGCTATACTATACTTAAAAGCACAGCATTATGAAAGAAAGGGAGGTCATTTTTATGGCATTGCCAGCAGAAAAAGGACGCTACACCTTTGCCGACTGCCTCACCTGGGATGAAAACGACCGGGCGGAGCTGATCGGCGGGGAAATTGTCATGATGGCCCCAACCTCCAGAGTTCACCAAAAAATCAGCGGGGAGCTGTTCCGGCAGCTTGCCAACTTCCTGGAGGGAAAAAAGTGTGAAGTGTACGCCGCCCCTTTCGCCGTGCGCCTGTTTGAGAAAAGCGGGGACGCCCCGGAGGACGTGGACACCATGGTGGAGCCGGATATTTCCGTTGTATGCGACCGGGATAAACTTGACAGCCACGGCTGCAAGGGCGCGCCGGATTTGGTGGTGGAAGTTCTCTCCCCCTCCACCCAGCGCCATGACCGCCTGGTAAAACTGGACTTGTACCAGCGTGCCGGGGTGCGGGAATACTGGATCATTAGCCCAGAGGAAAAGACAGCCCAGGTGTTCCTGCTGCAAAATGGCCTGCTTCTCCCCCGGGAGGTGTACGGGCCACAGGACGTGGGAAAGGTCAATGTTCTGGACGGCTGCTTTGTGGAATTGAGCAAGGTTTTTGCCGAATAAAGACACGGTAATTCCTTGACCGTAAACTGTTAAGTAATGGTGAGCAATTCTTCCGCATTGACCCTCTGAAGTGAAAGGGAGGTATCCAAATTGTTGCAGCCAAAATTGGTTCGAGTAGAGGCTATTATTCCTTTGACTTTACGTTTGTATTATGAAACAGGAGAGGTTAAACTGTTTGATGTGACCCCATATGCCACAGGTTCCTGGTTTGGTGAGCTGAAAGATGAAGCCTATTTTAAGTCGGTTCGCTTGTTACCAGGTGGAGTGGGGATCGAGTGGAATAATGGACAAGATATATGGCCTCATGAGCTATACGAAAGAAGTGTTCCCGCTTAATTAGAGTTTAAATGATATAAATGCGGGTTATACCTAATTCCTTGACTCCTTCCCAGAACCCTGCTATAATAGACCCCTAGTTTCGGAGTTTGGCGGAAGCTGAACACAGTATCCTCGTAGCAAAGTGTCATTTGCCCTTTGGGCAGGTGGCACTTTTTTGTTTTCCTGCCAAATTCCACAGGCACACGCCGGTTTCCCTTGGGAGGCCGGCTTTTTTCATTGCGGGAGACCATGGGAAAAATTCTACGGCTTTCTTCACTTGCGAGGTTGCATTTTTGGTCTGAAAGAGTTTACTTTCCCCGGCGCATGGGATATAATAGAAACAGAGATAAGGAAAACTTGAGTTCTAAAGAATAGAAAGGGTGAGCTTCATGAATTTGGCGAAAATCTCTGCAAACGGTCAAATCACTGTGCCGGTGGAAATCAGGCGGCAGCTTGGCCTAAAATCCGGCGATAAAATCCTGTTCTTCCAGAATCAAAATGGAGAGATCGTCGTCAGCAACGCTTCCGCTGCGGCCATCCGAAAAGCGCAGGCAGCCTTTGCCGGAGCCGCTGAAGCGATGGGGGTATCCAGCGAAGATGATATTCAGGCGCTTGTAGATGAAGTGCGGCACGGAAAGGAACGGTAACATGCGGATATTGGTAGATACAAACGTCCTGTTTTTCGCATTGGTTTTTCCCCGTTCCAAACCTGCGCGGGCTTTGCTCTACATCGCAGATAATCACGAAATAGTTCTGTGTGACCGCAACATCGCAGGGCTGCGGGATATTCTCGGACGGAAAGCGCCAAAGTATCTCCCGGATGCCGAAGTGCTGTTGGCCGAGATGTCCTATGAGTTAATTCCTGCGGTAGACCATGCGGAAAAGCTGATACGCGATGCAAAAGATCAGCCGATCTTAAACGCGGCCATTGTGTCGGATGTGGATGTTATTCTTACAGGCGACAAAGATTTTCTTAGCCTGGATATGGAGCATCCAAAGTGCATGACTGTGGCACAATTTCTTGAAAGCGTGGGTATAGAGGAATAACCGCTGCGCCTTTTCTTTTGGCATGGCAAGGGCCGGGAATCTGTTTGAAGGTTCCGGTATGTTGTTTCCTCTGATTCATAACAGATGGAGAAGCATATATTCCCGGATTCCTTGACTCCACTCTGGAAGCCTGCTATAATAAACCCGTAGTTTCGGAGTTTGGCGGAAGCTAAACACAGTATCTCGTAACAAAGTGTCATTTGCCCTGTGGGCAGGTGGCACTTTTTGTTTTCCAGCCAAATTCTGACAGGCACAAGCCGGTTTCCCTCGGGAGGCCGGCTTTTTTCATTGCGGGAAACCGCAGAAAGGAGCGCAGTATGCAAACCTGCCAAGACAACTATTCCACCGTGTTCTCCTCCTTCGGGGAGATGCAGACCTATCACCAGCGGCTGAGCCAGGAAAGCCAGTGGCGCCGCTGCCGTGTCCGGGACCTGACCATCGAACCCCTGGACAGCAAATCCCCTTTGGCGGAAGACCTTCCCGCCTTTGCCCCAGGCACCAGCCAAGAGGCTGTGCAGGACACCGTCCGAGGCCTGGGCCTGGCCATGCGGGTGGAGGGGAACCTCTACCCCATGCGGGACACCGCCTACAAAAGCCTGCTGGACCGGGCCAAACTGCGGGGTTCCGTGCTGCCGAAGCTCAGCCGCCCCAAGCTGGCCCGCACCCTCAACGATTGCCTGCACGTGTTCACTTCGGACGCCCTGGTCCTCATTCGGGACGAAAAGGTGGCCGCCGCTCACTCGGGGGAGCCTGCGGATTACGCGGTGCTTCCCGCAGACGAGCTGCTGGAAGTGCTCCAGGCAAAGCTGGACAGCCGTTTCCCTGGTAACCAGTTTGAAACAGGCTACTGGGACCACACCTTAACCAGCGCCATCTGGACCTTGCCCGGTCAAAAAGAGGAGCTTCTGAGAACCTATCAGCAAGAGCTTGCTGCCCGGGGCAAAACCGGCGTGGAAAGCCGGCTGACTCCCGCGGTCCAGTTCCTCACGTCGGACATTGGCGTATCCTCCGCCAAAGTGATCGCTCTTTTGGAAGGAGGGAAAACGCCCATCCACATCGGCAGCTGCGTGGCTGTGGACCACCGGTGCTGGGCCAAGGTGGAGGATTTTGGCAAGTCCCTGGACCAGCTTTTCGCCCAGTTCCAAGATTCCGTTGGGAAGCTGCAAAAGCTGCTGAACGTCTACCTGGACTATCCGGCCAACGCCATGACCCGGGTGTGCAAAAAGCTGAACTTGCCCAAAAAGGCGGCGCTGGAGGCCATCCACCAGTTTGCGGTGACCTATGGGGGAGGTCCGGCCACGGCCCACGATGTGTTTCTGGCCATGCAGGAAATCCCTTTCTTCTTAAGCTGTGACCACGCCCCGGAGAGCAAGCTGTTGGCAGTTGCCGAGTCCCTGGCCCGCGCCCTCACTTTCCGGTGGGAGGACTACGACCTGGCAAAGGGGGTGGAGTACTGATGGCGTCTCCCATCATCCTCTGCGACTGCGCCGGCATGTCCAACGACCGCTGGCTGGAGTGCCGGGCCCATGGTCCCAAGGGGGACATCCCCTACACCGTAGGGGGCAGCGATGTGGCAGCCATTTTCGGCCTGTCCCCCTGGACCACGCCCCTGGAGCTGTGGCTCACCAAGAAGGGGCGGATAAAGCCCACGGTAAAAAGCAACGAGGACCAGCTGGAGATGGGGCACCTGTTAGAGCCCATCGCCGCCCACTGGTTTGAGAAGAAGACGGGAAACCTGGTCACAGATGACACCAACCTGTACCAGCATGCTGACCACCCCTATGCCTTGGCCAACATTGACCGGCGGTACACCCGCCAGGAAGATGGGGAGCCGGGAATCCTGGAGTGCAAAAGCTGCACCTACCACAAATCGGAGGACTGGGCAGACGACGCCATTCCCCTCTATTACGAGCTCCAACTTCGCTTTTACCTGGCAGTGCTGGATGTGGAGTACGGCGCCTTCTCCTGTGTCTGGGGCAACAACCCCGGGACGGATTTGGCCATGCCGGAAATCATCCGGGATAAAACGAAAGAAGACATGATTTTTGAGCGCCTGGAGCAGTGGATCTGGAGCCTGGAGCACGACAAGCCTCCCACCATGGAGGACGTAAAACCCAAGCTTGCCCTGGAATCCCTGGCCCGCATCTACGGCGCCAGCCTGCCGGGGCTGCCCACGGTGGAGTTCTCCCCGAAATACGAGCGCTCCCTGCGGCAGATCGCGCTGCTTCAGGAGAAGATCGCCTCCTGCAACCAGGAAATCAAAACCTATGAAAAGGAGATGGAAGCGCACAGTGTGCGGATTGCCGAGGTTATGAAGGAGCACGAACACGGGGTGCTGACCACCACAAAGGACAAGCTCCTCATCGACTTTGTCACCAGAACCACAAAACGGCCTGATTCCAAGGCACTCAAGGAAAAATATCCAGCTGTCTTTCAAGATGTGCTGAAGGTTTCCGAGAGCCGCAAGGTAAAGGTCCACATTGAGCCGGCCTGAGCCGGAGAAAGGAGAACGCCTTGCTCTGTACGTTTAAAAGGCTCATCTATCCAAAAGTCCCGCCGCCGGAGGACAGCGGCTACCGCATTGCCCTGTACCAACCCTGTGAGAAGCTCCGGGACGCTGCCGGGCGCCCTGTGACGGAGGTGAAAGCCGTGGGATTTTTCCTCCCCACAGGGGAAAACCTCTCCTATGAGCTGAAAGGCCGCTGGGCCAGGGACAGCAAGTACGGCGTCCAATTCGAGGTGGAAGGGTATGAGGAAATCATCACCCCCACCAAGGAGGGCATCGTGGGGTACCTATCCTCCGGGCAAATCAAGGGCATTGGCCCCAAGACGGCGGAGAAGATCTTCCAAGCCTTTGGTACGGACACTCTCCGGATCTTGGACGAAGAACCGGAACGGCTGCTTTCCATCCCCGGTATCAGTGAGGGAAAGCTGAAAAAGATCCAGGAGTCCTACCTGGCAAACCGGGGCGCCCGGGACGTGGTGGCCTTTCTGGTCCCCCACGGGGTCACGCCCAACCGGGCGGTGAAGGTCTACCAAGCCTTTGGCAAGGAGACCATGGACATCCTGCGGCGCCACCCCTACCGGCTGTGTGAGGTGGCGGGCATCGGCTTTCTCACCGCCGACCAGATTGCCCGGAGCCTGGGTTTAGACCCCCGCTCCCCGGAACGGATGGATGCCGCCCTGCTCCACACCTTGCAGGAGGCGGAGCAGCGGGGCCACCTGTGTTTGGAAAAGCACGATTTCCTCAAACAAGCAGTGAAACTGCTGCGCACCGAGTGTCTGACGGAAGCCATGGCCGCTGTGCGGGCGGGGAGGCTGGTGGAGGAGAACAAACTGGTCACCTACCACCAGTGGGTGTACCGCTGGCCCACCGCCAGGGCTGAGATAAAGTTGGCCCAGTGGATCGCCGCCCTGCTCCAAAGGGGAACGCTCCCAGTGGAGGACCGCCTTCCCCAAAAGCTCTCCGCTGTGGAGAAGAAACTGGGAATGGTCCTTAATGACCAGCAGCGAAAGGCGGTGCTCACCGCTCTTCGCAGCCCGGTGACTATCCTCACCGGCGGTCCTGGCACTGGCAAAACCTTGACCCAAAGGGCTTTGCTGGCCCTGTATAAAAAGCTCTGGCCCAACAACACCGTACAGTGCTGCGCCCCCACAGGCCGGGCCGCCCGGCGGATGGAGGAATCCACCGGCGTGGAAGCCGCCACCATCCACAGGGCCTTAAAGCTGATGGCAGGGGAGGACGGCGTCTATTCCGAGCCGGAACCCCTGGACGCAAACTTGGTCCTGGTGGACGAGGCGTCTATGCTGGACATCTACCTGGCGGAAAACCTGTTCCGCTCCCTAAAGCCGGGGTGCCAGGTGGTGCTGGTGGGGGACGCGGACCAGCTGCCCAGCGTGGGGCCGGGGGCGGTGCTGCGGGAACTGCTTTCCTGCGGCCAGATCCCCGTGGTGCGCCTGACCAAGATCTACCGCCAAAACGCGGGCAGCCCCATCGCCATCAACGCCGCCCTGATTCGGGCGGGCAACCTCCATTTGGAGTACGGCCCGGATTTTGAGTTCATCGAAAGCGCGGATTTGGAGTGTTCCGCCGGCCTGATCGAGGAGCTCTACCTGCGAGAGGTGGGGCGCTTCGGGGTGGACAATGTGGCCCTGCTGTCCCCGTTCCGGAAAAAGACGGAGACCGGGGTGAACGCCTTAAATCCCAAGCTGCGGGAATGGGTCAACCCCAAGTCCCCGGACAAGCCGGAGGTTTCCCATGGGAAACGGCTGTTCCGCCTGGGGGACAAGGTGATGCAGACCCGTAACGTGGAAGATGTGAGCAATGGAGACATAGGGACCATCGCAGCCATCACCCGGAAGGACAGCGACTTCCTGGTGACGGTGGACTTTGGGGACGGCAGGACCATGGAGTACGACAGCTCCAAGCTGGAGCTGCTGGACCTGGCCTATGCCACCACCATCCACAAAAGCCAAGGGTCCGAGTATGACTCGGTCATTATCAGCATACAGGGCGCCCACGCCGTCATGCTCAACCGGCCTCTGCTCTACACCGCTATCACCCGGGCGAAAAAGCGGGTGATTCTGGTGGGGGAGCGGAAGGCCCTGTGCATGGCCATCCGCCACACGGACACAGAACACCGAAACACCCAGCTGGCCCGGAGGATCTTAGACCGGCTGGAACAACTGCGAGAGGAGAACCAACATGGCAACGTATCTTGATGAATATCGCAACCGGAAGCTGAGCTTCGCACCCCTGCTCCAGGCGGGGAAAATGACCCTGGGGGACACCATGGTCTACCAGGAGCTGCTGTACCGCATCCAGGTGCTGGAAACCTGCCAGATGCTGTGCAAGACCGCCCCGGTCACCACAGACACCCGGGAACTGGTTTGCCACTACCAGCTGGTAGACGCTGTGCTGTTCTGCGCCGGAAAGGAACACGCCTTTGGCGTCCCCGTCCAGGAGCAGGGCAAGGCCCGGCGCAAGGCCGCCGGGGAAAACCTGGCCAAAATTGTGGCAGACTGCCGGAAGCGCTTTTCCAGCTTCCAGGCGAAAAGCCCGGAGCAGTACCGGCAGAGTATTTCCGCCATGGTCGGCAAGGTTTTGGTGGCCTGGGTGCAGCTGCGCAACACCTACGTCCCCATCGGAGAGGAGGCAAAGCAGAAATGAGCAAGGAAGAACAATACCAAAAGCTCTGCGAGATCAATCGGGTGGAGGGCTTCGACCCCGCTGCTTTCGCGGTGGAGTATACGGACATGAACACCGGGGAGGTGCGCAAGCGCCTTCCCGTGATGATCCAGATGGCTTGGTTTCGGCTGAAGTACCCGGAGGGCCGCATTGCGGTAGAAGTGACACCTGCCAAAGACTGCTTTGTGGCGAAGGCCCGGGTCTATCCCAACTATCAGGACGGCCCGGAGTGCTACCTGGCGGAGGCCACCGCCTCCCGTGGGCCTGACCCGGACCATCCCTCGGTTTCCCCCCGGGAATGGGCCCAGACTGCGGCGGTGGGGGTGGCCCTGCGCAACGCGGGTTTTGGCCTACAGTTCGGCGCAGTGGGGGAGGATTACTCCCAAAGCTCCCCGGAGGAACTAGCCACCGAAACGCCCACCTCCAAACCGGAGGAACCGGCCTATGAGGCGGAAGAACCCAGCCCGGAGGAGCAGCTGCGCCAGGCCATGAACACACCCTGTCCCATCGCCAAGTACAAGGGAAAAACCCTGGGGGACGTGCTCACGTTGGACCCCAGGGCCATCTCCTGGGTGGCCAACAAGTTTACAGGGAACTCCCAAATTTCAGAAGCGGCCAAATTGCTCTGTGATTATGCCCTGGAACAGACAGCGTCTTGACCTTGGGGACAGCCCCGGAAAGGAGGTAACATGGAGCTTTTTCACATGGTGGACGTCATCCCCCTGCTGGGATTGCCCACCCCTCCCGCCGGGAAGAACAGCTTCAACCTCCCCTGCCCCTGCTGTGATGACAAGCCCAAGGGCAGGCACCTGAACATCAACCTGCGCAAGGATGTGTTCCGGTGCCCCCGGTGCGGGTTTTCCGGCGGCGTGCTGGATTTGTACGCTTTTTACGCCAAAATTCCCCGGGAGAAAGTCCTGGAGGAGCTCCTGGACCGGAAAGGACAGACACTCTATCCCCGGCAACCCTTGCCGGAGGTGGAGGAAAACCCCCTCACCGGCGTGGAGGAACGCCACGCCACCTACACAGCGTTGCTGCAAAGCCTGACCCTGGCCTCCGACCACCGGGAAAATCTCCTGTCTCGGGGCCTGAGCCCGGAGGAGATCCACCGGCTGGGGTATAAGACTACCCCGGTGCTGGGTTTTACCTCCCTGGCAAAGCGCCTGCGGGAGAAGGGCCTGTACTTAGCCGGTGTTCCTGGTTTTTACAAAAACCAGAGCCAGTGGACGCTGAAAATCCCCGGCCGGGGAATCCTCATCCCGGTGCGGGATGTCCAGGGCCAGATCCAAGGCCTGCAAGTCCGCCTGGACAATGTGGAGAAACGGAAGTTCCGCTGGTTATCCAGCAATGGATTGGAGGAGGGCTGCGGCGCCAAGACCTGGGTCCACCTTGCGGGGGAGCCCAGGCCCCTGGTGCTTCTGACGGAGGGTCCCATGAAGGCGGATGTGATTCACTTTCTCACAGGCCAGACTGTGCTGGCAGTGGCGGGGGTGAATTCTCTGACCCAGCTGAGGCCCGTCTTAGAGGAGCTGCGCGCCGTGGGGATGGAGAAGGTCATGACGGCCTTTGATATGGACTATCTCATCAATCCCCATGTGCGGGCAGGGCAGGAGAACCTGGCGCACCTGCTGGACCAGTGTGGGATTTCCTACGGGACCTACCTGTGGGACCCCCGGTACAAGGGCCTGGATGACTACATCTGGGGCTGCCTGTGCGGCCCAAAGTGAACGGGAAGAGGCGGAGCGATTCGTCTCTTCTTTGCGCTATTTTATGGAAATAAAATGAATTGCCGAAAACTTCTTGACACAGAATATATATCGTGGTATATATCATAATAGGAGGTGGTCATCATGGATACCGCAAAAATCTTTGAAAACGGAAGGAGCCAGGCTGTGCGCCTGCCCCAAAAGTACCGCTTCAATGCGGACGAGGTGGTCATCCAGCGCTTGGGTGACGCTGTCCTGCTGGTTCCCAAGGAGTCTCTGTGGAACACCTTTATGGACGGTGTAAACAGCTTTACCGAGGATATTTTTGAAAACGGCCGCGACCAGGGGGGGCAGGAGGAGCGGGATAGCCTATGACGTATATGCTGGATACCAACATCTGCATCTATGTGATGAAGAACAAACCGGAAAAGGTACTGCGGCGGTTCCGAGAGGAGCTGGACGGAGGGCTTTGCATTTCCTCTATCACGCTGGCAGAATTGGAGTTTGGCATGAAGCATAGCTCCAACCCCGCAAAGAACGAGCAGGCTCTCCTACGTTTTTTGGCCCCGCTGAGCATCCTGCCCTTTGGGGCGGCTGCCGCGTCTGAGTATGGTGCCCTGCGAACGTACCTGCAAAACAAGGGAACGCCCATTGGCCCCTTGGATATGTTGATTGCCGGGCACGCCTTGGCAGAGGGTCTCACCCTTGTGACAAACAGTGTCCGGGAATTTGAACGGGTGCCGGATTTGCAACTGGAAAACTGGGTGCTATGAAAAAAACGGTAACCTGAAGATAGGAAGACCTATCCCTGAGCCCCACAGTATGAGGGGCTTGGCCGACTACATCTGGGGCTGCCTGTGCGGTCCAAAGCGAACGGAGAAGAGGCGGAGGAATCCGCCTTTTCACATTTTTAAGAACAATGTATTGACGATGTTATAACATTGCACTATAATAAGGATGAAAGGAGAGTGTGTATCATGGCACAAACAACTTTAAGCGTTCGAATGGATGATTCCCTAAAAAGCGACTTTGATAAAGTGTGTAACGAGCTTGGGTTGTCTATGACAACAGCCATTACCATGCTCGCCAAGAAGATGACTCGCGAGAAAAGACTTCCTTTTGAGGTATCTGTGGATCCTTTTTACTCAGAAGAGAACTTGGCTAGACTTAGAAGATCCATCGCGCAAATGGAGTCCACTGGCGGCACTGTCCATGAGGTGAATTTGGATGATTAAAGCGTGGACAGATGCGGCATGGGAGGATTTCGAGTACTGGATGAGACAAGTTCGAAAGACTCTCCGGCGAATTCTTCAACTGCTCAGGGACATCGACCGCAATGGATACGAAGGCATCGGCAAGCCGGAACGACTGAGCGGCGACCTTTCTGCGTATTGGAGCCGTAGAATTGACGAGGCAAACCGTATCGTCTACCGCATAGAAAACGATGTTATACAGATTGTTCAGTGTGGTTCTCATTATCGAGATAAGTAAAAAGGAAAATGATGAAGGCGCCCATTGTATTGGGGTGTTTCTTCCTCCCACACTGGTCTTAAAATCTACTTGCTGCTGGGGCCGCCTGTGCGGCCCAAAGTGAAAGGGGAAGAGGCGGAGCGATCCGTCTCTTCTTTTTTCGCAAGGATGCGTTTTTGGTTGTAAAACGCGCACAGTACCAGTGTAATACAGACAAGGAATAATTTAAGGAGGATTCGCCATGCTTATCGCCATCGACCACGGAAACTACGCCATCAAGACGCCCCATACAGCTTTTCTCTCCGGCCTATCGGAGCACAAGGTGAAGCCGCCTTTGGCGGAAGAGGCGGTGGAGTATGGAGGCAGCTACTGGACTCTGTCCGGGAAGCGCCTGCCCTACATGCGGGACAAGACCCGGGACAGCCGGTTCTTTGTCCTCACCCTGTTCGCTATTGGCCGTGAGCTGGAGCGCCGGGGCTCTCTGTTTCCCTTTGAGCAAATTGACCTGGCTGTGGGCCTGCCTCCCGAGCACTATGGAATGCTCCGGGACAAGTTTGCCCAGTACTTCCGCAGGGGTGTGGTGAAATTCACCTACAAGGAACAGCCCATCCACCTGGACATCCGGCGGGTGCTGGTCTATCCCCAGGCTTACGCCGCGGTGATCCCCCAGAGCGGGCAGCTTTTGAAGACGCCCCGGGTGTTCATTGTGGACATAGGTGGCTTTACCACCGACGTGCTGCTTCTCCGCAATGGGAAACCGGACTTGCAGTTCTGCCGCAGCCTGGAGAGCGGCGTCATCACTATGAACAACGAGATTATCGGGAAAGTCAACGCCCAGTACGATAGGATGGTGGATGATGAGCTCATCAGCGATGTGCTGATGGGACGAGAGACCATCCTTCCCCAGGAGGTCAAGCAGGCCATCCAGGAGGCGGCGAAGACTCACGCCAAGGACATCCTGGACCAGCTGCGGGAGCTGGGAGTGGACTTGCGCACAAATCCCGCCATTTTCATCGGTGGGGGCAGCAGCCTGTTCCGGCCCCTGCTGGAGGATTCCCCCATGGTGGCCAAGGCGGACTTTGTGGAAGACCCTAAGGCCAACGCCATTGGGTATGAGATGTTGGCGGCCCACCAGCTGCGGTCATGAAGAGGGATGGGGTCTACCGGTTCAACCTGCAGTTTCCCGCAGACACCCAGGAGCATATCCGAGTAGGGGAGGTGCTGGAGCGGCTGGGAAAACGGAAAAGCAGCCTGGTGGTGGCGGCCTTGGGGGAATATCTGGACCGGCATCCCCAGTGGGAAACCCCGGAGGTGCGCGTCAAGATAGAACAACAGTCCGCTATGAGCCGGGAAAAGCTGGAAGAACTGGTGCGGCGGCTGGTGGAGGAGAAGCTGGCCTCATTGCCGGTCTCCAGTCAGGAAGCCGATCCCGCCGTGGAGGAAGAGCTCGATTCGGACATCTCCCAGATGCTGGAGAACTTGGAGCTTTTTCAAAGCTAGGATAACTACACGATAGAACCATACAGAATATTGTTGATACAAAGATTCCATTATGTTATGATGTGTGTGTGAAACTAGCTTGTTGTACACGGTGAGAAGGTGGCAGTGTGGAAGAGAAGTCTTTTCGTCCTGTGACGATAGACGCAGAGTGAAGGGCAAGGTTTTTTCGTCTTCTCAGCGCGGTGAAAACAAGCTAGACACAGTAAAACAGAAGAATTCAAAAGGGGCGCGAAGTGCTTTAGCATTTTGCGCCCCTTTTGTCTGCCCCTGGAGAGGGGGTGGTTCCCATGGGTGTCTAATGGGGCCTGCCCCGCAAGAAGAAAACCCAAAATTTTCATGCCATCTTGGCATGTCGTCCCGTCTGCCGGGATGGCATGGCCAGGAGGCATGATTTATGGATACTACGGGAAGAGATCCCCTGCGTGGGAGGTTCACACGGTTTCTCCAGGAAACCATCAAGAATTTCAAGACCGACTATTTCCGAGAGTTTGAACACAGGCCAGTCTCCCTGGAAGCCCTATGGCAAAGCCGAACAGACCATTTTTCCGAAAAGACTGCGGCTCAGGGATTTGATTTTCAATGGGATGCTCTGGCGGAGGCTTACCAGTCCCTGCCAAGAACATACCAGGAGGTCTTGTTTTTATTGATGGTGCGGGAATTCTCACCGAGGGAAGTAGCGGACTTGCTTCACTGTCCTGTGGAGCAAGTCTATGTTCGGAAATCGAGGGCGGTAAAGCTGTTGCGGAAACGGCTGGGAGGTGCAAAATGAAGGATCGAGAATTTCGTGAAGTGTTGGAAAAGGCCGTGCGGGGAGATAAGGTTGCCATGGAGCAGATTTTCATCCTGTACAAGCCGATGATAGACCACGCCAGCGTGGTAAACGGGAAGCTGGATGAGGATTTTCGGCAGGAGATTTTCCTGCATCTTGTGACAGCGATCCCCAAATTCGCAAAATTTATGGATTAAGTGGGATTGAATCTTGCTGACCAGGAGAGGATGTGATATACTCTAGCTAAGAAGTATCCCCGTTGCGTTGCGTGACGAAAGTGACTTGTTTCAAAGTGTCAGAGAGCCTAGCTTTCTGGCACTTTGTTGCGTTTCGGGGGACTGCGTCCTAAAAGCCATTGTCAGGATTTTTTCTGGCAATGGCTTTTTTTAAAAATTTTTTTGAGAAGGTGATAGAAATCGCGAAATTTTTCCGTTCTTAAAGTATGAAGGCATTCACTTCAAGCACCTTGAAAACCACATAACAGCCCGGCACATCCCCGGCTGGAGAGCGGCGCCTTGGAGAAGGCGAACAAATCGTGGGTGGCGCCCACGGGACGCGACGACCCAGCCGGCCACAATGGTACTTCCGCCTTGGACGCTTCACAGCATCGGGCGGCCCGGCATCAGCATGCGGGGAGAGAGAAACTCTCTATGGCCTGGTAGCTACAGGCAGACGGGCTCAACTGCGTTCCCAAAGCCTTTTGGACGGTTCAAAGCAGGTGGATCCACCTAGTTTCCATAGGCAGCACAACGTGGAACTTCTTGGAAAGGAGGCGAATAGGATGGGAATAGGGGACTTGCGAGAAAACATATACGTTCACGCGTCTCCAAAATGCGAGAGGAGGATTTCAATGGAACATGTCAGTTCGCATCCGGCGATTTGCACAAATGTGTTCAAAAACGGGGATGCCACAACCTCAAAAGCAGCTTTCACCAGAAAGTGGATCGAAATGATAAACCGGATCGAAAAAAACAAACAGCTCCAATATGGAAAAATACAATGACATCCTGCTTCTTGTGTGGTATAATAAACAAGAAACAGCTTGTTCCTATCTCTAAGGGGATATGAACATGAAAGTAGCGATTTACTGCCGCCTGTCCGAGGAGGACAGGGACAAAAAGTTTGAGACCGACGATAGCAACAGCATCCAGAACCAGAAGACCATGTTGCTGCAGTACGCCATGGAACAGGGGTGGGAACTCTACAATATTTACAGCGACGATGACTACACCGGTTCCGACCGGCGCCGCCCGGAATTTAACCGGCTGCTGAAAGACGCGGAACTGCACAGGTTTGACATTGTCCTCTGTAAGACCCAGTCCCGGTTCACCCGCGAGCTGGAACTTGTGGAGAAGTACATCCACGGTTTGTTTCCCATCTGGGGCATCCGGTTCATCAGTATTGTAGATAACGCGGATACAGCCAACAAGGGAAACAAAAAGTCCCGCCAAATCAACGGGCTTGTAAACGAGTGGTATCTGGAGGACATGTCCGAGAATATCCGCAGCGTCCTTACGAACCGGCGGGTCAATGGCTTCCATATTGGGGCCTTCGCCCCTTACGGATATAAGAAGGACCCGGAGCAGAAAGGCCACCTCATCATTGATGAGGAAGCCGCTGCTGTGGTTCGGGAAGTCTTTACGCTGTTTTCCCAAGGGCATGGCAAAACTTCCATTGCCAGAATGCTCAACGATAGGGGAGTACCCAATCCAACAGAGTACAAACGGCGTCAAGGGCTGCGGTATCAGCAGCCAAAACGAAAGAATAGCACCCTGTGGAAGTATTTCGCTATCTCGAACATGCTGGTAAATGAAGTTTATATCGGCAATATGATCCAGGGCAAAACGGGAAGTGTTTCCTACAAGACCAAACAGTGCAAGCCCCGGCCGAAAAGCGAGTGGTATACCGTGGAGAATACCCATGAACCCATCATCGACCGGGATTTGTGGAACAAAGTGCAAGCGCTCATAGCGCAGCGGGCGAAGCCCTTTGACACGGGCAATATTGGACTGTTTGCCCGGAAGGCCCGTTGTGCCAATTGCGGTTACACCATGCTTTCCTCAAAAACCTCCCCCCAGAGAGGGAGCCAGCACTATTTGCAATGTTCCAACCGGCATGTGGCCAAGGATGCGTGTATTGGCTCCTTCATCTCCGTGGACCGGCTGGAGAAAATGGTCATCGCGGAGATCAAGAAACTGGCCGCCGAATATCTCGATCGGGACGAGTTGGAGCAGAAAATAGAGTTTTGCGACACCCTGAAAGGGCAGAAAAAACGTCTTACTGCGGACCTGCACGCCTACGAGAGAAAGGCCGCTGAGTATTCCAAAGGCATCCGGGAACTGTACCTGGATAAGGTCAAAGGGCTTCTCTCCGAGAACGATTATGTGGAGATGTCCAGGGACTTTGTCTCGGAACGCGACCGTCTGGAGCGAGTGATAGCTGAGGGGGAAAAACAACTGGCTGCGTTGGAGGACAAAATTGCAGCAGGGGATAACCGCCGGGAAATCATCGAGCAATATACCAACCTAGATCATCTAACCCGGGACATTGTAGAAGAGCTTATCGACTACATCCTGGTGGGCAAGCGGATTCCAGGGACACGGGATGTCCCCATCGAGATACACTGGAATTTTTAAGGCCCAAAGCTGTTTTTGCCGGCCGTAAGGCAAAAAGGTTGTTCTTACAGCATCGCACCAGAACAGAAAGCTAGGATGACCTACGACAACATCCTTCGTTTCGCCGACGACCCCGACGTGCGGGACCCCATCAAGTTCCTGCGGGAGCGGGAAATCGTCCACTTTCAGCGCTTCGGCGAAGCGAACCATACCAAATTAAGTAAACGAGAACCCCCTGCAGGCCACCGCCCACAGGGGATTTTTCCATAGCCTCAGTCGCAGATTTCGCCCTCCCGATAGCAGGCAGCAATGTAATCCCGGGACTGGTAGTAGAAGTCGGAATTGAAGTTGGAGATGGCCCCATCAATCCAGGAGGTGAAGACCTCCACCAGCTTGTCCACAACCGCCTGGTCATCGTCCCTTTGGACGACATCCTCAATCAGGCGTTCGTAGACCTCGCCGATGGTCCAGTAGTCCGGCACGGTGTAACGGCAGGCGGCCACGTTGTCAAAGCTGCCTTGTGGGATTTGCCGGAGGGTGATGAAGTCATCGGCTGTTTTCTCTATGGGCTCACAGTGAAAGACGTCGGCAAACCGGTAGATGCGCAGGAGGGTATCCTTGCCCAGAAGTTCCACCACGGCAGAGCGTTTTTGCTTCTGTGCCCGTCCGATGAATTCAATGAGGCTGCATGTGTAAAACAGAGCGCTGTTATTTTTCATTGCGAACCTCCACTCCCTTCACAAAGGATAGGGTCGCCAGGGCTCGTGCCGTGTGGAAGCTGATTTGATGAGTGGGATGCTTAAATTTTGCCAGTGCCCAGAACGCCTCCCGGCTGATCTTTCCGTCCGCAAAGTTTTGAACGTAGTTAAAGATGGTGTCGTTTGCCATGGGGCCTTCCACAATGTCATAGTCGTGGGCGTGTCCCAACCGGCAGGATACGATAAAGTCCAGCCATTCCTCCGTCATCTCCGGAAACCGTTTCACCCTGAGGCTGCTTTCCGGCGTATAGACGTACTCATTCAGATATCCAACGCCATCGAACCGAATGGCCCAGCGAATGGCTTGTTCGGGGTACAGGGTGCAGTAAAACCCAAAATAGAAATCCTTGTTGTATCGTTGTACCCGGATTTCCGGAAACTCCACAATGCTCTTGCTTCCGTGGTATAGGATCATGCCATACCCTCCCAACGTCTCTTTCTCTACAACAATTGTAGCCCAATGGGGCGCTGTCTGTCAAGGAAGGGGACGAATTGCTCCGAAGAAAAGACGAAACCGCCAATGCGTAGCTGCCTTGGCGGTTCTCAATCAAACATTCCATATAATCTTCGCATCCCCATCCTCGTTGATGAGGATCTTATGTATCATAATCATGGCGACCGCTTTCTTCCGTTGATAATCAGCGGTCTTCCAGGACTTGGCCAGGTTGACCACAGCGCCAGCCTGGTCCTCTTGGTTCTTCAATTCCTCCATCCGCTCATAGAGAGCCAGACGGTCGCGCTTGAGCTGGCTGGCCTTCTGGTTGGCGATGGTCAATAGATCCTCGTTGAAGCCCCCAGCCAGCATCGTATCCAACAGTTGCTTCTCTGCCTGCTCAATGGCCTTGACCTTCAGCTTCAGGTCGTTGAGCTCTCCACTGCCTTTGTGAGAGCTGTACTTAGCCTCTTTCAGCCCTACCAACTTCTCGGCGATGCACTGGTAGACCATGTTCTCCAGGTCTTCCGCGTAAATGGTCACCTTGGGGCCATGGCAGACCCTCTGGGACTTGCCGGTGCAGTTGAAATACCGCCGCACCTGGCCGTCCTTGCCCGGCTTCCCCTTGATGGTGGTCATGGTGTGGCCGCATGGCTCACATACCACCTTGCCCGCCAACCAGCTGGTCGTGTTGCTGTAGCTGTTGGTGATCTGCCGGTTCTTCTCCAGTTTGCGCTGGCATTTCAGCCAGATATCGGAATCCACGATTCCAGGGTGGCTCAGCAGCACCAGCCGCATGTCCGACCAATCCGGGTTGCCCGCCTGGTGCTTGGTGTGGCCATAGAGCTGGGCGCCGTACTCTCCCGTAAATTGGGAGACGTCCGTAACGATCTCCGTCCCGTGGCGGTCGTAGTAGTCGTACACGTTGGAATCCGCCTTGACGTAAATGGGGTTTTTCAGCAGGGTGGAAAGCTTTGCCGTAGTCCAGTGACTGCCATCCAATGGCTGTTTGCCCTCAGCGTTCATGATATCCACCAGCCTGCGCAGGGAAACGGATTCCTGGGCATATACCTCAAAGAGATACCGCACCTGCTCCGCCTCGGAGGGGATGGGCTCCAGCTTTTTCGTTTTCACGTTATGGATGACCGTGGGTACCAGCTGGAAGCCATAGGGCCTGCGTCCCCCCATGTAGAAGCCCATCTCGCTGCGGTGGAGGTAGGCCTGGGAGACACGGTTGATGATGGATGTCCGCTCAAACTCGGCGAAAACCATCAGGATTTTGACGATCAAGTCCCCATAAGGGGAGGAGGTGTCAAACGCTTCCTGGGAGGACACAAACTCCACCTTATTTTCCTTAAACTCTTGCAGGATGTTCATGAAGTCGGAAAGGGAGCGGCTCATCCGGTCCAGCTTATACACAATCACCTTGCTGACCTTACCTTGGCGGACCAACCCCATCATTTTTTGAAACCCATCCCGGTTCATATTCCCTCCGGAATAGCCGTTATCGATGAAGGTGACCACCTTTTCCCCACGTTCTTCTGGGCGGATCATCATCCTGCAATACTCAATTTGGGTTTCACAGCTGATGCTGTTTTCCCGTTCTACAGATTTGCGGGCATAGAGAGCTAACACGTCTGACACCTCCTTTCATAGGCGTTGTTCTTAAGTTATGCGGGAATCTTCCCTCCTTTCAGTGCCCAGGCCAGCTCTTCCAACAGCTTCTCCCGGTCCGCGATGTGAGCGGGGGAGAGGATGGAGTGTTCTACCCGGTGCGTGACTGACTTGATATCGGTGTACTCGGTCTGTAGTTGTTGAGTTTCCATAATGGATCACTCCTAGATTGCCCCGCATAGGGGCGTGGTGTTGGAATCCAGATCGATTCCCTCTGTCACCAGGATATGCGTAAAATCACAGCATATTTCCTGGTTTACTAAAGACAAGATTTCCTCTTTGGCGTAGGGAAAGAAGCAGCTGACCAGGGTGGGCGGCGTGACAGGAACCGCCCGCTGCTGGTAGCGCCTGTCATAATAGCTGCATTGCCGGACCAAGCCAAGGCCGTCCTTATAGTAGGCCAGGTCCAGGTAGATGGCCCGGTGCAGCTTGTTCTTCAGCCGTGTCCGCAGTCGGATGGGAAGTCCATTCACACGTTCTCCCTCTCCAACCAGGATGAGAAACCGGTACTTCCGGTTGGCTTCGCCGGCCTTACGTTGGAGGTACTCCTCCAGGGGTAACCCGGCCGTGTCGTTTTGGACGTACTCTACGCCGTAAAACGTCTTGTCCAGCTGGGAAGCAATCACCGCCAGCAGCTTGTCCACCGGAAAGCGGCGGGTTTGCAGCTTTTTGGGCACCAGGGAATCATTGGAACGCCGCTGCCCCCGGTCTAGGTACCGGCAGTTCTCAATAATCAAGTCTTCCCCAGAGCGCTCCAGAGAGAGAAATACCTGCCGCCCGTGGCGGGTTTTGAAGACTGTGCGGTACCGGTTTCCGTGATTCGGCAGAGGTGTTGCTTCTTCTAGTTTTAGGATGCTGCGCTTTATGTCCGATCCCTCCTTTTCAAATTCAAGCATTTATTGCGTAGTGTAAGTTCTTTGATCGCCCCCTCGTTTGTGAGCACAAATGTGATGTGTTCAGCCTTGGACTACATGATGAGAATATATAAGTCTGGCATTAGCAGATACGCTAATTTATTCGAGATGCTCCAGAAGGAAAAAGAAAAAGCGTTTACCACCCAATGAGAAGATTTGCTTCGTTGGGTTTTGGCCTCCTGCTTCCAGAATACCATCCCGCCTCCACTGATTGATGGCGGCCTGCAGAGACCCATTGGGGTATAACCTCTTGAGGCACTTACCGCGAAGGCATAGCTTGCCCTTATAGAGCAAGCCATCGTGCTTGGACTCGTTAAAATCTTCCAGACAATCGGCTATATGGAAAGCCCGGTTTTGACACAGCTGGCGGAAATGCATGGTGTAGTTTGTTTCGCTTTTCAGCTTGCCACAAGCATCCTGCCGCACAAGTTGATCTTGTTGATCGATAATTTGTGTGAGCAGATTACAGAAATACCTGTCTGCCTCCACAATATCATCCGCCAATAGGTAGGATTTTGCTAGGCAATATGCCAAGAAAACCAGATAGGCAGAACGAAGGAAAAAGTGCATTTCCTTCAATCTTGTGTGTACACCAGAGGTGACCTCTGCGCTGTAGAAGTTGTAGTGATCCCGCAGGAACTCGACCACATCATCATAGTTTTCCAGAATCCACTGTATGAAAAACTGATAGAAAGTGGAAAGCATGAGTGGCCGTTCCTGATACTGCTTTAGTAGCTGCAGATCTGGCTGCTTCATTTCTATGGACAGAAATCGCGCGGCATCTGAACCTGTGCCAATCCGGTATTCCCCTGTAAACAGCACGCCGCAGCGCACCTCTTGCTGGGAAACCTCGCTGCCTCTGCTGCGTGCCGGGACCGTACCATCTCCCACATAGCGGAGAACTTCCAGAAACGTTTTCTCCTGTTGCTTTCGAAGATCACTGTCAGCGTGGGGGAATAGGTCGTCCAAGACAACTACTTCATCCCTGGCGTTGCACAATATTTTCGCGGCAGCGGATGTACTGGCATTGAGCCTGGGGGGGCGTTGGATGCCGTTTCCCCGATTGTAAAGCTGGGTGAAAAAACTTGCAACTGTCGTTTTCTGCGTCCCCGTCTGACCGTACAGAAACAGACAAAACTGCGGGGGCCTGCCAATTTCCTCGTACAGCGGGTAAAGGAGATAGCATATCACGTATGCAGAGAGCCCCAAAAACGTGTTGGGACTGAGCGATAACAATCCATAGAAATATTCCGCAGCGTCTTTTTCCTCCACATTAGAATCTGCGTCTAAATCTGGCCCGTCCATGCGCGATTCTATTTTTGGTAAAGCGGTTTCACTGCAGGGGGCGCGGAAAATGTCCTTTCCCGCACAAAATATGCGTTCGTTTTGAACAGTCTGAAACCCACGTTTTTCCACCAAAAAGATAACCTCTGGCTCTCCAAGTTGCTGTGTTACCTGATCGGCCAGGTAGCGTTGTACAAACGCCGTAGACCTATTGACGTCGAATCGAGCGGCGGGACATTGTTCTCTCCAATCGAAAGAGGAGAGCTCTTTCAACGAAAATGAGAAAGATTTGGTAGAAGTGCCATCAGCCAACTTACAGTGAACTGTGATCACATCAATATGCCCGCTGTTCGTTATGTATCGGGAGTATCGCTCAACGTGTACGGTAAAATTGCACGGGGAACCAGCCGAAGAAGAATTCTGCTTGACCCTCATGCTCATAATGACTTACCTTTACGAACGGGAGAAGGAATTTCGGTAACCATCTTTGAAGCTGCTCACCCGACCACAGATCAGGTTGAACGCGGCTAGAAAGTCTCCTACTGCTAAAAGAAATTTAGTGATTCCTTTTAGCTCTCTCATAAAGCTACGAGCTCTATTCTTAAACTTTTTCCATCTGCTCACTGGCTTTTCCTCCTCTTGTTGTCGTTCTGTTTGATTCATGGGCGGACACGGCTGTGTCTGCGGGGCGCCTGACAACATGTTGGCCTTCATACGGTTTCTGATTTCTTCACTGAACAATGACATTAAAATACCTCCTTGCCACAGTGGCCTCTGTGCTAGAAATGCCATTCAGAGCTTGTGGCTTATTTTTTAGAGGCGTCCGTTTTGGACCTTCCTCTGCTTAAATCATAACACAAGCTCCCAGCCGTTTCACTTGACGCTTAGTCTCTCTTTACACGGAGCCCATGACATGCTATCTTTAAATATACCGCTCGTGAGCGCACAGAGTTCGTGACGCAGGGCGGCGCTGTAACCCAGTGGGGCTTCTCTGCTCAATGTAAGGCCATATTTTAAATGGAGGAGAAAATCAATGGAAGAACATCTGCATCTTTGCTTTGGTGTTGTGGCAAAAGTATTGGACTTGTGTTCCCGAAAATCAGTGACGGATCAGCAATTGATAACAGGCCTGTTCGATTGTTTTTCCTCACAGAGGCGTTGTGGCGTGGTGCCAAAATCCTCGTGCGGTAAATACATTAACTGTTTGAGAAATGATCCGATTACGGGAAATGCCGATGCTTGCTCCGTTTCCCTCCCAGTCCTGACGAAGAAAGTTGATCAGTTCGTAAAAAAACTGATGGATCCGGATAAAATAGCTGTGGCACTATTGGTCCTGCTAGATATTCTCCGACAGAACCCTGACGCTCGCAATATAAATAGGGCCGTTTTTATGGAGTGCTTCTCCGCAGACTGGTGGGAGAAAGCGCGGAGACAGTACAAATTGCATTTTTCCCAGTTCCTATCCCGGGTGCTGATGTATGTGGTTCGCAGCGGTGTACCTAACAGGAGTGGAAAGGGCTGCATCGGCTTCATCACTGCAGAGTATATTGGGTCGCTGAGAAAAAAATATGAGGGCGAATATCAGCTCAGCCAGGACGGAAACTTCGTGGAATTACCGTTTTTGCGTCTCTACGATGCTTTTATAGAAGAACTTGACAGACGTCAAGTTGTGCGGTTTCTATTACTGGTGAACACGTCCCGTGCTTTCACCTTTTCCTGCGTAGAAGATCATATGGACTTTGCGATGGAGTGGAACCCCTTTCAAGATGAGACAATAAACATCATGGACGGCTTTACTGGTGAAAAAATTCAGAAGTTTCTGCGCGAATTTGATGCGTATCACAACTTTTTAGCATGCAGTTGCAACGCCGAGTGGCTTCCGAAGGAAAAGATCGGGGACAAATGGGGTAATGTGGATGTACAATGTTATGCAAACGGTGTAGAAAACAGATCTCCCGTACTGGGTCGGGAAGCATGTGTAAGCGTTTTGATTCCCCACTTCTCCGTTGGCGAAAAAGGCTGGAAGGACTTTGCGCAGCAGACGTTCCATTACCGGGAAAAACTGCTGAACATATATTTGGAACTTGCTTGTCACGCTTCTCGCTTGGGGAAAATTCCCATCTATGAGGAAAGGAAGGCGCTTGGCGGATAGCTTCTTACAAAGAAGTATAAAAGCTGTCCGGCAAAAAGTTTGATAGAAGAGCGGTCAGGCATCGACTGGCCGTTTTTTCGTTCGCTGATATCCTTATAATACGTAAAATAAATCTAAAAGCTATCTCTGACTTCCATAGAGCCGTAAGCTGGAAACAGGCATGGTAGGGGAGGAGTATAGGACAATGCTACTGCACAAAGTGGTGGGAATGCGGCATCCAGAAAAGTACAGAAGCTGCGCTGGGCATAAAGGAGATAAGGGGTATGGTTACCCGATGGCAAAGGGGAAATGGGTTTCTACTCGGGAAATGAGCGGTATTTTGTGAGAATACCATATCTACCAGATCATACCAGGGGATAAAAAGAGGGGTGGATATACTTGGAAATCCCCCGGATTTTTTAGCACGATCTGTTGCATACAGCATGATCCAGCGAATCAAAATAGCTTCGATTGACCATCGGAAGGAGCGAAGACGTATCTTCCTTCTGGAAAGATATATATTGTAATTATAAAACCGTTGCTGAAACCTAGTTGATTTTGGGTGGTGAAACTTTCTATAAGGAGCTGAAATGATTGAAGCTGCAGGTGAGAAAAGGAACAAATTGTGAGGAAAAACGGCAAACATATACGCTTCATCTGACGGATGGATTTTTCTATAATAGGTTTCACGCGCTAGCCATGGAGTACAACATATCGATGGAGCACCTGGCAGATCTCGCTGTAAAACATCTGGCGGAGGATATAGAACTTGTGAGAAACCTCCGCATACGAGAAAGATGGTGGGGTAAGTAAATCTCACTTCTTAGGCTGACCGAGAAGTTCCATACGAGGGGCGAGGGCCATAAGCGCCCTTCCCCTTCCCGCAGCATCTCCTCCACCTTCAATGATATATTCTCTCTTTAGAACGCAAAGCGAAGGGAGGAATGTATTTGGCAAAAAATCATATCTTCAAAATCATCCTGCTGGTGGCTACGGTGGTACTGGCCGCCTTGCAGGGCGTCGCAGAAATGGAGGAGGATAGCGTCACCAACAACATACTGTAGCATCAAGCAAAGGAAGGGTTCCCTGTGGAGGGAGCCCTTCTTTTCATTTCATTTTAACTTAACAGGAGGTACGTACAATGGCAGCTAATGTGGAATCTATGTTCTATGTCCGTCAGGCTCCATGGCATGGCCTGGGCGTCCGGGTGGAAGCAGCCCCCAGTTCGGAGGAAGCCCTGCGACTGTCCGGCTTGGATTGGCAGGTAGTCCAGCAGCCCATCATGACCCCCGGGGACATCCCCATCCCAGGCTATAAAGCAAATCTTCGGGATACCGACCACCAGGTGCTGGGGGTAGTCACCGACCGGTATCGTGTGGTACAGAACGCCGAAGCCTTTGCCTTTACCGACGCGCTGCTGGGGGAGGGGGTGAAGTACGAAACAGCCGGTTCCCTGCAAAACGGCAGGAAGATATGGCTTCTTGCCAAACTGCCGGATAAATACATCATCGAGGGGGACCAGGTGAAGCCCTACCTGGTGTTCAGCAACTCCCACGACGGCAGCGGGTCCATCAAGGTGGCTATGACCCCCGTTCGGGTGGTGTGCCAGAATACCTTGAACCTGGCCCTGTCCTCCGCGAAGCGAGTGTGGTCTACCATCCATGTGGGGGATCTTGCTGGGAAGATGGACGAGGCTTACAACACGTTGCTGCTGGCGGAGAAGTACATGGGCCAGCTGGGGATGGAGTTTTCCCGCCTGTCCAAAACCAAGCTGAGCGATCAGAAAGTGCTGGACTACATCGACCTGCTCCTGCCTATGGACGACCAGCCCACAGATACCCACCGGAAGAACATGACCCGCCTGCGGGAAGATATGAAACGCCGGTACTTTGACGCCCCCGATCTCCGCCATGTGGGGAAGAACGCCTACCGGTTTCTCAACGCTGTCAGTGACTTCGCTACCCACGCCAAGCCTTTGCGGGAGACAGCCAACTACCGGGAGAACCTTTTCGCCCGCACCATGGAGGGCAATCCTCTCATCGACAAGGCCTATGAGCTGGTGCTGGCAGCGTGACAGGCTGTTCCAATCTATGATATAGGAGATTGGGAAACCGTGTGGTGGAATGTCACGATTCGAGAAACCCTTGTCCGGGTGGTGGCGGTGGAAGCGGAGGACGCCTATACAGCCAAGGACGCCGTTCGCAGCCGTTACCGTGCCGGGAAGATTGTTTTGGAAGCTGATGATTTCAGTGATGTGGAAATGGAAGCCGAGAAGGCCGGGGAACCAGTACCCCGGCCCTTTTCTATTTAGGAGGGATGTCTTTGAAGAAACACTGTGACCTGTGCCTTTATTCCTATCAGACAAAAGACCGGGAATCCAGACTGCCCGGCCGGAAGCTGCGGCAGCACTGCTGCAACCCACACTACAACGCCCGTCCTTACTCGTTCCCCCGGTATCACCAGGGGTGGAACACCGATTACTGCCGGTTCTGGACGCCGCGCTTTGAAAGGAGAGAAACTTCATGAGAGATAAGTATTCCATTGCCCAGCGCAACCGGGTAGTGGAGGAGAATCTCTGCTGCATTGACTCTGTGCTCCGCCATCACCAAGGATGGGTCCGTCAGGCCCGCCTGGAGTACGACGACCTCTACCAGAGCCTGGCTGTGTGCCTGATCCTCTCGGTGGAGGAATACGAATCCAGCCTTGGCCCGCTGCGCCCCTACCTTTACCGGAAGCTAAGGGAGGAGTTGAGAAACATCCCAAAACCGTACAGATTGGAGGAAACGTATGACAGCGAACGTGTTGGTATCCACCGGAAATCTTCCCTATGAGGACTGGCTGGAATATCGCAAGCAAGGCATCGGCGGGTCGGACGCGTCGGTGGTCTGTGGGGTCAGCCGGTACAAATCCCCGGTGGAGCTGTGGATGGAGAAAACCGGCCAGCTGCCTTCCCAAGAAGCGGGAGAGGCGGCCTACTGGGGCAATTTGCTGGAATCTCTGGTGCGGGAGGAATTTACCAAGCGCACGGGGATTCCCGTGACAAAGCCCAGCGCCCTCTACCAGAGCGAGGAACACCCTTTCATGCTGGCCAATGTAGATGGGCTCTGCGAAGATCCCGTCCATGGCCCCTGTATCTTCGAGGCCAAGACAGCCTCGGCCTACAAGGTGGGGGAGTGGGAGGACGCCATCCCCGACGAGTACATGATCCAGATCCAGCACTACATGGCGGTGACAGGCTATCAGGGGGCCTACATCGCTGTGCTCATCGGCGGCAACGCTTTCCGCTGGAAGTTTGTGGAGCGGGACGAGGAACTGATCGCCATGCTGATTTCCCTGGAAGAGGATTTCTGGTGTCATGTACAAGATGGTACGCCCCCGGCCCTGGATGGTTCCAACGCCTCCGCCCGATTTCTTGCCGAACGGTTTCCCAACAGCGTTCCCCAGTCTGAAATCGCCCTGCCGGGGAAAGCCCAGAAGCTGCTCTCCCAGTACGATGAGGCCTGCCGGCAGTTGGAGGAAAGCACAGCCCGGAAGCAGGAGGCGGAGAATCTGCTCAAGGAGATGCTGGGAGACCATGAGATAGGCACAGCCGGGAACAGGGTTGTTACCTGGAAGAGCGTCACCCAAGAGCGGCTGGATACCAAGACCCTCAAAGCCGAGCACCCCACCTTGTTTAAGAAGTATGCCAGTCAAACATCGTACCGCCGGTTTGCTATCAAGACCGTGCGCTCCCTAGGAGGTTGAGAAGATGGATGCCACCAATTTAAAGACCCGCATGAACACCAAAGTCCAAGCATTGTCTGAACGGGAGCCGGGCACTTCCCAGTACCTGGCCCTCAACAGCAACGCCTTGGAACTCATCCAGGAGAACCTGAAGCACCAGCCCTTGAGCTTCCAACTCTTCGACATGGTCAAATCCCCCTCCGGCGGCTCCACTGTGTTCTCGGTGCCGGGGCTTTCCGGGGAGGAAGCGGAAAAGGAACTCACCGGCATCATCCTGGACTACACCACTCCCAGGGCTTACTGGGCTACGCCCGACCCGGTGGAGGGGATGCCGCCCACCTGCCTGAGCAAGGACAGCCTTATTTCCCAGGACGGAAAAGCCTGCGCCCACTGCCCCTTCAACGACTTCGGCAGCAAAGATGGGGAGTCCCCGGCAAAGGCGTGTAAAGAATCGGTGCTGCTGTTCCTGCTCCGTCCGGGTAGTGTGTTTCCGCTCCTAGTGCGGGTGCCTGTGACCAGCAAGAAGATTTTTCTCAAATACACCACCCGCCTTATCAGCCGGATGACGCCCCTGAGCAGAGTGGTGACAAAGATCACCTTGGAAAAAGCCACCAGCCGGGAGGGGAAGCCCTATGCTCTGTTCCACTTCGATGCGGTGCAAATCCTGGATCAGGAGACTGCCGCCAAAGCCAGGGAGTTTGGGAAACAGTTTATGGAATTTGTCAACGCCGCCGATGTGGAGCCGGTGTTCACCCAGGCCAGTTGAGGAGGCGACATGGAGGAAATGCGGAAAGCCTATCCCATGGGGGACATGGTGATGTATGAAAGAAAGCCCAGCCCTCTGGCGGGCAAGACGGTGGTGATCACAGGAAAGCTGTGGCGCTTTACCCGGAAAGAGGCGCACCAGCAGCTTCTCAGTCGTGGGGCTATTGTCAAGCGGACGGTCACCAAGAAAACGGATTACCTGGTTAGGGGAGACAAGCCCGGTGCCAAGCTGGACAAGGCCATTGCCTTGAGGATTCCTGTCCTGTCGGAACGGGAGTTCCTCACCATGCTTCTTCTGTAACGGGCAGCGGGGCGCCTCAATAGGCTACACCCATGTGAGACAGGGAAAATGTGTTTCAATAGGATGGAATCCCAGCTTTTGAGACTTCTTTTGGCTCACGGCCACCCTATTGAGACAGGCAAGGAGGTGGAACATGAAAATCGGCTACATCCGGGTGAGCACCCAGGAGCAGAACACTATCCGCCAGGAGGTGATGATGGAACAGCTGGGCGTGGAGGAGTTGTACATTGACAAGGCCAGTGGAAAGAACACCGACCGCCCGGAGCTGAAGAAGATGATGGCCTACGTCCGGCGGGGTGACACCGTGATTGTGGAGTCCATCAGCCGGTTTGCCCGTAACACACGAGACCTGCTGAACCTTATGGAGCAGCTGTCCGCCAAAGGGGTGGAATTTGTCTCCAAGAAGGAGGCCATCGACACCACCACGCCCACAGGCAAGTTTATGCTCACCGTCTTTGGGGCTGTGGCGGAGCTGGAGCGGGAGTACATCCTCCAGCGCCAGCGGGAGGGCATTGAGATCGCCAAGCAGCAGGGCAAGTACAAGGGCCGGAAACCGTTATCGCCCCCAGGGTTCCAGGAGATCGTGGCCCGGTGGAAGCGAGGGGAGATCACCGCGGTGGAGGCTTGCAGGTGGCTGGGGATCAGCAAGGCCAGTTTCTACCGGAAGGTGAAGTGATTCATTCGCCCACTTGAAAATCAGTGGGAAGGAAGCTGGCAGGGAGTAGGTAGAAAATCCCAGGCGGCTGCCGGGGAGGAGAAGAGAGGGTGGCTTTGGCTTCCCTCTTTTTTGCAATATTATTTTGTGAATTCACTCCTACAAGCAATTAAAAGCAAGTATAAGGAGTGACAAACTATGGACCCAATCAAACTGTCACTGGATCCCAATGCCTACGCGCAAAAACCTTCTGGCAAAGAAATCGGAGCGATCAGTCATCGCATTGCCAACTATCCTCAGAAGATCGAAACAGAAGAGGGCTTGAGAAAATTTGTGGAGCAAGTAGGAGCCCAAGGCCACACCTTTTGTCCGGCTACTTTTTCAGGTGGTAAGCGAAATCAGGAGAGCTTCCAACAGCAGCAGCTTATCGCCTTGGATTTCGATAATGAAGATCCCAAGAAAACACTCACATTTGACGAGGTGAAATCCCGAGCGGAGTATTACGACTTGCCTATTCTATTTTCCTACAATTCCATGACCAGCAGGCCAGAGCATCCAAAATTCCGGGTTGTCTTCTTAAACGACATTTCCATTCCGGATCGGCCTGTTGCGGCAGCTATGCAGATGGCGTTGGGCAATATCTTCCCAGAGGCGGATCCGTCCTGCTGCCGGGATGTGTCCAAGATGTATTTTGGAGGCAAACGGCTTATCTACTATGATGAATCTATGCCTAAAATCAATCTGGAGAGGATCGTTCGAAGCTTTACTGCCTATATCAAACAGGCAAAAGGAGACAAGCACTATAAAGAGCACATCAAAAGGTTTTCCAAGAAGACTGGCATCGGATTGACAGAAAAAGGGTATTTAAATGTTTCCTTAGTAGAAGATGCGGATGAATTTGGCGATCAAATTCATCCGACAGAAGCCAGTGGTGCATCCAATGACAAAAAGTCAAAAAATGGGGGGATTTCGCCAAGTCCTATTATATATAGTATTTCCGATGGCGAGAATCCCCCATTTTCACGATATTATAAAATTGAGATGAATGGGAGCACCAGTACGGCTTCTGTCGGCAAGGACGCGGAATGTGGACTTGCCGCAAAAGGTAGAAATCATCGACTCTATCGATCTACTGTTCTGAAAGAGATTCCTAACGTCTGTCAGCTATTCTGTGAATTTCGTAATGGAGAAAGACATCTGGATCATGCAGAACTATTTGGACTCATGAATAATCTAATTAATGTGGAATCCGGATTTGCATTGTTTTGCGCGACCTTATCCAGGTATCCTCAATATTATGATAAAGTCGAAAAGTGGAAAGTGGATGGACAATATAGTATTGATCAGGGATATTTACCGCAGCGGTGTTCCGGGTTTTGCCCCTATGCTGAAACATGCACCCACACAAAGAACCTATTGACTACAGCTCATCCAGGTCGAAGGTTCCTAGAGAGAGACAAGAACTTTCACGAGGTCTATTATCCGCTGGAGGAAGTCCAGAGGGATATCCGCGATTCCATTTCCATGGCGCTCTCTCCTGGGGGCAGCAATTTTACAATTATCTCTGCGCAAACCGGTGCTGGCAAGACCTTCAGTTATCTCTCGATCATGGCGGAGCATCCCGAGATGCGGATTCTTATCGCTGCTCCAACGAATTTATTGAAGGACGAGATTTACACCAAAGCCAAGAAAGCGAAACTTGCCGTTTGTAAAACTCCATCGCTGGAATCATACAAAGACGATATTCCTTCTCTGTATTGGGAGCATATTCAGTGGCTGTACAAGATTGGGAAAAGTAAGGAAGTAATTCCATATATCAAAGAGATATTAAAGAGGGATAAGTGTCCCGCACTACAAGCGTTTATCAACAAAAAAGAGAAAATGAGACAGAAACACGGTTCCATGATCACGACGCACCGGTATATGCTGATGATGGATGAAGAGCGGTTGAATGAATTTGATGTTTGCATCATTGATGAGGATATCTTTTTTAAGACGATCATCACGTCTCAAAAGGAGATCCCTCTGTCCGCGTTGCGAAAATTGCGGAAGAGAACACCGGATAAGCTGTTACGCAAGAAAATAGAGAAATTACTGAATAAAGCAAAGACACAGACTTGCATAGAGTTGAAGAGCATACTAGATTCTCAGGACATCTCGGAAGAAGATCAGGACGTATTCCCATATGATATTACCCAGTTTTGTTTGGCAGAGCGGTTTTACATCCGCAGGGCTTCTGTGGAAGCGAGTATTCGAGAGGATACGGTGGTTTTCCTGAGGCCGGATACTTTTAAACCGATGAAATATATCATTGTTTCCGCTACCGTCAATGAGGAAATCTGTGAACAGTTTCTTGGTGACGCAGATATGGAATATCATGAATGCAGGCAGGCAAAATATGTGGGAAAATTGCTTCAGTATCCGGATCGATCCATGAGTCGGTCCAGCATAGCCAATGATCAGGAGGTTGTTTGCCGGCTGATGCATCATTTTGGCATGGATGAAAATCACGTCATAACATTCATGAATCAGAACATCGGAAGTCTTCATTTCGGGAATACGGAGGGGAGCAATATGCTGGAGGGGGAGAATATCCTGGTTGTTGGAACACCATATCATGCGCCGTTTCTGTATAAGCTGGTCGCGTATAGTATGGGGTTTGATTTTGACGAAGAGGCAGAGATGACGATGCAATTGGTCACGCATAACGGCTACCGGTTTAGGTTCAATACCTTTGCGGATGAGAATCTGAGGCTAGTCCAGTTTTGGATGATTGAAAGCGAACTGGAACAAGCCATTGGAAGAGCCCGTCTTCTCCGTCACGATTGCACAGTGCATTTGTTTTCGAATTTTCCCTTGAAGCAAGCAGAGATGATTACAGGATTCAACTACGATTGTCAATAGGATACCCACTACATTCCAGTGGGAGGATAGTTCCACATGGAAATAGCAAGAGTATCCGATAAAAAGGCGTGGATTCCCCAACAGCTGTGTAATAATAAATTGCAGATGGGGGAAATGACATATGTATATCAATGAGATCTTTGAGCTTACCAGAGCGGTAAACGGTGACGAGTTTGACCGGCTTTTTGCCAGAGTAAAGGACAATCTTGAGGAGGAAGAAGGGGAGGAGTATGCGGATAGGTCACTCAGCCATAAGGGGGTGACAGTGATCTACCGGAAAAGCAGGTACAAGAAAAAGGTGCGGCTGGTGGTCAACACAGCATTTCTTTTTAAGGAAAAAGAGTACGATTCGGGTAAGATCGTCCCACAATTAGAGAAGCGTGTTGCCAAATATTTTGGGGATCGGCACTGTCTGGAAGAGTTTGTGTTGACCGAGGCTGCGCTGATGACAGATCTTCGGATGGAATACCCAGAGGATGTTTTGATGTATTTGCGTCTCCTGCGGAGAATTGGGAAAGTAAAGAATTTCTCCCCGGTTACCTATGACGGGTTTTCCAAACAGAACAGCTTCTGTCTGAAAGGCAACAGCAATGACATTGTTTTTATGGCGTACAATCTCCATGCTGTGATAAAAGAGAGTCCTGGGTCAGAAGGGAGGCAGTCCTTGGCGTGTGCAAAAGGAGTGTTAAGAGCAGAAATCAGACTGACCTCCCAGAAAGCAATCCGGGAGGTCAGTCAAGTACAAGATTGTCCCCTTCCCGCCAAAATAGACAGGAAAAAGGTTAAAAAAACGGAATGAATCACAGGTATACTCGGTCATGCTCCTTTACGCAGCTTTCCAAT
>JABLTR010037612.1_pt1 | contig 45522 bp, 46 predicted proteins | sample 7160071 | NCBI WGS metagenome assembly JABLTR01 (sample SAMN14651230, study PRJNA627086) | human gut metagenome | isolation source: feces | host: Homo sapiens | reverse complement strand
TTCATCATACAGACTCCTTATGTTTTTTTTCGTCAATTAAACAATAAGATAAATCTGTATGATTGGGAAGAGGTTTCGGTCTCTTCCCTTTATTTTTGCCAATGATAATTATACTCTAAGCATTAAAATGGCACATAAATAGTCCTAAACTGGCACGGTTCTGCGATTTACAGGTAAATATACACATGCTAAAATTGGTATTGTCAAAATTATATGCAGGAATTGCGCAGCGGTACCGGAGTCATTGCCTCTCCCTTTTGGTACTGGCTGCGTTTTTTCTTGCAGGAGGTGAATTGGATTTACAATTTTATACTGTATTTGCATCAGGCAGCCTGTATTGACCGGGCTGCTTTTTTGCTGCCGGATAAACTGGCATGAGGCACTAAGAAACTATAAGCATCGGGGCAGGGTGGATATTCCATACTGCCCTTTTCATATGAAGGAGGTTTAACTTACGTGAGAAAACATACAGTCAAAGAAAACCCGCCGAATGAAAAGCGTCGTCCTGACTACATGCGAATTATTTACACAGCATCCCTGCTGCTCACGCTTCTGGCATGCAATATCCAGCCGGTCTTGGCAGCTAACATGTGGGACAAAGCAAATGAAATCATGAAAGATGTCTACAACCAGATCATCCTGATTTCTACCATAGCTGCTGTTGTAACAGCATCTGTGGCTCTTTTAATGATGAACTTTTCCAAATCGGGAAAAACCGTGGACGAATCCCGTGCATGGCTCAAACGTATCGTCATCACCTGGGCAATCTTAAACGGTCTTGGCTTCATCATGGCATACATCACACCGTTCTTTGCCGGAGGTAAATGGAATGGCTAAGCCAGGAAAGGAGGTGCCTAAATGGGAATCTTAGATGGAATCGTGGAATGGATTGCAGAGCAGGTCATGAACATTCTGGATCTTATTACCACTTCAGTCTTAGGTGCTCTTGGCTGCTCCATGGATACCTTTTTAAGATATTTCCCCGCAGCCGAGAGCATGTATCAGGTATTTCTGGCCTTGGCCATAGGTCTGATCCTACTGAACTGGGTCTGGCAGTTATTTAAGAATTACTTTGCTGGTGCCGGAATTGAGGCAGAAGATCCACTGAAATTATCCATGCGCTCTTTCATTTTCCTGTTCCTTACTTTCTATGCAAAAGATATCGTAGATCTTTTACTTGATATTGCAGGAACACCATATAGATGGATTCTGACGGAAGATCTGCCTCCGCTAAAATTCGCAGACTTTAACTCCGTTATCACTGTTATCCTCGGTGTCTGTGCCAATGGAGCTGTTGCGATTACTGCACTAATCCTGGTACTGATTCTGGCATGGAATTACATCAAACTACTGTTTGAAGCGGCAGAACGTTACATTCTTCTCGGCGTTCTTGTTTATACAGCCCCAGTCGCTTTCGCAATGGGCTCTTCTCAGGCAACCGGTAATATTTTCAAGAGTTGGTGTCGGATGCTTGGTGGCCAATTTTTCCTGCTGCTGATGAACGCTTGGTGTCTACGGCTCTTTACTTCAATGGTCGGTACCTTCCTTGCCAACCCATTATCTCTCTAATGTGAGATACACAATAACTTGAAATTCAACACCGATACAAAACAAAGAAAGGAAATTCAAATATGAAAAAAGCCAAAAAAATAATCGTAATGTCATTAGCAACAACCATGCTGCTTGGTTCAACCCTTACGGCACATGCAGCAACACCACAATATAAACCGTTATCAGAATACGGATATACCGGTGTTCCAAAGATTACTGTGAAGCTTCCTGACAGCTACCAAACAGGTATATCTAACGCAGTAGAAGATGCTGTGAAAGACTTAGATATTAAGCTTCTGAATACCCCGACAATCACCAGAGCTACATATATACACAGCAATGTGTTCTATTCAAAAAGCAGATTAAATATCCAGTGGGATGCTGTAGATGGTGCAACATCATACGAGATTAAGATTACAAAAGCAGATGGAACGGAACACATATACACTACAGAGAATAATTGGCTGACTGTAAATCAAGCTTCAGACGAGTTTGTAACAGGCTGCTTAAAACAGAAGGTAGGAACGAACTGGGAATCTGCAACCGTGGCAGTTCGTGCAGTTAAAGATAATGGCAGTGTCTACAGTTTATGGTCTGAAAAAGCAGCAATATCCTGTAATGCAATCCATTAAGCAACGAATTCCCATTTATCGTCCCAATGATAACCTTACTTTTTCAGGAGGAACACATGAAACATAAGAAAAAAATTATATTATTGCTGACACTTACTGCCTGCATGGTCTTATTCTGTTCCTTCCCGGTCTTCGCGGCAGAACTTACGGAAGCAGAAGTGGAACAGGCAGTGGCAAACCAGGGAAAGGAAGCCGTTACCGGTAATATATTCATCTGGTTTCTCTGCGCCATCGCATTTTTAAAAGTCAGCCAAAAGATCGATTCCTTCATGGCAAGCCTTGGCATCAATGTAGGAAACACTGGCGGAAACATGATGGCAGAGCTTTTAATCGCCGGAAGAAGCCTGGCAAGTTCCATGCATTTACGTGGCGGTGGCGGCGGATACCGGGCATCCGCTTCTCCAGGTTCCGCAGCTGTCGGCGGAAGCTTCCTATCAGGTGGACTGGCCGGAGCTGTCGGAAGGCAGGTGGAACGTAGCGCAGTCAATACGGCAACTGGCTACACAGAACATTCCAGCATCGGCAGTGTCATGTATCATTCTTCCTTAAATAAAGGTGGAGACTTTGCCAACAATGTGATCAGCCGCATTGCACAAGGTAACTACAATCAGGTCGGTTCCATTAAAGGAGCAGATGCAGAAAAGGCTTATATTTCTTATATGGGCATGAAAGCAGATTCCACACACCCTTTACCCAATTATTCCAATATGGAAATCGGAGGTGGACGGATCACCGGAACGGAATCTACCGAATCAGGTTCCAGAGAGTTTGCTCTCTATCATGCAGACCAATATATGGCACCCTCACAGGGTACATATGAAACTGTGCAGTCTGTAGACGGTGCCACATGGTACAAGCAGTATGCACAGGATGCCGTAACTAAAACCCCTTATGATGCAGGCGGTGGAAAAGTTGCCTACCATGAATCCATCGACCAGAAACTGCCCCCGACACCTCCAAGAAAGGATCGAATTTAATTGGCAGATCATCAGACCGGTTTGAATGAAGCAGTTCGGGTAGGCAGAGCTGCAGCTTCTATTTCAGGTGCTGTAAAAGGTGCCACAGCCGGTCCCTTTGGAGCCGTCATTGGTGCTGCAATTCAGAACCGGGAAACTTTTAAAAAGGCAGTGGCTGGAATTGTTTCTCTACTTTTAATTCCAGTATTATTCATAGTAATGCTTCCGGGACTTGTCTTCGGAAATCTCTCCGAAAATACCGGAGCACTTACCAGTAACAGCAGGATCAATGAAAATATACGTGCTGCCAATGAAGCCATTGTAGAAGTCTTACAGGAATGTCACGACGAGGTACTTGCTGATGTGAATGCCGCGGCTTCTCGTGTACCGGAAAGTGATGCCGTATCCATTACGGATCCCTATGCTTACTATATCTCTGTAAATGCCAATCAGCTCATTGCCCAGTTCTGTGCAAGTAAAGACAACTATCGGGATATCAACGTTACGGAACTGAAGCGGGTCATCCGGGCGAGTAAGGATGGACTTTTTACTTATGACGTATCAACAGAGACAGTTACCATGGAAGTTACGGTGGATGCCGGTGCAGAAGGGGAAGCCGGTGAAGGAACGGATTCACAGACTCAGACGGTTACCTTTACCCGGCATAACTTTGTGATCAACTATGCCGGTGATTCTTATTTTGCAGACCATGTCTTTCATCTGAGCGATAAACAGAAAAAAGTGGCAGACGCTTATGCAGAAAATCTCACCCTCTTTTTTGGTTCCTCTGCTTCCGGAGTTGCAACCGCCAATGTATCCGATGAGGTGCTTCGCTACCGGGCAACAGTAGAACGGATTGCTGCAAAATACGGAATGACTCCCTATGTGGAACTGATTCTTGCTGTGATGATGCAGGAATCCGGAGGACGCGGCCTTGATGTCATGCAGGCGGCAGAAGGTGGATTTAATAAGAAATATCCCCATGTGCCTAACGGTATTACAGATCCGGAATACAGTATCGAATGCGGAATTCAGGAACTCAAATATGCCCTGGATAAAGCCGGATGCACCGGACCAACAGATCTTGACCGGATTAAGCTCGCTTTGCAGGGATACAATTACGGTTCTGGTTATATTGACTGGGCCATGGAACGGGACGGTGGTTATACCAATGCAAACGCCATCGCTTATTCTGATATGATGTGCGCCCGCCCTAACTGGCCTTACTCCAGATATGGCGATAAAGAATACGTAGACCATGTACTCCGGTACTACATCATTACTTCTACAGGCGGCATCTATCCTGCAAATGGAATGCAGATACCTCATTACCTGCAGACAGATTACGGAAATATTCCATATGGCGGAGGTTCCATTGCAACCAGCGGATGTGGCCCGACCAGCTTTGCCATGGTCGCAAGTTATTTAACGAGCAAAACCATCACTCCGGTAGATGCAGTTTCCTGGTGTGGAAATTCTTACTACAAACCAGGTGTCGGCACTTACTGGTCCTACTTTGCAGCGGCAGCCAGTCATTTTGGATGCGGATCGGTCACCCAGACCAACGATCCCAATAGAGTCTTAAAAGCACTTTCAGAAGGCCATCCTGTCATCAGTTCCCAAAGTGCAGGCTTATTTACCAGAGGCGGACATTTCATTGTCCTTCGTGGTGTAACGGCTTCCGGAAAGGTACTGGTTAACGATCCGAATGACAGTGCATCCAAAAACTATATCAACCGGGAATTTGATATGATGTCAGAAATTCATGCAACAGCAAGTGCATATTGGATCTTTGACAAGAAATAAAGGAGAGCTTATGAGCAGAAAAAAATTGATTCTTTCCATCCTGCTGATGATCGGCATGATCGTAGCAGGCATTGTACTGCCTGCCTTATGGAAAGCAGAAAAACAGAAAAACCATACGGCTGACCCAAAACAGCCCGCAAAAGAAATCCAAACAGAAGGAGCGGATACTGTCTCACTTCCCACATTGAAATACGTTGCCTTTGAAGAATTACAATTTTTTGCAGACACACAGATCAATGAACTAAAGCAACAATTATCTCTGTATCTCAAAGAAACTGGGAAAACAGACATTACCTCTGTGACCTTTCTTCCAGAACAGACCACCTATCCGGAAGGAAACGACATCATGCTTACTTTTGCTTTATCTGATAATACTACCCTTCCAGTTACCTGCAGCACCAGTACCGGTGCTTTTTTATTTGGGGAAGAAAAACTGCAAATCAGTGAAAACACAATTACCTATGAACGTGAGACGGATGATAAACTTCCAGCTGTTACTACAGAAGAAATAGAATCCATGCAGGAAGGCGGTTTTGCTGATACCCCAAACGATATCGAAGCAACAGAACCGGAAAAGAAAACTAATACAAAGGAGGTGCAGCCGTGAACAACCCTGAAGAACAACAAATTGCCTTAATCCCCCGTAATTTTATTGAGCGGGGTACATTCATGGGAGGAATGTTCAAGATCCGCAATGCTATCGAAGGAGCCATTCTTGCCATCGGGATTGCAATACCTGTTGTGCATCTTCCCCTGTCCCTGACCATACGGATCATCATTTTATGTATGACATCTCTTCCAGCAGCCATGGTCGCCCTGATCGGCATCGGAGGGGAAAGTCTGACGGCTTTTCTGATGAATGCTGTCCGTTTTTTGTTTAACCGTAGAATCCTATACCGGCTGGATACCAAACCGGAGCCAAAAGGAAAACAGCGTAAAAATCCTCGTCAAAAAGAACCAAAGACGAAAAAGAACCGGGAGAAAAAAGAGAAGCCATCACCTCAACCAATGGAGATAGCTACACATGATGAGGAGGTTCCCTGTAATATGCCATCTTCTTCAGAGGAAGAGATTCTACCCGATTCAAAAGTTTCTCCCACACCAGCCTCTAAAAAAAAAGAGCGTCGGCTCTATGATATATCTACAAAACGCGGCATCAAGAAGCAGGCCAGGGAAGATATCCGGATTCTGAAATTTGAAAAGAAACAAAGGAAAAAGGAACAGGCGAAAGCTCTCAAGGTTGCGAAACGTGAAAAGAAACAGCGTTTAAAAACCGAAAAACAACGGCATAAAGAAAAACTGCATCAGGATAAGCTTGCACAAAAGGAGGCAAAACGTTTGGAGAAAGCTGCGAAAAAAGAGGCTCGCTCCAATAAGAAACAACCTGATCCTTCACCTTCCGTTTCCTCGAAAAAGAAAAAGCGAAAGGACATGACACTGGAAGATTATCTTCCGATTGATAAAATTGCCAACGGGATCATCTATACCACTGACCACCGATATGTAAAGATTCTGGAGATTGAACCTATCAACTTCCTTTTGCGAAGCGCAAGGGAACAGCAGGGCATCATTTACAGCTTTATTTCCTACTTAAAAATCAGCCCGGTCAAATTGCAGATTAAGATGATCTCCAAAAAGGCAGATATCAATAAACATCTGGAACAGGCAGCACTGGAACTGTCCCGTGAGACCAATCCGCACTGTCGGGAACTACAGAAGGATTACATCCAGTTCGTAAAGAAATTAAGTTCCAGAGAGGCCGTTTCAAGACGGTTCTTTCTAATCTTTGAGTATGAACCATTCAATGTAAACCGGAAAGTAGAAGAAAAAGAAATCCTTGCTGCACTGGAGACAGCTGCCCAGACAGCTAAAACGTTCTTATATCAATGCGGGAATCAGGTGGTTACCCATGATAATGAAGATGAATTTACAACCGATGTCCTATACACATTATTAAACCGGACCCTTTGTACAGAAAAGCCTCTGCAGGATCGGATTGCAGATGTCCTTGCACGCTATATGAAGGAAGGTCGCCAGGAAGAACTGGATCATATCCGGATCAACGAGTTCATTGCACCGGAGTCCGTAGATTTCCGGCACTCCAATTATGTGCGGATCAACGGAATTTATCATGCGTACCTGTTGGTTCCAAGCGACGGCTATAAACAAAAAGTCGCACCCGGCTGGCTGTCCTTACTGATCAACGCCGGGGAAGGCATAGACATTGATTTTTATCTGCATAAACAGCCAAAGGATAAGATCCAGCAGCGGCTTGGACAACAGATCCGTATCAACCGGTCAAAGATCAAGGATGCATCCGATACAAACGCAGACTTTGATGATCTGGATTCTGCGATCCGCTCCGGATACTTTCTGAAGGCTGGTCTGGCAAATAACGAAGACTTTTACTATATCAATCTCCTGATCACGATTACTGCTTCTGATCTTGAGGAACTGCAGTGGCGTATTCAGGAGATGAAGAAACTATTGATTTCCCAGGATATGGATCTGCACTCCTGCTACTTCTTACAGGAGCAGGGTTTCCTATCCTCCCTGCCGCTTGCAAACCTGGATAAAAAACTCTATGAACTGTCAAAACGAAATGTCCTGACTACGGGAGCTGCAAGCTGCTATCCGTTCACCAGCTACTCCATCTGTGACGACAATGGCATCTTATTCGGAGTAAATAAGCATAACAATTCACTGGTCATAGCGGACATTTTTGATTCCAAACAGTATAAAAACTCCAACATCTGTATCCTTGGATGCTCCGGTGCTGGCAAGACCTTCACCATGCAGACCATGGCACTTCGGATGCGTCGGAAAGGAATCCAGGTCTTCATCATTGCTCCATTGAAGGGGCATGAATTTTACCGGGCCTGTAAAAATGTGGGCGGAGAATTCATCCAGATCTCTCCTGCCAGCCAAAATTGCATTAACGTCATGGAAATCCGCAAAGTTGATAATTCTGTCAATGAACTGCTGGATGGACCGACACTGGATGCTTCCGCTCTGGCTTCCAAAATCCAGAGGCTCCATATCTTCTTCTCTCTCCTGATTCCTGACATGAATCATGAGGAGAAACAGCTTCTGGATGAGGCACTTATTAAAACCTATGCCAGAAAAGGGATTACGCATAAAAACGAATCCCTCATTGACCCAGTTCATCCAAACCAGTATAAGGAAATGCCAATCCTTGAGGATGTCTATAACATACTGATGGAAAGTCCGGATACCAAACGTCTGGCACATATCCTGAACCGTCTGGTCCATGGCTCTGCTTCTTCTTTCAACCAGAAAACTAACGTAGACCTGACGAACAAATATACAGTACTCGACATTTCGGAACTGACAGGTTCCTCTGACCTTCTGACGGTCGGTATGTTCGTTGCCCTGGATTACGTCTGGGATAAAGCGAAAGAAAACCGGACAGAGGAAAAAGCGATCTTCGTAGATGAAGTATGGCAGCTCATCGGTGCTTCCAGTAACCGCCTGGCTGCAGAATTTGTTCTGGAGATTGCCAAAATCATCCGTGCCTACTCAGGAGCCGGCATTTTTGCCACACAAGATTTAAATGATTTCTTTGCACTGGATGATGGTAAATATGGAAAAGGTATCATCAACAACTGTAAGACCAAGATCATCCTGAACATGGAGGATGAAGAGGCACAGCGGGTAAAAAATATCCTGCACCTGTCTGAAACCGAAGTCATGAATATCACACATTTTCAAAGGGGGAATGGCCTGATCTCAACAAACAACAATAACATTACGGTGGAATTCAAAGCATCCACGCTGGAAAAGGAACTGATTACCACCGACCGGCAGGAACTTCTGGAAATCATTGAACGCCAGAAACACAAAGAAGCAAAAGCCGGTTAACACCTGGGGCAGCGAAATCGCTGCCTTTTTCATATCTTCAAAGTAAGGAGGAGACTTATGTTAGAAAGAACAAATCAATCCATCCACCGGCTGCTCGCATTTTTGCTTGCAGTACTGGTTACTGTCGGGACCGTATTTTCCGGCGGCATGACTGTTCATGCGGCAGACGGTACCGTCAGTTTTCACGCAGGAGCGAACATTCCGTATGGAGATTATTTTACTTCACGCATGACATTTGATGGGAACAATACCGCTTACTGTGTGGAACCACTCAAGAAAACCCCTGCTTCCGGCAGTTATTCCTATGACCTTCTGGCAAAGGATTCCCCGCTTCGGAAAGCACTATATTACTTAAATGGCGGTTATGGCTATGAAAAGACTGTAAAAGACAAATATTTCAGCGGCTGGTCTGATGACAATTCCTATGTAATCGGGCATCTTGTCGTCGCCTATATTTATGCAGGGTATTCTTCTGATACCGGAGCCTTCCATGGCGCACCCCAGAATTTCATTGACAAAGCGAAAGAAGTTACTGAAGCAATCAAAAGCCTTCCTGCTCCCCCGGAAAACTTCCGAGCATTTATCATTCCCGGAAGCGGAAGCCAGACTGTTGTTGGAAGCTGGTATCAGGTTCCCTACGGATATCTGGAAATCCGCAAATCTTCCGCAAATGCTTCTGTTTCCGACGGGAACAGCAACTATAGCTTACAGGGCGCCGAATACGGCATTTACAAAGGAGACGAACTGGTACAGACATTGACAACAGATAAAAACGGCTATGCAAAATCCGGAGAACTGGAGGAAGGTAATTACACGATAAAAGAAACCAAAGCTTCCAAAGGATTCATCCTGGACACCAAAGCCCATAACGTCACTGTCAAATCCGAAGCAACCACGCCTGTAAATGTGACGGAAATCCCACAGAGCAATCCAATGGATCTGCTCCTTCAGAAACTGGACAAGGAATCACAGGAAGCACAGCCACAAGGATCTGCATCTCTTGCGGATGCACAGTTTACTGTTAAATTCTATACCGAACAGTCCGATCAGGATCCTGCCGCAAATGGAGCCAAACCGGCACGTACCTGGATATTTAAGACTGATGCAGAAGGAAAATCTCATTTTTCCAAAGATTATCTGGTATCTGGAGATGCATTCTATACACAGACGGATGGAAAAACCATTTGTCTCCCGCTCGGAACAGTTACTGTTCAGGAAACAAAAGCTCCTGTCGGATACTTTTCCAATGATACTGTATTCGTACAGAAGATCACAGCCGATGGTGCCAAGGAAACCGTAAAGTGCTACAATGCTGCATCTGTCGAAGAACAGATCTACCGTGGCGGTGTTAAGATCCAGAAACGTGATCAGGAGACAAAGAAAGCAGAACCACAGGGCAGTGCTACTTTGGAAGGTGCAGAATTTACCATTACCACTTTAAATGAGCATCCCGTTATTGTAGAGGACAAGACCTATACGAAAGATCAGGTTGTCATGAATCTTGTGACGGATGAAAACGGGCTTGCATCTACTGCAAAAGATGCACTTCCATTCGGACATTACCGTGTAGATGAAACAAAATCTCCGAAAGGATATCTGAACGAGGGAACGATTTCCATTGAATTTGACATTACTAAAGACGGAGAAATCGTAGAGCTGACTGCCGAAGATTCCTCCATTTTAAATCAGGTGATGCGTGGCGATCTGGAACTGGTAAAGGTATCCGATGGAGAACAAAAACGTCTTTCTGATATTCCATTTACCATCACCTCTGTTACAACCGGAGAAAGCCATACCATCGTGACGGACAAAAATGGATATGCCAGTACAGCTTCCAAATGGAACAAACACACCCAGAACACCAACCGTGGAGAAACATCGGAAGATGGAGTCTGGTTCGGATCTTCCACGCCAGACGATTCCAAAGGTGCCCTTATCTATGATCAATATGTCATTGAGGAGCAGAGATGTGAATCCAATAAAGGCATGAATCTTTTAAAATTCGAAGTGACTGTATATAAAGATTCCGTTACCATTGACCTTGGAACCCTGACCGATGACCTGATTGAAATCGGCACAACAGCTCTGGATAAAGAAACAGGTACCCATATGAGCAAACCGGAAAAAGAAGTCACTCTTGTAGATACTGTCGAATATTCCGGACTAAAGAAAGGTCAGTCCTATAAGCTGGTTGGAACACTAATGGACGTCGAGACCGGTGAAGCAATTCAGATTGAGGGCAAACCTGTAACTTCTGAAAAGACATTCACAGCGAAAAAATCCTCCGGAACCGTAGAAGTTTCTTTTACCTTTGATGCTTCCTCACTTTCCGGAAAAACAACTGTTGTATTCGAGGAACTGTATCAGGAAGATAAACAGCTGGCTGTCCATGCGGACCTTTCTGATCAAGACCAGCAAATTTCTCTCCCGGAGATCGGCACGCAGGCCATAGACTCTGAAACCGGTGAGCATATGGCAAATGCTGATGAGAAAGTGAAACTCATTGACACGATCCAGTATAAAGGGCTGGTTCCAAACCTTAAGTATATTGCAACGGGTACACTCATGGATGCGAAAACTGGAGAACCTGTGCTAATTAATGACAAACAGGTATCTGCAAAAACAACATTCACGCCGGAAACCAGCTCAGGTACCGTAGATGTAGTCTTCGAATTTGACGGCAGTTCACTGGCCGGTAAGACAACCGTTGTTTTTGAATCTGTAACACAGGATAAAAAAGAAATTGCTGTTCATGCAGATCTCGAAGATGAAGGTCAACAGATCTTTTTCCCGGAAATTGCAACTCAGGCAAACTGCCCGGATACCAATACCCAGATGGCAGTTCCAAAGAAAGAACTGATCATTACGGATACCGTTTCCTACCATCTCATTCCAAATAAAGAGTATAAGTTAACCGGAACTTTAATGGATAAGGAATCTGGCGAACCTTTGCAAATCGATGGAAAAGAAGTTACGTCCGAACTGACCTTCACACCAGAAGATGCGGAAGGCACTGTAGAGCTCTCTTTCATACTGGATGCCACTGCTCTCGCAGGCAAAACGATAGTAGCCTTTGAGTCTGTATCTTATCAGGACAAAGAAGTTGCTTTCCATACCCAGATTGATGATGCTCCACAGACCATCTATTTCCCGGAGATTAAGACTACCGCTAAAGATGGAAAAGACGGCGACAAGGAAGTCCTTGCAGAAAAAGAAACCTCTATTATTGATACCGTTTCTTACAAGGATCTGGTAACTGGTCTTACCTACCGGATTGTGGGTACTTTGATGGACAAGGAAACCGGTAAGGAAGTACTGATTGATGGAAAACCTGTAACATCTGAAGCAACTTTCAAACCGGAAAACTCTGAAGGCGCTGTAGAAGTAACCTTTACCTTTGATGCCACTGCCCTTTCCGGACACGATGTAGTTGTTTTTGAAAAGCTCTATGTATCTACCGGTGATAAAGACAACAAAAAAGAATTGGAACTGACCAATCACGAAGATTTGAATGATGACGGCCAGACAGTGAAAATTACCGATGTACCAAAAGATACTCCGGATATCTCCACACCAGTCAAGACCGGCGATAATACCCCTATTCTTCTTTACGCAGGTATTGCTGCAGGTGCCCTTCTGCTTGCAGGTATTGCTACAGTAATCTATTTCCGGAAAAAGAAACAAAAATAATCTTTAATTTCAGTGCAGGCGGTCCATAGAGACTGCCTGCTTTTTGGTGATGAATATGGAAACAACCTATATCCAGACAGATATCAAACATGTTCGTAGATTCTTAGATGCCTGTGATGGGAACTGGCATCACTGCATCCATGTGACCTGCCCTTCCTGTAAAACTTCCGGTATATGCAGGGAACCCGGATTCCTATTTCATCCGGATGCCACAGCAGAACCGCTGATTCTTCCTCTTTCCGATGCCCGGATTTTATTTTCCTGTTATCCGGAACCGGAAGAATGCATAAGCAACATATCTGTATCTGCATTTTTATCCTTATATCGCTCTTACCTGAATATCAAAACAGCAGTCAAGTCCGACTGTCCCTGTATGGAACTCCTAAAAATGCAGGAAGAGAAAAACTATGACTGGTAAGTTGCGTTTTTACTTGTTTCTGCGTACAGAATGAATAAAGACAAGGAGGTGTGCAACATGCTTACTCTGATCATCCAAACGATTGACAAGGGCTTTACTACCCTGATTTTTATCCCTATGGTTTATATCCTGTACTGCAGATTTACTTCTTTACACAAAAAGAAAAGGCAGGCGCTCACCATCTACCGGATCTGCTTGATACTAATTGCACTGTTCCTGCTCCGATACTTTTGTAATAAGTTTATCTTCACGGCAGTTAATTACCAACGTTTTACAGACAGTGGCCTTTTTCCATTAATCAAAACCATTTTCTATCCAGAACATTCATAAAAAATGGCAGAAAGTGGTAAAAAGGGAACATTTGGGTACCTGTTTCCGTCCCTGATATATGGGAATTCATCACACTTTTACTTACAATATACGTATAGAAAACGTAATAAACTTACTAATAAAGGATAAATGTACGTATAAAAAACGTAATGCGAGGTGAATCATGATGAAGAAACAAATCATACGCTGCCCTTACTGTGGCAGCCCGGCCATTTTAAGAGATACATCTTATGTCCATGGAAAAAATGCATGGGAAGGCAAACTTTATGTATGCAGCCGCTATCCGGTCTGCAATTCCTACGTCAGCGTCCATCCCGGCACCACTCGCCCTAAAGGCACTCTGGCAAATAAATCTCTTCGTGAGAAACGGATCCGTGCACACCGGATCTTTGATCAGATCTGGAAACAGGGAATTATGTCCAAGAAAGATGCCTACCGGTGGATATCAGACAAATTTTGCCTCGACACCACACAGGCACATATCGGTAATTTCAGTGAGTACATGTGCGAACGACTTATAGAAGAATCAGAGAAAGTCCTTCGCTACAACCATGTACCGCTGTGCCTTGCGGGGTAAGGAGGGTGGATGACATGAAAAATAATCCTATCCCCTACAGCCAACTCGTTGAAGAAAATATGGATCTGGTGCCACAAATGGTAAATGTCCTGACACGGAATTACTCGAATCTTTCCCAAGAAGAATATGAGGAGCTGACACAAACCAGTTACCTGGCACTGTGCAATGCAGCTTCTAAATACGATGGACACCGTCCCTTCCGACCATATGCCAGAGCTGCTGTCCGTAATGCGATCTACGGATACTGGCGTACCGTTTACCAATATAATAAACGATTCTGTTCTTTAGATGCATTGCTGGAATCCGAGGACGGTCACTTTTATGAAAGTGAGTTTCACCACAATCGTACTTCCCTTTCCACGGAGCAGGAAGCGATTCAAAACCTGTCCACTGCATACCTGAAGGAACTGGAAGCGGCAAGCAGCAATATGATACAAAAAGGAATTGCCACTCTCCGTCTGCAGCAAGACGGTTACACCGATCGGGATCTTGCAACACTATATCAGGTTCCTTCCAACAGGGTAAGGGCTTGGCAGAGCAAGGCGAGAAAATGGCTGAAAGAAAATGAGATATTATATGAGCTATTAGCATCATAACAAGAAGGAGGCAGTTCTATGCTGACACTTTATACCGCCATCGGCACATTAAAATTTGTCAAAAATACAGATGGGAAATCCACTCCTATGGTTCTTAATAATCATCAGGAATTCGGGCTATGCGACCACGAACTGATTCTCTGGAGCTGCCTTGCCTTCCAGATTCTGCAGATACACGAACTGGAGTCTGCTTACCATGTGCGACTTAAAAACAGCGGCAGACCGGACGGACTGGCATTTTCCCACTATCTGAACCGGCTGCTTTTGCGCGGCCTGATTGCAAAAGGAGAAGGAGTGACCGGCGTAGATGCACTCTATCAGCTTTTAGGAAAACTTCACATCCTTCCGGTTCACGAAACTTTCTCCACCCGGCTATTTACCTGTATCCAGCTCTATGTAAAAGATCAAATCAAGCCCGGAGATTTTGGAAAATATCTGCGAAAAGAAAAAAACACGCCCATTGAGGAAACCGTCTTAAAGCTTACAAAAACCATTCCGCTAACCACTGCAGAACTGGTGACCTGTGTAAATCAAAAGAAAGTACCAAAGCGGGAAGAGGATGTCCTCACACAACTCTATGATGAAACGGAAGATACCTACCAGACACTGGCTGACCAGGCACAGATTCTGCATATCCAGTATCCAGTCCTGCAGGCTGTGGGCAATCTGTATCTTAATAAGCAAATTTCATTCCAACGATTTTGAAAGGAGTATTATGCCAAAACCATTATTATTCAAGCTGGTTGCCCAGGCGGCAATCGGCTTTTTTTGTGTACTATTCGGATGCATCATCGGGCTGCAGACAAAAGATAAAATCCTTCTCTTTATGAGCCTCGTGATCGGTGCATGCTGCCTGATTCGATGCATCAGCCTGCATCATCTCATCCATTCTGGTTCCTACCTGACAGTGGAAGGATACTGCAGCAAACGGGAAGTTTCAGCCTTTAAGAAAACACAGCAAATACATCTTATCGGAAGCGATGACCGGGAATATCAGTTCACGACAGATAAAAGTGTAAAACTGCTTCAAGGGCACTATTACCAACTATATTTTCGTACTTCTCCATCAACCGATGAGCAAATCATCAGACACACTGGCAGCTTATTAGGTTTCGAAGAAATCTCATCGTTTTCTTCCCTAAAAGATTAATTCTGTTATCATACGGTTAACAACGCAAAAAAGATGCCGTGACAAGTTTTTTCTCTGTTTACGGCATCTTCTATACACAATATTCTACTACTTTCATCTAGTATAACTTAAACTATTCTTTGCTTTGAAATAATATACCTTGCAACACTTCTAACAATTCATCCATCTCTATGTAATCTTGTATTTCATCTGGCATGAGTACTTTCATCTTTTCTCGGAGCTTCTCTTTCTTCTCTATCAATTGCATAAGCTGCCAAACCTCTTTCATAGGTCTTAAATGAAACTGAAATGCCTCCTCTGCCATATATTTCCCCGTTTTTGTTTTTCCGCAGATCATACCATCTGGTTTTCTTTCTATATGTTCATCATATTCATCTGTTGCCGGATCAATAAAACCTCTCTCTTCAATGAATTGAATTTCTGCATCTTCAGATGGCCATTTAGAAGACTTTTTTCGATTACATACATAACAGGAATATACTAAATTGCTATAATCATTTTCTCGAAACCTAGCATATTTTTTGGGTACAAAATGGTCTATTTCAAATGCATTTTTGGTCACTCTTTCCGTCTTACCACAATATCCACACATACATTTAAAATCTTCCCGCAACTCTGGTAGATATTCATGGTAATCCGATCGCTGTTCTAATCCCGAGCGTCGTTTTATAACTTTGTCTCCATGTATTCTCAATACTACACCTCATATTACTTTTTTAATAAATCATCTAATTTACCCAATACAGAATCTATCTGTTCGCTCAAACTTGATTTTAACATCTCTGCTGGAATTTCATCTACTTCTCCATAGGATTTCAAAATACGAAACACATCCATTAATTCTTCTTCATCTTCTATTGACAAGACATTTTCTTGTTTTTTCTTTATCATGCTCTCGTATTTTTCCTTATATTTTTTTATGGTGTTGTCGTATACCTCTGTCATCTGCTTTAATTGATCACAAAAGCCACTAAATTCTTCTTCATTCTTATCCATCACATTTCGATCACATATAGCATTTTTTACAACCAATTTTTCATCCACAGAGTCTTCTGGATAGCTTGTAAGTATCAAATATGGCAGCCCTTGTAACGCATCTTCAAGATAAAACGCCAATTGTGTCCCATTATAATCGTATTTTGATGATAACTGATAATCAATCAATAAACATTTTATTTGATTTTTCACAACCCATACCTTAATATCTTCCATACTTCCTTCCGGTGCAATTAAAAGTTCAATATTTTCTCTTTTCAGACGCTTAATGTAATCATCTAAAAGCTCATCCGTATCATCTATAATACCGATTCTATACATCTCTCATTTCTCCTGTCTTCTTTAGAAACAATGTGATAAAGTATCCTGTTTCCGTTATTATATTTTTCGACAAATCAATTTTTCCTTCATAGTCTTTTACCGTATTATTTACAATCCATAGACCCATTCCCGTTCCAATTCTTTGACCAGTAGGATCTCTCCTATCTGTTTCGAATACATCCAATGTTTTTTCAGGATTTTTTTTATACATTGGTGCCAATCCAGCACCAGTGTCTGAATAATCAATTCGAATATATTCATTTTCTTCCTTAACTTCTATATAGATATTCCTTTCTTTTGTCCGTATTTTATCAAAAGAGGCAGTACTGTTCGTTATTAAATTAGAAATAATTGTATCTATTTCATATGGAAAACAGCGCAAATAAATTTCCTTTTGATAATCTCCCTTAAAAATTACTTCTATATGTTTTGAATGTAACGTTTTATTCCATGAATCAACTGCCTCTAAAATAACGGGAACAATATTTGTTTTTTTTCTTCTCCGTTTATCTTTTTTCACAGCCTCAATCGTCACTTGAAACCAAGAATTGAAATCCTCACGTATCTCATTTGCCTGATTAATATAATTACAAGCCTCTTCCATATCTTGATCTTTTTCAATTGCCTCTTTTGCCATTACAATTTTCATACTGAGTCTATGAGATAAAGTCTTAAACTCATGAATATATGTGTTTGTTACTATTCCTGTCGTTGCCAGTACTCGAAGCATTTTATTTTCATTCTCTAATTCTTCGATTTGTTCATCTTTTGCATCTAATGCAATCTTTGCATCTTCAGGATCTACCGACTTATTACTGAATTGTTCTTTATTTGATTTGCTTTCCGTATGCTTTGTGCCATCAGTGTCTTTTTTCTTTTTGTCCTTTTTTTGCTGCTCTGCTTTTCGATTAATATCGTCTTGAATTTGCTTTACAGGATGATCTTTCTCATAATCAGCCGCCAATATACGACAAACATACTGACGATCTTTTTCAAGAATACACAAAATGCCTTTCAAAAATTCCTGTAATAATCGAAATTCTGGTGTCTCCACAATTCCTTCTCTATTTGATTGATCTGGTAGTGCCACGTTAACCCTAGATATAAAGATTGATCCAAGCATCTGATCAGCATTAACTCTCCAAAGCCCATCACTTGCAACACCAGCAGGAGATCCTGTTTTCCGCCTTGCTAACTGAAGCCAATCATATGCTGATGTTTTAGGATCTCCATACGGACGAACACGAAAATTATCTCTATAAAGCTTTATGCCTCCAAAAGTATCCCTTACGTCAATTCTCCCTGTAATATCTTTTTGATAAAATCGTTCCTGATCTCTTTTATTTTGAGTTCTTTTTGCAAAATATAAGACCCCGCTAAATGTACCTAATCCATTTTTTAATTTTTCAGACGCACCTGGAACAATCTGACTAAATGTATATTCTTTTTCTATCGGTGTGTTATGAAAATATTCCTTTTCCTCAAATAATCCCACTTTCTTTAATATAGTATCCTCATCGTTGCCAAAACTATACTCGTTGCGCCAAAGTTTCACATTAATAGTTTGACCATCTGATACTGAAAACTCTATCTTATAATCGTAAGAAAAAGACTCTAAATCACTAAATACTTCTGCGTCTTCCTCTGTATCCGTATTGCCAAAACAATATATTTTGTAAACAGAAGACAATTCATATGGAATTAACGACGCTAAATTTTCACGTATTGTATGCAACAACTCATCATTCCAACTATCTCTAAGATTTGTAAGCTTAAATATCGTACCATTTTGTTTCCATTCTTTTTTTATAAGATTTACAACCCGATAATTGGTACACCCTTCTAAAAACTGTTCAAAAGACAATGTTGTTTCGTCTAATTCCGCACCAATTTCTGTGATATTCTTTCCAGACGAAAATGAGGTCCAATCAACTGTCCATAATAATTTTTTATGATTTTCCTCTGTACCAGTAAGCATTTGACATTTATCGGCTATTCGATCCAAAGCAAATCGACCAATTCCTTTTTCTCCTGTCTGTATACGTCCTCTCTTCGAAATAAATGTATTCTTTTTCGACGATCGCCCAATAGTCATCCAGTGTTCCTGAATAATCGATGTTGTCATTCCACACCCATTATCGGCCAGATATAATACATTCTCTTTTTCGTCAAAATACAATACACAACAGGATGCATCTGCATCATATGTATTCTTTACTAATTCAATTACCGCACCCTCTAATTTAGAAACATTTTCACGTCCAATCAATCGTGCAGTATATGCATCTACATTAAAAGGAATTTTTGCCATATCTACTCCTCCTTGTATTATCCCCTCTCTATCATATAATCTTTGATATCATCTACCGAAATTCTGTAAGAGGTTGGGGTTGTAGGCGTCCCACATATCTTTACATAGTCATAAAATGCCTGGCTTTCAAGAATTTTTTTTGCATCCTGTAATTTTAATACACCGTTTTCTTTACACTTTATAAAATATCCCGCATATGGAATTGCATATTCTCCTGCCTCATATACATGAATTTTCCGAGTAATTACCATAGGGATAATCAATTTTTCTCCCCATACCTTTGTAATAGCCTGACTTCGCCCATATTGGAACCAAAGTGCATTTTTATCAGCTTTTCTATCATTCAGCTTCTTTATAAATTGTTGTAAATAAGCAGTTGCACCTGGAAACTTTTTTCTAAATTCTTCTATTGTATAATCATTTCTTTTACCATTAACTATTCGATAAGGAAAAATAATTTTATCCTTCTTATTCTTTTTATTTAAACTCTTTGTACTTGCTGCATCTTTCACCAGTACTTCTTCAATTTTATGGTTCCCTACAACATAGTAATGCTCCCTATACTCATACTCTTTCAATACAAATGCTTCATTTAATAGTGTAGCCACACTATTTCTCACCTCAAAATATTCACCAAATCTTGTTCCATTAATATTCTGATCTCCTAATATAATCCATTTATTACCAAGTCTATTCTTTGGTATCTCTAACACACGTTTTTCAGCTACTAAATAATATGTAAAATAAGCTTTTCTTTTCGACTTTTCACATACAATAATAACTGATGAAGTCAAAGCATCTGGGAATACTTTAATTGTCCTATAATCATAAATTTTTGTTGTATATGGCAGTATAAATTTTCTTAATTCTGCTGCAAACTTATTTGTCATAATACTATATGGAACCAAGTAAACCATCTTACCATTTGGAGTCAATGCTTTTATACTTGCCTCAATAAATGCATAACAATAATCACTTCTTCCATGCTTACATGTCTTAAAACTTTTCTTTAACAAATCTCTTTGTTCATCCTCCATATCATGATATGTAATATATGGAGGATTTCCAATTACATAATCATATGTATTCGTAATGGACTCCTGCAAAAAGTCTTTATTCTGAATATTCCAACGTATTCCTTTTAATCCATATGAATAAACCAGTTTGTTCAACCGCTTTTTACATTTCGTTATACAATCTTTATCTATTTCATATGCAACAATATCTCTGCTTAATCCTATTTTGATATCATCAAGAGAACGCTTTTCTTTTTTGGCACTTTCAATGTATCGAGTTACAACTTCTAGTAAAATATTCCCCTCTCCACATGAATTCTCCAAAACTCTTTTACCATAAAGATCCTCGGAATAATCAATATAATCCAACATTTGTCGCACATATGCCTGTGGGGTTGGAATTTGACAGTTACTCGCCATAATTATTAGCTTCCTTAATCATAATTTCTATTACAACTTCTCTTTCCTTAAAATTAAAATCAAAAGTTAAGAACAGTATATCACATGCTCATCGCAATTCAAACAATATGTTTTTGCATTCAAAATTCCTTTTCACTTTAGATGCAATAAAATTATACATACTTTTTTTCAACCATTCTTTATATTATATTTTACTATATTTTTTCACTTTTTCATAGTTCAATATTCTATATCTACTTCTCATAAGCATCTATATATAGCATCATTAACATTGACACTCACTATATCTTGTGTTACTATAATACTGTACTTGAGTTTTTGTGTTATCCCCTACAGGGAGTCTGGACCATTCTTCCAGAACACACGTAAGTTTATGTTGGAAATTAGAGTCATTAGGATAGCCGTATTATGCGGTCACTTAATGGCCCTTTTTTTATTTATGGGAAATCTGGGATACAGGTTTCCTATTCTTTTATTCATTTTTATTATTTTAAAGCCCTAAGAGGCAGAAAGGAGAATTTTTATGTCAGCGATTATTCATGTTATGGGAAGGGTAACAAAGGATCCCGCCATGCAGCAAGGAAAGAACAACGGATCTGAGTATATCAGTCTGGATCTTGCTTCCTCTCAGAGGAGCCAGAACACACAAAATGGTCAGAATGGATACGAGTCCATGTTCTATCAATGCTATTTTAACAAGTTCCTGGCAGAGCGTCTGATCAAAGCCGGTGTAAAATCCGGAACCTGTATCTATGTCTATGGAGATCTGGATATCCATCCATTTCTCTATCAACAGGGACAAAAGGCAGGGCAGCCAGGAGTTGGAGCCAAAATTAATGTCAAGGACTGGCAGTTTTGCCTTTCCAACAAGCCGGAAAATGAGAATAACGGAAATACTGGAAAGCATCAAAATGGCAATAGCATGCCTAATAACAACAACGGAGGTGCGGCTACCCCAGGAAGTGGCAGTTATCAAAATCACGCTGGTCAGGGAGGCAGCTACATGAATGGTGCTGAAAATCAAAATGCAGGTATACCTAACACCGCAGGTGCCAGAACACAGGGCAACTCTTATGCAGCTCCACCTTCTGGACCGATTGGAAACAACATGTACCAGCAGAGCTATTATCCACAGCAGAACATGGCATACGGACAGCAAGGTAGCTTTACCGGAGACGGTTTTCAGGGAATACCGGAAGGCATGGCTGACCAGCTTCCGTTTAACGGATAACCCAAAAGAAATAACAGGTTGAGGAATTGCTTACCCATCGGGCATGGCGGTTCCTCTTTTTTTGTTTACAGGAAAGGAATCATACGATGAAAGTACGAAAGAAAAAAAGTAAAAGTTTAAAAATATTAAAATCTGTTGTTCTCGTTTTGTTTCTGTCATTACTATTTATTCCAGAGAATATAAACCGGTCAGTAATTGCGGGCATTGCGATTGCAGGTATTTTGGGAAGTCTCCTCTTCCTAATTGTCCCGCGTCTTCCCCGCATCCCATCTCCGGCACTCAAACGAAAATCAGCATATTCCTCTGGGAATCTAGACGGTATCACCGATATGGAAACTCTGCTCTGGAGACAGATCAGTTACCAGATTACAGGAAAACTGAAGTCCGCTTATCCGGATGCCACATGGGAATTTACTAAAGAACCAAATGTAGACAGTCTTCTGAATGGAAATGCCCTGCGTATTCGTACCTTCCATACGAAAGAATATAATTTTGCCGAAGTCCGGCTGGACCGTTATGGAGAACTGGTACTTTCTATGATGACGATAGAATCATTAAAGCCAAAGGCAGAACCAGCAGGCACTGATTCCATCGGTCAGGTGGATCCCCAGTCCTGGTATACCCTGATTGGCAAGCCATTACTCTCCAATCTGATTGGAGATCTGCAGGCAAGAGGACATCAAAAATTATTTATCAGCGAAAATGGAGAAATATTTATCAAAAATGGAGATTCCCAGGAAATCAAAGGTACTTTTGAGCATTTCCCACCCAAAGAATACTGGGCGGCTCTCACAGATATTTTTATTCTCGATGAGTTGAATGCAAAAGAAACCGAAGACACTCTGGAATTATCCTGGATGTAAAAAAGGAGGAGAAACACTATGCCAAATGGAAACCTGATCAGTAACTGGTCTTTCAAGCGAAAGCTTCCGGAACCTTTTGAAGATTATACGGATGATCCCATCAGGAAAGATGTCTATTCCAAATACTGCACACAGCCTCAGAAACGTTCGACACTTCATGCGTCCACGCTCCGGGCTATTCTTGCATACATGGAACTGGAAAATCCGCCCGGTGGAACCGTTTCAGAAGAACTCGGGGCAATTGGCAGCCAGGGGAATATTTATACAATAGCAGAATATCCCAGCAAAACTGGAGATCTTCATGTGGTGATCTATAACCGGACAAACGGAAAATTCATTGCCGGTATTTATCCTAAACCAATAGATGCAGAAACAATATCCGACCAATATCTTTTGAAGGAAGATAAGAACAGTGGAGCTGCACTTTTGTTTGCGCTTCTCCCTACCATTATGCAGGATGATGAGTTTAACGAATATTATCAGGAGTTGAAAAAACACCGTGACAATGGTTATACGGATATAGAGGAAGCCATGAAAACGGCAGCCGTCCTTTGTGACAATATCTATCGCAGATTGCGATACGGAACTTCTCTTTCTACCGGCGGGATTCCCAATGATACTCCTGCCAACGGTGCTATTCCCAAGCTCAAACCATTCGCAGTACAGCAGGGTACTTACGCTCCTACAAATACGCTCTTTGGTACTTTTCAAGTGCTGATTCCCGGTTCTACCACAAAAAGAAACTGGGAGGCCATTGCCAAAGAAGATTTTGTAAACAAATACGTCTTATCCGAATCTCGGATACTCACTCCCCAGGAAGAACTTACTGTTCCAACGCTGGAACCATGGTATATCATACCGCCGGAGATCAAGCGGATCTGTGAACATGCAAAATTGACAACGAACACTATTTCTCCTATGCGGAATTTTCTTCTGCGGGGTCCTGCAGGAACCGGAAAAACAGAAGGTGCCAAGGCGATTGCTGCTGGCTTACACCTACCCTATCGTTGCATTACCTGCTCTGCCAATACGGAGATATTTGATCTGCTCGGTCAGATCCTTCCGGACGTGGATGGAAAATTATCTAGTCTTCAGAGTGAATATCCATCTTTCCAGGATATCATGTTAGACCCAGCAACTGCTTATCAGAAGCTGACCGGCATTTATGATGAAGAAGTAACTGAGGATGTGGTATACAAACAGCTCATCGACACAATCATTGATGAGATGCATGAGCATTATAAGAACCAATCTTCCCATCAGAAGTTCAAATATGTGGACACCCCTCTTGTGGAAGCAATACGTCACGGCTATTTGGTCGAAATTCAGGAACCGACAGTCATTGCAAACCCCGGTGTTTTAGTAGGACTTAATTCCCTTCTTGACAGGTGCAACAGTGTTTTTTTGCCAAACGGGGAAGTGATCAAACGTCATCCGGATACGACCATCGTTGTTACAACCAACAATGATTATGCTGGCTGTAAACAGATGAACCAGTCTGTCATTTCCAGAATGAATCTTGTGATCGATCTGGAGGAACCGGATGAAGAAACACTGGTACAGCGTGTTCTTGGGATTACCGGATGCACAGATAAAAAAACGGTTCGCACTATGGCACAGATTATCAAGGCAGTTTCTGAATATTGCAGTGAGAATCTGATCACAGACGGATGCTGCGGTGTACGTGAACTGATTTCCTGGGTGCAGTCCTATATGGTCTGTGGTGATGTCCGGGAAGCAGCACATTACACGATCCTCTCTTCGGTATCTGCAGATGCAGAAAGCCGTTCGGAAGTGGAAACCGGCTGTCTGGATTCTATTCTTGCAGCATAGGAGGGTTGGTACATTGACACAGAGAAAACCTTATAACAATTTAAAAATTACAGAAGAAGATATGCTGGATATTTTCTCCGCGAATATCCATTATCTGCGGAAACTACCACGCTGGAATCTTTCCCAGAAAACCCTGGCAAGGATTCTGCATATTCCAACAAAATCTTATCGTAAGTATGAATTAGGAGGAGGATTTCCACCCGTATTTGTGGTCTACCATCTGGCAGTCTATTTCGGATACACCATGGAAGAGCTTTTGACTGAAAAATTATTTTAAAAAGAAAGGATGAATAAGAATTGAATAGCAACCAAAAAAAATTAAAACAGATGATACGTGATCAAGAACTTACAATTAGTGACGAGGAACTGTTCACCTCATCTGCTTACCAGAAATACCTGACCTCTATGGCGAAAGCGGCTACCGGCCGCTACCGTCAGGGTCTTCAGGCTCTGATGGAATGGGATGCCCGGGCAGATGCAGGCATTGCACATACGGATAACTATAAAATCCATATCAATGCTGCCAATGAAATCACCCAGAGTTTTCCTTCCCGGTATCTCCGTTCCGAAAGCCTTGTCGGATTCAATGGGCATGAGACTGCCCACCTGCTGTTCTCAGATTTTACAGCCCTAGGACTATATCTTGGCAGCATGGAAAAAGGAGCTTTCTACCCATCCAATCCTTCCTTTACGGAATTATCCTATCAGACAAATTGTGAAGAAATACTGGAGGCTATGGATAGCAAAGATAAAGCGACCTGCCTGACTCTGGCATCCTGTGCCTCTCACATCAATAACATTCTGGAAGATATCTATATCGAAGCACGCATGTGTGTTTCTCATCCGGGTACTTTCCGTCGGGGGATTGAATTGAATAACCTGCGGATGTGTGAACAGATGCCTTCAATCCAGAGTCAGATTGAAAAGAAGTATTCTGATTTTGCAATCATGGCAAATCTTCTGCTTCAATACTGCAGGGCGGGAACCATCAATAACCTGTCCGGTTATAAAGGTCCTTATCTGGATTATCTGGAAGATTGCATGCCATATGTAGATGATGCCATTTATTCAGATGAAACAAAGGACCGTTTTCACGCTTCTAATCACATTGTGGCTATTCTATGGGAATACATCAAGCCTCTGATCGAAGAGACAAAAGAAAGAATGGAGCAGCATTCTGCATCGGATGCAAGCCAGATGTTAGAGGAACTTCTGGGTAATCAGATCCACGGTGCCACTCCATTGCCTTCCGGCAAAGGCGGTACTATGCCAAAGCAGGCAGAAGAAGGGAAAAAAGAACAGAAAGCAAATCCCTTACCGTCTACTCCTGCCATGCGTCTGGAAAGTACGCAGGCTGCCCAAAATGTTGTAGCCGAAGAAGGAAACCGGATTGCACTTGCGAAAACGAATACCATCCTTGACGAAAATACTCCAGGAATTACTTATAATCACCAGTACCTTGGCACCGGTTATGAAAAATCTGCCAACGACCTGTTCCGGATCCTAAATGGCATCGCTACTGAGAAAGCAGAAACACAATATCAACAGGAAATGACCGAAGAACTTCAGAAGGCAGCAAACGATGTCCATTATGGGAATGCTCATACCGGAGTTCATGTTACGATCAACCGAATAGCATATGTACCGGATTCTTTAAAACAGTCATATCAGGCTGCAGCACCAATGCTTATCCGGGCGTCCAAACGCCTGCAGAAGTCTATCACACCACTTTTAAAAGAAGAAAGTGAGGGCGGAAAATTAAAGAACCTGCAGTTTGGAAAACGTCTGGATACACGTGCAATGCACCACGAAGATGGAACCTTTTTCACCAGAACCAGGCTTCCTTCTGAAGAGCAGAAACTTGCAGTAGGACTTTTGGTAGACGAGAGTGGATCAATGAGCTGGGGAGACCGTATAACACACGCGAAAAAGACGGCCATTGTGCTTTATGATTTCTGCCAGAGTCTTCAGGTGCCCATTACTATATATGGCCATTCAACTGGTGGCAGAGGCGTAGAACTTTATTCCTATGCAGAATTTGATTCGATCGATACATCAGACCGCTACCGACTCATGGATATGTCAGCAAGAGGTGGAAATCGTGATGGTGCTGCTCTCCGCTTTGTGGCGGAGCATCTGGCAAAACGTCCGGAAAAGCAGAAACTTCTAATCATCATTTCTGACGGACAGCCTGCGGATACCGGCTATTACGGCACTGAAGCAGAAGCCGACCTGCGTGGCATTAAAAAGGAGTATTCCAAAAAAGGAATCAAACTCTTTGCTGCAGCGATCGGAGATGATAAGGAAAATATCAAGCGGATTTATCAGGATGGCTTTCTGGATATTACAAAGCTGGAAGACTTACCAAAAAACATGACGCTGTTAGTGAAACAATACCTGAAGTAGAAAGAAGGGAAAATCCATGAATCAGAATCAACCACCACGGATCTCCGAGCAGATCTATAAAGTACAAACGGATCGTAAACTCATTGCTGTTTATGACAGGCTTAGGTATGCACCACTGACCAGTTATGCTCAGATGCATGCCAAAGGCGAGTATCAGGAAAACGGTCATAATGTCAACTCCCTGATTGGGATCACTATCCAGGATTATTCCAATGGCACGGGAAACAAAAATATCATCGTCCAATTCAATCTGGCACCGGAACAGATCCAGTTTTTCTTAACCAGGATCACCGCAGGCTTTCAAGAATATGAATGGTCGCTGAGCAAAATATACGGAAACCCTGATGCACAAGGCTACTCCATTGCACAGCAATTTTCTATTTCCCGGCATGTAAGTGACCAAAATGGGCGGATAATGAAAAGCCCCTGGCGGATTCAGATCGTAAATGGCAAAGGCATCAAAGTCAAAAATCAGAATGGCGGATCTTATATGAAATCCGGGAGTTTTATTTTAGAAAAGAACGCCTTTATCCAGCTAACGGATATGGACCTGTATACGTTACTAAAACGCACGGATTCTTACATTACCAACTGGGAATCCTGTATGGCACCTTCCCTTATTTCAAATGGGAAGCGTGCTTATGCAGAACAACAGTCTCAAAGAATCCAACAAAACGGACAATATCAAAGCCCGGCACAGGCATCGCCTTATGCCGCATAAAGTTTATGGAAAGGAAGCGGCAATTTGCTGCTTCTTTTCTTTTAGAAAGAAAGGTGAACATATGAAATACTCAGATATCTGCACCATAGATTCGCAGGGACGTATCGTTATTCCTGCAAAACTGCGCAAACTTTTAAAACTTGAGAATGGGAATCCCCTGGAAGTAGAATTATCCAATCAGGAAATCCGGATCCGAAAATGCAGGGAACCTCATCAGGATACCATAAAGCTCCAGAGTATTCTTTCCATTCTTTATAGTTCAATCAAACACGGAGCCTTTATCTGTACAGACCAGTATGTCATTGCAGCAACAGGGATATATCTTCCAGAAGGCACTTCCCTTCCGGAAAACCTGGAGCCTTATATCGCCTCCGGAAATGAGGTGGTTTTGGATATCAGTCAGCCTCTTTATATGCTTTCCCATCATAGGGAACCCGTAGCGGCACTGTATCCAATCCACAATGACAAGGCACTGCCTCTTACTCTGGCAGTTTTATCCAAAACTCCACTTACTGAGATGGAAATGGGATGTGCAAGGTTAGTGGCAAAAACATTAGAGAAAGAATTTTGTTAAAAAGGAGTGTGATCACCATGAAAAGAACAAATATCAGACCGATAAGCAACATCGAAAAAAAGGCAATTACCATGACTGGAACCTTATTCCTTCCGCTTCGAATCGGGGAACGTGCATGGATATCTACGCAGACACATACTTTCATGACGACTGCTGTGGAACGTATTCTGGAAATATCCGGAAACAGCATTGTTTTCGAAACCCGTAACACCCGGTATAACCTGAAATATGAAAACGTACCGAATGAAACTGAGGTGATGTGTGCTTGACTACTTATGAACTGGGAAGCATCCTGGAAAAGCTGCTTTCCAAACTAAAGCAGAACCGTGAGAATGTCCCTTTGGATATCCTGAAAACCTATTATAAAGTTCCTTACGAGGAATTAATTGCACAGGTAAATCAGACAGCCACTGCTTTTGTCAAATCAATTGTAACCGGTCAGTTACTGATCAATCCTGATGTGTCAATGGATGAGCAAGCAGATGTAGTTAATCAGACGATTCAGGATTCAGGAATGATCAAGCAGATCAGCCACTGTATGTCACAGACCTATGATGTCACTCTTATACATCTGATGGCTTTAGAACTGCGGAAAAAAGTAGAGGCAGCCTTATATCCCTATATTGCTAGGAAAAACTGTCTCGTGGCAGATCTTGACGATATCGAAAAGGAACCAATTATCTACAATACACTCACGAAACAAATATATGAAAATGACCGCTGGATAGACCGGGAGTTGAACCTAAAAGGTAAGCTCCTGGTTTACCTCAAACCAGAAGAAAGGAAAGCATTATGAAAGTTTATGTATTATGCAGCTATGGAGATTCTCTCAACGATCCATCCATATCCACTGACTATCTGGAAATATATCAAAAAATGGAAAAAAACTATAATTTAGTCCTTGAGAATGTTTATCAAACGGAGGAAGAAAAAGAGTATACTTATATTTCAGGATACAGTGCCTGTGCTGTTATTCACGGTGACTGGTTGGAGTGGTCCATTACCGAGCTTGATCTTGTACTGCCACCCCAATATGATATCCGAAAAATAAAGCGAGCTTAGAATTGTAATATTCTGTATCAAATTACTACGAGCCGCCCTATCTGGACGGCTCTTTCTATTTGTACCTGATATAATAATCCTCAAAAGAAATATTACATTCATCTTTCGCTGTAACAAACTGATATGTTTTAATCAACTTCTGCCTTTCTACGGCATCCTTTTGAATTTTCATGAGCAACGATGAAACCTGAAAATCATCATAAGCATGTTCAATTAGGATACTCATAAGTTCGTTTAACACTTCCTGTCTTTCGTAGTCAGATTTTAAATCTATTCTCAAATTCCCCATACGTTTTCCATCTGCTGCATATTTTAAAGAAGGACAGATTTCTATTGTTCCAATCAAATAATCAGTTGCCTTTTCAAAAATGCTCCAGCGTACAAAGTCCTGTACTTCATACCGCTCCAGCCAGAATTCTACACATTCTTTGAATTTTTCCAAATCTGTATAATAAAAATCATCCCCACAGCAATCTCCATTGAAAAATCTTGCCGCATCCGGATCCGAATAGCAGGAAAACAACGCCTCTGCATCTTCTCGCTTCAGTTTTCTTATAATAAAATGCTCTGTTTCATACACAGGGCAATCTAAAAATGGATTCATCTTTTGTACCTTCTTTCTATTCTGGGAATATCATATCCCACGTATTATTGTCCGGATGATAACACAGGATAAAGTTCTGCATCCTGTTATTCACAACTGCTCTGCAGTCATATCGATACATCAGAATACCAGCATAATGCTTCTTATCAGATTTTAGCACTTCAATATCTTTCAGTAAATGCCTGGCCCCCTCAGTATCCTCATATTTTATCATTCTGGGGATCATTTTACCGGTGCTGGTAAACCAGCAGTCTGCCGCAACCTTATGTGGCACTCCCCGAATTGCTTGCTCCTGAAGTATTTCCTCTTCCATACCGATTGCAAATCCCATCAAAGGACACCTCCTATTCTACCTTTACTTTCTTATAATCTACTGTACGTTTTTCCCGACTGATACCACCTGACATGTGATCGATCCTGCTTCCTACAAAGACTGCCCGTTTTAAGGAATCCCTGCCATAACGCATCCGAATCTTATCTACAGTTGCATCCATATGCTCCAGCTTTTCATAATCCGTTGTATCAAACATATCAAGCTGCCGCATATCCATATGATCCTTAATCCTGCTGGTATGAATGCCCAGATGCCGGATCGCTTTCCCATTCCAAAGAGAATCGAAAAGCTGACATGCACACCGATGAATTTCTATCGTTATATTGGTCGCATTATTCAAGGTCATCTGATGGCTTGCATACTGAAGATCAAATGTTTTGATTCCGACGGCGATTACCTCTGCACGGACGCCTGCCGCCCGCAATCTGGTTCCAACTGTCTCTGCCAAAGCAAGGAGAACCAGCTTTGCTGTAGATGCGTCTGTAACATCAAAAGCTATCGTTGTACTGTTCCCATATCCTTTATTTGCCGGAGCTTCTGACTGAACCACAGAAACATCTATCCCGTTCGCAAATGCCCAGATCACCTCCCCATGCTTTTTCAAATGACTTTTCAGCATAATCGGATCAGACTGCGCCAACTCACCAATCGTATGGATTCCCATATGAAACAATTTCTTTGCAGTAGCCCGCCCAACGAAGAACAAGTCCGTTACCGGAAGTGGCCACATTTTCATTTCAATCTCATGTCTCCATAAGGTATGGATGCGGTCAGGCTTTTGAAAATCACTTGCCATTTTCGCCAGCAATTTATTCTCCGATACCCCTACATTCACCGTAAACCCTAATTCTTCCCTGATTTGATTCCGAATACGGTTGGCTGCAGTGACCGGTTCTCCCCATAAACTTTCGGTACCGGTCATATCACCAAATGCCTCATCCACGCTATATTGCTCAACATCCGGAGAGTACTGCCGAAGGATCTCCATAAAAGCAGCGGAACATCTTTCATACAAACTATAATTCGGAGGAACCAATTTAAGCTGCGGACACTTTTGAAGTGCCTCCACAATACTCTCGCCGGTTTTGATATTATATTTCTTTGCCGGGATTGATTTCGCCAGGATAATTCCATGCCTCATGGCCATATCTCCACCGACAGCTGCTACTTCATCCCGCAGATCTACTTTTCCGTCTAAATGGTAGAGGCGGTAAACAGCCTCCCAGGAAAGGAAGGCTGAGTTCACATCAATATGAAAAATCACTTTATTCAAACTTATGTTCGCCTCCTTTTAAATTATTATATCGAACTGGTGTTCTTTTTACAAGAGTGAAAATATGGAATCTACACATCATCTGATATTTTTACAATCATTGATGTTATAAAAGTTCTGTATGTGCAATATATAGTTTTTAATTATTTGACATCTTCTATATATAGTGTTAAAATAATTTTGTAATCATTATTTGTGTCATCCGTAATGGATATTCACACGCAGTTTAGGTTTGTATATAAGTCAGGAGGATTTCTCTGCCATCACAGAGCAGAACCTTCTGGCTTTTTTATTTTGCAGGAATCTGCAGCATGTTAGAGAATGAGCGCATTTGTGTCCATTCTCTTTTTTTGCCTAAGCGCAGGAAGGAGGGAAGGACAAACGAATTATTCACAAAAATGATTGCCCAATAATTTACCAGAAGGGAGATTTTTATGAATTACAACGAATTTCAAGAAACATTACTAAAAGAACTGGAAAGCAGGCTTGATTCCCATATCAGCCTGAATCCTATCACAACGACTAAGAACAATAACACCTTGAAGCATGGAATTGAATTTTCCAATGATACATCCAATATAAGCCCAGTTTTGTATCTGGACGAATGGTATGAATTCTACCTGGCCGGAAAATCTCTTTCACAGATTGCAGAAGATATTGTTGAGCTGTATCACCAGGCTGCAGATGTTTCCTTTACGGACACAGAAATGCTGCTCGATTATGAAAAACTTCAGGAAAAGATTCTCTACAAATTAGTCAATTTCAAGGCAAATCAATCCCTGCTAAAAGACATACCGCATATTCCATATTTGGATCTGGCAATTGTCTTTTATGTACTTTTGGACTGTAAGGATAGTGGAATGGCAACGGTCCTGATTCGAAATGAACATCTGAAGACCTGGGGAAAAGATCTAAATACCATCTTCTCAAACGCAAGGGAAAACACTCCTCGTGTCTTTCCGGCTGAACTCACACCAATGTCTGATTTTCTGAAAAATGCTCTTCCTGATTCAAATGAGTTTATAGATTCAAACATAGATTATGACATGAAACCAGAATTGTTCATACTCTCTAATACTATAAAACAACAAGGGGCTATCTGTACATTGTATGATGACATCATGAATCAAATCGGGAAAACATTACAGGATGATTTTTTTGTTATTCCCAGCAGCGTACATGAAGTTCTGTTATTAAAAGCTTCTGATACTGACTGCATGGATTTAAATGAAATCATTCGGGAAGTCAATGAGACAACGGTCATCCCAGAAGAAATTCTTTCAGACCATGCTTACTTTTATTCTCGGGATCGTAAGGAACTTCTGTGTGCTTAACCAAAAATGCCATAAAATAACACCAAGCCGCCTGATTAAATTCAGACGGCTCCTTTTACGTTAAAAATAAACTCTGTTGTTCATAGTCCTGCCTTCGTACCAACTGTGGCGGCTTTTTATGCAGTGCAAATTCCAAAAACGTATCTTCATATACCCAATCTTCCAATTCGGATTTTTCCAGAATCAACGGCATCCGATGATGCACCGGACTGACCGATTCATTTGCCTGGGTAGTTAAGATAATGAAATGATCTTTATCTTGAAAGCGATTGTAAAATCCTGCCATGAATAAGACCGGCTGATTTTCTCTCAGGAAAGTAACTTTATTCTTATCCGGATCCCATTCATAAAACTGCTTTGCTGGAATGATACAGCGTCTGTGCATCACACTATCCCGGAACGACTTTCTTTCCAGAGCTGTTTCTGCTCTTGCATTGATCAACAGCCCTTTTTTCTGATATTGCGGAAAGCCCCATGACATTTCTTCTGCCAAAAGATGTGGTTTCCTTCCGGTGATCACAGTTGCAGACTGAGAGGGATAAATATCACCCCTGCGCTCTCTTCTAAGTTTCTCATCCACCTCCCGGACCACTTTTTCTATTTCTCTGGCTGTATCATCATCCACATAATATCGTCCACACATTATTTTTCTTCCTTTTTTTCAACTGTTACATATTTTTGATTTCTACTTGATGGACGATCCGGAATTGTCATTTGAAGTTCTCCTGCTTCACACAACGGCTTCAAGTATCTTTTTGCAAAGCTTTTGACATCCTTATATCCCATGTATACTGTGATTTCTTTTTTGCTTCTCGGCATTTTACAATATTCTAAAATCCTGTTCTGCAGACTATCTTGGGTGTTATCCTGGTGCTTATCTTGGGTGCTATCCTGGGGACCATCTTGGGTGCTTGTATTTCTTCTATAGAAAATCACCGCAAAACCATATGCCTGCTGTTCAAATTCCACTCTACATCCTGCCGCTTTGCAAGCAGTATAAATACGCTTCAATCCTGTTGCAAAACTTTCCATATCTTTTGAGTAATATAACGTTCGTGTAATCAGTGGATTTCTTCTGACTGGTCTTTCATTTCCTTCGATAAATTTCTCTGGTGAAACTCCAGTCGGAAATGCACCTGGATTATAAATCTCAATTCGATCTTTAAATATTGCTACCTCATTGCTCTGCCCAGAATCAAATAATTTATGTCCAAAAGAATTAATAATTGCCTCACGAATCGCATCCAATGGTATTTCAGGAATTTCCTTTCTTGACAATCCACTTCCGATTTCAACACGCCAATCCATTGCATCAATGATATACTGCTCTGCCTTTTTTGAAAGTTCCATAATGGAACCTGTAAACCTGCGGATATCCGTAAATGTCAACCTCTCATTTGTTGCAAATTTTGCCATCTGAAGTTCATTAATACCACAATTACAAAATAATGCTGCTCCTGCATTTAATAAGTGATCACCCTGTATCAGTTCTAACTTATTCAATACTGTTTTTACATCTGTCTCCTCAAAACTGATTCTTCCTGCATCTTTTGCTTTTTGCAGATAAGTATCAAAAGCATTTTTATCTATATCCTGAAGAGTATATTCAGAAACCTGTCTTTCCCACGAATATTTTACATTATCCCGTTTGCGTATCATTTCATCATAAATATCTTGTTCCATAATCAGATCTTCATCTGCAACTCGGATACGTGGAATACTATACGCAAGATATGGCTGACGATTCCCCTCAAAATCAACTTGAATACATTCCCTTTCTCCGATGCGAACAGCCTTAATCTCCGGATAAATAGCAGGCGTAATGTGATTTCCAATTGCCTGGCTTACTTTTCTCAGCGACTCATCCGTTATTACCTGTCCAATTACAGTACCATCATTTTTCACGCCAAAGTACAGAACACCTTTTTTATGCTTGTTGAGAATTGCAGCTATAGATATCATTGCTTCTTTCATCTCTCCAGTACTTTTCTTGTATTCTATTGTCTCAGTTTCCGGACCGATATTTACCAGACTCATTTTTCTTATCACCTTCATATTATTATATCCTCTATTTTATCCGATTTATATTTCATTATCAATCTTATTTTAACACCATAAACCATCACAATAAATCGTCTGCTGTCATACCACACATTCAAAAAGGCCACCCATTACAGGGCAGCCAGTTCCTGGAACTCTTGATCCGATAGCGGTATTCTCTTATTCGGTAGCTTGTTTCCACATGATTTTCTGTAATTATCGTAGTACATTCACATTTTCCTCCGCTCGTTTCAACGGTTTCAAAAGAGACTCTGCATTACTGATAAACGGTTCCTTTGATCGTTCCGCTGTGTAGATTTCCCATAATTTTTTATGTATCTCGCTTACAGTAATTCCATTGCACTGATTCTCTAACATCTTCAGGAATGGAAAAATCATTGTTTTTTGAATATCCTTTCCTTCAAGTACATGTTGTTCTTCCTGTCCGTACACCTCATATAGACATTCCAATATAATATTCATATCTGTCACAAACTTTATCATTGGTTTTTTATACTTCCTTTTCTGCACGGCTGCCATCTGAAACTCCTTTCACATCCGAACGGTTAATCCATCAAGCCTCTTCAGCGGCAGTCCCACCAGATACCAGTCTTCATCCATTTCAATCCGGACCGGCACCCAGACATCATTAATTTTTACTTCAAAACATTCTCCACAATGCAGACCGCCATAATATGATTCCATTCCAAATCGGATATCATAACGTCCACTTTCCTTGTCATAAAAAAGATTACCTTCTCGTTTCTCGCTCATTCTATTATTCCTCCTGAAAAATTATCTTTTATACTTAGTAATAGTGACGTTAATCTGGTGATTGCAAAATCTCAGGATGTTTTTCTAAATATTTTTTTCGATAGCGATAAAACGTCGTGTGGGATAATCCTAATTCTTTCCGAAGCTCTGTTGGTGTAATCTCTCCGACAATTACTTTTGAAAATGCTGCATCAAACGCATCTTCCCCGATTGCTGCAGGTCTTCCATAATCATCCCATTCCCCTCGGAGCTTCTTCATCTCGATACCTTCTCTCTGACGCTTTTCTTTTTTCTCAATTTCTGCCTGTGCCATAGAAGCATAAAGTTCCAGCATCATATTATTGATGGTTTCCATCATAAGACACGCCATGGTATTATCCATTTTTGACATATCCATCAATGTAGTCGGCAGCTCCAGAACCATCAGCCGCACGCCCATTCCCTGCAGTCGTCGGATCTGCTCCATGGTATCTTTCTTATTCCTGCCCAATCGATCCAATTCCGTAATAATCAAAATATCTCCTGACCGCAGAACATCTTCTACCAGAACAGTGTATCTTGGTCTGTTGAAATTCTTTCCTGTCTGCTGATCCGTAAAGATATTTTTCAGCTCCATTTCGTGTTCCTTGCAGTATTGCCGTATCTCCTGAATTCCCCTGGCAAGATGCTGCTCCCTGGTGCTGGTCCTGTGATAACCATATACAGCCATTTTGCGCTCTCCCTTCTGCGAATGTTCCAAAATGTAGGCATTTCTTCTGGAATATTCCAAAAGGATTTATCCATACATTTCGGTACATAATTCACGTCTCTTTTTCCATATTCCAAATTGTACACTTTTTGAAATATGCTCTACTTACTCTGTACGTAGCAAAACAGCGAAACGCAACCCACAGAAAAAGAAATATCCCAGAAGATTTTCTCCTCTGGGATTATGCTTATGTAACCAACTTATATCCTCGGTTTACAACCGTCTGAATTATCTCCGGACAATTCAGTTTCTTTCTGATCTGACAAATTATATTATATACAACATGTTCACAATTCAGCATATCCTCTTTCCAAACAGCCTGATATATTTGTTCTGTTGACAATACCCATCCTGGATGTTTTGCAAGAAGAAGGAGAACATCAAATTCTTTCGGATAGAGAAAAATTTCTTTTCCTGATAATCTGACAACATAACACTGAGGATCAATTTGTAAATCTCCTTGTTGAATCATAGGCACTCGTTCTATATTTATTCCAACTTTCATACACCCCCTAGTAACTTTTATTTTAGAGATAAATGGTATCAAACAGCATATTATTTCAATCTCAATCCATAGTTATTGTCAGAAAACATATCTTTTAATTCAATGCTACTCCAAGTTCTTTGCATGCACTCAGGCCTTCTTCATCCGGAGTTTCATTACATATCACACTGTCGCATACAAGTTCGGCTCCTGCACTTCTACATGTTTCCTCCCAGTTACGCATCCATTCACCGTCACCCCATCCATAGGAACCGAAGAGTGCAATCTTTTTCCCTGACAGCTTCGTTTCGCAGGCATCAAACAACGGCTGAAACTCATCCTCCTCAAGTACTTCTGCTCCCATTGCCGGGCAGCCAAATGCAACTGCATCATAAGAATCCATCATAGATGCATCAAATTCTGAAACCTGAAATAAGGCTGCATCTGCCCCTTTTTCCTTTGCACCCTCCAGAACTGCTGAAGCCATCTGCTCTGTATTTCCAGTTCCACTCCAATAAACTACTGCTATTTTACTCATTTTTTTACCAACCTTTCTGTTTTCTATATCAAACAGCTACTGTGAGCTGTTCAATGCTTTTTCCATTTGCCCATTGAGTGCAATATACACTTGTACATTTTCTATACCGTTCAAACTGCTTTTTCGCATCTTGCTCATTACCATATACTTTCCAACATCCGATACATTTATATCCTTCAGCCCTGTTTTCAATAAATCCTTTTACATCTTCTGATGGATACCCTAAAAACAGGCCTATCTCGTGTGGAAATTCTTCCGCTTCATTTAGTCGTCTGCTCAATTGAGCAATACATTTTCCCAGATCCTCTACGGAATATCCGTATTCTTCTAAAAGATCTGAGGTCTCCTTTACAGCAAAATCCTGTTTCAGCTTACCAGGTCTGTAAATATAAAGAAGAACTCTTTCTTCTGATAGGCGTAAAGGAATAATACGAACTCCTTTTGGCACAAGCCTGCGATTCAAAGAACGCAGGGTATCCAATAATTCTTTCTTGCCCGAGTAAGGGCAATTAAAAAGATTACCCGTTTTCAATCCGGCAAGTGTAGGGGAACCATGGCGAATAATCATTTCATCGGACATACCATTTCCTCCTGTTTTGCGTTTTCTTCCAATATATTTTTCAATGCCGACATGGAACTTGTATGTGATCGTACAACCTTTACATCCTGTCCTTTCGTCTCAGATAATGCATTACGCACCATTTTATGAGATACTGTACCTGTAAAAAGTACAAGCAGATCCGGATTGCCGATTCCTTTCAGGCTGCTGTTCTGCTTTGGATATACCTTTGCATCACATCGATATTCCCGACACAAGTTCTTATACTGACGCACCATACATTCATTTCCACCAATAATTACTACGCTCATAAGCATTCCTCCTTTCATTAGCTTCGACTAACCGACTATTTTAAATAAAACGCCTTCCAAGGCGTACTCATTTCCTTTCATCTCCTTTTTGGGTTAGTTTTTTCTAACTATCTGTATGATATCCAATTTTCTTTGTATCGTCAACGATTTTTGTTTATATTGAAAAATCTTATCTTCTAGAAAAAAGCAGATTGCTTTACTGCCAACAATCCACTTTTCTCTCCTATTCCAAATTTTTCAATGCTTCTTCCTATTCTCGCCCAATTAATTTTGCCATCAATGTCAATATTATCAACGCTTTTGTGCTATCACATTGCATAGCGGTTGAAATTCTTCCACTAAAGCAGAGGACAGGTTCGTTCAATAGATATTGCAAATGAAATGAATTTCACAAAACCAAGTGTCAGTGTTGCCATGAAGAACCTTCGAGAAAAAGGATACATAACGATGGACAGCACCGGATACATCACGCTGACCGAAGCAGGCAGACAACGTGCCGAAGATGTATTAGAACGGCATACTATACTTGCTGATTTACTAATGCATATCGGCGTAAGTAAAGAAACCGCTTTGGCTGATGCCTGTAAAGTCGAACATGATTTGAGCGAGGAAAGCTTTGAAGCAATTAAACAAGTGCTCCGTTCCTTAAAATTTTCATCCGACAACAGTTAACCTCAAGCAAAAAGGAACCCAAATTGGATTCCTCTCCGCTTGTATGTTTTGTATGTGGTATATCAAAAATAGGTTATTGTCTTATTTCACATTGAATGCACTATCACCAGGATAAACAGCATTTTCGCCAAGTTCTTCCTCAATACGAAGCAATTGATTATATTTTGCCACTCTCTCACTTCGACTGGGCGCGCCTGTTTTTATCTGGCAGGTGTTGAGTGCCACCGCTAAATCTGCAATAGTAGTGTCTTCTGTCTCTCCAGATCTGTGGGACGCAATTGCAGTATAACCGGCTTTATGTGCCATCTTAATCGCTTCCAGTGTTTCCGATACAGAACCGATTTGGTTTAATTTTATCAAAATAGAATTACCGCAACCAAGTTTTATTCCTTTTGCAAGTCGTTCCGTATTTGTAACGAATAAATCATCTCCTACAAGCTGGATTTTATCTCCCAGTTCTTTAGTTAGTAACTGCCAGCCTTCCCAATCTTCCTCATCCAGTGCGTCTTCAATGGATATAATCGGATATTTCTCCACCAATGCCTTCCAATGCGCAATCAGAGATTCCGAAGTAAACTGTGTTCCCGCTTTCGGAAGTATGTACTCTCCCTTTTTCTCTCCCTTCCACTCACTGGAAGCTGCGTCCATGGCCAATTTAAAATCTTTTCCCGGCGTATATCCCGCTCTTTCAATTGCCTTTAAAATATATTCTATTGCTTCCTCATCGCTTGAAAGATTTGGTGCAAAACCGCCTTCATCACCAACAGATGTGGCAAGCCCCTGTTCTTTTAAAAGTCCAGCCAGTGAATGGAATACCTCTGCACACCATCTTAGTGCCTCTTTGAAACTAGATGCTCCTACCGGCATGATCATAAACTCTTGTACATCTACGGTGTTCGCTGCATGGGCACCTCCATTTAAAATATTCATCATAGGAACCGGCAGTCGATTTCCTGAAACACCTCCCAAAAAGCGATATAATGGAACTCCCAGAGAAAGCGCTGCCGCTTTGGAAGTGGCAATTGACACTGCCAAAATAGCATTTGCTCCCAAGTTCGATTTGTCTTTTGTACCGTCAGCCTTTATCATAGCTTGATCAACCGAATAAATATCAGACGCATCCATTCCGATAAGTGTATTGCAGATGACTGTATTTATATTTTCTACTGCTCTTGTTACACCTTTTCCCAAATATCTCGTTTTATCTTGATCTCGAAGTTCCAACGCTTCAAATTCTCCCGTAGATGCTCCGCTAGGCGCCGTTCCCCTTCCTACGCTACCATCCTCAAGCGTTACCTCTGCTTCTACTGTAGGATTCCCTCTGGAGTCAAGTATCTCTCTTCCAATTACTTTTTTAATCTTCAAATCGCTCACGTCGATTGCTCCTTTCTTTTTCCACAGAATTCTTTGTTCGGGATATTCCTCCCGGAAGGGGAGTTAATCCTTCCGGTTAGAGCAGTCTCAGCAGCACCGCTCAATGAGGAGTCCACATGATTTACACATAGAAGTTAGTTATTTCTAACTACAAATATAATAACAATTCTATTATTTTTCGTCAACCAAAAAACAGCGTGTAAATTGAGAGTATTTCTCACTATGTCAAAAATCCTTGTATTATCAAACACATAGGACACATAAGCCATGTAACCAACTTGATAAATTGAAATTATACATTTAACTTTTGGTTAAATATCTCAGAAAAACGTACATATCCACGCACTTACAGCACAAATAAGAATATAAATAACAAAATGTATCATATGTTCCTTCTTGTTATACCCAAACATATGTGGTCCCACTATGCCTTTAACCTCTGGATAAAACACAGAGAACTGCATAAAGCAGATCACTGACAAGCTTCTCTCACCAGATCATACATAAAGCTCTTCTCTCCTAAAGTTCTTGTATTCACATGCTGCATTCCGATATATTCATACTAATCTTTTTTTAACTTTGCATCTGTTGAAACAATGACCGGAAGATTGCCCTGCCTTGCCACTTCAAAAGCTGTTTCAACCAAGGGCCGCATAAAGCCTTTACCCTGATACTCCTTCTTAACCGCAAGAAGTTCTATCTGAACGAACTGTTTTTTGTTGTCACGATAGCTCTTTTCCAGGCTTGCTCCGCCTGCCTGGAACTTCTTAATGATGTCACTAAAGTTCTTGAATCCTAAAGCACGCATCATCCTCCACATCATTTTTAGCAATGCAATGCCAGGATATGGATGCGTAGTATCTGTAAGAATAACGATTCCTTCCTTTTTATCAGATGTTGCATATATGCCACCATATTCATCTGCAGTTTTTATCATAGCGACCAGATAGTTTATAAGACTGGTTCTGTCAGGATATCCCGGGTAATATGGAACCATGCCGCTTTCCTCATCACCATAGTCGTAATATGCAAACACCTCTGCAAACTCTCTCATTTCTGCTTCTGTCAGTTTCACCTTATTAAGCATAATAACCTCCTTGAAATACTTGATACTTCCTAGTATAATCGCAAGTAAATGACTTTCAATAATTTGAAAGTCATTTAAAATCTTTTTATGCGGAGATACTGATATGCCCAAAATCTTTACTGACGAAAACCGAGATGAAATACGGGTAAAACTGCTCGACAAAGGCTTTAAAATGTTGAAGAAGGGTGGCCTTGGTGCTGTAAACATAGATAAGCTGACTGAGAGTACCTATATCGCCAAGGGCACCTTTTACAACTTGTTTGAGAATAAGTCCGAATTCATGTACCACATGATGATTCACGAAAGAACCAGTGCCAAAGAAAAGCTTGTTTCTTACTTAAATGATTCCGGTAAACTAACAAGGGATTCCCTGCGTGACTACTTAAAATGGCTGTCCGCAGAAAACCCCAATGTGTTTGCATTTCTCACCGATGCAGAGAAAAAACGTCTGGTTGCTGCATGGTCAGATAAATATATCGAAGATGAAGATAACGACAGTAATACCATGCATATGCTTATATCATTACTTGAATCTCCGGCTGATGATGCCGATTGGATGCTTGCCTGCAACTACATGAAGCTCATTGCAGTTAGTCTTGCCACTAAAAAGGTCTTCATCAAAGAAAACTTTCAAGACATGATTGACTCTCTAATCACACATATCACAGAAATACTGTGTGATTAGCTTGCCTGAGTTTGTTATTCTCAATGTGATTATCCATATCGGAACGGACCGCACCGATAAACCATATGAAAATCCCGGATATTATTAACAAAGCTCCACAGATTTTAAATAATGCTTGCTTAACAACACACTAAATGTTCCAAGTACCACATCAACATAACGCCGGAATAACAGGGATTACGACTATCATCAAAGCAATGATTGCCGCTCCTACAACCCAAATCAGAGAAAGAATCATCCTCTTTTTCCAGTTCCGCAAGTATGTCCGGGTAATCCTTGCGGCATAGATTATATATACTGGGATCATCATTATCAAATTGTTCTGCCGCCTTTTCAAACTCCTTCAATGTCATCGATTTTAATTTTTTTGCCGATTTCGCCATAATTATTCTATCTCCTTTTTGTTGTCCGTCATCATGCGCCACGCTTCCGTTAGTTTATCCTAACTCATTATATCACCTTACCATACGAAATCCCCAAATTGATTTGATAATATTTTTCATTAAAATAAGCCGGGATTGTGATTTCCCGGCTTATTTTATGTGAATTATGTTTTTAATTCTTCCAAACCTCTTCGGCAATTTCCTTTACCAATCTAAGCTTAGCCCACTGCTCTTCCTCAGTAAGCTTGTTACCAATCTCACATGAAGCAAATCCACACTGCGGACTTAAGTACAATCTGTCAAGTGGAACATACTTTTCTGCCTCATGTATTCTTGCAATCACCTTTTCCTTATCCTCTAAAACAGGGGATTTTGTAGTGATAAGTCCAAGTACGACTTTCTTATCCTTTGAAACTTTTTCAAGAGGAGCAAAGCCACCGGATCTTTCATCATCATATTCAAGGAAGAGTGCATCCACATTTTCCTTGGCAAATACATAATCGGCAACAGTATCGTAAGGACCACTTGCGAAATAGGTTGAATGATAATTACCTCGGCAGATATGTGAAGTAATCACCATATCATCCGGTCTGCCTTCCAGAGCAAGATTGTTAACTGCAAGAAGCTGCGCTTTTACGTCCTCTAAATCAATACCAAGAGATTGATACCTCTGCTTTGCAGCATTTCCCACGATTGCGCCCCATGTGCAATCATCAAACTGGAGATTACGGCATCCTGCATCATAAAACTGCTTAATCACATCCTGATATGCCACACCAATATCCTGAATCAACTCCTCATTTGTAGCATAAAACTTTCTTGTGGTTTCATAATTTGCAGGTACGATCATCTGCTGGAAAAACTGTGCCGGAGCAGGAATGGTATATTTGGCAACTGTATTCTCATCTTCAAACTGCTTCAAAAATTTGAAATACTCAACAAAGGGATGTGCTTTTGCCTTAATCTTTCCTACAAGATAAGTGTCATCAAGTACTGCCAGTTCCGCATTGAATTTCACGCCGTTTCCGGTATTCTCATGAGCTACGCCTTCAAACCCCCACATAAAATCAAGGTGCCAGAATGTTCTTCTAAACTCTCCATCAGTTATTACATGAAACCCCAGTTCCTTCTGCTTAGCTACCACTTTCGTAATTTCTTCATTTACAACCTTATCATGTTCATCCTTGCTGATTTTTCCATCCTGATATGCTGCCTTTGCATCCTTAAGTGCCTGTGGTCTTAAAAAGCTTCCTACAAAGTCATATCTAAAAGGTGTCGTTACTTTACTCATTATCTGTCTCCTTTTCATTATTGATTTTTAGACATTTGTTAAATGCCGAAACCCATTGATTTTACTGGGTTTTCTTGCTTCGTTTATATAAATTTTCTCTCCGCAAATGGTATAATAGAAGTACCACCAACCACCACACACATCTACGGAGGAGAAAATTTATGGCTACTAAATATCGTCAGATTTCTTTAAAAGATACATTTTCAGATTGCCAGGACATGTTTATAGAAGACACGCCTTCCTTCTTCCATCTTCTGGATGAGCATTTCGATATAAACGAATTCATCCCTTCTGTCTTTACCAATGCTTTCTATCAGCACCTTGGTCGTAACAGGGTTTATCCTTTATCCGGCTTTCTTTCTGCTCTCATCCTTCAGAAGATTTTTTCTATCCCTACAGATTCGCTGCTTATTCTTTTTCTGTCCCTCTGTAAGGAACTTCGCCATTTTTGCGGCTTTTCCAAGGTCCCCGATGCTCCTCTGTTCACCAGATTTCGGCAAAATTTTGAACCCTATATTGAACTTATGTTCCGGCAAATGGTCGATTTTACGGAGCCAATCTGCCAACTCATCGACTCTTCCCTTGCTCAGATCCTTACCTTTGACACCTCTGGTGTTGAGCTCTTTGTTAACGAAAACAATCCCAAAACCCTCAATGCTCTGATCAAACGCTTAAAATCTTTTTATAAAGACAAACCCGAGGTGGATCCTTACAAGATGGCATACGGGCTTATGCCTTCACAGGCTGCTTCCTGTCCTGATGCAAAGCAGATGTATATCAATGGGCATTTCTGCTACGCCGATAAATTCGGTATCCTCACGAATGGTCTTGGTATCGTCAGGGACATCGTATTCTTTGATGATGATTTCAAGGCTGCCCATCCGGAACTTCCTGTTGAGAAAAAATCGGATTCCCCGGACGAGGATAAAACCATCAGTGACTCTGCCGCTTTAAAGCCGGTTCTCTCTGACTTTTTTTCCGCGCACCCTACTTTTCATCCGAATACTTTTTTGGGAGATGCCGCCTTTGATTCTGCTGACATTTACGGCTTCCTGAAAAATGACTTTGGATTCCAGAAAGTACTGATCCCATACAACCCGCGTAACGAAAGTCCTCTTAAGAAAGTGGGCTACAATGAATACGGATATCCCACTTGCCCTAATGACCCCCTGCTGGCCATGAAGTATTGTGGCATTACGAGTGAAAAAGGGCGTTCCGACCGTATCAAATGGTGCTGTCCTAAAGTTCGCATGAAAAACGGACAATGGATCTGTGAGTGTGAACATCCTTGCAGTACAGCTAAGAAGGGCAGAACTACTTACACCTATGAAAACATGGAATTTCGCATGTTTCCGGGGATTCAACGTGATACCATTGAATGGGATGCCCTCTATAAAATAAGAACTTCCATAGAAAGAGCCATCAACCACTTCAAAACCAATATGTGCATTGCTGGTAAGCACACCAGAAACCATGCAACCACGAAAGCAGATGTTTTTCTTGCCGGAATTGCCAGCCAACTTACCGTGATTGTTGCATTTCGCATGAACTGTCCAGAGTATATCCGGAGTTTAAAACCACTGGTTGCCTGAAAAAGTATTCAATTATCATAGTTCTTAAATCTGAGGGCTAAAAGTGCGCCCCAAAATCTGACATTTATGTCATTCCGGAATTTTTCTGGATACTGAC
>JABLTR010026434.1_pt1 | contig 45644 bp, 37 predicted proteins | sample 7160071 | NCBI WGS metagenome assembly JABLTR01 (sample SAMN14651230, study PRJNA627086) | human gut metagenome | isolation source: feces | host: Homo sapiens | reverse complement strand
ATAGGAATAAATCTCTTTCTAGTAATGTTTCGCAACTCTACTATAACGGATTTATTCCTTTTTGTGTTTACACAACTTATTTTACACTACCTTTTCTAGTCTACGTTTCTTTTAAATCACTAGAAATTTGATATAATTTAATTAATAAATTATTTAAATTTAATGAGATAGAAAAGAGAAATATCATGTCAGAAATCACACAACTTTTTCAATATAATACCCTTGGGGCATTAATGGCCGGACTTTATGAGGGGACAATGACGATTGGTGAGCTCTTGAAACATGGTGACTTAGGAATTGGAACTTTAGATTCAATTGATGGTGAATTGATTGTTTTAGATGGTAAAGCTTATCAAGCTAAGGGAGATAAAACGATCGTCGAATTAACTGACGATATCAAAGTTCCTTATGCTGCAGTTGTTCCTCATCAGGCAGAAGTTGTTTTCAAACAAAAATTTACAGTAAGCGATAAAGAATTAGAAGACCGAATTGAAAGCTATTTTGATGGTCAAAACTTATTCCGCTCAATCAAAATTACTGGTAAATTTCCAAAAATGCATGTACGAATGATTCCGCGTGCTAAATCAGGAACAAAATTTGTAGAAGTTTCACAAAACCAACCAGAATATACCGAAGAAAATATCAAAGGAACAATTGTTGGAATTTGGACTCCTGAAATGTTCCATGGTGTCAGCGTTGCTGGTTATCATCTTCATTTTATTAGTGAAGATTTCACTTTTGGTGGACATGTTCTTGATTTTATTATTGATAATGGGACTGTTGAAATTGGAGCAATTGACCAATTGAATCAATCATTCCCTGTTCAAGATCGCAAATTTTTATTTGCCGACCTTGACATTGAGGCTTTGAAAAAAGATATTGATGTAGCTGAATGATAATTGCTTAAATTTCTTTAGCTACAAAGGAGAAATTTAATGAACATTATTGCAACACCCAATGCTCCCGCAGCGATTGGCCCTTACGTTCAAGGGAAAATAGTAAATGGCTTACTTTATGCCTCTGGACAAATTCCTTTGAATCCTCTTGATGGAGAAATCGTCGGTGATACAATCGAACTTCAAACTGAACAAGTGATGAAAAACATTGCCGCAATTTTGAAAGAGGCTCATTCAGATTTTGATTCCGTTATTAAAACAACTTGTTTTTTAAAGAACATCGAAGATTTTTCCAAGTTTAACGCGATATATTCAAAATTCTTTGATAAAAGCTTTCCAGCTCGCTCCGCTGTAGGAGTTGCTGGATTGCCCAAAGAAGTTCTCATTGAAATCGAATTTATTGCTGAGATTAAGTCCTAACGTAATAGCATATTAACTATAAAAATTACTGACAAAAAAGCTGTCAGTAATTTTTTTTAGTTACAATTAAATATTTTTATCGTATAGAAAGATATAAGCAAATTTAAAAGTGACTGACTCATCCTGTCAGTAATATTGGAGGTAGATATGATTACAAATTTTGATTTGTTTCGTTGGAAAAAAGCAGGAATGATCAATCTTGGTGTAAATAAGCTCTTAAAATTTTTCCACAAATATGATAGAAAAATAAGCTTACGACAAATGGGACAAGTGGCTCAAGTCAAATCAATCCCTAACTTTATCGAACAATATAAAAATCAGGACGTAAAGAAACTCAGGATAGACTATAAAAAATTTTCCTCCTTTTCCATTCTTGATGACCTTTATCCCGAGCGTCTAAGAGAAATCTATAACCCACCCGTCTTAATTTTTTATCAGGGAAATATTGATTTATTAAAAAACCCTAAACTTGCCTTTGTTGGAAGCCGCCTAGCAGGTCAATCAGGGATAAAAGCTGTCCAAAAAATTGTGACAGAATTGAATCAATCCTTTACAATAGTAAGCGGACTTGCCAAAGGGATTGACACAGCCAGCCATCTGTCAGCAATTAAAACTAAAACACCAACAATTGCTGTTATTGGTACAGGATTGGATATTTTCTATCCACTAGAAAATCGTAAAATACAGGAATATCTAGCAAAAAATCAATTAGTTTTAAGTGAATATTCATTAGGCGAAAAACCACTTAAATACCACTTCCCAGAGCGCAATCGAATTATTGCTGGTCTTTCACGGGGAGTTGTTGTCGTGGAAGCAAAATTAAGAAGTGGAAGTTTAATTACCTGTGAAAGGGCACTGGAAGAAGGAAGAGATATCTTTGCCATCCCTGGAAATATTGCAGATGGAACATCTGATGGCTGTAATCATCTTATTCAACAAGGAGCAAAACTTGTTTATCAAGCTCAAGATATTTTAGAAGAATATTTGTACAATTAAAAAATAGCTATAAGCCCTTAAATATAAAGCTCTTAGCGGTGTTTTATTATCTCAATTAATAACAAGTTTTACTATAAGAAAACTAAATAGCTTGACATATTGAAGAAAAGCATTTATTATGGGAGAGTGAATTTAATGTAGGAAGTCAGTAATTTAGACCAAACATTAGTTCAATTTCCACTTTCTAATCACTAAATCCTCTATGAACTGTATAACATTTTATAGATAGTGGATATTTAAAAATAGATAAATAGGAATATTAATTATGCCAACTTCAACTAAAACTAAAACTAGTACAAAGAAAAAAACAACACGAAAGAAAGTGACTCCTGGGAAAAATCTCGTAATTGTCGAATCTCCTGCTAAGGCCAAAACAATTGAAAAATATCTTGGACGAAACTATAAAGTTGTTGCTTCTGTCGGTCATATTCGTGATTTAAAAAAATCAACGATGTCTGTTGATATCGAGAATGATTATGAACCACAATATATCAATATTCGAGGTAAGGCACCTCTAATCAACTCACTCAAAAAAGAAGCCAAAGCTGCCAAAGCTGTCTATCTCGCGAGTGACCCGGACCGTGAAGGAGAAGCAATTTCATGGCACTTAGCTCACATCTTGAATCTTCCACTCGAAGAAAAAAACCGTGTGGTCTTCAACGAAATTACTAAAGACGCCGTAAAAAACGCCTTTAAGGAACCACGTCAAATTGATGTAGATTTGGTTGATGCCCAACAAGCACGTCGCGTTCTTGACCGCCTAGTTGGATATTCAATCAGTCCAATTCTTTGGAAAAAGGTCAAAAAAGGACTTTCTGCAGGTCGAGTTCAATCGATTGCTTTAAAATTAATCGTTGACCGCGAAAATGAAATTAATGCCTTTATCCCAGAAGAATACTGGTCAATTGATGGGGAATTCAAAAAAGGAACCAAGAAATTTAAAGCTTCATTTTGGGGAATTGATGGAAAAAAACATCCATTAAAAAATAACGAAGATGTTATTAAAGTGATGGAGCGTTTAGACGGTCCTGATTTCAATGTCGATAAAGTTGAAAAGAAAGAACGTCGTAGAAATTCACCACTCCCTTATACAACAAGTTCAATGCAACAAGATGCAGCAAATAAGCTTAACTTTCGTACCCGTAAAACAATGATGGTTGCCCAACAGCTTTATGAAGGATTGACACTCGGAAGTCAAGGACATCAAGGTCTGATTACCTATATGCGTACCGACTCAACACGTATTTCGCCAGTCGCACAAAGTGCAGCTCATAGCTATATTGCGGAACAATTTGGCGAAAAGTACAGCAAGCACGGTTCAAAAGTTAAGAATGCCTCTGGTGCTCAAGATGCCCACGAAGCCATTCGACCTTCAAATGTCTTTAATACACCTGAGTCCATTGCTAAATATTTGGACAAAGACCAATTAAAACTCTATACACTTATTTGGAATCGTTTTGTTGCTAGCCAAATGGTTGCAGCCATTTTTGATACTGTGAAAGTGAACCTTTCACAAAATGGTGTCATTTTTATCGCCAATGGTTCACAGGTCAAATTCGACGGTTATCTTAGAATCTACAACGACTCCGATAAATCAAATATGCTTCCAGAAATGGAAGAAAACGATACAGTGAAAAAAGCAAATGTTAAACCAGAACAACATTTCACACAACCACCGGCTAGATATTCTGAAGCAACACTCATTAAAACATTAGAAGAAAACGGTGTAGGCCGTCCCTCAACCTATGCTCCAACCTTAGAAACAATTCAAAAACGCTATTATGTAATATTATCAGCAAAACGATTTGAACCTACGGAACTTGGAGAAATCGTTAACAAGTTGATTGTTGAATTTTTCCCTAACATTGTTAATACCGAATTCACTGCCGAAATGGAAAAAGATCTTGATCAGGTTGAAGAAGGAAAACGCCAATGGATTGAGGTTGTTGACCAATTCTACAAACCTTTTGCTAAAGAACTTGAAAATGCTGAAGAAGGTATGGAGAAGATTCAAATCAAGGATGAACCCGCTGGTTTTGATTGTGATGTGTGTGGAAGTCCAATGGTCATTAAATTAGGACGTTTTGGTAAGTTTTATGCTTGTAGTAACTTCCCAGATTGCCGAAATACCAAGGCTATCGTGAAAGAAATTGGCGTAAAATGTCCACTTTGTCATGAAGGAAACATCATTGAACGTAAAACTAAGAAAAATAGAATTTTCTATGGTTGTGACCGCTATCCAGAATGTGAATTTACAAGCTGGGACAAACCAATTGGACGTGATTGTCCTAAATCTGGTCATTTTCTCGTTGAAAAGAAAGTCCGTGGTGGTGGTAAACAAGTCGTGTGTTCAAATGACGAGTGTGACTATCAAGAAGAAAAACAAAAATAAAAGGCGCAATAGCGCTTTTTTATTATATTAATCAATGGTAAAATTCAATAAAATTAGATATAATTGGGACTATGAGAAAAACACATATTAATGTTATCGGAGCAGGCCTTGCCGGCTCTGAAGCCGCTTATCAAATTGCTAAACGCGGTATCCCAGTAAAACTTTACGAAATGCGCGGTCTTAAACAGACCCCTCAACATAAAACAGATAAATTTGCTGAACTTGTTTGTTCAAATTCTCTTCGTGGAGCCGCAATAACCAACGCGGTTGGGCTTCTCAAAGAAGAAATGAGAAGACTCGACTCAGTAATTATTAAAGCTGCTGAATACACTCAAGTTCCTGCCGGTGGAGCTCTAGCCGTGGACAGAGAAGGTTTTTCTGATTTTGTTACTAAAGAAGTATCTAATCACCCATTAGTTGAGGTTATTCGTGAAGAAATCACTGAAATTCCTCAAGATGAATTAACGATTATTGCAACCGGTCCCTTAACTTCTGACAACTTAGCAAATAAAATCCGTGAATTTAATGGCGCTGATGGTTTTTACTTTTATGATGCGGCAGCTCCAATCATTGATGCTAATTCGATAAACTTTGATAAAGTTTATAAAAAATCACGTTATGACAAAGGTGAAGCCGATTATATTAACTGTCCAATGACTAAAGAAGAATTTCAAGCTTTCCAAGAAGCCTTGATTTCTGCAGAAGAAGCTCCTCTCAATTCTTTTGAGGATTTAAAAGTCTTTGAAGGCTGTATGCCCATTGAAGAAATGGCTAAACGTGGCTATAAAACAATGCTGTTTGGTCCCATGAAACCTGTTGGACTGGAATACCCAGATGAATACAAAGGTCCTAGAGATGGCGAATTTAGAACACCTTATGCAGTTGTTCAACTTCGCCAAGATAATGCCTCCGCCTCTTTATATAATATTGTCGGATTTCAAACTCACTTAAAGTGGGGAGAACAAAAACGAGTTTTCCAAATGATTCCAGGACTCGAAAATGCTGAATTCGTTCGCTACGGTGTAATGCATCGAAATTCTTATATGGATTCCCCTAATCTTCTTAAACAAACATTTCAATCACGTAAACAAGAAAATCTCTTTTTTGCTGGGCAAATGACAGGAGTAGAAGGATATGTTGAATCGGCTGCCTCTGGCTTAGTTGCTGGGATCAATGCGGCTAAACTTTTTAATGATGAAGAAGTGGTGATTTTCCCTAAAATAACTGCTATCGGGAGCCTCCCTTACTATATTACCCATACTGATAGCAAACATTTCCAACCGATGAATGTCACTTTTGGAATTGTTGAGGAGTTAGATGGTCCACGGATTCGTGATAAGAAAGAACGGTATACAAAAGTTGCTGAACGTTCGTTAAATACTTTAACAGATATCATCTCAAAAGAAAATTTAGCATAATATATAAAAAAACGCTTGAAGCTTATCAAGCGCTTTTTTATATATTACTTTAAAGACTATCTAAGGCATTTTTTTGCTCCTCATTAATGATATGCGTATAGAGGTCGGTTACCTGAGTTGAAGCATGACCTAGCTGATTACTCACCAACACCTGCGAATTTGTCTGAGCGTAAAGCCGAGTTGCAAGAGTATGTCTTAGTTTGTGAGGTGTCACCCTAACTTTAAAAGCTTGTGAATATTTAGCGACTAACTTTTCAACACTAGACGGATCGATTCGACTGGCTATATCACGATAAAGAGTGACAAAAAATGCAGTATCTTTGGCAGTTGTTTTATAACGTTGACTGCGTACCTCTAAATAGCGCTCAAAATAAGTTTTGGCAAAAGGAGCAAAAGGAACAGCATCCCTTTTACCTCCCTTACGAGTAACTTCAACAATCATAGTGTTAAGATTTAAATCTCTTAAATCAACATTAACTGCCTCAGATAAACGAATACCAGAAGCTAAAATAAGGGCAATAATTGCTAAATCCCGTTCTTTATTTTTGAAAAAACTAGAGCGGGCTCGATTTGATAATGTTTTCTCATATTCACTATCAATATAATCAAGGAAACCCTGAGTTTCATCTCCTAAAAATAATTTTCCTTTGATATTTTCAGCACGAGAAGCTAAAGTTTCAGATTTTTTCTTCGTTTGTACTTTTTTCATAACATTACGATAGAAGTAAGGCTCACCATCTTCATTTTCAACCTCCTCAGTAAGGTATTTATAAAGACTAGAAAGAGCTGATAAAGTACGATTAATCGTCGTTTGGCTAACCCCATAGCGTGTAGAATGGGTATTTAAGCGTGGCCTTTCCCTAAGATAGAGAATAAACGACTCCAAATCTCGTTTAGTTAAGTTTTCCAGAACAGAGAGTGAAACGTCAGTTATTTTATCAACATCAGCAACCCCCGAGTCCACCAACCAGCTAAAAAAGCGTTCATATTCTTTTAAATATTCATAAAGTGTATTTAAACTATAAGGAATAGTAAGTTTAGATTGATAATATTCAAGAACATAAGGAGGCATAACATGCTTTAGTTTTTCAATATTTTGTATTAATTGTTCACGTTTCATAGATTAAGTATACCAGAAGAGATACCCAATTGTCAAGAAAATTACAGTTTTTCGGAAAGATGTTAGCAAACCACATAAAAAATCACGAATTTCTTATGAAAAAAAAGCCCTTTTTCGGGACTTCACTCTTGACTTTTTCTGTATATTTATTTATAATTATACTCAAGTCGATTATGAAGTCAGAATTCATATTCGGATAAGTCTATACGAACGTCCAATTTGTATAGGCTTTTTTTATTTAACTTAGTTATAACAAAAAAATACCTTAAAATCAAGAAAAAATTACGGCTTTGGTGTTTTAGATTGTTATTTGCTCTTTTTAGAGTTTCTTCAACGCATCCTGCACCTCATTTTGGGTAATGTGCGTATAAAGATCTGTTGGTGCTGTGGACGAATGTCCGAGTTGATGACTTACTGTAACTTGTGAATTTGTTAACGAGTATAATCTTGTAGCTAATGTATGCCTTAAAACGTGTGGTGTGACTCGTACTTCAAAAGCTTCAGAATACTTTGCCACTAACTTATTAAAGGCGCCCAGAGAAATCCTTTTTGAGTCACCATACTGTGTGATAAATAATGCTGATGTTTCAGTTCCTAATTTATAGCGTTTTTCACGAATTTCTATATATTCATTGAGATAAGGTAAAGCAAATTTACCAAATGGCACAGCATCTCTTTTTCCTTCTTTTCTGAGAACTTTAACCGTTTGTTTTTCAATATTTATATCTGGAAGATCAATACCAACGAGTTCAGAGCATCGTAATCCGGAAGACAAAACTAAAGCCAACATAGCTAAGTCTCGCTCTTTATTTTGTTTAAAGCTTACTTTAGCTCTCGCTGAGAGCTTTTTTTCATAGTTGGTTTCAATAAATTCTAAGAAGTCGTTTGTCTTATGTCCTAAAAGTAATTTATTACTTATTCTTGCTGCTCGATAGGCCAATGTTTCCTCAACTTTTTTTAGATGTATTCTAGCCATCACATTTCGCTGAAAATAGGGGTCTCCCAGTTCGTTTTCACTTTCTTGAGTTAAATAATTGAATAAACTTTTAAGAGCTTCCATCGTGCGTTTTATAGTCTTCTCGTGTCCTTGGATAGAGGAATTCCTTGTAGAAGGTTGCAAGTATAATCTTTTTCGTTCCGATTCAACAAACTTTTCTACATCTTTTTTGGAAAGATATTCCAGATCATCAAAACAAATTTCTTTAATGGTTTTGGCATTTGTTAATTTTTTGCGGATTAACCACTCAAAAAATCTCTTAAAGTCTAGAAAATAAACGTACATCGTTGCTGAACTTAGAGGTGTCGTCATTTTAGATCGATAATACTCTAAAACATAAAAGGGCATTTGAGGTTTAAGGGGAGCAATCTTCTTTAGGTACTTATCATGTTCCATTAATAATATCTCCATTTTCTTTGATACTTTTAATTTTAAGTTAATCTATGATTAAAAGTCAAAAAAAGAGTAAGCCCCCCTTAATTCAAGGTGGGACTTACTCTAATTTGAGATACTTGATATTCTTACTTTTCTTTTTCTTTTCGGTTTATGAACTTCTGATCAATCGTCTGATTTACTGTAGTCATCACTTCTTGGGTGACCTGAAGCTGTCCTCCCGGCCAATGAACAGTTCCATCTTCTGAATTAATTACCTTTGAGATAACGATACGAGAGAACCCTTCTGTGGTTGCAACAATTGCCTCTTCTCCAGTTTTCATTTTCAATAATTCTAAACGTTCTGGGACTTTCCAATAGCGTTTTCGCTTATCTCTCCCATCAACATGCACACCCTGTATAATTCTCATGATTCCTCCAAATTTCATTACGCTTCACATAAAATAAATTATGTAAAAAACACTATTTTAGTAAGATTCCAATAAATTCCAAGTCATTCACTGATTGATTTTGTTGATTACGGTAATTATTTAATTCGCCTTTTTCATTAAGTTCTTGACTTGAATAGACGGTATATCCAGCTTTGTGCACATTATCTAAATAATTTTCAGCCAGTCATACATACTGTTAAAAGGCTTGGAATCTTGATCATCCTTACTACTATAGACAAGTGCTTCTTGTACGCCATAATTATCTCTGAAGTAGTTTTGAACCGTGCCAGATCCATAAGTTTCCATAAAAACCATTGCATTCATTTTCGTAATCAGACACCACTCTACTCGTGCTTCAAATCGCTGGATCATATCATTCTCGATTTTTTCTTCGATGTCCCTAATACTTTTAACCATAAGCATTTATGCTCCGTTCTCCTACTCTATTATAACTCAAAAAGAGAGAAATCAACACTTTTCTTATTTGAATAGCTCTCTTTGACAAATTCAAATAAATTGTATATAATAAAAATATAAAAGGACTTGCTAGTAACAAGTCCTAGTGTAGCCGCTTTAAGAACGGTAGCAAAGTTTTGTTAAAAAATAACGTCCCCTCGCTAAAGTTGGACGTTATTTTTTGTTGTTCTTATCATTGAGCAAGAGCACTAATGTTGCAAATGCAATCATAAGTGAGAGTGCCTGATACACTGACAAATTTTTCGCCTTTCTGTTTTTGTGAGGTTTGCTCACGAAATACTCATAAGCATCACCTCCAGTTAGGCTACCGTCCTTTATTTAACTTCTACTCAATTATTTTAGCAAAAATTATTGAAAAAATCTAGTTAATACTGGTTGTAGTATGTGTCTGTATTTTGGTTAAAGCCTATTTTGCTCAATAATCAACTGAAAAAGATCGACAAATACTATGGTTGAGCAATTGTTAGTTTTCGACAATACCAAATGCAAAAAAATACCGCCTGTTTTCCACAGACGATATTATTCCGCATCATAAAAAAGAAAGCTTTTATGAACTTTATATTCAACAATTATTTCATGAAGTTATAAAACCTTTCTCCCTTGGATAACAAGATCCCCATCATCTTCATTAATCTTTGTCACCCAATCTTTTTTCTGGTATGCTTCAGCAAACTTTGAGTTCATTGCCGTGTTTGAAACTCTTATTTTTTTACGGTGTAAAACATCCAAAAATTCTTGTGGAATGCTCGGATATTTTAAAAGTTCAGTTGCAGAAATGCTCGTAATTTGATTCAATAAAAGCTGATTTCTAAGCTCAGTATCTACATTTGAGTCAAAAAGTAAAATATCAAGTAGCTCATTCGATATTACCTTTTTTTCACCTATGATTTTAGCTAGGTATTCTTTTTTAGAGATTAAATTATACACCGCAAATTTCAATGATTTACCAAAATTAAAGTACTCGCCTATTAAATAATCTAAGTCACCGTCATCAAATGCATGCTCTAATATATATTCCTTGATTTCTTCACTATATGGATAGTTTACACTTATCATACGTCCTGCAAGATCAATTATTTGTTTAGATTGATCGAATGAAAAACGATTGCTCTGCAAGAATTTAATGAGTTCATTATAATGATCAACATTCACTTCGTTGCTGATTGTTTCAATATATTTTTCAAAGTTGACTAAGGCAAAATCAGTCAATCCTTCAGGATAAGTTGTTCTAAGCGATACCAGATTTTCATTTGAAAATTTGATTATACTATTTTTTATTAGAAGTTTCTTCCTAGAACTAGGAACACTCTCTGGGATAGTCGTTCTATAAAAGAGGTTCATACTCTCTAATATGGAAATATACAAGCTTTCTTTCAAGTTACTATCTGATGCAAATTCATTAAATACCATACTTATTTCTTCATCATCCAATTCTTGTGTATCAATCAATAACGAGGCATCTAACGAAGTATTTATAAAATCGGTCAAGCCTATATTTAATTTCCAATCGTTTTCTTTTAGTAGACTTATAATATTATCTGAAGATATAACCAAATTTTGTTTCTTAACAATGCCCTCCCACAGTTTAGAATCTTCAATGTCAACAATAGATTGTAATTTAGGATCTAAAACGAGTCGATTGGCATATGAAGATTTATCATCATCTTTAATATGCGAACTGTTAAAAATTTCAATTGCATCTTTTGAGCTATCTGACAATACTTCTCCGCCAAAATCTAAATATTGCTTTAGATATACCCCAAAGTTGTTGACATTAAATAATGCCTCATTAATTTCATTATTATTTAGAAGTTTTATGGCAGTATAATTTCTTGAAGAAAAATCTTCATTAGATATGTTTTGACCATATGCTTGAATCACTGACTCTATATTATCTTTTGTAGTCCTAAATATTTTAAGTTTTACTATTTCTCTTATCAGTTCCAAATCTATATTCTCATTTGAAATATCTAAAAAGTTTATCCCTAATTCCGCAAAATAAGGAATCAGCTCCAATAATTCATTTTTAGTAAGATAGTCACCCGACAATAAATAAGAATTCCCTATGTATTGAGTAAGTATATTCAAATCTTCAAGTGAAGTTATTGAGTCATGATTCATATTCATTAAATAATCAGATAGATATTGTAATTTATCTTCATCGCTAAATTGACTTGATTCAGAGACCAACCTAATTACAAACTCTGGCCACTGACTATGAAGTTTGTTAAAAAATATTAAAAGTTCATCTTCACTTTTAGCTTTCTCATAAAATTCATAGATAAAATCCCAAGTTTCATTTTTTCTCAGATTTTCGATTAGTAAGTTATAATATGAACCATGAGAAAAGCTATTTTTCATGATCCATAATGCCAAATCTAAATTTTTGATCCCATATCTTACAAAATCTGTCTCGCTAATATCTGATATGACTTTTTCTGGGGTATCAATATGATAAGAAAATTCTTCCGGCTTGAAGTCATACACTGAGCGAATGAAATTCCTATCATTTCTAGAAAGATCTCCTTTATAAAAATAGGTCATATAGTCACTATATTTTTCATCAATTAATTCTTCGCGAACTAAAAATTTTAGAAGCGGGAAATAGTCACTCTTTTGTAGATATAAAAACTTAGATACTTCTACAATCTTTTTTTTATTCACATCATATTCTGGGACTTTCTCACTTCTATTAATGATATCCTCAAAAAATGTATCAGATTGTTCAAATAGCAAATCCTTCATGCCAATCGAGCGAGCATCATTTAATTGTTCCTCAATCTTGGCTTTTTTCAACAAAAGGTCCTTATGACCTTCTTCGCTATAATTTTTTATATTGATAAGTCGTGATGAATATGTATCGTCCCCAGTAAATGCATCAAATTCAGATTTTATATTGTAACTTGTATTATTAAATCGTCCATAGTAATCTGTTGTTCTTTTAATAATGTCATAATTGGAGTTTTTAACAGCTGCAATAAAAGCCGATCTTTCATTGAAATCCTTTTCATATTTTCCATCAACTACTAGGTTGTAATCAATTGGAGTTTTTAAATAAAGGGCATCCAGTTCATCAATAGATTTTAATTTCTCTGATTCCGCTTGTTGTATCATGCCAACTACTTTTTCACGTTCTAACTCTATTAAATTTTTCCGTTCACTAATTAAATTATTTTTTTGAGAAAGAATAGCGTTAATATAGCTTTTACGATATTGAAGTTCTGAAAAGTCTCTTGGAAACAAGTTTTTGTAAATTACTAATGCCAGCAATTTATTTTTATCTAAATTCAACGAGTTTTTAGTACCATTTATTCGTCCTTCATATACGAAGTACTCATTTGCCACATTTTTCAATAAACGATAATCATCTATATACAAAGATAATTTTTTTAATAATGAAGGATTAAAATATTTATAAATTTCCATCCGCTCAAAAATTTCGATGAATTTAGTATAAGAATTGGAACCATCCATCGTTGGAACTATTGGAATAACAAAATCAAAGAATTTCGTACGATCCTTCGACTCAAAAGCATCATCACGTATAAGATATAAGAACACGAGTTTTTGAGGGATATTTTTTCGCATAATAAAAGAAAATTTCCGTAAAATCCACCTCTTCATTTTTGGAAAATGCAAAAATTCCATATTGAGCATCATTCGTTTGTTAGCAAGTATATTAATTTCTTGTAGTTTTTCGTAAATAGTTGAATCATTAAAACGATCTAAATCTTCAAACACTATAACATCAGCTCCTGAATTTGCAAACAGATAGATGACATCGTTCATAAATTTATCGAAATATGATTCCTTAGATTCTTCCAGTATCTCCACAGAATTTCCACTAACCGTCAAGGCTTTTATAAGTTTTTCATTCGCTTGAAGTTTTATTAGCTTATAAAGCAGTATTGGCGAAATAATCCCTATAACTAAAAGCCATGCTGCATCAAACCATCCATTTTTTAGAAAGTTAACCAATGGCTTGCTCTGAAAATTTAAAAGCAAAAAGTTTTTTACCGCTGATATCTTATTGAACCATCCATAGATTAAGCCAAATAAAAATACAATACCCACCGCGTATCCAATTATCGAAAGTTTAGAAGAGTTAGATTTAGCCTTGAATATCGTTTTAGGAATTCTTTTGTGGTTTATCTGATGAAGCAGCTGATTGACAATTTTACCTTCTAGTTCCTTTGTGTCAATATCATTAGTTCCATCATAATGAGAGAGGGAAATACTTAAAAATCGGAGGTCATCTTTTTTCCGCTTCTTATAAGTTTCAATAACGGAACTTTTCCCTGAGCCGTATAAGCCTGTCATAGCAACATTGGTTATGTCATCATTACCTTCAGTAATTAATGCAAAATCAAGCATTTCTTCATATTTTGATATATCAGCATCAACGAAAGGTGTTAGTTTCTCGAAGTGATTTACTTTTTTATCTTGCTGGCTATCGTCTTTAACCTTGGATGCTTTTTTTCTCCACTTCATAAATTTCTCTTCTCCTTGAGGTATCTTTGTCAATTATAGCATTTTTCATCAATTGAATCACTACATGATTGCGCCATCTAAGCAATATAGTTTAGTATATTTGAGATAATTTTTAAAAAAACTATCAGCAAAGATTTTTGTCTTTCGAGTTGCTATTGCATTTTGGGATTTATTCGAGAAAAAAACTTATTTTTTATAGAATTCTATTTTACAAATCAATCATTATTGTTCTTTTATTTACTTTTGCACTCCAACCATCAAGTCACACGACCATTAGTCCCAGTCAAATTAATGTCCGTTGGAGTGAACATTTTTTTAATCTCACCCTTAGGGTCAAAAATAATCTCAAATGATTCGTTTTCAATTGATTGTTTATGAATTTTCAAAAATTGCTGACTTACTTCCTCACTCATACTCATTATTTTTTATCCCTTCTTGTTTATTTTGAGTATCAAAAAAGAGAATAGAAATTTTTCTACTCTCTTCAATCTACAAGAAAGCTCTTTTCCGCATCCTGTATAATTGTTATAGTGCTAACTAAGTTCCAATCCCTCTCCATCTTCTCTTTTAATTCTGGTGTTAACTCATTTTCTGATATACTCAGAACAACTAAGTATTTTGCCCGACTTAAAGCCACATAAAGTAGATTTCTCGCTACTCTTTCTAATTCCGTATTCGAAGCCTTCAGTTCTCCGTAGGATATCTTTAAAATATCTAAAAATGATACATATGGCCTTTTGCTTTCAAATTTAATATCTGCAACGAGTGTACTTCTATGAGTTTCTCCTTTAACAGAATGAATAGTGAAAATTTTAGAAACATCTTCTGAAGAATTCTCTACTTTTTCCAAACTAAAAAATATATTAGTTAGATCTTTAATGATTTTATTATTTTTATTTATTCGACCCGCATCAAATTCTTTCAATAATTTATTAATGTTTGATACAAGATAACTAATACTCTCATTGACCTCTTTTTTTAAATATCCTATCAAAATTTTATTAATAGTTAAACGAGTATTTCTTTGAGCCATAACTTTTCTAACTTCAAGAATGGTATCTTCTTTTTTGAATAAAATTTTATTTTCTATAAATTTTAAAAGCGTTTTATATGCTTCATGATTCGAAAATTGTAACTTCGACATTTTATTTTGAGAATAAGTTCCATTATTTACTAATTTCTCTGTCAACTTTTTTCGACGAACTAAAATTTTATCTTTTTTATTATTATTTTTGAAATTACTATGTTTATCTAAAATTTGTAATATTTTATCATAGGCAGGAATTATCTCAGTTTCATTTGAATAAATTAATGCAATTGGCTTATAGCTCATATTTGAAGCTAAGGTTTGCATGGGTTCAGTTGAGAAAACATTACTGAGCATTTGCATAATTTCGTTTCCAAATCTATTCGTTGTATCAAGCGAAATAGACTCATTCAAGGGTGAGGTTTCTTCTTGAAGATGATAGATGTTTTGATTGAAATCACCTATAAATTGAATAATTGGTTGCTTAGAATTTGAAGGCGATAAAAAAATCTTTGATAAACATTTAACTCCCAAAGAAGAGGTATCCTGAAACTCATCAACTAACAAAAAATCGAACTTCCTCTTCAAAATATTAGCCCATTCTTCATTATTCAAGAATATATCAGCAAAAAAGAATGAATCATCCATCGTCAAAATTCCTTCTGCTTTTCTGTTTGCCAATATAGATCGAAAATCTTTTGAATAATTGGATAATTTCTCCCAATTATCCTTATTTTTAACTATTACATTTCTTGAATCATCCAATTCTAGATATGATGACATTAATCGACTTAATACCTTTCGTAAAATGTCCCCTTTTAAATAAGGTCTCCTTTGTATTAGCTTAAAACTAAAATAATTGTTGTTTAGACGCTCATAATCCTTTGAATCTAAAAATACTAAGTCAGTAATTCCAAATTGATTACGAAAGAAGGGTTCTACACAAAAAGTGTTTAAAAAACTATGAATGGTTCCAATGAAATGAGGACGTTCAATAACTATTCCAACTTTATTCAAAACTGCTTTAATTTCATCAACTGCAACATTCGTATGAGTGATAATACAAATAGTCTCACCTGTATTTTTTTTATTTATTCTTTTCAGCATTAATGCAATCTTTGCTGACAAAGCTGTGGTTTTTCCCGCTCCCGGGCCTGCTACAATCATAGAATTAGTAAATAAATTCAAAAATTTTTGTTGGGAATCATTAAAATGATCATCTCCTAACAAAACGCTCTCAACTTCAGAAATTTCTTCATCACTAAATTTCATCCGATATACCACCTATCTGAGATACATGATTAATCATCTCAACTAAATAATTTAATTGCGGATCCGCCACAATCTCCGATTTTAGTGTTTTCTGATTATCTAGAGCATATTTTGCAAGATTTTGAGCAACAATTGACTTCGATACTTTTTTATCTAGCATGAATTGATAAGCTACAGTCGCTCTCTCTAAACTGTCAACAATTTTCTCCCACTCTTCCTTTTTCTTTTGTATATTAGAAATCTCTTTATAATTTGCTGTTAGAATTGAGTCTTCCATCCCATCCCGAAGGCAACTGTTTAATAAAGTGTGTTCAAAAGTCCAAGGTTCCGAAATATAGACAGTTGTTTTTTCATTATTATCAAATAAGTTTGTTTTCTTATTCTCTAGCCGTTTATTCAACTCTTGTGATTTTTTTCGATTAAATAATTTAATAAATTCAGTCCCGGATTCATCAATACGAGTTTTCTTAAGTTCAATAACTGATTGCTCATCTAAAAAATTCAAAAATGGTTTACCTGACCTATTTTCCATATACTCATCAAATTTTGTAAGCACGTCTCCATCTTTTAATACATATTCTTTAAAATCCAAATCGCTTAAGATTGATACAGGAAAATTCATCGGTTGTTCATCAGATCTCAAAAAAATTGAAGAATATCTCTTAAACGCTAAACTACCAACATTTACTATTGATATTCCATATTTATAAAGAGGGAGTCCAATTACTTCAGCAAATGTTGGCAAGAAAATATTTTCAGCATCTCCCTCAACCATGATTACTCCTTTTGCAAAAAATAGATTCGATTTTGTAGCATCCAAAAAACGCTCTAAATAATCATAATCATCAGCCTCTAATTTAGTTTTCCCTCTCCCCATTGAATAAGCAGCGTCTTCATGTAACATAACAATAGATTCTAATGGTAATGACGCAGCTAGTATTGGACTATGAGTAGTAAAAATATACTGTACATCTTTATTTTCTTTCCGAGATTCTTGCTCAAAAAATTTTATTACTCTGAGTTGTGCTTGTGGATGGATGTGTGCTTCAATTTCTTCTACTAATGCTAAGTTAAGCCCAATTTCTTCCTGCTCAAATAGGATAAGTTCAAGTGCCATAAACAAAAGATTTGAACTTCCTAATCCAGTTCCGATTTCATCAAATGTAAGATTTAATTTTTTTAAAATTTCGGAAAAGCTCATATGTTTATTTCCAATACGCGCAGTTTTCTCTGATTTTGAATCAAAAAATTCTTTTGTAGCTCGTTCAATCTTTTGTACGACTGGAATTTCAAATTGTTTTCCTAAATCATCAAAGGCTATTTGAAATTTTTCAACGATCTCTTGTTTATTAGAACTTATATCACCTGAAAATTCTTTTAATCCTTGAACTACCTGTGATATTCTAGATTTATTACCTGCACTTAATTCAGTATTCGCGTCCCTTAGTGGTTTTAAATAGGTAACCGCCAATAATTGACGAATAGTATCATCAATCATTACTTCAGCTCCAAAAGGACCAGCTTTAACTACTTTTTTTATTTGTTTTTTGCTATTCACATTCTCATATTGTTCTGCTTCAAGACAAATATGTAGTTCACTTTCCTTTTCTTTTGGCAAGGTCAGCCATTCAAAAAAGTACTCTTCCTCTTTCTCGGATAACTTGGAAAAATATAAATCAATCCTTAAAATTTTTGAACCTTTCGAGAAATCATTTTCACTTATCCAGATATTTTCACTACTATTGGTTCCCAAAGTAGTTTTTATTGCATCAATAATCGCAGTCTTTCCTGAATCATTTTCTCCAACTAAAACATTTAAACCACTTGAAAATTCAGCAGTTAATCCTGCTTTACCATCTGTTTTTTGTGAGAACTTTCGCCAATTTGAAAGCTCAATCTTTGACAAAAACATAATCCCTCCCTGTAAAAAATATCTACGATAATTGTATCACTTAATTTCTAAAAACTCTATATAAAGTATGGTTTTGTAAGCTATTAACATTTTTCTGGTCAACCATAAAAAGAATTTTCCACTATTAACTACCTGTTTTAGTGCTCTCTGGAGCGATTACTACAATGACCTCTGTTTCTACAAGTACGTTGCACAAAATGTGGGAAATATTGTATTATTACCGGAGCCCATGACATTTCAGAAATAATGTAACAGGAGATTACCGGATGAGGACATTCAATCAATTATTTTCGAGGATGAGAGGATGAATAGTTGCTAGGGGATTCACTCCACTTGCTGGAAGCTGCTCATTATTAAAAAATGTTGTAGATTTTTACACTAAATTGAATGAAAAATTTTTAGTTCGTGTAGAACATGGAATGTGAATTATTTCTACACACGGTAAAACTTTCTAATAAAAACAACCTACAAGTGATATGCAGGTTATTTTTATTAGAAAGTTTCAAACAAATTCCCTTGCTCTTTGTTCCAGCTTGGATCGTCCACCATTGTCACTGCACGATCAATTAAAAATTCCAGAGTTGCTGAATCACTTTTCAATCCTAAGAGTTCAGTTAAATGGGGAAGGCTAACTTCACGCTTGTATGGATTAAGCGTAAAAGTATAAGATTTCTTTTTAGAATAGGTGGATGGTGATTTTGACACCTTTTTTTTAGCCCCTTTAACAATGGGACTTTTTTTCACCTGTTCATCTTGCGATTCCGTCACACTACTAATAAATGCCATTGCTGCTGAAGGTTGGATTTCTGCTGGTTTTGAGAAGTCTTTTTTATTTTTTGTTGCCATTTTAGTTTTCCTCCAAAAATTCTTTGACAAATGCTAATGAGTCCTGTGTTGCTGTACCGTTCGGTGAGTATTCAAACAAACTCATGTGCATCTCCTGAGCTTCCTCAACCTCTACTGTGTGTCTGATCTGAGCCTTATAGGCTTTAGCGCCTAGACTTTCGACAAAACTTGTGATTCTAGCAATAAGCCCTTTGGCCAGATTAGTATTTGAAACATCGCCAAATACTACACCAGCAATCTTCAAGTTAGGGTTAGTGTATTTAATTACTGGAGCCATAATATTGGGAATAGACTCTACCCCTGTCTCTGCATACCGACTCGCTTTTGAAGGGATTAGGATTTCATCTGAAGCCGTCAGTGCATTAATCGTTAGAGATCCTGTTGCTGGTGGTAAATCAATAAAAATATAATCATAATATTTTTCTAATTCTTCAAGTGCTTCTTTCAAACGGTATTCACTTCCAGTTTGCTGAAGTTCTAAATCAATGCCTGCCAGTAAGGATGATTCAGGGATAAAGTCAAACCCTGCCTTATCAAGCTTTACAATCGCTTCATTAATTCCGACCTTGTGGGTCAAAATCTCTCTCAAGCTCATAACAAAGTCAGGAGCTGTTGGGGCTAAAGTATCGGTCAAATTGCGTTGGTAATCAGCGCCAATCACTAATATTTCCGCCTCAGGGCGTAGTAGCTTGATACCATAAGCTAAAGATTGCGCAGTAGTTGTTTTAAAGCCTCCACCTTTTGGGATCCATAGACTTGTTATTTTTCCTTGTTTCATAATTTTTCTCCTTAGATTTTCAGTTAGTATTAAATGCAAAACCACGTGTCTTTACACTTGTTTTCATAACTCTATTATACCATTTATAGGAGGGCGAACAACCGTAAAACCGCAGTATGACAAGGTTGATAGGGTGTTGCCATCCTGTAACATAAAACTTTTTACTCCTGATTTTTTCGCGTTGGTTGATCACAATTCCTATTGATGAAACCCCGTGGTTTCACAAGTATAAAACCCCTTATAAAACCAGCATATAGCTGGTATTTTTTTATTCACTGCTATTTAACCCTGTGCTGAGTTTCCCCATTTCAGTTGCTTCCGTTATTAATTTTTTGTCCCCATCATATTTCACTTTCCATACATATCGCATTCCTGAAGGCTCCAAACTTCCTGCCTGTGTGGTGTAGTTGACAACGGCTAAAGCCTCGTATTGAGCACCGTTTTGAGCGGCTACATAGATTTGACAATCATTCATTTGACTCTTTATGAATCCGAAATCAGATTTCATCCCATCTGCGCTTAACGGGAAAAGTTGTTCTAAAACAGGAGAGTCAGCTAATGCCACCCCTTTTCTTTGACGTTCTTTATTAGTGGTCTTTGATTGATCATAGTTATAATAGAGCTGGAAGAGCTGAGTGGCACTATTATCTAAATCCAGTAGAGGGGTTTCGGATGTCCCTTTTTTCAATTGACAGTTTTCTTTTTCAAGTCGATCAATAATTTTCTGAAGTTCTTTGGTTTTTGTATTTGTAGATTGAACCACAGCGGTTTTCGATGCTTGTTGGGTGGTGTGTTCGTGATTTACGTAATACCAAACTCCTGAAGTTAAAATTGCACCAAATAGCGCTCCAAAAAGTAAAATTCCAAGCTTTTGTTTATTTTCCATTCTTTACCTCTTTTTTCTTTCTTATCAGTGGTCTTTGTCCGTGTGTGAATTTGTCAAGCGGCCAATATACTTTGTCTAACTGATCGTAAAGCTCTAAACTGGGATCATGTTTTTGAACCGAACGTATGATCCAAACAAAGGAATATTTAAATTTTAGTTTTGTTTTGAACGTCACAGTCTTATCATATCCTGATTTCATATTTTTTATGTCATAAGTAAAGTCTTGTTCTTTTACCTCTTCTGACACTACTTTTCTCATGAAGGGAGTCCAACGTTCAAATTCTTTTTCATTATCAATGTTTTTAAAAATTAGCGCTTTGCTTACAATTTTTAAAAGTAATGCAGCATAAGCGATAATCAGGAAGTACCCCATCCACTCTAAAGAAAGTTCGACCAGTTTTTCTGTTGAATTAGACATGGTGCCAAAGCTAAGGAATATCATGAAAAATAAAATCCATAGTGAATTAAAGAATTTACCTTTTTCTCCAGATGAAGCCACAAAAAATGCTAATGGAAAAAGGACGGTCATAAAAAATAGAATGAAAACAACAACAAATGAAAGACCAATAATAAATGTTTTAGCCTCTGGGGTTACTAATGGTTTTTGAATGAGTGTTAGACTTAAAAAAAAGATAAATGCCACGGTTGCAGCTAAATAAGCCCCTAATCTTACAACCCCTTGTAACCCATTAATGAGCTGGATCTGCCAAAATTGCTTTTCGTGAATCAGTTTTGACTGTTGTTTGAAAAATGTCTTGCAAGTCTGTTGTATTTTGTTCATTTTGAACCTCCATTATTTTATTGTAATTCTTTGGGAAAAAAGATGTGCTTATGTCCAAAAAAACAACGATTATATTTATTATTAAAATTATAAAAAAAGCTCTTAAAACTTACAGTTGTCACGTTGAACAGCCTTCGGTAAAAGAGAAAAAAATATTTTTATGTCCATGATTTGGCACAAAATTCATTAATTTCTAATAATTAAAACCACGTGTTTTTACACGTGGTTTTACAATAGAGATTAAATCTGATGTCAATCTGTCTTAAATTTATAAAACAAAAAATTTATTTCTTTAATCATTCAATACGGTCAAGAAATATATGCTATACTGTATGTGATAACGTTAACAAAAAGAATGGAGTTAGAATGATTATTAAAGATTATTTTTCAAGACTGTTTAAAAGTAACGACAAAGAGGATTACGACCAAGAATTAGAAATGGAAATAAGAATGCGGCAGCAACTGAAAGATGAGTTAGAAAAGCAGGAAGAACAGGAACAGTGGGCTAAAACATACTCTGATCTAGTGAATAATGTTCTTCCAGAAGTACATGGTTTAGTAAGTTATCGTGAAATGACTTCAAAATTTCATGAAAAATATATTATTGCTATATCTCAAGGAGAAAGTCAGTTTGGGAATGCTTTCAATAGATTTTCGAAAGTTCAGGGTAGAATAGACATTTTGGGCATCCACTTCCGCTCACCCTATTCATCACAGTACTTACTCTTTGATATTTGTGAAAAAGAGTTAGATGGTAAAACTCAAAAATACATTTTTATTACAGATGTGATAATAACTGGCAGCGAGGGTAGAGGTAGTTTAGCTATGGAGGCACTTATAGCTTACGCTAAAGAAATTAAATGTTTGTGGATTCAGGGGGAAAGAGCTATTGCTGACGAAAGAACTGAAGAGCATAAAACAAGAAGAGATAATTTTTATAAAAAGTATGACTTTAGTTTTGAAGGGCATGATTCACGGACTTTGATGCTTAGATTAAAAATTGTTTAACATGTATAATTTATACAATAATATTTTACGATTTGCCTTTTGGAGTGACATAAGTCAAAGTTTTTGCATCTTCAGCGCTAATTGTTGCATAGCTTTCTTCGGATTGAATGGCTGTTGAACGATCCATACCCGACTGTCCTGCGACGACATTGCATTCTGAGATAATCAATGAGCCATCAGGGTTCACGTACTCAACAAACGCCGTATGCCCCTCAGGTACTGTTCCACGGCCTGCTTGCCCCTGTTTAAAGTCAACTCCCGAGTGTGGTGTTGGCTTTCCTACTTGGTAAGTTAAATTCGGATCGTTTTGCCCCCAAACAACACCATTACCTTGAGCAATCGTTGAGAGGGGGAATCCCATTTCTTTTGCTCGAAAAGTTACATACCATGCACATTGATGCCCATAAGGAGCATTGGCAGGATCGTCCGGATAACTTGCAAAATTGGGACGCTTACCAATTGCTTTTTTTTGTTCTGGAGTGAGCTGATTATATAGAGTACCGATTTTAATCGTTCCCTTAACTTGTTCTCCAGAGCCTTCACCAACTTCGCACCCACTATTGGCTTCACTCTCCGCATTGTCAATATTTTCTTGATTGCCATCTTCAACGGAATTAGTAATACTTGAAGGAATATCTTCACCCTTATACTTCAGATAAAAAGCTGTCGCATCCGCTTTAATTTGGGTAGTATTGGTTTGACTGTCGCTGAGGCTTACTCCTTCGTAAGTAACTGACCAATCAAGGGCTGCTTGTTGTGGATCTGTAGCTGTTCCGACTTTCATTTTGGCGGCTTTATATCCATTATTCAACTCATATTTGAGCAATTTAAGCTCATTATCTAGGGTTAATGTAGACATATCTCCAGCCTTGATTGAACCTTCTGAAGTGATACGATTGCCATTAATCGCATTGAGGAAGCCAGACCATTGGAAGATTCCGGCTACTCCTCCGCCAGTATTGACCGCTTTTGGGTCAAATCCTGACTCACGCTTCGCGACCGCAAGAGCGCCAGAACCCCCAGCTCCAGAAAACCCTTCAGTTTGTGTTAAATGCTCAAAAATGGCCTTTTCAACGGCTGCTGTAGCTTCCGAGGAAGGAAGTGAGGGGTTCTGGTTTTGGAGGTCTGAACAGTCTGAGCTAGTCGCTTCAGCTGATGTGGAGGATAGCATCATGGTAAAAATTAGAAAAAACATTCCTATTAACCCACCAAGGGCAATAAAACCTGTTAGGGATAGAGCAATCCATTTTTTCATCAGTGCCATCCCCCATACTCAGCCAAGTCTTCAGCTTCATATTCTTGAGTGAAGATAATGCCACGCCGGCCATGAATCCCTAAATAGAGTTGACGTTGCTCAAAATTTGTAATTGCATTTAATTCATGTTGTCCGAGTTCTTCTTTCAGGACTTCTTCCAATAAATTTTTATCATTTACCCCAAGTTGAGCAAATACTCGATAAGTCATCTTATCAAATAAAGCGTTCATTGCGATATAATGACGTTTATCTCCTTCTCCTGTACCAGCACGTGCTAAGAGTGCCTGTACATTAGGAGCTTGGACAATTACTCCAGCATAGTTCTGAGAAAGAGATTCTACTAATTCATTCATCAATTCTGATGCGCTTGGGTAGCGTGGACTTAGAAGTTGAGAAATATTAGTGATATTGACAACAATTTGATTGACGTCACTTTCCAACATTCGAGGGTGTTTTTGTAGACGATCTCTTTGACGTTTCCCGTTTTCAACCACATCATAAGAAATCAATGCAAGAACAGAGAAAAGTTGGGCGTTGAGGTATTCGGGTTGTCCGACCAATCCAGATAAATCATAAGTGACAAGGTGCTCATCTGACAAACCTTTAAATGCTGGGTTAGTCGTTCCTTCAAACATATCGGGTTGTGATTGAAGAAGTTCTTCAAAGGTCTCTTTAATGCTAAACATGATTGACTTGATGTCTGGATCGCGTTCTGTGATTCGTGCAGACTCCACAAAAGAGATAAAATTTGAAAGTTTAGGATAGTCTTCATAAGGGATTTTAGTCGCTTTTAGCTTATCCAGATGTCTTTTTGGGTTAAGGTACCAAAGGGGATCATTTTCATTGGGGTATTGACAGTAAAAGCCTCTGACTAGACTACGGAAAACTCGGAAGTGATTATCTGTTGCACTTGGTGTTAAGGCTTCGTAGAGATTTTTTAGTTTTGCGAGATGAAGTCGGAATGATTTGATTTCATCTACTTGTCCAGTTTTATCAGAGGCTGCTGGAAAGATGTGGAATGGATTGATGAGATTGCTTCCTCCGGAAAGCTCAACGACAAGTCCGGCATTGTTTTCGGTATAAGTGTTAAGATGTGGTTTGGTATCCGTCTTGATATTTCTGATATAGTGTCCTTCCGCAAACGCATTATCTAGTAATGCAGTAACAAAGGTTCCTTGCCCCATTTTAGGCGTTCCTGAAACAAGCATAAAGGAATTAGTACGATTCGGATCATTTTTAAAATAATCAAAAATGACAGCTCCATTAGTTGCAGTCTTTCCAAACAGGTTGCCGTGAGGATCTTCAAGCTTTTCATGGTCATAATAATAGCCTCCGGCAAGATCGTAACTCTTGATCGGACGATTAGGGCGACCGCCAATAATTTTCTTTTGTTTATTTGGACGAGTATAAATTGACTCAATTTGCATTTCTAGTTCGTCAAGTAATACTTCAGCTTTGAATTGGCTCATTCCATCTCGAACTTTTTTTACTTGTGCTGCAAGTAATTCAGGGGTCAAATCATAAACCCAAAGTCTGATAGAAATACCTTTCATTGCTTCGTTTTTTCTCGTGACATCATCAACCAAGTCGTATAAGTCAATAATTTCTTTATTTTCCTTGATGTTGTCAGTATTATTAGCATTTGGATTAATCCGGGATTCTTTTTCATTGATTGATTTATTTGCAGCTTCTGCGATTTTTTCACTTTCAAATGATTCCGTGGATTGAAATCCTATAACCTGTGGCTGTTGTAATAAGCTCTTCAAGTACATATTTGATAAACCACTGGTTGGATAACCCGTCACGACCACACATGTCGCACATCCATCACCGTATTCAATATACCAGCTTTTAATATTCATTCCACCTTGAGGCTGTACACGTGATAAAAATTCTGGATCATAGCCTTTTTTGATATAAGTTTTTAAATTACTCATAGTTACTCCTTAAAGTTTTGTATTCATATTGTTGAATTGAAAGAGAATCGCTTCTTTTTCTTCACGACTCAAACGCGTTAAAGTCATGCGATAATCTTGACCAAGTTTCATGAAAGACTTTGTCACTTGCTCCAGTTCCTTAGGATTATCTGCAAAGAGATAGACAACATACTCAATATTTGTCATTTCTTTTTCAGTTGTTTTTAGCCGGTCAATTTTGTTTTTTAAGATGTTCTTACGCATCTCAAGTTGTAATTGTCTACGTGAATCTGTGGGATTTTCTCTCAGTGCAGCGTTCAAGCGTCTATTTTTATATTGAATTTGTAATTGTAAATTCAGAGGAACATTGGTCACTTCGGTCGTGAAATGTTCTTTAGTTTTTGATAAAAAGGTATAGAAATAACTCAAAATAATCCGCTGTTCTTCATAACTTGCAGAACTAGCACCAGAGCCTTCAATACGGATAAAGTCCATCACTGTATCATCTTTTAGAACAATTTCCTCTTGCAGTGATTTTTCAATGCGTTTATAGGGGGCCATCTCAATCCATTCTCTTAGTAGCTTGAGTTGATCTTTCGACAAAATGGGTTCGTTAACTTTAGTTTTCTTACTTTTATCTTTTTTTCTCAAGCCACCAACAAATGAGAATGTTTTAGAAGTTTTGGGCTGGCTGACTTTAGTCGGTGTAATTGGCATCTGTATTAATCTCCTTTGTAGAGTTCATTGAACGATAATGGCGGTGGTAGCGTTTAGCTTTCTTTTGAAGGTACAATATCACAATATGATAATTTCTTTTATCCCCATTTGTTCTTAGAATCAAAAAGATGGCTAAAATAATCGTAGCTATATCAAATATCACCATATTGAAAAATTGGCTTTTGGGGAAATACCCATTTTCAATCATAATTCCAAATAAAGCCCCTAAAATAACTGCTAAATCGGGAAAGTAAAAATAATACCATTTGAATTTAGAAAACACATCTCGCGGAACGCCATAGTCATCATATTTTTCCATTTTTTATCTCCTTTATTTTTTAATCGCCTATTCACGTATCGCAACGTGAAACAATGCAAAATATCATTGGATAGGCGAGTCACAGTGGTTAAGAAAAGGTTCAACCTTTATTCTTCTTCAGATTCCTGTTTACCAATTTGACTTTCAGCACCAGACGAACTCAAAGTATTCATTGCTTGGTTCATCCGTTGACTGCGCTGCATCCTTTTTTGAGCAGTCTGTGCTTTTCTTTGTTGTTTAATTTGATTTTGTTGGTAGTTTTTAACATCTTCCACTTGACCACCAAACTGATCCATACGATTGTGAAGTTGTTCAAAGGGTTCATTGGTTGGGTTAGGAGATTGTTTCTCTAAACCATCCGAATTGTCATTTGAATTACCACTACCATCTGTGTTTGAGTGTGAAGTGCCAGGGTTTTCAGGTGAAGCTTGTTCAAAGTCCGAACCACCACCATTTGAAGCTTGTTGTTCTAACTTTTGTTTTGCTTCTTCTCTACGATTACTCTTAGGTTGTGGCGTTTCAATTCCTGAATCCCAAGAATTAGCTTCTTCAGAGCTTGGAGATTGAGGAGCTTGTTGCTCCATATTCTTTTTAGCCTCTTCTTGGCGGTTGCTTTGTTTATCACTCTCTCCAGTAGGCCCAGCTGCTTGTGTTTGTCCCTCAGCTTGGTTATTGAATGGATTACCAGTGCTGGAGGTTTTAGAATTATCCGCGTTATTTTCGGATGCGTTAGCTGAACTTGTTGAACTGAAGTTTCCAGTTCCAGACGACCAATTCTTTCCACTCGTTCCCCCACCACTGTTCCCAGATGATGACGGTTGGTATGAAAGCCCACTTTTGAGTGCTCCCACCCCTTTCTTAACTCCGCCGGCTACCATTCCGCCAGCAGTTCTCATAGCACTGAAAGTTGTGGATACAATCATAGCGCCTGCCATAGCTTGACGTAAGGCATTGCCTTGTCCGCTCGATACCCCAAGATATTTCTCAACAATTCCCACTCCAGCAAATGAACCAAAGAAGACACCTACATAGGCTAGTGCACGAAGTAAGAGTTGAGCCGGAACTGGAATGCCTGACATAATATCAAGTGCAGTGGCACTTTGAAGCCAAGCGATGATGTCAATTGAGATATAAACCACAATTAAATCAAAAAGTACTCCCATCGCCCCAAAGAAAATCGAACTCAAAATTCCTTTGGCTTTTTTGCTGTCTTTAGCACGAATTGCCGCCAAAACTCCTCCAACGATGTAAGTGGAAACAATTTGATAGAGGGACAAGATGACTTTGACTGTCATAAGTGCAAATAGAGCATCCGTTGCAATCACTTCAATAAATGCTGAGAGCCAACTTACTTTATAGCGTAAATAATTAGCTTCTGCCATATTTGCGATTCCCAAAGTACTATGATATTTGATTGTTGTTAGCATAGGATCTTCTAAAACTTCTATACCACCCTTTGCTTCAACAGTCTTTTGTACGCGATGCTCAAAAACAGCAACAGCTGAAGCATCATTGGGGCCATTTTTCTTATCCATGGCTTCCAATAAATCGTGAGACATTACACCAGCAACTTCTCCAGCATCCCAATCATTAATTGATTTTATGACGTTATACTTTTCTGGTTGAGTAAGAACTCCGCCGGATTCATTGAGTGTCGCATTCCAGTTCTTTTCATTGAGTACAAATTTATCTACAACATTTCGTTGTATGATGGAAAGCCCAACACTTTTATTTCCTGTGGCTTGCTGATATCCGGCCATAGAGTCTTGAACAAAACCATTAATTTTGTTTAATCCCCAAGGAACAACACTCAAACCAAAAGTAGCAATGATAAATGTTGTTAAAATACTTTTGGCTGTTTTGCTTTTTCCGTTGAAGATAACAAAGAAACCGTATAGGGTTACCGTAACTACAAAGATGATGAGTCCTAGCCTTTGTGAAGCTTGAGCAAGCTTTCCAAGATCTGAATTAGCATCACTGAGGCTTGAAAAGATGCCTAAGAATTTAACAGAAGTGAAGAATACACTTTGCAAGGTATCTGCAAGGGAGCACAAGGCTTGGAAGAGTTTTCCAAACATTGAAACTGGAATAGCTAACCATCCCCATCCCATAGGGGTAAGATAAGTTGAAAAATAATTATAGAAGTTGATGGCTTCCTCTTTATTAGTAACATCCCCACCGCCCAATAGACCATCTCCAACTTTAGGTGGCGCCCAATTTGCAGGGGTTGCGGCTTGAACAATCATTGGGGTGAGAATCATAATCAGCGCAATTCCCATCATCATTATCCAAGGTTTATTTAGTTTTAATTTTGAAAATTTACGTTTCACGTTACTCCTTTATGCGGCTTGAGGAGGCTTAATTCTGCCTTGTTTTAGTTTTTCAACGCCACCATTTGCAGGCCTGCGCGGATTTTTAAGGTTGCTGCGGTAATCTTTCAGGCCTTCATAATTTAAAGACCAATCCACAGCAATATCAATGAGTTTTAAGTGACGATGCTTACTCTTAATTGGAATATCAGCCAAAGTTTTACTTTGATCGAATTCATTAACGAGAAACATATATCGATAGGGAAATTCAAATCTTCCAGCAGCCAGAATAGGATGGTTTGTCGTTTTCTGACCAGCCTTCGTTTCAGCTTTCACCCCAATAGAAATGAATGCCTCTCCGGCTTGGAGTTTTCTAAGTTGTCCTTGAGATAAAACGGCTTGTTTATCAGTGTTACTACTGATGGAAACGCCTCCATGTTCGTTTTCATTTTTATGCCTAACTGTGACGGTTTTGTCACCTGAAGCTTTTTCAAATTTTTCCATAGTTTTATCTGAAACTGACTTGATATACATGTTAACCGTACAGTTGCCAAAGATTGTTTCTGCTTCTTCTGCGCCATAAATTTTAATAATTTGTTCATTATTTTGAACGAAAAGATAAAACTCTTGATTAGTTGAAAGTCCAATTGACAAGTTGGTTCCCATGTTTGGAATAGCTGGTAAATTACCAAACTCATCTAAAACGTAGGAAATTCGATTGACAGCTGTCCGTCCATCTGCGTTTTGAGCAAGGTCAAATGTAGTATTGAACATTTGATCGACAAAAAGTGAAACCATACCATTAAAGGATTTACGGTTAGGTGGGATCACTAAGAAAATTGCGGTTGGTTTTTCTGAGTATTTAACCGTGATGTCATCGTTTTCTATTGCCAAACCATCTGTAGTCTGTTTGACTTTGGAAACTTTTTTGCGTAATCCCTTACCACTAACTTTTTGACTTTCAGACCGGTCTATTTCAACCGCTTTGATGCGGTCATTTTTCTTTTCGACTTTAAAGGTCAATTGTTCATCAAACTCATCTAGCTGAACTTTGAAAATGGATGTTTCTGGTAAAAATGGAACGTTTAAGTAAGTTAAATATCCAGCGCTATCAATGATGACTTTGGTCTCTTTAATCAAGCGTTTGCCTGCTGTATCAAATATTGAAAGCTTTGCCACTTGATTAAGATAAGGGTTATCAACGGATTGATCAGTGCTACTTCTGAATTTGATTGCTAACTGACGTGGAAAACCAACAGTGGTCATATCCAGTTGATTTTCTGATGTCATGCGTGCAATCGAATCATTTAGGAAGTTTTTAACTCCTGAGATCATGCTAGAGAAAATAGAACCCTTGGTTTCTTCGCCAGCAAAGTTTGATTGACGGAATGAATCGTCGGCCATAGTCAAAAATTGTGAAGGTTGTTCACGGTTTATCTTCTTCAATTCATCAAAGTAAAGAGTGATTTTGCTCCGTTTAAAGCCTTGTACACCTTCCATGAGGTCTTCTTGGGTTAGTTCGTTTCCTTCTGCGTCAACCAAAACTTCTTCAGAACCTAATTGGTTGAGCATAGAGACCATTGAACGTAATGTAACGGTTTCCCATTCATTAGCTTCTTTTGCTCTCCAAATGATGCCCATAATCAAAGCCGAGAAGAGATTGACAGAAGAGTCTTCCCAGAACTTAGCATTTCCATCACTGGTTGACTTAGCATTCCTATAAAAAGCTTCTGCGACAGTGTCAACTGCGGTTTGCACATCTTCATAGTAGCCTTTTTTTGCAAAATCAATGGCACGCCATAATGGATTGTAACTCATTGAGAAATCCACGTTCTGAAAATTGAGTACTTGAACATTATAATTGCGCTTAACCAAGGTATCGTAACTCATTTGGTAGAGTTCGCCTTTCGGATCCCCAATAACCATTGAGCTTTGTTTTTCAGCTCGTGAAAGAATGTCAATAATTGGAGTAACTTCAGTTTCCCCTTTACCTGAACGTGTCATCCCTACAATGATGCTATTAACTGCCTCAGGAATAATATAATATGATCCGCTTTTACCGGTTACTAAGTTTAGAATTCGTTCTGATTCAGTAATCCACTTTCCTATTTTTCCTAAGGCTTTGATTCCCAGATTGCTGTTCTCATCCGCAAACTCATCTGTATTACTTTCAGATTTGTTTTTTGTGTCTAATCGAGGAAAATGACAAAGCATTTTTGCTTTCAATGCAATGACACTTAAATTAATGAGTTTTTTTCCACCACCAATGACTGATGCCAATTCATGAGAAATTGGTATCCCACCGTAACCTTTGAAGCGTATTCCCCGATTGGGAATCTTAGTGTAAGTTTTACGAAGTTCTCTTGGTGTAAGCAAACGATCATCCCCTTTTTCATTTCCATTAAAATTTCGATGCTTTTTATAGAATCTAGAGTAAAAGGCGATAAAACATCCAGAAAAAAGTGCAGTGAGAGGGATGACCAGGAGCGGTGCTTGACTCAAAAGATAGAAATTAAAGAGATTTTTTAAATCTATGGCTTGAAATAGGATTGGCCAAGGGGAGACGGCAACTTGCTCAGTGGATTGTAGTGAGAGTGTTGTTCCGGATAAGTACCCGATCAACACTCGTAAGAAATTGGCTGAGTATAGACCGGCTAACAACCCCAAACAGATCATTAAGGTATTTCCAAAAAACAAAATACTTCGTTTTTTAATCTGTAAAAAGGGTTTGATTTCTTTTTTAAAACGAGGATTTGTCGTTAACTTATCATAAAGAGACCAGTAAACAATGAACAAAGGGGTCCCTACACAAAGCATCAATAATGCTAAGATGCGTTTTAACCAATTTGCCTTGTTCTCTTTATTTTGCTTAGTAGTCTTCATAACCACGACCTACATTAGGAAGCCCCATTTCTTCATCAAGTCCTTTATCGGCGACTTCTGGTTTTTCATTGTTTACTTTTCGTAGGTTTGCCAAATCACGGCTTTCTAGTCGTTGATATTTGTCCAATCTCAAAAAAGTATAATATTGACGAACCCCATTTTCTTCATAGACACGTGTTCCTTGTTCTCCAGAAATGGCAAGGGGACTTCCGACTGTTAACCATTCAGCCATCCGCTCTGCACGTGAACCGTACATCACGACTGAAACGTAGTAGCTCAAGTACTCTTCACCCTCTTTAATGCTGGAGTCCATCGCAAATTGAAATCTTAAACGAGGGACACCGCTTGTAGTTACATCGAAAATAGGTTTTTTGGCCACTCGGCCAGTACCAAAAGTAGTGTTCATTAGATTATTCTCCTTATATTATTATTGTGTTAATGCGAGAATTGGGAATCGAAACCTCCATCACCAGATGCTTGATTATTCTCGCACCTCTCATTTCACTTTAAAGCACTGCCTATTTTGTTTCGTGAGTTGGTGGGGCTTGGTTGCCTTGGATAGATTGTAATGCTGAATATCCTGTTATATATCCAGCTCCACCAATCCCCAATAGAATCAATGCAACCAAAGCATAATGTTTTAATTTTGAAAGTGATTTTTTTTCAAAGGCACGTCCATGTTTTTTGTTTTCTTTGTTATTCTCCTCAAGAGAAATAAGGTCAGGGTTACTTTCCTTGTCTTTATCCGTGTTTTCGTTCACTGGAGTTGCCTTAGAACGTACTTTATACTTTAAAGAATGAAGCTTTTGTTGTTGAGTTGAATCCACAACACTGACATGTTTTTCTTCAACTTGGGCTGTAGCTTCATCATCAAATTCAGATGATTTGGAAGGAATGGCATGAGATTGTTCCAATAACTCTGCACGTCTTTGGTTAAGTAATTGTGAATAATAACTATTGACGGCTTGATTTTGCATGTGGAGTGCTTCTGTAGCTTCTTTTTCAAGCAAAAGTTGCTTTTTGCGCAACTTTTCTTGAAGTAAGGACAATTCTCCAGAGACGAATCGCTCTAATTTCTGTTCTACTTCAGCAAGCTGATTTTTGAGTTTTTCTTGAGTTGAACTCAAATGTGATTTTTGGAGTTTTTCAAGCTCTTGATTCCATCGCTGATTACTCTCCACGTTTATTTTTTGAATCTGTGCTTCATAGGAACGTTTCGCTTCATCCAGCAGAAGCTGTTTCTCCTCGTTAAGCGAAAGCTTGAGCTTTTGTTCTGCTTTTGAGAAGGTTTGACGCTCAGAATTGAGAATCTGTGACTTAATTTGGTCTCGATTGTCTTGCTTCTGCAATTGCAGAGCGATTTGTTGTTTCTCAGAAACTTCCAAAATGCTCAAACGCCGCTTGATCACAGCTTTTTGTAAAGGTTGTATTTTTTCATCAATCGCTTCGATTTCACGATTATAACGCTGACGATAATCGTTTAAGTCCTTTTCGACCCCTTGAGCATCTTGTACGATTTCAAACTTGTCAAGGTTTTTCAATGAAATGGCTGTAACAGGCGTTTTTGTTGCACCAATATTTGGGGAAGGCTGGTTTTGTGAAGTAGCGATCAGGACTTCGTTGTTTCTTGAAGTTCCAAAAACTAATTCATTATTATCACCATTTTTATCGGGCAAATCAGGCGCATTGATTTCTTCCTTATGATCAGATGAAACCGCCGCCTCCGCTTCTTCACTTTCATTGTTCTCTTCGGTAACAGCTTTAAATCGGTGATAAGGAAAGTCTTCTGCCATTTCAACAGCTACATATTCAAGACCTTCAGCTTCTTGTTTAGGAAACTCTGGTAAAAATAGCGCTTCGCCTTCACACTTGAGGCTTTCCCCCCAAGCTTCAAATAAATCATGCAGGTAGGATTTTTTCTGATCAAAAGTGAATGGATCGAAAGCGCTGTGGTTAAATACCGTTTCTGAAACCCCTTGCAAGATAGTAGCATACCCTTCCTTTAACACCAGCTGTTCAATAAATCCTTCTTCTTCTTGTGAGAGTTGTCTTTCATTTTGATAGGTCACTTCAACTCGTCCCAAATCAAGACTTTCTTCGATTGTTTGACGTTGATCCAACCAATGATTGGCTCGGACTTCAAACGCAGCAAACGTTAAATAGGGGAGTTCTACACCTTCTTGCTCTTTCACTGCTAGAATAAAAGGGTGATTTGAGGACAAACTTTCAATTTTCAGGAAATAACCATCTTGGAAGGCGACTGAAGCTTGTTTCTTTTTATTAAATAAGGCCATACCTCTTCTCCTTTTGCTAGCTGGTTAATTATTGAACCCAAGTCACAACATAAGAGGCAATCATTCCAGCGCCAAATACAATGCCGATTCCAATAATTATGCCACCGATGTGCTTTTTAATCGCTTCTTTTAGTGATTTGATTGGGAGCATGTACAACAAACCACATACCGCAAGCATCGCGGCTGCTACAATAACAGTAATGCCTTGTATGCTCGATTTTAAATTTTCTGCCGTTGAGCTGGCTTTGGCAAAAGGATCTGTAGCCGCAAATGCGGGGTGCTGAATAAAAAGCATGGTTAGACCAATATTGACAAAAGCCACAACTTTAGTCCATGCGGATGTCATTTTTGTTTTTAATTTGTTCATTGTGAACCTCCATTAGTTTATGTTTTTAGTATATCCTTTTGAAAAAAAACAAGCGCTTATGTCCAAAAAAATGGCAGTTTTATTGATTATAATAATGATTAAAAAACACTCTCTACGCTTGTGGTTAGCCTGTTTGTGGATTTTTTTAAATAATAAAAAAATATTTTTTTGTCCACTATCTGACACATTTCAGCATTGTTTATTTCATAAATGGATTGACAAAACACGTGTAAAAACACATGGTTTTATGTTTGGGAATACACGGACTATTCCGAAGTCGTTGAGTTGTTCAATTCTTCCAGCTCTTCTTCAGTCCATTCTTCAGAAGAACCTGCATTTGCCTTTGCTTTTTTACTGACTTCACGTTCTGCTTGCTCGCGTTTTTTATTTTTAATGAATTGTTCAAGAATTTCAGCCTGTTTCTCATGAATATATGTTTCATGATATGAAGCAATCACTTGATCTAAGTTCTCATTAAGTGCTTCTGAAAGTTCTTTCGCTCTGTTTTTCAGATTTCTGATTTCAGTTGTAGTATATTTTTTGATTTTTTTAGCCATAGGTGGCCTCCTATCTATTTTCTTTAATGATATTGATTACAGCATCAGGATGCTCTTGACGAATTTGTTCGCTGAGACGTTTTGCTTCTTCGAGATAAATCTCGTCCTGATTAATCGTGTTCTGTTCAGGGTTTGCTTTCGGGCACGGCTCCACTACTTGTGGAACTTCCGCATTTACTTTAGTGTTTTCCTGAATTGGTGGTTGAGTTGTAGAAACTGATGTTTCGGAAGTTTTTGATGAAGATGTTGTTGTTGTTTTATTTGTTTCAGAGACTTGGGGCTTCTCGCTTTCAGTGGTTTTACCCTTGGAAAGCCACGTGTCTTTATCCGTGTGCTTAGATTTTTGGACACTTTCTTTTGGCTTGGATTGAGGACTAGGGAAACTTTTCGTTGGATTAGGAGTTTGAGCTTCATTTTTAAAATAAGCCACTGAACCACCAACACCAAAAGAAAAAATCCCAACAGCCATACACAACAAGCACAATTCTTTTTTGAATTTGACAATTTAACCATAAATACTCCTATTTTCTATATTGAGTAAATTTGGATTCAAACCATTTTGCGTTGTCTGAATCAAACGGACAAGTTTCAACAAGATCCCCTTGAACAACAATCCGGTAACGATCATCAGTGGCACAGGTAATTAATGTGATCATTTTTTGATTAGGTTGATCTGAAATAACATTGCCTTGGTCAGGTAAAACAATATAGACCTTTTGAACTTGATATTCAAATATCTCGTCCTTGTTAGTTAAATAGATCTTTTGACCAACTTTCGCATTGACTAAGGGACTGAAAAGCAATCCGGCCCCCGATTGTCCAATTACATTTGAAACATGGTGACTCGCGAGCGCAAAGTTCCCTTGCCCCATTACCTGCCCCTCTTTCATTGTTCCTGATCCATAGAGCATTGTGGTGTCTCCGTCACCATTGAAAACTGGCAAATTGATTCCTACATCTGGATAGCTAATTGCTCCAATTACTGGGAAAGCTTGGTTTTCAAACTTGGCTTTCATGACATCATAAATGTTTACTGTTTTTACATCTGAAGTATTAAAATTTCCTTTTGATTTTGTATTTTCTTTCAATGTAATTTCATTAAATTTTTGGAGAGAATAAAGGCTTTGATTTTGATTTACCACCCAATTTTTTATAGAATTATGAAAAATTAAAGCAACACTGACTAATAATAATAGTAAGAATCCAATTCTTGAAATCCATTTTCTTATTGTTTTTATAGGTAATCACCCACTTTCATTTTTGAAATTCGATTAGGATGGCAATCTCAGCACTCTCTCAGAACAGTTTTTACTACCTTCCTCGATGGTGAGAAAGGTAGTAAAAACTGTTCTGAGAAAACATGCTAATATTTCCTAATCATTATTTTTTTCTGAAGCTTTTTTATCCTTCTTAATTTTAAGATAGGCTAAACCAGACATAAGAAGGAAGCCAAGCGCTGTCAAATATCCAGCGATTTTCTCCCCAGTATTTGGTAAAAAGATGTTTGCTACAGTTTGAACAGGGTTTTTTGGTTCTTCAGGTTTGGGTGGAATCACAGTGGTGTGTACTTTCGCATTATCATCTTTGTGTTTACCATCTTTTGTATTGATTGTTGCAACGTTTGTAAATGAACCTGTCTTAGCCTCTTCATTGAGAACTGTATCTAAAGTAATCACGACACGAGTGTTTGTAGATGAACCTGCAAAGTAGTATCTTGTTGGGTCACTTGGTGTAGCCGTCAATGTTTGACCCTTAGCTTCATTTTTCCAATCTTTGGTTACTTCTTCTATTGATTTTCCATCATTGCTCAAAACAAAGACTTTGATATTTGGATTTTCGGAAAATGAAAGTTCTTTAGGCAAGGTATCAACAATATTCTTCATCAAAGAAGTATTCCCAGATTGAGCCACGACCATCCATTTAACCGTATCGCCAACTTTTACTTTCTTATCTTTATTAAGATTGAGACTCGTAAATTGAGCAATTTTTGAGAGGTAGTCTGGAAGTTTTACCCCTTTATCGTAGAGGTCAACAGATGAACCTACACCTGTTTCATACACATATTTGTTAATCATAGGTGTCAATTGAGGCGGAATCACTTTAGTAACGTTAGATTTAGTCACTTCATCTTTTGTATTATCTCCAGTTACTGTTTTAGAGGCAGTAATTAATTCTCCAGTATTAGGAGTCACAATTTTACCATCTTCAAGGTAATTTGCCAGTTCAGCACCACTTGCACCTTTCAGAGTGACATCTTTAATTGATAGTGTCAGATTTACAAGGCGGTTAGGGTCATCATTTGAAGCGAGAGAGGTAATATCAGAAATCTTATCAGGAGTAAACACGATATATAATTTTTCTTTTTTGCCGTCTTTTTGGAAAATATGCTTATTATAATCTTCAGTGACATCTTTTCCTGATTCATTAACAACCTTTTTTGTACCAGAAATTTCTTTACCGTCTTTAGTAAACAATTTGATATTTGCTAAATCAACGTATTGTGAGCTTTCCCATTCTTCTTTAAGAAGAATTTTTGTATAATCCCCATTAGCAGTAAATTCATAGTCCAACTTGTAATCGTAATTGCTATCGGTATCTGGCAAATCTTTTGAATCGTGCCATGTTTTTCCATCATCCACAGAAACTTGTTTAGTCACTTTAGGCGGAACAATAGTATTTTTTACTGTGTCGCCTGTGTAGCCATTTCCAAAATCAATTTGGTAAGCAGTATTTTCATAATCGCCTTTAGCCCCTTCTTTAAAAGTCATTGGTTGAGTAATCGTGATATCATTCCCTGCTTCATAGTATTTCGTAAAGAAATCTTGAGGATTATCTGCAGAGTAGAAAACGAATTGCCCTTTTGGAGAAATATTACTGTTCTTCAGCGCTTTTTGAACTTCTTTTGGTGCGTCATTCAAAGAAGGATATAATTTTGCAGTAATTCCAGATACTGCATTACCATTGCTGTCTTTATATGAAATGTTTTTCAAATCAACATCAACAATTTCTGGTGCATCATCTACAAAAAAGAAACCTTTGTCAATATCTTCTTTGGTAGGTTTTGCACCCTTGTATGCCGAGGTATTCCAAAGGAGTTTGTAATAGTTGGTCGAATTGACATCAACCCCTTGCCCATTAATAGTTGTTCCTGAACCATTTTCATTGGTCTTTTCAGGTTTAGGGTCGGGAGTATGAACTTCAACATTATTTGATTTAACCGTATAATCGTTAATGAACGTATCAAAATTATTTTCATAGGAACTGTTGTCTTTTGTGACTTGACCTTCAAGGATAGCAGTAGGAACTTTATAAGCACTATTTAAATCTTTATTCATCGCCTCTAACATTGCTTTATTTGCGGTTAAAGTGATTGTGTTGGTCTTTTCATCGAAAGAAACATCGTATGTAGGATTCAATGCTTTGCACTTATCTAAATCAGGAACGAAAAAGTCAGGCAGTTTATCTTCGATGGAGTAATTTTTTATGACTTCATGCCCTGCAGGTAAATCTTCATTTGTTAAGTGCCAATCTTCAATTGCATTTTTATTGACTAGAGCACCATTTACATCAGTACCAGCAGCATTTGTGACAGATTTTGTATTATCCGTTTGGAAAGTCGCTTTATCAAAATGATAGGTTGAAGTAGGTTTTACAGGTGGAATAGGAGGCGTTGGAATTTCAAATTTGGTAGGTAATTGCCCATTGAACGACGCCCACATATTAGCTGAAGTTGTCTGCCAAGTCACAGAAATTGAAGTTTCGCCATCTTTTGGTATTAATCGAAATGCCCCATACCAAGCATCAACGATATGCGTATCCCATTGTGCGGCGTCCATCAAAGCACCGTTATATTTGTAGTCATTTAAAGCTTTGGCTGACCATGTCTCATTTGTCCCTGCTGGGTTTGAACCCCAGCTATCGCCTGTTGCATTCGAACCTGATATTGGAACACCTGAGACTTGGGAAATGCTAGAGCGTCCAAAAGGATGCCCCATTGCTTTTGTATTGTCAAAAGACGCTGATTCATGTGCATTATATCCATCATCATTTGGAGGTGTTCCACCATCTTGCGTTTTCGCACTCGAATAATTTAATGAACCGACCATGAACTGAGCTTGTGCCGTATCAGTAGTAATGAACGGAATGATTTTTCCTAATGCATCATAGAATTGATAGGTTTGTTGGACAGCTTGGGATTGATTGGTAAAGATTTTACCATTGGCATAAATTCCAAAATGAAATTGATTGCCGGGATCTTTGGGTAGTATTAAACCCATTCGGTTTCCACTCGGGTTCTTAAAAGTGGCTTTAATCTGTACTGCCGCTGTCTTACCCACTGTCAATGATTTCAAATTACTATAGGTAATGGTTACCGATTGCCCTTTATCTAGGAATAAACCAAATGCATTCCCTGCACCACCGACCGTATAGAACTCTGGACTATTTACTTCTGAGCCAGCAGTAATAGAATCTAAGCCCCCCATTCCATCTTTGAGCGTCCCTGCTTTCAAAAGTGACCCGTTTCCTGCACCACTAAATTTCACATCTTTAATGACAGCATTCGGATTTTGACTGCTCTTAAAATTAAGTCCCTGACCAATAGCCTTTGATGGTGCTCCCGGCTCATTATTATCAATTGCCTTTTGAATGTCATCTAATTTCTTCTTATAGTCATCCTCAGCTTGATTATATTTAGCCAAAGCTGACTTATAATCAGAGGTTTGTTTTTGAATCGCCGAAGTTTGGCTGGCATAATCATCACTAATGGTTTTTTGAAGCTTAGAAATAGCCTCAGTTCCTTGGGCATTCCCTTTATCCTGTGTGGCTTCTTCTTTAAGTGTCAATCCTGCATTCTTAGCTTCAGAAATGGCTTGGTCAAGCGAAGAACGAGAAACATTTAAATCAAGCTTGCCTGAACGCTCACCTGCTTGAGTAACTTTTGGGGCGTTTCCCTCTTCATCCGCACTTGCCCTAGATACTGAACTCGCTAGACTGGGGGCAGCCATTAATAAGATGGCTGTCCCATAGATAAAGACTTTCGTCTTTTTCTTCCAGTTAAGATGAGCTTTCGAAGCCTCTAATAACTGGGCTTTCAATGTTTTTTTCATTGAATTTCTCCTTTATGTTAAGAGACAAAAAAACTGCCTTATCAGACAGTTCCTTATTTCTATTATTATTTTCTGTCCATATGGACAAATGAATGCCAAAGGTAACGAGCCTTTTCACAAGTAGCTATTCAACCGTTGAACCACTTGCACGACTTTCGTGACATTCGAAATTAAAAAAGACTTCTTTATCAGAAGTCTTATATTTTATTGTTCAGGTAGGAATGGATAGTCAGCTTTAGTCACATGATTTGAGGCTGGAAGTCCTGCATAGTCAATCACTGCATTAACCATTTTAATTGTGAGGGGGCCTGAACCTCTACCAAACGCAGATATATAATCATTAATCGCTTCAGCATTCCCATACCTATTTGCCGTATAGGCTAAATCTGGCATCCCATTACCAAACAAGTATGTAATTACACCCATTCCAGTATCATAGGCAATGTTTTGAACGCCTTCATATGAAGAGACGCCTGTGATTTTCTTAATCTCTGTAGCACTTACTCCTGCAGAGGCTTTTGCAGGCAATTGGTTCAAAGTGTTTTGATTAGGCGCTTTTGGCGACATTCCTGCAGGCAAAGTTGGTTTTGGTGGAGTGACATTTCCACCATTATTCCCTCCATTGTTGTTTCCGCCAGAATTACCACCGTTATTTATATCACTTGCACCCATTGTTTTCCAAGCAACTTTACCATATTTCCAACCCTTACCAAGTAAGCTGTTTTGCTCATAAGAATTGATTGTATAGTTATGTGAACCAGAGTTCGCATTTGGATTATAAGCCACATAAAGATTAACTGAACCACCAGAGTAAAAGGCAGCTTTACCGTTGTTATCCCAGCGCCAACCTTTATTTACTAAACTTTGAGCCTCATATTTGCTCATTGTATAGTAATGGTCTCCACCACTAGCATTCGGATTGTAAACACGATAAACAGGTGTTCCTGAAGTAGCAGCTTGCCACCCTAAGCCTTCATCATTCCAACCCACACGTTTAAGAGAATCACGTTCGTAAGTATTCTCTGTATAAAAATGTTCGCCTGTATTATGGTTATAAAGACGATAAACAGGTTTGCTACTTGCGGCTGAGGCTTGTGCTGAAACAGTTCCGATTGCTCCAATGGTTGCGACTGTGGTTACAGCCATTAATAAACTTTTGATTTTCATAAATTTTCTCCTACTTTATATTTTAATTTTTAAATTAACTTTTTTGATGTTCTTCTCTATTTTTTTATCTCATCTAATTCAGTAGTATCTTCAACATTCTCAATGAGCGTCTGGATAATTTTTAATGGCTCAGAAGCATCCGCATGTCTTCTTACAAAGGATAGTGTGGATTTGATTTAATAAAACTTGATTGTTTTCTTTACCCAAAAAAACCATGTTAGTGCAAGAAATTGTCCCTTAATGAATATGCCACTAAGGTCCCAAATGATGTAAAATAACGTTCCGATACATCCAGCATTGTTTCTATTCCAATCAGCCATAATTTCCTTATGAACTATCATTGAATTGCGTGCACTTGGATTCATATGATCTAAAGAACGATCTCTCAGTAGATGGTGCCAATACTGGCATGATATTGGAATTAAGAAGCAACCAAGAACCATCCAAAGCGCTAGCACTAGATAGACAAATGCCTCAATAAAACTATACTTAGAAACTTGACTTCCAATCGTATTTTGCGCTAGGTATTTTAACAAGTATTTAGTACATAAAATGTTTAGACCTACGTTAACGCTCATCCAAAATAAACCAGAGAACCCACCGACAAAATATCCATATTTCAAGGCTCTGAAAAACGCTAAAGATCTACTCTCTTTCATACATAAACCCACCCCTTACACTTATTTCATTTCTTAATTTAATTCTACTATAATCCAAGAAGCAAAACAACGGAAAAACGGAGTATTACATATTTGATGTAGTGTTACCATAATGAAATGTTTCTGTCAGTTGATAAAGGAGCACATTTCAGCTTATTCAGCTACCTTTCCTCCTCGTGATCTGTTTTAATGATCACTACTTATTCGATTAATGCGTGTAAAGATACTTATCAATACACGTGCCTTTCTAGGTGTTTTTATATGGTTTGAGTGACGATACTAAATTTAATCTGACGTCTATCAATTGCTTCAAATAATGTTGGTGCCTCTCCTATTATTTCCGAGGTAATCATCACCATCTGACGCGGATAATCCAATAAAATTTCTGCTACTGGCTCTGTGACCTTTTTCTTTATGAAACGTTCAATAGGACGTGCACCATTAGACTTATCTGAACCGTTATATACAAGATAGTCTAAAAGTCGTTCATCATATTCTAAATATGAATTTTGCTTCAAGAGTCTTTCTTGCAAAAGTTCTAAATTCTTAACAGCAATTTCTCGAATTACTGGTTTCTCTAGCATGTTAAAAATCACTTTTTTACCTATACGATTGACAAACTCCCTTCTGAAACCTTCTGAATGAGGATTTGAAACATCTCGAAGCAAAGCGTTATCAATCCGGCTTAAGAAATTGAGGCGGTCACGTTCACTAAGATCTGTCCCCATCAATTCAGAGTTAGTTTTGATGAGCTCTGCTCCTAAGTTCGTTGTCATGAAAATAACTGTCGTTTTGAATGAAATAGTGCGTCCACGGCCATCTGTCAGGCGACCATCGTCTAAAACTTGTAAAAACAAATCTGCGACTTTAGGCTCGGCTTTTTCAATCTCATCGAGCAAAATTACACAATAAGGTTTCTTTTTTACAGCTTCCGTTAAAAACCCAGTAGTTTTTCTCGTCCCAATCAGTTTTTCACTAGAACCGGGTAACTGATATTCACTCATGTCCAATCGAATCATGGCATCTTCACTATCAAATAAAACTTCTGCCACTCCCTTGGTCAATTCAGTCTTCCCTACTCCAGTCGGCCCAAGAAAAAGAAAACTCTCCCATGGACGCTTTTCATTTTGAATCCCTGCTTTAGCTGCGGCTAGAGAGCCAACAACTTCTTCAATCGCTTCATCCTGTCCCTTTACTCTTTTTCGTAAATGGGCACGTAATTCTTCCAATCGGATACTGTCATCCTTTAAAATCGTTGAAACTGGTATTCCCTTTTTCTCCTGAAGAACTTCTGCAATTTCAATTTTTGAAACATCACTTTTTTTAACAGTTGCCAAAGCACATGCTGCATCAATTAAGCTAATCGCTTTGTCAGGTAAATAGAGTTCTGGGATATAACGAACAGAAAGCTCTACGGCGCTTTTAATTGCTGATAATTTGACTTTCAATCCAAAATATCTTTCAAAACTGGGCTTCACGCCTTTTAGAATATCAATTGCTTCCGTTGGACTAGGTTCATTAACCATAATAGGAACCATTCTTCGTTCCATTGCCTTATCTTCTTCAATATAGTCGTGAAACTCGTCAAGGGTAGTGGCACCTATAAAATAGATTTCTCCTCTAGCTAGTGCAGGTTTTAGGGCATTAGCAGCATCTAACGCTCCAGCTCCTCCAGCCCCCATGATTGTGTGTACTTCATCAACAAACAATATATTGTCATTTTTGTAGGTTTTTAATTCATCAATAATGCCTCTGAATTTAACAGCAAAGCCACCATCTTCGCTTCCCATTAAGCTAGAGAGTTCAAGCGATCGGATTACTGCATTTTCAAACTTCTGTGGAACTAGATTCGTTTTAAGAATGAACTCAGCCGCCATTCCTTCGACAATGGCAGTTTTCCCGACTCCAGCTTCACCGATTAATACAGGACTATTTTTATTTTTTTGATTCAAAACCCTCATCGCTTGACTGATTTCTTTATCTCTCCCAAAAACTTTAAAGTCTTCAATCTTACCTCGGACTTTTTCAGTAAGGTTTTCCGTGTAACGATCTAAGAACGGCGTCTTACTCATCATCGTCCTCGTCTTCTAGAGCTGCTTGTTTCCGTTTTTCAGCGATTAATGCTGCCATGCGTAACTTTTTCTCATCTTCTTCAGATTGTTCCGTTTTTTCCGGATTGATCTCATCTTTATGTGGTTGAGTCGAACGCTCTTGAGAAGAGACAACCTCGACTTTACTTTCATTCAAAGCTTTGCCACGTTTATCCGCATCAACTGGAGGAACAGGACGTGCTTGCCGTTTGATGAGTTCCTTTGTTCGTGAAGGGGGTGTAGTTGCTTTTGGTGGTTGGATCTCTGTACTTTGTGCTTCAGGAGTCACTTTTATGTCTTCCAATTCCTGAAGCTCAACAGTGGCACTCACAGGTTTTATTTCAAGATTTGGAGTTTCTGGAACTTCCATTTCCAAAACATCTTTGGCCATGTTTTCTAAATTAGAGAAATCCAACTGGAGATGAGGCGTAGAGGATTTTCCATTGCTGGTAGGTTCATTTGTATTATTTTTAGGGTGAGATAGATTTGTTGGTTCAATTACTGAGCTTTGTTGATGGTCAGTAATTGAACCGTCAAAAATAACTAAATCCTCATGTTCTTCCAAAAAATCGAGTGCTTCACGGAAAATGGCTTGATAAGCATAGTCGCCCTCATGTTCTTCCAATTTTATTTTTAGTGCGGCTTTAAATTCTTTTGTATATTGCATGGATTATCCTTTCAAAATTAGAGGGGATTCGCGTTAACAAAGCGAATGATTTCCTCACGACTTTCTTCTAAGAAAGCTTCTGGTGTACTCTTTCCTTCTTCAATTAACTTGAGATGAATGTCCCAATCTCCAGTAGTAGCTGGGTTCACATATTTGCTCCCTCTTGAACTTAGAGCTTCAATTGCGTTATAAGCCTTTCCAAGGGGACTAATTACACCTGTAGAAGCGTCTAATGATAGAAATTGGTCAAGATAAAGATTTTTTAATGTTTCTGCACGTGTAGCTGGAGTTCCAATTTGATCACGTTTCAAAAGGTTCAAAATCTCACTTTCCGTCAAGGGTTGTGGAGGCTTGGTTACTCCATCTTTGATTGAGAGTGTTACTTGAATTTCTTGACCTTCCTCAAAATCGGGTAAAAGTTTATCTTGAACTTGCTTATCCATTAGTTCAGACCAACCTGCCTCAAGTAAGGTTGTACCTGTAGTTGAAAATTCTTGTCCATTATCAATAATGACTTTAGTGTGGGCAGTTTTCTGATCCTGCGCAAACATGAGCAACGTACGCTTTGTTACAATTTCATAGACCAAACGTTCTTGAGCTTTCAAAGCTTTTAAATCAGGCAAGACCTCGGTAGGAATTAGAGCGTAGTGTTCCTTGACTTTCTCACCGTTTACATATCTCTTACGCGGTTTAGTATTGACTGTCAAGGGCCATCTAAAAATGTTGGTTTTGGGTCATTGAAAATGTAGGAAATGGGCCACCCAAATTGTTGGTTTTGGGCCCATCACTTTATTT